>Ga0222668_1000251_pt1 | contig 38221 bp, 32 predicted proteins | sample AntAcemetagen728_FD_179823 | JGI IMG/M metagenome (GOLD analysis project Ga0222668, IMG submission 179823) | Saline water microbial communities from Ace Lake, Antarctica - #728 | ecosystem: Environmental > Aquatic > Non-marine Saline and Alkaline > Saline | place: Antarctica: Ace Lake...
CGGAGACGGGTCTCCGATTGGAAGACGCCGATCGGGTGGAGATCAACGAGGCCTTTGCGGTTCAGGTCCTGGCGGTTCTCCAGCAATTGAAGGCCCTCGGGATCGGCGAGATCCCCGATGACCGTTTGAATGTCCACGGCGGGGCCATCGCCCTGGGCCATCCGGTTGGCGCGACCGGAGCCCGCCTGGTCCTCACCGCCTTGGAGGAATTGCAAAACCAAAACCTCAACCGAGCCCTCGTCAGCCTCTGCGTCGGCGGGGGGCAGGGGGCCGCCGCCTGGCTGGAACGACTATGAACACGCTGGCAAAAAATTCTCCCCCTCCTGGGGTCAAACCGGATCTCCCGCCGATTCAGGTCGAAGAACTGGGCGACGGAATCGTTTTGGCGCAATGGGACCGCCGCGATCGCCATGCCAATATTCTCGATTCCCACACCCTGCAAACGCTCGCCGGCCACCTCGAGGAATGGGAGCAGAGGGCTCGTGATGGGTCGCTGCGGGGGCTCATTTTTTGGAGCGCAAAGCCCAGCGTCTTCATCGCCGGTGCCGACATTCGGGAACTGGCCCAAGCCTCCAACCCCGGCGCATTGGTCGATCTCGGACAAAAGACCTTCTCCCGTCTCGCGGCCTTGCCTGTGCCGACGATTGCTGCGATCCATGGCGTTTGCGCCGGCGGGGGATTGGAGCTGGCCCTCGCCTGTACCGTGCGGATCGCCAGCCGGGATCCCGCCACCCGTATCGGGTTTCCAGAAGTCCAACTGGGCCTCCTTCCCGCCTGGGGCGGGTGCACCCGCCTGCCCCGTCTGGTGGGTTTGTCCAAGGCTCTCGCCATCATTCTCGGCTCCCGACTCTACCCCGGAGCCAAGGCCAAACGGCTGGGCCTGGTGGATGCCCTCGTGCCACGGGAACGGCTGATCACCCAGGCGCAAACCCTCCTTGCCCGCGGATCTTTTCCTCACCGGAGTTCTCATTTGTGGGACCTTCCCTTCGCCCCCATCCTGGCCGCCTGGGCGCGGCGAAAAGTCGAGAAATTGACGGGCGGAAATTACCCCGCTCCGTTGGTCGCGATCGGGGTCGTTACGGCCGCCCAGCGGCACAGCATCTCCGATTCCCTCGCGGCGGAGAAATCCGCCATTCTCAAATTGGCCGCCACAGACGCCTGTCACAATTTGCTCCGGGTTTTCCTCCTCCAGGATCGCGCCAAACACCTCCCTGCCCCCAAGGCCCGCACGGTGCGAAAGACCGCCGTGATCGGCGCCGGAGTGATGGGCTCGGGAATTGCCCAATGGATTGCCGCTCGCGGGTGGCCGGTCGTTCTTCGCGATGTCGGGGCGGAACCCCTCGCCCGCGGACTCCAACGGGTGGAGCGGCTCTTTTCGCAGGCGCAAAAGCGGGGCCTCATGACCGCCACAGAGGCGAGGGCGGCCCGGGATCGTCTGGTGCCTTCGGCGGGAGCGGGTTCTCTCGCCAGAGTCGATCTTGTCGTGGAGGCCGCCGTGGAACGAATGGGCGTGAAAAAAGCGCTCTTGGCCGCCCTCGAGATCGGACCGGAAACCATCTTTGCCACGAACACATCCGCCCTTTCCATCACCACCTTGGCGGCCACCTTGCCGGATCCGAGCCGGCTCGTGGGGATGCATTTTTTCAATCCCGTCCACCGGATGAAATTGGTCGAAGTCGTCCGAACGGAATTTGCCTCCCCGGAAGCCGTGGATACGGTTGTCGCCTTCACCCAAGCGATCGGAAAATTCCCCGTGATCGTGCGGGACAGTCCCGGGTTTTTGGTCAACCGGCTCCTCCTCCCCTACTTGCTCGAAGCTGTGCGCACCTTCGAAGGCGGGGTGGACATGATGGAAATTGACCGCACCCTGCGGGAGTTTGGGATGCCCATGGGCCCACTGCGTCTCCTGGACGAAATTGGTCTCGATGTGGCCGCCGAGGTGGGCAAGACCTTGTGCGGAGCCTTTCCGGATCGGCTCCAAATGCCGACCTTGCTGGAAAACCTCGACCCGTCTCTCCGCGGCCGCAAATCCGGGCTCGGGTTTTATCGCTACAAAAATGGACACGTCGCCGGAGTGAATCCAAAATTGTCCAATCGGCGGTCGCCGCAAGTCGCACCCGATGATCTCGCCGCCCGGCTCCTCAGGCCTCTGATCGAAGAAGCGGCCCGCTGTCTGGATGAAAAGGTGGTTGCCGATCCTGAGACGATTGATTTTGCCATGATCATGGGCACGGGATTTGCCCCCTTTCGCGGAGGACCTCTCCGCACGGCCGACGCCGAGGGCTGGGGCCCGTCGGGGCGAAAATTTTATCCCGAGGAGAAATCGCTATGAGCACGCCAGAGACAGAATCACCCATCGACACATCGCATCACCCGGCCGGAGAACGAGCCGCTCTGGAGATCACCGAGGCGGCCCGCGAGGCCACCGGCAAGGAACGCACTTTTGTCGGGAATCTCTTTTTTGGGCGGCTGGATTTTTCCGGATTGGCAAGCCTGGCCGTTCGGGCTTCGCCCGATCCGTTGCCGCCGGGTTTTCCCTGGCAAAGCGAGGAGGATCGCGAGAGCGGAGCGACCTTCCTGCGCAAACTGGAAGATTTTCTTCGCGACCAGGTGGACCCGGACGCCATCGACGCGGAGGGAGAAATTCCCGACTCGGTTCTGGACGGATTGGCGGCCTTGGGCGCGTTCGGAATCAAGATCCCGACCGAATATGGCGGTCTCGGTCTTTCGCAGTTCAACTACTGCCGCGCGGCGATGTTGCTAGGGAGCACGTGTGGGAACCTCACCGCTCTGCTCAGTGCCCACCAATCCATTGGCGTTCCCCAACCGTTGTTGCTTTTTGGCACCGAGGCTCAAAAGAAAAAATACCTGCCTCGAGTCGCGGCAGGAGAAATTTCTGCCTTTGCTCTCACCGAGGCCGAAGCGGGATCGGACCCGGCCCGGATGGAGACTCACGCCGAGCCCCGCGGAGACGACTTTATCCTCAATGGTCGCAAGATGTGGTGCACCAATGGCACCCGCGCCGGCGTCCTCGTCGTCATGGCCAAGACTCCGCCGAAAGAAATCCACGGACGGATCCGCGATCAAATCACCGCCTTCATCGTCGAAACCAGTTGGCCGGGAGTGAAGGTCGTGCAGCGCTGCCGTTTCATGGGGCTGCATGCTCTTTACAATGCGGTCATCGATTTTCACGATGTCGTCATTCCGCGGGAAAACATTCTCCTTGCGGAAGGCAAGGGATTGCGGGTCGCTTTGAGTACCTTGAACACCGGCCGACTGACCCTTCCCGCCGCCTGTGTCGGTCTCGCCAAGCGGTGTCTGGCCATCAGCACGCGTTGGGGAAACGAACGGGTCCAATGGGGAAAACCCATCGCCGAACACGCGGCCATCGCCGACAAAATTGCCGCCATGGCCGCGGCCACCTTCGCGATGGAATCCATCACCATGCTCACTGCCAGTTGGGTCGATCAGGGGCGGGAAGATTTCCGGCTCGAATCCGCTCTCTGCAAAATGTTGGCCAGCGAATGGACTTGGCAAATCGTCAACGACACCATGCAAATTCGAGGTGGCCGTGGCTATGAAACCGCCGCCTCCCTGCGGGAGCGAGGAGAGGCGCCGGATCCGGTCGAGCGGATGCTCCGCGATTCCCGGATCAACACCATCTTTGAAGGTTCGAGCGAAATTATGCGCCTCTTTGTGGCCCGCGAGGCACTGGATCCTCACCTTAAAATTGGCGGTCCTGTGTTGGACTCCCGCCTGCCTCTGACCGTTCGGGCCAAGGCGGCATTGCGAGCGGGCCTCTTCTACAGCCATTGGTATCCCGGATGTTGGTGGCCGCGCGGCACCGGCGCCAAGTGGGCTCCCCGTTGGCATGAACCGACTCGGTGGTGCGAAACCACCAGTCGCCGACTCGCCCGGGAGCTTTTTCATCACATGATCCAAAAAGGCCCGGCCTTGGAAAAACACCAGTTGCTCCTCGGCCGCTTCGTCGAAATTGGGGCGGAGGTGTTTGCGCTTTCTGCGGTCCTCGCCCGCGTGCAAGGAATGGCTTCCGCCGGGGCTCCCCCGCCGGAATGGACGCTGGCCGACTATTGCTACCGCTCGGCCCGGCTCCGGGTCGAAGCCCGCTTCCACGCCATCGCGCACAATCTGGATTGGGCGGGATTCCAACTGGCTGGTGAACTGGGAAAAGAAGTTCCCCGCGTCCTCCTTGACGGGATCGTACGGTGAGTTGGTCACCGAAGATCCCGAAAATCAAGATCGACTCCCCAACAAAATTTATCGATAAGACGGGATGGATACACCTCCGCCACCCCCGTCGCAGCAACCCGGTCCAACGTCCCCAGCCAACTTGAACGAACGCCAATGGAAAATTATTCTCCATTTGAGTGCGCTGATTGGTTTCGTTTGTCCGGCCGGAAATATCATTGGGCCGCTCATAGTTTGGCTGATCAAGAAGGAACAACTTCCGGGCTTGGAACCCGAAGGACGCAAGGTGCTTAATTTCCAGATCTCCTACACGATCTATGTAATCGCAGCCATGATTTTTGCGGCGGTGGCTTCCTGCCTGATCGTTCCAATTGTTCTGCCTATCGTGGTGGGCATTGCTTGGCTTGTTTTCACCATCATCGGAGCTGTCAAAGCCAGTAATGGCGAAGACTATACCTTCCCTGCAGTGATTAAGATCCTTTGACCGGTCTGCCGGCCGGCCCTTGAAAATTCTCATTGGAGAGGACGGCCCGGGCCTAGGGGGCGATCTGGCCTGGCGGGCATGTTGATATTTTCCCCGGCTTGCCAGCCCGACTGGAATTCGGGAATAATCCGTCCATGATCTCATTGCCTGACTACTTGAAGCCTTTGGAGCGCGTGACCAGTCCTTTTCCGGAAAAGGCAGTTAAGGAGGCCATCGCGAGACGAGAGGAAAGCATTCCGATTTTGTTGGAAGCCCTAGAATGGACGATTGAGCATGCGGACGAGGTCCCTGACGATTATATGTTTCATGAATGCGCCCTCCGGTTGTTGGCGCAATTTCGGGAGACTCGGGCCTTTGATCCTGCCCTCCGTCTGACGAAGCATCCCCTCGCCAACGAGCTGATTGGGGATACCCTTTGCGCGGATTTGGGCTCCATCCTGGGGTCGGTGTCCGGGGGTGATTTGGGACCAATTTGCGAACTGATCGAGGATGAGGAGGCGGATGAATTTGCGCGAGCCGCCGGCTTGCAGGCCCTAGGAGCGCTCTGCCGGGCGGGGCAGCTTTCCCGGGAGAAATTCTCCAGAATCCTGGGCGAATTTTTCGCAGGAAAATTGGAAAGAAATGAGGGGTTCGTTTGGACCGCTCTCGCCGATGTGTGTGTAGTTTTTGGTTTTTCGGAACACTTGGAGGCCGTTCGCCAGGCTCGCGTTGAGGGTTGGGTCGATCTCGAGTTCGATGACTGGGACCACATGGAAGAAAGGATGAAATCGGATCGGTTTGATCAGTCTGAATCCAGGTATTACCTGCTCATTGAGGACATGGCGGACACGATGAGAGACTGGTATTGTTTCACCCCGGAAGCGGCTTTTGCCAGTGATGACGAAGATGAGGATGGGGAGGATCTGCCCGACGACGAGCCCTCCCGGAATGAACCTCGGGAGGAAATCTCCCCCTCGGATGCTCCGTCCCAGCCGCTGCAGGGCGTTTCTAAACCGGGCCGCAACGATCCCTGTCCCTGCGGGAGCGGGCAAAAATTCAAGAAGTGTTGTGGGTGAGATTTGGGGGATTTGGAGCGAACGTTCCCATCCGCGCCGGAGGTCAGTCGTTCAGTCCGCCGTCTCCCGCTCGACGGCCCGGGCTAAAAGCCAGAGATAGTCTGACACTCGGTTGAGATAGATGGCGATGGGCCCGCCTGCGATTGGGGGATCTAGCGCCAGCAATGCCCGTTCGGCCCGGCGGGCTGCGGTGCGGGAGAAATCAAAAGCTGCCGATTCCGGGTTGGCCCCGGGGAGGACCCAATCGGTCACCGGCGGTTGGTCATTTTCCAGCGCCGCCACTCCGGCATCGAGCCAGGTCAGTCGCTCCGGATCCAGGAGGGGGATTTTCCGATGGGGAGCCTCGTCCCCGTCGGGGGCGCCCGCAATGGCTCCCATGATCATGATCAAATCCTTTTGAATCGCCTTGACGGCATCCTGTCTGGCGTCATTGGCACTGGCCGCCCTGGCCAACCCGAGCGCCGACATGAACTCGTCGCAGGCCCCGACCGCCTCGATCCGCAGATCCGTCTTCGCCACCCGGCGACCAAACAACAAATCCGTCTTCCCGCTATCTCCACGTCGCGTTGTAATCATGGGTACGGATTCAACACTCTCAACGACCGACCCGCCATCGCCAATGTCAACGGAAGCGAACCTGAGACCGAAGTCGTTACCCGCGGGCCGATGCGGGTGGGCTTGAGCTCAATGCAGCGGGAACTTCCAAAACGTTGCAATCCGTACGTTTCCACCGCACGGGTCGAGGAGGAGAACATTCGGTTCGATAACGAAGTCGTCACCGGGGTGAATTTGGATGCTTCCGAATTGGGCTGGCGCGGCCCGGGAGCGAGCCTCCTCGGCCTTGTCCGTTTCCCCTTCGATGCCGATTGGGGAGGGGGAATTGGGTGGATGACGGGAAGGTTACGCGAAGAGTGCGGGTTGGAGTCCAGCCTTTAGGCTGTCCGGAACACGCTAAAGCGTGAACTCTAGCGGTCCCCCCGAGGGTTGGTAGTTTTCCCCCCATGCACCCAGCAGAATTGCTGCCTGTGCCAAAGATCATCAATGGCCCTTGGCCAAGGTCTGAGAAAATCCCATTGCGAGACAGGCCGCCATCGGATCATGTTCACTCATGAGTCCGTCCCCGCGACCTCCCCGCTTCCAACCTCCTGAAACCTGTCCGATTTGCGGCGAGGAAGTTCCTCCCCGCGCTTTGGCCTGTCCGGAATGTGGTGCCGATGAGAATTCGGGCTGGCGAGAAGATGGGGAAGACGAGGAAAGCTTCGACTATGATGAATTTGTCGAGAGGGAATTCAAAGCTGGCCGCCCCAGACGGTCCCTGCATCCACTTTGGATTGTCACCGCGATCATTCTGCTGGCCGCCTTTTTCTGGTGGATGGCGGGCTGGTGACGAGGGAGCTAACTCCATCTTCTCCTTTCCCCCACCTCCCTTAACCGGGAAAAACCTTGCAATGACACCACTAGGGCCCAAGTTGGGTGGGATGACTTTTCTGTGCAACCTTTCCTGCGGCGGACATGTGCCCGCTTACGAGGTTGCCTCAAAGGGCCTCCAGTTCATGGGATTGCTTGATCCCTAGGCGGCCTTCCATCCGTATTTTTCCCCCCGGTTTCTAACCCGTCCCGCGCCGTGAATCCCATTGGATTTCGCGGCCAATTCACCCACGCCGTGCCCTTTGTCGGCGCGTGCACTTGCCTGACTACCTATCCATTCATGACTGAAAACACCACCGCCCAAGACTACGGCGATAAGCCACTTGAGGTGCGGGAAACCGCCCAATATAAAGATGAATACGTCCACACTTTCGTTGAGAAATGGGACCAACTGATCGATTGGAAGGCCCGACGCGAAAGCGAAGGCGACTTCTTCATTCGCGAACTAAAAAAGCGCGGCGCCCGCAAGATCCTCGATGTGGCTTCCGGCACCGGGTTTCATTCCGTTCGTCTCCTCGAAGAGGGATTCGAAGTGGTCAGTGCCGATGGCTCGATGGATATGTTGACGAAAGCGTTTACTAATGCCCGCCGCCACGGTCACATTCTTCGCACCAACCATGCGGACTGGCGCTGGCTGAACCGCAGCGTGCACGAGAAATTCGATGCCATCATTTGCCTGGGAAATTCCTTCACCCATCTTTTTTCCGAGCGTGACCGGCGCAAGGCCTTGGCAGAATTTTACGCCGCTCTTCGTCACGATGGGGTCCTCATCCTCGATCAGCGCAACTACGACAGCATCATGGACGACGGATTTTCGTCCAAGCACGTCTACTACTACTGCGGCGACAATGTTCGCGCCGAACCCGAGTACGTCGATGAAGGGCTGGCCCGCTTCAAATACGAATTCCAGGACGGCTCGGTCTTTCATCTCAATATGTTCCCGCTTCGGATGGAATATGTGAAAAAACTCATGAAAGAAGTCGGGTTTCAGCGAGTGAAAACCTTTGGCGATTTCAAAGAGACTTATCATCAGGAAAAACCCGATTTTTACGTCCACATCGCCGAAAAAGAATACTTGGCCGATGAGGTCGAGGGTGAAGACGAGACGGAGGGGGTTGTCTCGTGAGCACAATGACGGAAACCCGCTCCCGGACCCGGGAGTATTACAACAGCACGGACGCCGACACCTTCTACTTTGAAGTTTGGGGTGGAGAGGATATCCATATCGGCGTTTACGAGGGCGAAAACGACACCATCCGCGAGGCCAGTCGCCGAACGGTGGAAACGATGGCGCGCGTCCTGCATCACCGCGAGGTTTCGACCCGGATCCTTGATCTCGGAAGTGGATATGGGGGCTCGGCCCGGTATCTGGCCCAGACTTTGGGGGCCACGGTTACCTGCGTGAATTTGAGTGAGATTCAGAACGAACGGAATCGGACGCTCAATAGCGACGCGGGATTGGCCGAAAAAATCACCGTCCTCGACGGATCCTTTGAGGACATCCCCTGTCCCGATGCATCCTTCGATGTGGTCTGGACCCAGGATGCCATTCTCCACAGCGGCGACCGGGAAAAGGTCTTCCATGAGGTGGATCGCGTCTTGGCTCCGGGCGGGGAATGGGTTTTCACCGATCCCATGCAACGCGGCGGCGTGCCGCCCCGGGATCTTGCGCCGGTGCTTTCCCGGCTGCAACTCGATTCCCTGGGATCGATCGATGATTATAAAATCTATGCGGATAAACTCGGTTGGGAATTGCTTGGCGTCAACGAGATGCCTGATCAATTGCGTCGCCACTACCAACAGGTCCACGATGACCTCGAAGCGCGGAGCGCGGACTTTGACGGACGGGTGTCTGCGGACTACATCGTAAGGATGTTGGCTGGGCTTCGTCATTGGGTCGAGGCCTCCCGGGCCCAGCGGCTCAATTGGGGAATTCTCCATTTTAAAAAGCCAGCGTGAAGAACCCGATGGTGGCACCGCCGCGGCCGGCGTTCTATACCAAAACCCCTGTGGTGTTTTGGGGGTCGGCTGGATTGATTCTTCTCTTCGTCGCTTTGTCCGGCGTCTTTCACGCCGAGATGGAAGGGATCTTCAAGGTGACCCAGCAATGGATCATTCACAACACCAGTTGGTTTCTGATTCTGGTCGTGAATGGCATGTTGGGCTTTGCCCTTCTTCTCCTTGTCGGTCCGTATGGCAACATGCGGATTGGGAAGCCTCACGATCGCCCGGAGTTTGGCACCATTGCCTGGCTGGCCATGTTGTTCAGCGCGGGGATGGGGATTGGGCTCATCTTTTGGAGCGTGGCGGAGCCAATCAGTCATTTCGACAACCCCCCGATCGTGGAGGGCGGCACGGCCGTCGCGGCTTCACGGGCCATGATGTACACCTATTTCCATTGGGGTCTGCACGCTTGGGGGATCTATGCCATCTCGGGATTGGCGCTGGGGTATTTTTCTTATCGCCACGGATTTCCCCTCACCGTTCGATCCGCGTTTGCGCCTTTGATTGGTTTGAAAATTCGGGGCCGCCTCGGCGATCTCATTGATACTTTGGCCGTTTTGGCCACCATGTTCGGCGTGGCCACCTCCCTCGGGTTTGGGGTCATGCAAATTGCTGCCGGGCTCGAACACATGAACTTTGTTGGCAATGGCCTTAGTACCCAGTTGGTGCTCATCGCCATCATCACCGGGATTGCCACACTTTCGGTTGTGCTGGGATTGGATCATGGCATTCGCCGCCTGAGCGAATGGAATATTATTCTGGCAGCCTGTCTCCTTGTTTTCGTGCTCTGCGTGGGGCCGACCATCACAATTCTTAATGGACTGATTCAAAACACGGGAAACTATGTCGCCCAACTCGTCCGCTTGAGCACCTGGACGGATACCTACCTTCACACGGGTTGGCAGGCTTCATGGACCGCGTTCTATTGGGCGTGGTGGATTGCCTGGGCCCCCTTTGTGGGCATGTTCATTGCCCGGATCTCGCGGGGTCGCACCATTCGGGAATTTATCCTCGGGGTTTTGTTTGTTCCGACCGCTTTCACGTTTTTGTGGCTGACTGTTTTTGGCTCCAGCGCCCTGCAGTTCGAGCTGGCCGGCGACCACAGCATCAGCGAAGCGGTGAAGGCCAGTGTTCCCACCGCGCTGTTTGTCTTCTTGGAAAAACTCCCCTTTTCGACGTTTTCCGGCATCGTCACCATTGCGGTGATCGGGTTGTTTTTTGTCACTTCCTCGGATTCCGGTTCGCTCGTCATCGATACGATCACCTCGGGCGGCGACCCCAACCCGCCGGTTGGACAGCGCATTTTCTGGGCTTTGCTCGAAGGAGTGGTTGCCGCCGCCTTGCTCATTACCGGGGGTTTGACCGCCTTGCAGACGGCCAGTATTTCTACTGGTTTGCCGTTTGCCTTCGTCTTGATTTGCATGGCTCTGGGGCTTTTGCGGGTGTTGCGGCGGGATCGTGACATCGACGCCTCTCGCCGGTATGTGAAACGCCAACCTGGTTCCCGGGTGGCCGTGGTCCCCGTTTCCGCATCGCGATGAGTCGCGGGGGCGTGGAGCGGGATTGCATTGTCGGTTTTTCTGCCTAGCTTGGCCGCAATATGATTGCTCCGGCGACCCCTGAAAACGAATCGGAACGTCTAGCCAGCCTGCGCTCGCTTGGGCTGGTGGACACGCCTCCCGAAGAGCGCTTTGATTCCGTCACCCGGTTGGCCACGACGATTTTCCATCTCCCGATCTCCTATATCTCTCTGGTGGATGAAACGACCCAATTTCTCAAATCCCGGATGGGATTGGATTTCTGCGAGAGCAGTCGAGAAACCTCCTTTTGCGGACACGCGATCCTCGAAACGGAACCCCTCATCATCGCCGACACTCTCAAGGATGAGCGTTTTGCGGATAATCCGCAGGTCACCGGTGCGCCCTTCGCCCGTTTCTATGCCGGCCTCCCGCTGCGGGGGCCGGGGGGGTATAATATCGGGACCCTTTGCTTGATGGACACCAAACCGCGGGAATTCGGTGAAGAGGAGTTGACCATTCTCAAGCAACTGGGCGCGATTGCGGAACGTGAACTCCATCTTGGGGACGTTATCCGGATGCAAGAAGATTTGCTCAAAACCAAGGACGCTCTGCTCGAAAGCCAAAAGCTGGTCACTCAGCAACTCGACGAAGCCCTGGCCTACGTTACCTCACTTTTGCCTGGGGATATTGAAGTGCCGGTCCAGACCAGTTGGGAATTTCTGCCCTCTTCCACCCTCGGCGGGGATAGCTTCGGGTACCATTGGGTGGACTCGGACCATTTCGCGATTTACCTCCTGGATGTTTGTGGCCACGGGGTCGGATCCGCGCTTCTCTCGGTTTCCGCCATGAATGTGTTGCGAACCCAGGCTCTGTCCAACACCGACTTTTTGGAGCCTGCCAGCGTGCTCCGGGCCCTCAATCGGATGTTTCCGATGGAAAACAATGGCGACCTCTATTTCACCACATGGTATGGTGTTTTGGAGGCGTCCACCGGTCAGCTTCGTTTCTGCGCTGCCGGGCATCCGCCCGCAGTCATCGTCCGGGCCGACGGCGAAATCGAGACTTTGGGCGCGCCCGGGTTGCCGACAGGATGCTTTGAAAAACCCAACTACGAGACCGGAGAAACTCACTTTCCTGCCGGGTCCCAGCTCTATGTCTTCAGCGACGGAATTTACGAAGTCCGTCTGCCAGACAATACGATGGGAACCTACGACCAATTCATCGAAACGCTCCGGGAATCACCCTCGGCCAAGGATATTATCTCCGCGGTCCGGTCCATCCAGGTCGGCGAGGAGTTCGATGACGACGTCTCCGTCATCAAGATTGGGCGTTGATCGAGAAGCTTCCAGGCCAATGGACATCCCTTCGATTTTGCAGGAAATCTCGTGGTCTCCGACGCCGAGACGAATCGGTTTGGTTTTGGTTCCTCCTTTGAGGACTTGCGCACCTTTCAGCGGAAGGTCTTTAATCAGGACCACACAATCGGCGTCGGCGAGAAAATTTTCGGTGCCCCTTGAGTCCCGGGCAGGGATCTGGTTGGGTAGCCGTGTCCTTTGCCCCAATTGATGAGAATAATTTTCTGCGCCCTTGCTGTCGCTAGCCTCCTTGCGGGATGCGCGACGGGATCAAATTCCTCCCGTCCGGTGGTGTTTGATGCCCTTCATCCCGGTGGCCCGGTTTATCAACCGCAAGAGATTGTCGTGCCAACGCCCCGGCCGACGGAAGATCCCTACGGAACGTACTTTGAAGGTACCAACGAGACCCCGCCGCCGGAATTTTCCGATCCCTATTGGGTCCATGGCTATTGGGGTTGGACGGGTCGAGACTGGGACTGGGTTCGCGGCACCTGGGTGGACCGTCCCAAACCCGGACTCCTCTGGATCAACGCCGCTGTCCTCACGATTGGCGCTCACACGTATTGGAAGACCGGGTATTGGGAGTAGAGAAGCGCTTAGCGGAGGAAGGCTTCGTGCAGTCCGCCGTCCACGGCGATGATCTGGCCGGTGGTCTTGCTGAGGCGCTTGGTCACGAGGAGGAAATACGCTTCGGCTTGATCGGCCGGCGTGATCGGGCTCTTGGTCAGGGTCCGATCGGCGTAGAATTGGGCCAATTTGGTGACTAAGGACGCGGTCTCTTCATCCTCGGTGTAGGGAATATTGTATTTGGCGAGGGACCCGATCACGCGATCGCGCGGGAACATGGCGCTGCCTTGCACCACGGTGGCAGGGGCGACGCCATTGACCCGGATCAAGGGTGAGAGCTCGATGGCGAGTTCGCGGACGAGGTGATTGGCGGCCGCTTTGCTGGTGTCGTAGGCGAGGCTGCCTTTTTTGGCTACAGTGGCATTGGCGCTGGTGGTGAGGACGAGGTTGCCCTTGAGGCCTTGGGCTTTCCAGGTCTGGGCGGCTTCGTCGGCCACGAGGTAACTTCCGGTCACATTGATGCCAAAGGTCAGAGCCCACTTCTCGTCGGGGATGTGGCCACTGGTGTCGCTAGGGACAAAAATTCCGGCGGTGACTTCGATGGAATCGAAGCCGCCATAGGCGAGGGCGACTTGATCCAACATGGCGCGGATGCTGGCGCGATCGGTCACGTTGGCACTAAGGCCAATGGCCGGTCCGCACCCGCTGATCCCGCTGCCGGCTACGCCGATCCCGACGCCATATTTGTCGGTGATCTCTTTGGCCGTGGCTTCGGCGGCAGCTTGGTTCAAATCGACACAAACAATGTGCGCGCCTTCTTTAACGAGGCGATGGGCGACTTCCTTGCCGATCCCGCTGCCGGCCCCCACGACGATGTGGATTTGACGGGCGAGTTCCTTTTCGGCCGGCATCCGCTGGAGTTTGGCTTCCTCGAGGAGCCAATATTCAATGTCGAAGGCCTCTTGCTGCGGCAAGGCCACGTATTTGTCGATGGCTTCGGCACCGCGCATGACTTCGACGGCGCAGTTGTAAAATTCGGCGGTGACCCGGCTTTCGCTCTTGTCCTTACCCCAAGCGACCATTCCGAGACCGGGGATGAGGACCACGGTCGGATTGGCGTCGCGCATGGACGGAGAATTCGGCCGCTTGCAGCGTTCGTAGTATTCGGCGTAGTCGAGGCGGTATTTTTCAATCGCGGCGGCGAGTTTTTCTTTCAGCACGGCGACGTCTTCGCTCTGCGGATTCCAGTCTACGTAGAGCGGCTTGATCTTGGTGCGGAGGAAGTGGTCCGGGCAGGAGGTGCCCAGTTCGGCCAGGCGGGGCGCATCAGCGCTGTTGACGAAGCGAAGGATTTTCTCATCGTCCTGAACGGTGCCGACGAAACGTTTGTGTTGGCTAACTTGGCCGCGGAGCCAGGGCAGGATCTCGGCCAGCACGGCCAAACGGTCGTCGCGGGTTTGGGATTTGGCGCCGCCGAAGGCTCTTTTATCGCCGCCCTTGGCTTGGTATTTTTCTTCGATGTCAGCCGCCGCTTGTTCGATCAGATCGAGCGTTCGGGTGTAGCAGGCTTTGGGGTCATCGTCCCAGGAAATGAAGCCATGCTGGCCCATCATGATGGCCTTGCCCTTGGGGTGGGCTTTTTCGATTTCCTGCATGGCCAGGCCCAATTCAAACCCGGGACGCATCCAAGGGACATAATCCATCGCGCCGGCAAAGATTTCCTTGGTCAATTCCTCGCAACGCGCGCTGGCCGCGATGGCGATGACCGCATTCGGGTGCATGTGATCGACGTGCTTGCCGGAGAGAAAGCTGTGCAAGGGCGTGTCAATCGAGGAGGGGCGGGGATTAAGCGCAAAGGTGGTGTGGGGATACATCCCGACCATGTCGTCTTCGCCCTGGGTCTTGAGCCCCTTGTCGGCCCGGGCCCCATAGACGCGCTGCAAGTCGATGAGTTTATCCTGATAGAGGGAGGAGAAATTCTCCCGTTTGGAGGTGCGCAAATCGCCGCCCGACCCTTTTACCCAGAGCACTTCCACGTCCTTGCCGGAGAGGGGGTCCTTTTCCACGATCTTGGAGGAGGTGTTGCCGCCGCCGGTGTTGGTGATGCGCTGGTCGGCTCCGAGCAAATTGGAGCGATAAACGAGCAACTCGACAGGATCGAGAGTCGCCGCTTTGGCGTCATCCCAGGAAAAATCAACGTGTTGGTAGGACATGGGAAGAAAATTATGAATGATGAAGTATAAAGTATGAAGAGAGAGAGGATCGTGATTAAGTTCTGTGAAATTCTTTGTTTATCTTTGAAAACTTTTGATTGCATTCGGCAAGCAAAATCGTTCAAAATCATTCCCACAATGCTTGCACTCGAACGTCACCGAATCTTGCTCACGCTCTTAAATGAGACCGGCGCGATTCGTACCGCCGAGGCGGCCGCGGCCCTGGGGGTGACCGAGGAGACGGTGCGTCGGGATTTTGAAAAACTGGAAGCGGAGGGTGAGCTTTTGCGCTCACATGGCGGCGCGGTAAAGCTCGAATCCGCCCGTCGCGAATACCCCGCCACCGAACGGGCGGAACAACACGCTCCCGAAAAGCTGCGCATTGCCACTGCGGCGATGGCCCACATCGAGACGGGTCAAACTATCTTGTTCGACGCCAGCACAACCGCCCTGCAAGTCGCGCATTTACTTCCCGATCGGCCGCTTACCGTTCTCACCAACGCCATCCAGACGGCCCTCGTCCTGGCGGAGAAACCCGCGATTCAGGTTCATTTTCTGGGTGGCAGTCTCGTCACCAGTTCCTTGTCCTGCACCGGATGGGCGGCCGAGCACATGCTGACCATGTTCCGGATCGACGCGGCCTACATTTCCTGCCGGGGCCTCGATGCCGAACGCGGCCCGAGCGAGGCCACCGAGGAACAAGCCCGCTTCAAACGACAAATCGTGGAATGCGCCGATGCGGTTTGTCTCTTGGCTGATGGCTCGAAGGCCGGGGTTAGCTCGAGCCATTATTTTGCCAAAACCGCCGACGTGGACCTCTGGATCACTGACGCCCATCCGGCAGAACCCTTCGAATCCACCCTCACCTCCCACGGCGTCCGCCTCGAAGTTGCTGAATAAGACAACGTCCAAAGCCCAAGGTTCTGCCCCCCCCTCACTCTCTCTTCATACTTCATACTTCATAATTCATAATTTTCTTCCATGTCTACCACCACTCATCTCGCAATTGATCTCGGAGCTGGCAGCGGCCGGGTCGTGGCTGGCCACTTTGACGGAACCCGTCTCGAACTCGAGGAGGCCCATCGTTTTGGCAACGCAGGGGTCCAATGTCCGTCCGGTTGGCATTGGAATGTGACCCAGCTTTTCTCTGATATCCAAACCGGTCTCTCCCGGGCCCAAAGCGCCCACGGCTCCCGTTTGACCTCCCTGGCGGTGGACACCTGGGGGGTTGACTACGGATTGGTGGACAAAAGTGGCCGCCTGCTCGGCCTGCCCTGGATGTATCGCGATGATCGCACCGACGGGATGATCGAAGAGGCGACGAAGATCCTTCCCCGCGAGGACCTCTATGCCCGCACCGGGATTCAATTCATGCCCTTCAACACCATTTTTCAGTTGTTGGCAGAAAAAGCCCGTTCTCCGGAGGCTTTGGCCGCGGCCGATCAAATTCTCTTCATGCCCGATTTGCTCACCTATTGGTTGAGCGGCGAGCGGGTGATCGAACGCACCATCGCCAGCACCGGCCAGTTGCTCCAACCAGGCTCTGCGGACTGGGACCTCGATCTGATCGAAAAAATGGGCCTGCCCGCGGGGATCTTCCGCCCGACCACCGATCCGGGCGTCGTCGTCGGACCTCTCCGGACCGAGATCGGTTGTGGCCCCCTCCAAGTCACCACCTGTGGGAGTCACGATACCGCCTCGGCCGTCGCCGGGGTCCCTTCCGCCACCGCCCAACCGCTCTTTCTCAGTTCCGGCACCTGGTCATTGATTGGCCGCGAACTCCAGGCTCCACTCGTCAACCCCGACACTTTAGCCGCGGGGTTTTCCAATGAACAAGGCCTCCAAGGAACGACGCGGTTTTTGAAAAATGTCGCCGGCATGTGGCTCCTTCAGGAATGCAAACGGCAGTGGGATGGCGACGGCCAGAGTTTGGATTTCGCCACCCTGGTCCGCGAGGCGGCTTCGGCCAAATGCCCGATGTGGCTCAATCCCGACGCCGATGTCTTTGCCAAGCCCTGCGATATGCCCGCCGCGATTTGTGCCTATGCCGCGAAAACCGGCCAAACCGCACCCACGACGCCCGGCGAATTCACCCGCGTCATCCTCGAAAGCCTCGCCCTCCGCTACCGGGCCATCATGGTCCAACTTCGTTCCTGGATGCCCGACCTTCCGGACACCTTACATATTGTTGGAGGCGGTTCGCGCAATGCCCTCCTCAATCAAATGACCGCCGACGCCACCGGCCTTCGCGTCATGGCGGGTCCGGTGGAAGCCACCGCAGCTGGAAATATTCTCGCGCAACTCTTGGCTCTCGGAACCATTTCGTCCCTCGAACAAGGTCGGGAAATTCTCCGGGCCTCCTTCCAGCCCGAGGTGTTCGTTCCGAAATCCCCTGGGCAGTGGACGGAAAAATCCGAACGCTTCGCTAACCTTCTCTCATGAATCCCATCATTAAAAACCTCCTCTGGCTCTCGCACGAAATCGGCCGCGAAGACCGTCACCTCGCCATTCTCGGCGAGGGCAACACGAGCGCCGATGCCGGCGACGGCACCTTTTGGGTCAAAGCCTCCGGCAGCAACCTCTCCACGCTGGACGAAGCCGATCTCACCCCGGTACGTTTCGACGCGATCACCGCTGCTCTCGACGACACCAAGCTTGACGACTCGGGCGTGCGCGAGGTCTTGCTCGCCTCCCGGGCCGACGCCGAAGCCAAACTTCCCTCGGTGGAAACCTTCATGCACGCGGTTTGCCTTCAAGAAGGCGGGGCCCAATGGATCGGGCACTGCCACCCGGTTTCGGTCCTGCAAATCCTCTGCTCCCAGCAGGGGGCGGCGCCCTTTCTGCAACATGTTTTCCCCGATGAGATCGTGGTTTGTGGCCGCCACCTAGGGGTCGTTCCCTACGTTGATCCCGGGATCGAGTTGGCCCGTTCCGTCCGAACCGAATTGCGCCGCTTCCAGGGCGAACATGGCAGCGCGCCCAAGGTCATTCTTCTCGTCAACCACGGCCCGGTCGCCCTCGGCCAATCTGAGAAGGAAGTCCTCAACATCCTTCTCATGCTCGATAAGTGGGCCCGCATCCTGGTGGGAAATTTTTCTCTGGGGGGGCCGGAATTTCTCCCGGAAAAAACCTCCACCCGCATCGACACCCGACCGGACGAACATTACCGCCGCGCCCAGATCGCCGCACTCAAGTGAATCGATCTTTTTCCAAATTCCCGGCCGCAATGTATCCTCAGGGTGCCGCACGCGGCTCGCGTGCATGGACCGGCGGCCCGCCGGTCCAATTTTCTCGGCGAGCCGCCGAGGAACCACCCTCGATCCGAGCATGCTCCCCAAAAGCGACTTTCCCTCAGATCCCGAATCTTCAATACTAATCCCTAATTCATCTCTCACCACCAATTCATCTCTCACCATGAAAAATCCCGTCTTAGCCCACCTCCCCAAAATTGGTATCCGCCCCACCATCGACGGCCGTCTCGGGGGCGTCCGCGAGTCCCTCGAAGCGCAGGTCATGGCGATGGCGAAATCCACCGCCCGTTTCCTTTCCGACTTTCTCTACCACCCGAATGGCGATCCGGTCGAGGTGGTCATTGCAGACACCTGTATTGGCGGCGTGGCTGAAGCTTCCGCCTGCGCGGAGAAATTCCGTCGCGAGAATGTCGGCGTCTCCCTCACGATTACGCCGTGTTGGTGCTACGGCTCGGAAACGATGGATGCCGACCCGCTCATTCCCAAAGCCGTCTGGGGATTTAATGGCACGGAACGTCCTGGAGCCGTTTATCTCGCCGCTGCCCTTGCCGGTCACACCCAGAAGGGCCTGCCGGCCTTTGGGATTTATGGACGCGATGTCCAGGAGGCCGATGACACATCCATACCGGAAGACGTCCAGGAAAAGCTTCTCCGTTTTGCCCGCGCCGGGCTCGCCGTGGCCACCCTCCGCGGCAAGGCCTACCTCGCCATGGGTGGCACCTCCATGGGGATCGCCGGCTCGATCGTCGATCCGGCTCTCTTCGAGCGCTACCTGGGCATGCGGGTCGAAGCGGTCGATATGACCGAATTTATTCGTCGGATTGAAAACGAAATCTACGACAAGGAAGAATTCAAGAAAGCCCTCGCCTGGGTGAAAAAAAATTGCCTCGAAGGCAAAGATTGGAATGGCCGCGGCAAGAAGCGCAGCCGCAAGGCGCTGGATCAGGAATGGGAAACTTCCGTGAAAATGGCCCTCATCGCCCGCGATCTCATGGTGGGCAACCCCAAGCTGAAAAAGGCCGGATTTGGCGAAGAAGCGCAGGGCCACTTCGCGATTGCTTCCGGCTTCCAGGGCCAGCGGCAATGGACCGATCACATGCCTAATGGCGATTTTCTCGAAGCGATTCTCAATACGTCCTTCGACTGGAATGGCCGCCGGGCGCCTTACATTGTCGCGACGGAAAACGATGCCCTCAATGGCATTTCCATGCTCTTCGGCCACCTCTTAACGAATACCGCGCAAATCTTTGCCGACCTGCGCACCTATTGGAGCCCTGACGCCGTCAAGCGGGTCACCGGTCACGCACTCGAAGGCGTCGCCGCCGGCGGGCTCCTCCATCTCATCAACTCCGGTCCCGCCGCCCTCGACGGCAGTGGCGAGCAGACCACCCCGGATGGCATTCCGACGATGAAGCCGTTTTGGGACATCACCCCTTCCGAAGTCAAAGCCTGCCTCAAGGCCACTACCTGGCATCCATCCATCTCGGAATATTTCCCCGGCGGCGGCTGGAGCACCCGCTTCGTCACCCGAGGCGGCATGCCGGCGACCATCTTTCGCCTCAATATGGTCGATGGACTCGGCCCCGCCCTGCAAATTGCCGAAGGCGAAACCGTTGAGCTTCCCGCCCGCGCCCACAAGTTGCTCGAAGAACGGACCAACCCGACTTGGCCAACCACGTGGTTTGCTCCTTATTCCAGCGGCGAAGGCGCCTTTGTCGATGGCTACACGGTGATGAACAACTGGGGCGCCAACCACTGCGTCATGAGCTGCGGCCATATCGGCGCGGATCTCATCTCGCTGGCGGCCCTTCTTCGGATTCCTGTTTACATGCACAATGTGCCCGCAGACGAAATCTTCCGCCCCAGCGCCTGGACCGCCTTCGGCACCGAAGACCTCACCAGCGCCGACTTCCGAGCCTGCGCCAACTTCGGTCCGCTCTACGGCATTCGCCGGTAAAATAATAACCCAAATGCCTCACGCAAAGGCCGCAAAGGTCGCGAAGGGAAATCCCGAATCCTAAATACAAAATCCCGAAAAAACAGACCTCACGCAAAGGATGAGACGGCGGAAATAAGAAGCTTTTCAGATGGAAACACTTTCGAAATCACTCCTTCCTGCCCCGTATTTTTGCCCTCTTTCCTTTGCGCCCTTCGCGGCCTTTGCGTGAGGCAACTCCCATCTTAAAATGAAAACAATGATCAGGAACCCCGACGTCATCCTCATCGGCAGCGGCATTATGTCGGCCAATCTGGGGGCCCTCCTCAAGCGGCTCGACCCCTCGCTGAAAATCCAGCTTTACGAAGTCACCGACGAATTAGCCCAGGAAAGTTCGCATGGATGGAACAACGCCGGCACCGGTCATGCTGGCATTTGCGAACTGAGCTACACGCCTTTTCGCGACGCCGATGGGACGGTCAATGTTTCCAAAGCGATCGAGATCTTCGAGCAATTCGAACTCTCCCGGCAGTTTTGGAGTTACGCGGTCGAGACCGGGATGGCCGAAACCCCTCGTGATTTCATCAACCCCTTGCCCCATATCAGTTTCGTCCATGGGGATGAGCAGGTCGATTTCCTCCGCGGTCGCCACGCCGGCATGGCCGCCCACCATTTCTTTTCAGAGATGGAATATTCCACCGACCGTTCCACCATCGCCAAATGGGCACCCCTCCTGGTCGAAGGCCGGAACGATGTTCCCATCGCAGCGACAAAAATGGATAGCGGTACCGATGTCAACTTTGGGTCCATTGCCCGGAAGCTCCTCGGCTGGCTGGGCCAACAAGACGGTTGCGCCATCGCCACAGGACAGCGGGTCACCGACCTCGAGCCGGCCCTTTCCGGTTGGAACGTGACTGTTCGCGACACCGCCACCGGGGCCATCCAGCAGAACCACGCCAAGTTTGTCTTCATCGGAGCCGGCGGCGGCAGCCTTCCCCTCCTCCAAAAATCCGGCATCGCCGAAAGCAAGGGGCTGGGCGGATTCCCCATCGGCGGGCAATGGCTCGTTTGCGACAACCCGGAAATCGTGGAACGCCACCAGGCCAAAGTTTACGGACAGGCCCTCGACGCCGCGCCAACCATGGCCGTGCCCCATTTGGACACCCGCATCCTCGACGGCAAAAAGACCCTCCTTTTTGGACCCTTTGCGTCCTGGACAACCAAGTTTCTCCACAAAAAAGGCAGCTGGACCGATCTCCCCGGCTCGGTCAAACCCGACAACCTCGCCACGCTCCTCAAGATTGGCGTTGGGAACCTCGATCTGATCAAATACCTCGTCCAACAAGGCACCCAAAGCATGGCCGATCGCATGAAGGTCCTCCATGTCTTTTACCCTGATGCCAAGGCGGAAGATTGGAAACTCATCGACGCGGGAATCCGGGTCCAAGCGATCAAAAAAACCGATGGCGAAGCGGGCATCGTCCACTACGGCACCGAAGTCCTCACCAATCCAGGACGCACCCTCTCGGCCCTCCTCGGGGCATCCCCCGGGGCATCCGTTTCCGTTCACATCGTCCTCGAAGTGATCAAAAACTGCTTCCCAAAACTTGTCGCCAACCCCGAGGCGCAAGCCCGTCTCAAAGAAATGATCCCAGCCTGGGACATCGACATTAAAGACCCGGCTCGCGCTGGATTTTTCCAAAAAATTCATCAGAAAGACTCCCGAGTTCTCGGCTTAGCGTAGGCGGGCCGCCAGCTTGGGAGGGATTAACCTCCAAAAAACCATTGGAAAGACCGGCGGGCGGCGGCTCGGATTTGGCCGTGGCACCAGCCCGCTCCCAAGCCTCTTCCCAACGGGAGGGAAGTAGGAGAAAAAGCTGTCTCTCTGCATAAAGTGAGTGTCATTTTTATATCCCAATACTCAGTTTTTCCATTTCCTGTTGTCCATTTTCTCTCCACGATTGGGCGGTCTTCAACCTCCCTTTCATACTTCATAATTCATACTTCATAATTCTCTTCCCATGTCCTCCTACCTTCACGCTCAAGAATCCTACGCCGCGCTTGGGGTTGATACCGAAGCCGCTCTTGCCACGCTTGCGACCATTCCGATTTCGCTCCATTGCTGGCAGGGCGATGATGTTGCTGGATTTGAAGGCGGCGGCAAATTGACAGGAGGCATTCAAGTGACCGGGAATTATCCTGGCAAAGCCCGCAACTTGGAGGAACTCCGAACCGATCTTGACAAGGCGCTTTCGCTCATTCCGGGGACCCATCGGCTCAACCTTCACGCCAGCTACGGCGACTTTGACGGCAAAAAAGTTGATCGCAACGAGGTGGACCCGACCCATTTTGCCAGTTGGATCCGCTGGTGCCAGGAGCGCGGCCTGGGAATGGATTTCAACTCCACCTATTTTTCCCATGACCTCTCCTCCGATGGATTCACTCTCTCACATGCCGATCCGGCCATCCGCGAGTTCTGGATCGAACACGGCATCCGCTGCCGTCAGATTGGATCCGAAGTTGGCCGGCAGTTGGGAACCCCGTGCGTAACCAATGTTTGGGTCCCCGATGGATCGAAGGATCTTCCGGTGGACCGCAAAGGTCCGCGCCAGCGTCTCGAAGCCTCCCTCGACGCCATCTTCAAGCAACCTCTCGATTCCGCTCATCACCTCGACGCGGTGGAATGCAAACTCTTCGGCATTGGTTCCGAAGCTTATGTGGTCGGTTCTCATGAATTCTACCTTGGCTACGCGACGAAAAACCAAATCCTGCTGTGCCTCGACGCCGGCCATTTTCATCCGACGGAAAACCTCTCCGACAAGATCAGCTCGGTTCTTCAATTTGTCCCCGAGATCATTCTTCATGTCAGCCGGGGCGTCCGCTGGGACAGTGACCACGTCGTCCTCCTCGATGATCCCACCAAGGCGATGATGGAAGAAATTATTCGCGGAGAGTTCATTCCCCGCACGCACATCGGGCTCGATTTCTTCGATGCCACCATCAACCGCATCGCGGCCTGGACCATCGGCACCCGCAATACCTTGAAGGCCCTGCTTCTTGCCTTGCTCGAACCGATGGAAAAACTCCGGGCGGCCGAGAACGCTGGAGATCTCACCACCCGGCTGGCCCTCTTCGAAGAAGAAAAGACCCTCCCCTTCGCCGCCGTCTGGGACGAACACTGCCGCCGCCAAAATGTCCCCGAAGGGATCCTCTGGCTGGAAGAAGTGAAAGCCTACGAACGGGACATCCTTTCCCGGCGATAGACGGGAAAAAACGAAACGAGGACCATTGATTCCCCGGACGACTTAGTTTTCGTAGGTTATCCCGAAAATTGTGTCTGTGAGCCAGCGCCGGAAGGAATCATTGTCTTGGAATTGTTTGAAAAGCTGGGCGTCGTCTTTGAACATTGCGGTGATGACGCGCTTCAGCGCCTTGTCGTGTTCGATGCGGGCGTTCTGCCGGTCGGAGTTTTGCCTCGCATTTTGGTAGGCCGGGTCCGCTGACACCTTGGGCGGAATCACCTCGATGATGCGCTTCTCGACTGCCGTTGGGTCGTTGAAGAGCCCGCCGAACTGGTCGTTGAAGGCTTTGATAATGTTTGAGAGCCTGTCCAACTCCGGTTCGGGCTTGCGCCCGCCGCCTTCCATGCTCCATGGCTCGATTTCCGCCTCCGAATCCGGCAACGCAATGGCAAGGGTTGCTTTCTTTTCTGCGCGGTAGCTGTCCATATCGATGGCTTCGAGGATCCCTTTGGCGAGGTCCTCGTCCTTCGGTGCGGGGAGTTTCGGGATGAGGAAATTGAGAAAGATCGACAATTTCTCCCAATCCTTCACCCCGTAAGGCAGGATCGTGGCGAGGAAGTCGTAGGTGCGGGTGAATGCCTTGGCCTTGCCCTTGAAATCCACCTGACCGTCCTCATCGAGGTCGTTCCCATAGACGGCCACACAGGCATCGAGAATCGGGTCCAGTTTGTCGCGGTCCGCACCGCTGAGGTAAAGCTTCACCAGCGCGTCAATCTGTTCCGGCGAATAGACCTGATGCGCATCCAGCTCACCCTTGAGCGTGTGGAGCTTGTTTGGGTCGGTTTCCTTGCTGAGGATGGTTGTGCGGTAGTAGTCCGCGAAAGACTGCTCGATGATTTCGGTGTCGTTCTGGAAATCGAGGACAAAGACATCGTGCTTCTTCGGGTGCGCCCGGTTCAGGCGCGAGAGCGTCTGCACGGCTTTGATGCCGCTGAGCGCCTTGTCCACATACATCGTGTGCAGCAGCGGCTCATCGTAGCCGGTTTGAAATTTGTCGGCACAGATGAGGAAGCGATACGGGTCTTCCTGAATCCTGTCGGCGATGCTGTTGCTGGGGAATCCGTTGAGCTTCGATTCGCTCACCTTCTCGCCCTTGTATTCCGGTTCGCCGGAGAAGGCGACGATGGCCTTGTAGGGGCTCTTGATCTCCGTGAGGTAGGCGGTGAAGGCGGTGAAATACTCAATCGCCCGCTGGATGCTGCCGGTCACCACCATGGCCCGCGCCTGCCCGCCGATCTTGTTCTGGCCGATCACCTGTTCGAGGAAGTGGTCCACCATGATCTCCGCCTTGTCGCGGATGGCCTTGCTGTGGCTCTCCACATAGACGCGCAGCTTCTTGCGGGCCTTCTTCACGTCATACTCCGGGTCGCCTTCGACAGTCTTGGCGAGACGATAATAGCTTTCCACCGGCGTGTAGTGCTTGAGCACATCGAGGATGAAGCCTTCCTGAATCGCCTGCTTCATCGTGTAGGGATGAAACGGCTTGTGCTTCACCTCGCCGGCATCGGAATAGGGCACGCCGAACATCTCCAGCGTCTTGTTCTTCGGCGTCGCGGTGAAGGCGAAGTAGCTGGCATTGGGCAGCATCTGCCGTTGTGAGATGATGCGGTTGATCTTGTCCTCGGTCGTCTCCGCCTCTTCCTCGGCAGTCTCGCCCAGTGCTGCGCTGATGGCCGCTGCCGTGCGTCCGCCTTGGCTGGAATGTGCCTCATCGATAATGATGGCGAAGTTCCCGCCGCGATGCTCCTCGCCGATGCTGTCCAGGACGAAGGGGAAAGTCTGCACCGTGGAGATGATGATCTTCTTTCCGTCTTTGAGGAATTTCGAGAGCTGCTCGGTCTTCGACCCGCCCGCGCCTTCCTTGACCGCACCAATGATGCTCCCCACCTGCGCAAAGCCCTTGATCGTCTCGCGAATCTGTTTATCGAGGATGCGCCGGTCGGTCACCACGATGATCGAGTCAAAGACCTCTTTGCCGTCTTTCCGCACATTGATGAGCTGGTGCGCCAACCATGCGATGGAGTTGGATTTGCCACTGCCAGCCGAGTGCTGAATGAGGTAACGCTGTCCTGCACCCTGCGCACGGACATCGGCCAAAATCATCCGGACCACGTCGAGCTGATGGTAGCGTGGAAAAATCTGCACCTGCTTCTTCTTCCCGGTCTTCGGGTGAATCTCCTCCACGATCTGCGCGTAGTTTTCGAGAATTTCCGTCAGCCCCTGCGGAGTGAGGATGTGCTTCCAGAGATAATCCGTCTTCAGCCCGTCTGGGTTGGGCGGATTGCCCGCACCGTCGTTCCAGCCCTGATCAAACGGAAGGAACCACGACTCCTTCGCCATGCCCTTTGTGCCCTTGAGTGCCGTGGACATCGCAACCCTTGCGTCATCCACCGCGAAATGCACCACGCAGCGGCCAAACACGAAGAGCGTTTCCCGTGGATCGCGGTCACGTTTGTATTGCTCGATGGCGTCTTCGACCGTCTGCTTGGTCAGGCTGTTCTTCAGTTCAAAAGTTATCACCGGCAGTCCATTAATGAAGGCACCGAGATCCAGCGCTCGCTTCGCTTCCTCCCGACTGTAGGCAAGCTGGCGGGTGATGCTGAAGCGGTTCGCCGCATGCCGGGCCACCGCCTTCACATTCTCCGGCGAGGGTGTCCCGTAGAACAGATCGAAACTCAGCGCCCCGTGTTTGATGCCGTGCCGCAGCACGTCAATCGTTCCTCGCCGCGAAATCTCCCCCTGCAGGCGGGCGAGAAACTTTTGCCGCGCGATGCTCTTCGGGTCCCGGAAATCACCTAGCCCCAGCTTCTCATACTCCTCCGTCTGCGTGACTTGGAGAAAAGCAAACAACTGGTCTGTGTCCACGGCGTATTCCCGGTCGTAACTGGCCGGGCTGCCGGCGAACCAACCGCTGCCGCCGGTCAGGGGTGGGTTTTCCGCGACGATACCCGACGCACCAGCCGAAAAGCCGTCTTCGCCGGTCAGGTGCCGCATGATCAGGGTTTCGAGGCCTTTCTCGGTGGTGTCAGTTTTGCTCATTTTAACTTTCTATCCGTAGCCGCCTTTGTTTGACCCTTTGTTGAACCATTTCCATCACCATAAACAAAACAAAGGGAAAGTGCCCCAATATCAGGCATTTGCACGCCTTGGTTACGATGATTGGATGGGTTGGTCATCGATTTTCTTTGTTAAACGACCGGTATATCTACGGTGTGCCACGCGGGATGGCCCCGGCTGTGATGGTTTTTGACCGGATCGGCTTTCATTTCAGATTCCTCCGCCGTCATGCCCAGAACGGCACATACCCGGCGAATTTCCGCGATTTGTTCGCCGGGTCGGCGGGTTTAACCAAACGTTGATCAATTGCCTCCTGAATCAAAACGGAAACCATTGAACGCTGCTTTTCTGGCATCTTCAAGCGCTCTCGCAGGCTGGTGTTTGTCAGCGCGCTATCGGAATAATACCTCAGCACCGCATGCTGGTAACACGCATCCAGACGTTCCTGGACTGACATCTTGGCGAACGTTCGCGGCGAGTACAGGGTAACCTTAAAGTGATTTGATCCCGCGCTGAACTCGATTGGCGGGAGCCCATACAGCTCGATCTGCAAACCCGCTTTCAACAGCCCTGAGCCGCGTTCTTCGCATATCTTGTAGCGCCGGAGTGCCCGCGCCAGTTGCTCATTGCGCGATTCCGGCTGTGTGCCAATGATCCGGTCCAGCCGTTTAGATGGCAGTAGTCCGCCGGGGTTCGACACCTCAATTCGATCATCAAAAATTTCTATCAATGGCCCTGCTCCCGTGATGGAAAAATCTTGGTGGATCAGTGCATTGGCGACGATTTCGCGGAGCGCAATCTCCGGATAAACCGTGCGCTTCACACGAAGTGCTTTTTCGATCACTTCACTCTGCGGAAGCAGTGCCATAATGAATTCGATCAGACCTTGGAAGCTGATGGCGTAGCCTTTCGTGCCTTCCTGCTCCTGTTTTGTCTTTGCCTTGTTCAGCCCGTCATACACCACCACCCGCACCGCCTTGCGGCTGAGGTCTGGAAAATCGGCCAGCTTCCGCGCCGCCGCAATGGCGCCGAGATTTGTCACATAACCACCGCCCGCCGGTTCGCGTACAATAAATCGCTCAATCGCCAGCCACTCCAGCGTATCTTCCTGCGTGGTGGCCATGGGCCGTTCCAACATCCGGAAAATCGGCTCGACGTTTAGCTTGGCCGTGAACTCCGCGTCCGGCAGCAACACCGAGGCGCGCAGTTCCTCCCAACTCGGTGTGCGACTGTGCAACATCAGCGTGCCAATCTCCTGCCGTGAAGCCTTGCGCGTTGTGCCGCCCGAGCGGATAAACGCATGCTCCAGCCCTTTGCCGCGCAGATGCACCGGTTTTACTGCCGCCTCTGGCACATGCACAAAAAGCAGTCGGGCGGATTCGTAATCCTCGACAGCGTGGTCCAGCACCACGGGCGGCTCAAGTCCGGCCCTCCCGAGGTTGGCCAACTGGTTTACGGTCGTCTCGACGGTTTTCTCATCCACGCCCGTTGGAGTGCCGGTGTTGTCCACCCCAAAAACCAGATAGCCGCCACCAGGCTGATTGGAGAGTGCCGACAGATGTTCCGTCAGGCGCTTTTTGTCCGGCGACAGCGCTGTCTTCCAGTCCAGTTCGTTCAACTCGTGCTTCGGCGGCTCCAAGCTCGCGCTCAATAACTCCCGAGCTTTGATCATCCAGATTTTCATGCGGACGTTTTCCACTTAAATAAGAAGTTGCACGCAATCAACATATTACAGCATGAGAACGCCAGCCGATCAAATAAGATTCCGGCCTTCTCCGCCGACGTTTTACCGGACTGCTTGAGGCTCATGCGTCGGCCTCCTCCGTTTCGAGTTCTTCGTCTGCTTCGTCGGGGAGCGGCTCGGGGGTGGAGGAAGCGGCGGGGAGCGCGGGCAGGTGCGCGGCGGCGGGGCACACGTCCAGCTTGCCCGTCACCACGTCCGCCGTCAGCCGCGTCCGGTATTCCTGCATCAGCGCGATCTCTCGCTCGGTCCGGGCGATGGCGGTGTTGAGGGCGACGGTTGCTGTTTCAGAATGTGCAACGATTGCTTCTTGCTCCTCAAGTGGAGGTACAATCGACCTGACTGCATAGAAATTTTGATTCGACAGATTTTGAAGGCCGACTGTCATTCCGTTCGACCTGCCTGCGTAGATCGTTCGGTAAGGAGTGGTGTGATAGAGAAGCTCGAAGAACTTTGTGTTAAGTTTGCGCTGAGGCTCGAAAACGCCGTAGTGAAACGAAACGATACCGCGCAGTGTAGCCGCGAAGAACACCCCCAAGTGAGCTTTGAAACGGTTCACAACCAGATCGCCTTGAATCGTGGTCTTCCAGTTGTCGTAGGTTGATGTTTTGAGCGAACGTTCCAGCATCTCGTCCGTTGCGATTAATCCGGCTCGCTGCGAGAGCGAAAGTGGTCGTTCAGCCTTTCCATTGTGCGGCCTGATGTTTTCTCGAAAAATCTGTCGATTCATTGGCGTCTCCCAGTGCTTCGGGATGTCGCCGAGCCAGGGGATGCCGGAGGGTTTGAGGGGGGCGTTGGGGTCAAGGCCACGGGTGACGGCGCGATGGATGATGGCCTGCTTCTGCTCCCCCAGCAGCGCGATCAGCTTCCGCTTCGCCCGGATGAATCCGTCGATCTTCCGGTTTGCATGGTCCAGAAACCGTACGATGGCGGCTTGTTCGTCCTGCGGGGGGACGAGCGTTTCAATTCTGCCGAGGTCATCCGAGTAAAGACGCAGCCGACTTTCCACGACTCCCGTGGAAGCCGTCTTGATGCGTCCCTTGTAAAGTGGCAGTCGAAGAAGTTCGTGGTAATACCAAGGTGACGCGGATTTGTTGAAGCGATATACGCAATAGGCAGGGCTCGCGATGCCATCGTAGCGAGAGGCGCCGAGGCTGCCGTTCCATGCAAGCATGATGTTGATGACGAGATCTTGCTTGGCGACACGCTTGTATCCGACGAGCGATGCAGCGCGAGTGTCTGGTGCTTCGGAACCATCAGTCGCCTTTCGCTGGGTGACGCCGGTGTATTGGGAAACGCGAAGCAGTTGTTCTTTGCCTGTTACCGAACGAGAGTCTACTTCGCGCAGCAGAAGCTTCATTCGGCGAACGTCCCAATGCGATGGGAATCGCCCGAGCCATTGCATCCCCGACTCCTTATATTCCGGATATGGTAGGAGCCCCTCGATCATGGCTGACCCTCCGTTGGGGATGTGGCGCGATAGGATTGTTTCGGGTGTTTGGGCTGGTCGGGGAATGTGAGGACAAGCTCTCCGTTCGCCACCATCGGGCGGAGGTGTTCGTTGAGGATGTGATCGCGGGTGCGTGCAAGGAGACGGGCGACCTCGGTGGCACCCAGGGGTTTCCAGCGACAGAGTGCCAGGATGACAGAACGCAGGGCGGCAGGGTCGGGTTTACCTCCCAAGGCGTCGATCTGGGCCTGAAGATCTGGCGGAAGCGGCGAATCCAGTAAGGTCTCGGTCGACTTACTGGATTGTTCGCCAGGCTTACTGGATTGCGGGATAAGCTTGTCGGATTGGGCGGGTCCGGCTGGTTGATCCCCAATGTTTTCGGCACCTTGGTCTGAAAGCGTGTCGGAAAATCGTTCGGTGGGCACGTAGTAGGTCGCAGACCCCTTACCCCGCTGCTCCAGCAGGCCTTGGTCGCGGAGGCGGCGGAGGTGTTGGCTGGCATTGAGCACGTCCACCTGGTTGAGGTCGCGGTAGGCGGCGTTGTCGATTGAGAGGGTTTCCCGAACAAAGACGAGGGCGCGGGCTTCTTCGTCGGAAAGGCCTTCGATCTCCAGCGAGCGGAGCCATTCCCAATCCTCCGGTCCCAGGAAGTGGTGGAAGAGAAAGGTGGCGACGAAGAGGTCTTTTTCCCGATCTGACTCGAAGGTGGGCGGGGTGAGATTGCTGTCGCGCATGAGCTGACGCATGACGCGGATGCCGGAGCCCTTGGTCTCGGCGAAATTGATCTCATGGAGGACGGTGGCGAGGTGGGGATTACGAGTGACGGAGCCGGGGGTGCCCCAGCGCTCCTCGGAAATGATGGAGTAGCCGGGGTTGCGGATTTCGAGGCGGTTCGAGTAGCGGATGATCTGAACCGGGCTATGAACGCGGTAAGACCGGTGCATCACGGCATTGACCACGGCTTCGCGCAGAACTCGGATAGGGATGAGGGGCAGGTCTTCGCGGCGAATGGCATTTTCCGGCAAGGAGAAGGCCTTGGGCAGGTCGTCGAGAATGGCGTTGATGGCGCGTCCGACCAGTCGAATGAGCGGAGCGCGGAGTTCGATGGTCTCGAAACGCCGGTTCGGGTCCTCGACCCACTGACGACCGGGGACGCGGATGTAGTCCACGCGCACCATGGGAAAATGGCGACGCAGAGCAAGTGCGGAGCCAAAGAGAAGGATGCCCGACACGGTGGGGCGGAGCACCCCGTGGGAATCCTTGTCCGCACAACGAAGAGCCCGCAGCAGGTCGCCATCGCTCCAGGTTAGTTCTTCGGCTCCAGGACTGATTTCCAATTTGAGGCGGCGATATTCGGCCACACCGGCGGGATCGATTTCGTCCATCTCCGCATCGGGAAGGATGGAGGCGTCGAGCGACTGGGTGAGGCGATCCCCATAGAACACCGCGAGATCTTCCGCCGTGCAGCGTACATCCGAGGAACCAATCCGGCGATAGGCTCCCTTGGGCAGACCGGTGGCGGTGAAAAACACCGGCTTCGAGGCATTGGGAGCCTCGGGAACGAAAACGGAGAGCACTTTCTTTCCTTGGATTTCGGCCACTTCCATCTGCGGGCGAATGGGGATATTAAAGGTGTTGGCGCACTGCGTGGTCAGATCGGTTTGCAGCTTGTCGAGATTCGGTACGCCGACGACTTCGTATTGCGGCCAGAAGGCCTGTTCGTCCGGTGCGACCCCAAGCAGCAACCATCCTCCGCTCATGCCCGGCTCATTCGCAAAGGCACAAACGGTTTCCAAAATCGAGCGTCCGATCTCCGATCCCGCCTTGGCTTCGATGCGGGGGCGTTCGTCGAGTTCGTTGAGCTGACGCAGGATCTCCAGCGGCGTCATGAAGCGACTCCTTTCGTAATTTCGCTGAGAAGACCTTCGGTCTCCTGTTCCAGCGCGAGGATGTCGGCACTGATCTCGGTCAGGGTGCGGAGTTTCGGCGGCTGGTAGAAGTGGCGGGTGAAGCTGACTTCGTAGCCGGTCTTGGTGTCGGCCTCGACGATCCAGGCGTCGGGTGTGTAGGGCAGGACTTCGCGGCGGATGAAGGCCTCGATGCCGCCCTCCTCCAGCAGCGGGATTTGCTCGGAATCGCGCAGTTCGGGGTCCGGTTCGTATTCAACGAAAGACGGACGGCTCGGAGATCCGTCCCTACCGAAAATCTCGAAGAGGCCATGCAAAGAGTCGGGCTGAATTTTTCCGGGTTTGTGAACTTTTTTGATGACTGGCGAGGCGGCCTCGTCGCGCCAGCTTACGGCGGCGACGATGATCTTGAGTTCGGCGGCGCTGATCCGAATATCCGCTTCGTCGAGGGTCGAGCGAACGCTCGTGAGGAAGATATTGTGGTCACCGAATTCTTCTCCACCAAGTTCGTCACGTAGCAGCGTCGCGACCCCGACCAACATTGCGTCGCGCTCCCAAGTCTCCGAATCGAGGAGTTTCTTTTTCGTCTTCTCGGGAAGACCCTTATTCGCTCCGCCTTCGGCTTGCTCGTCGTCGTCTCCAGTCTGCTCTCCCCAGTCGTTGACCAGTTTCGTGAGGGCTTCGCGAACGCCGCTCGACATTTCAAAAAGATCTTCGCCTAGCTGGGCGTAAAACGCGGCCCGGATGTCCTCGTCGCCAGAGGCGAAGCGCAGGGTCTCGATGCGCGGGCGGGTGAGCTGGCTGCGGAGCCGGAGCGGGCGCTCGACTTTCACCTTCCAGTAACCGAAGGCGGCGTTGGGGAAGATTTTCGACTGCGGTGTTTCCTCAAAGGTGAGGAACGCGTCGCAAATGCGCTGGATGTCCTCGGAGGCGAGTTCGCAGTTCTTCTTGCCCATGTTTTTACGTAGCGGGCGGAACCACTGGGTGGCGTCGATGAGTTGCACCTTGCCCCGGCGAGGCGCGGGCTTGCGGTTCGACAGAACCCAAATGTAGGTGGCAATGCCGGTGTTGTAGAACATGTTCAGCGGCAGGGCGACGATGGCTTCCAACCAGTCGCTCTCGATAATCCAACGGCGGATGTTGCTCTCGCCCTGTCCGGCATCGCCGGTGAAGAGCGAGGAACCGTTGTGGACCTCGGCGATACGGCTGCCGAGGGGACTCTTTTTTTCATCGTGCTTCATCTTGCTCAGCATGTTGGCCAGAAAAAGCATCTGGCCGTCGCTGCTGCGTGTGACTAGCGAGTAGTCGGACTCGCCCGCGTGCTGGATGACAAAGCGGGGGTCCTTGAGGTCTTTTTTTCCGCCCATTCGTTCGAGGTCGCCCTTCCAGCTTTTGCCGTAGGGCGGATTGGCGAGCATGAAGTCGAACTCGCGGGAGCGGAAGGCGTCGTTGGCCAGGGTGCTGTGCTCGGGGCCACCGATGATATTGTCTGCGGCGTCACCATCGCCCTTGAGCAGGAGGTCGGCTTTGCAGATGGCGTAGGTTTCGCCGTTGATCTCCTGGCCGTAGAGATGCGTGGCCACCTGCTTGCCGTGGTCCTTGGCGATCTGCTGGAGCGTCTCCTCGGCGACGGTCAACATGCCACCAGTGCCGCAGGCGCAGTCGTAGAGCAGGTAGGTGCCTGACTCGATCTTGTCGGCCACGGGCAGGAACATGAGGTTTGCCATGAGGCGAACGGCATCGCGTGGCGTCCAGTGCTCGCCAGCCTCTTCGTTGTTGTCCTCGTTGAAGCGTCGGACGAGTTCCTCGAACATTGTCCCCATCGAGTGATTGTCGAGGCCGGGCAGATCGCCGACGGCGTGGGGGCTGATGTTGATGTCCTTATCGAGAAACCTCTCGATCAGTTGGCCGAGGGCGTCGGCCTTCGAGAGGCGCGGGATCTGGTTGCGAAACTCGAAGTTGGTCAGGATGTCCTGCACGTTCGGGGAGAACCCGTCGAGGTAGGCCTCAAAATCGTCCCGGAGCTTTTGTTGGGTGGCGCGGGACTTCAGGTCGCGGAGGAGAAATGGTGAGGTGTTGTAGAACGCCTGCCCGGACGCGGCGCGAAGGGCGTCGTCCTGATTGGTGACGCCTTCTTTGTCGAGGGCCGCTTTCATTTCCAGCACCGTCTTCTTCGTCGGCTCCAGCACCGCGTCCAGACGGCGCAGGACGGTCATCGGCAGGATGATGTCCCGATACCTGCCTCGGACGTAAACGTCGCGCAGGACATCGTCCGCGATGTTCCAGATGAAATTGGTGAGCCAGTTGAGTTGGGCTTGGTCCATAGGTCAGACTTCCTTCAATTCACTAGTGGTGCCATGAGCCGTATCGGAAATGAGCCAGAGCCCGCCCTTGAAGCCGGGGGAGAAAGTAATGGGGCAGAAGTGATGGGTAAAGGCACAAGACCGAAACCTTGTCGAAGGCAATGAGTTTTGACGAGGAAAACTCCGTTCAGCTTGCTCTTGGCTGCTGAAATGGCCGAAAATTTCCGGCCCGAGTCAACTTGAGCTGGTCAAAACGGCCTGGATCTGTTCAAGTTCTCCCATGAAATCCTTCCCCGCCCTCTTTCAATCCCTAGCCCTCCTCGCCGTCGTGGCATTCCTCCCCGGGTGTATGTCTAATGCTCAGTTTGAGGCCAGCGAACTCACCACCGCCGGATTCAAAGCCGTCACGGCTACCACTCCGAGCCAACAAGCTCATCTCAAGGCGCTGCCCCAAGGGAAAATTTCCAAAGTGCCGCGGAACGGTCACACTTATTTTGTTTACCCTGATGCGTCCAACAACACCCTTTATGTGGGACGGCAGGCTCAATACAATGTCTTCCAGAGGAATCAGGCCGCCTCGATCCGCCAGGAACAATACATCATGGAAAGCCAGAATACGTTTGTCAGTAACGACGCCTATCTGGAAAGCTTTTCGTCTTGGGGTCCTTGGGAAGGCCTTCCTTGGGCCTATTAATCTCGAAATCATCTGACGCAGACTCCGCCGGGAAAGAAATCCTCCTTGATTCGGTCGGGGGAACATGCGCACAAGTCCACCGTCTCTCTATTCCTTATTTACCAATGAAAACTTCCCCTGTTTCCCGCTTCCTCGCCCTCGCTTCTGTGGCTTCCTTTGCCCTCGTGGCCACGACTTTCGCAGATGTCTATACCGGCAAGGTCAACGATGATGATCCTGCGGATGGGATTTTGACCGTCACCAGCGAAGTGGACGAATCGACCAAGGAATTCCACGTGTCGGCTGAAACTTTGATCTTGGGAGCCGATGGCAAACCCAGCCAGTTGATGAACCTCATCACCGGCACCCGGGTGACGCTCGAAGTTGATCCCGGTCCCGCCAATGTGGCAAAAAAGATCACCGTCCTGCCCGACGCCAGTCAGCAGGTTCCCTAATCTTTTTAATTACACCGGGCCCGCTCCGCCGGCTTCTTGGGCGATTTTACGCAGGAGGGGTTTAAACTCGCCGGACCAGAATCCCATCATGGCATTGGAATCTTCAAACCCGGCCTCGCCGGCATTGCTGACCCGGGTCACCTTGGTGCTGAGACGGAAATCATTGGTGCCGGGGATTGGTGTCATCACGAGAGTGGCCCGCACCGTGGTGGTGACGCCATAACTGCCATACATGAGGTTGCCGAAATTGCCGGCCGGTTTGTCAAAAGAGATGGAGGTTGGATAGTTGGAGATGCTGCTGCTGTAGCCGGAAGAGGGAAAGACCCCTTGGGCGGCGCTGATGATGGCATCCACGTTGGTGTTGCTCACGGTCATGGAGCCGGGACCCCCGGAATTAGACACCGACCCGGTGAGACAACCACCGAGAAAGACGGCGCAAGCCAAAGACGTGAGGGAAACAAGAAAGGTTTTCATGTCGGTGGCTCTAACAGCCCTGCCCCCGCACCGCAAGATCGATTGCCGATCTATTTGCTGGCAAAGTCCCAGACCCCGTTCCAATCCACCCGGGGGAGTTTTTCGAAGGCGGCCCGGGCGGTGGCGAATCCGGTGGCCATGAGGGCATTTCCCATAAACTTGGCCCTGTTTTCGCCCCGCGGCGGATTTGTGGCCAAGCCACCCAAAGCGAGGAGAACCGTCGCGACAGCGGCTCACCGGCTTGAGGGTTTTCGAACGCTACGAATCTGGGGCGGACTCTTCGGCCTCAACCCGCCGACTCTCGTTCGAGGGTTTCGGTGGGGACGAAGCCCGCGTTTCCCGGCCGGGATGGTGTTGGCGCTTTTTATTTGTCTCGGCGGGATTTTTTGCGCGCCCGATCACTTCGAGGCCCCGGCGGGCATAGTCCACCACATAACCCTCATGGAGCAGCCAGGAAAGATCCCGGACCACGGCGGTGTCCGGAGTCGCTTCGGCGCCTTCGGGACGGACGGGCGAGAGGGCTTTGCGACAATCGGCGCGTGAGATACGCGGATGATTTTCCAAATACTCGAGGATGGTCCCAAGGCCTTCGGAGACCGGAGTCGCCACACGATCAAGATGATGGGGCCGGGCCACGGAGACAAAGGTGATGTTCTCGTGGGCTTTGAAGATTTGCAGTCCCTTGGACCCGAGTCCCTGTCCCAAGGTATGCGCCAGGGAGAGGGGGAAGCGCTTCAAGTCTTCCCACGCGTAGCGAACGAGTCGTTGGGCCGCGTGGGCGGACGACTGCACGATGGCCGTCCCTGGCAAGACGACGCGATCGCCCAAGGCGATGATCGCAGTGGCGGCGTGATGTTCCTGAAAATGACGCTCGAGTTCTGCCGGAGTGACGAGTTTGACCGGGTCGGTTCCCTCGGGAGTTTCCACAGGATAATATTCATCCTTGGTGCTGTGTTCTTGCTTCCATTTTTCGATTGAAGCCTCGTCCCGCACCATGCGGATGCGGCTCTTGTAGGCCTCGAAGGGCATCCGGGAAAACTTGGCCGCATGGAGCTTCCGGACTTTATCTTGATAGTCATGGTAATTCGGCGGGCCCAGCAAGGTGTCGCTGAGGCCGCAGACGGCCACGCAGAGATAAGAGCCCTTGGGCGGTTCACCGGTGACCCGCTCCCGGCGGTAGAATTTTTCCAGGCCCCGGGTGGTGGCGTGGCTGATGGCCTCGCGTTCGCTCAGCCAAACGGATCCGTCCGCAACGAGTTGGAACAAAGCCGGACCCCCCGTGCGATCAAGTCGGACCAGGAAGCGCTCTGGTTTTTCCAAGACCAACTGGGCAAGGTCAAACAACGGATAAGTGATCGCGGAGGCCTTGATCTGGCGGGCCAGGCCCTCTACGCCCCGGGGCTCGGGGAGGAAGTTGACCGTCCATCCGCCTAAAGGAGGCTCTGGGCGCGGCTGTGGGGGGGCGTTTCGGTCGTCGTGCCGCGGTCCGCGTCGGTCGTCGCGCCGAGGAGGCCGACCTTTGCCGTCGTTGCGGCCGGGAGCGCGTTGCGGCCGCGGTCCGCCCCGATTGTCCCGCGGGTTTCTCGACCGGTCGGACCGGTCCGGACGTTCTTCGAAGCGGTCGGCCATCCGGGCGAGCTTCTCCGGCGATGAGGTTTCCTTGACCCAGGCGGGCTGGAAACTCAGAGCGAGATCGATTTCAAGGTTAGCCGGCGCTGGTGGGTTATTGGGCTCGTCACTCATGGTTAAAGTCACCTATAGCACGGGGTTTCCTCTTCGGCCACAGGTCCCTTGGGTTCGGGATGAAATAGTTTCTTCTGCATCCCTATTTTGAATGCTTGGCCGTTGCGACTGCTCGCCGCAGCCTGTCTCTGACAGATTCTGTCGGGGTTTCAATGACCGGCGTCTGCGCTCACGGATCGATGGTAAAATTCCCGCCCCACCCGCCGGATGTGCCCGCGAAGATTCGCGTGAGTGATCATGGAGAAAAGTGAAAGATCAATCGTGTAGGGCAGCAACAAATCGTCGAGTTCATCACCGATCTCCAGAAGATCGTCGAAGCCCAGTCCATCGCCGAGAAGGACCAGGTCAATGTCTGAACCGTTTCGGTGGTTCCCTTTGGCGCGGGAGCCATAGAGCACCGCTTTTTCCACCTGCGGATGCCGGGAAAGCACGGTGTAAATACCTTCTGTTGTGTCGTCCGACAATCCGTGATTCATCCTTCGTTTTTCTCCTCTGTTTCCAGCAGCCTGAAACGTGATTCCATTTCGACAAACGACGGATAAAAGGATCCGAGGATGTCTTTGACGATGAGGGCCGCAAGCTCGGGGTTATAGGGGTGCGATGTCTGGTTGCGTGCTTTGATCATGTCCATCCACGCTTTGCCATCATGGATAAGATCATTTTTGAAAGCCTCCCGCGTGGCATTCTTCGAACCGATGATCCCGACGTAGCCCTGCTCTTCGAGATAGTCCTTGAGTACATTCCAGCCAAGCTCGTGGGTGAACTCAAATGCCTGGATCAAACCCTGTTCTTCCAATTCGGACAGCTTCCGCTGTTCGCTCAAGGCCACGCCCCGTTCTAAAGTTCGGAGGGCTTTGGAGTAGTTTTCAAAGCGTTGAATCCAACGAATGTCCGGCGTGCTCATGGCGGCAACTGTACTTGAACTCCCGGAGGGGAGGGATGTTTTTTAGTCTGGGAGGGGGCGTTTGGGCGCCCGTTAGGTGCAAATACTGATTTTCTCACGGAGCGGGAGAAGAAACGCGTTCCGCGTTCCTCTACGATGTAGCGGAAAATGGAACATTTTTCGACCTCCCTCTTTCCTGATTCTGCATTTT
>Ga0222668_1000255_pt1 | contig 37876 bp, 33 predicted proteins | sample AntAcemetagen728_FD_179823 | JGI IMG/M metagenome (GOLD analysis project Ga0222668, IMG submission 179823) | Saline water microbial communities from Ace Lake, Antarctica - #728 | ecosystem: Environmental > Aquatic > Non-marine Saline and Alkaline > Saline | place: Antarctica: Ace Lake...
CGTTTAACTCAGCGAGACCATCGAGAGTTTTAACAATAAACGGGACATCCCCTCTTGGTCTTGCCAAACAGTCAAACATTCAATTAGTCGTCGATAATCAAAGCGACCATAATCCACACCACAATGATGTGAATCCCGCAAAAGGTAATCGGTACGATCAGCGTCAATCTGACCAGAAACAATTTCTGATAGAATTTGTATTTGTGGAGCAGAATCACCGATGAGTGAAGCCACTAGTTTAGCGCACCCATCAAAGAAAAACCGGTTGATTTCATCAGCAAGAAAATCAGATTTACTAATAAGGTCAATACTAAGTTTTTCATGTCCTGATTCTTTATGTAGTACTTTTTCAGCGGCATGCGAGAAACAGCAGTGTCCAACATCATGAAGTAGGGCAGCGAGTCGACAGACCTGTCTTGCTCGCGCCATAGTTTCTTTTTTTAGTTCAGGAATCTCGCTAAATACAGATTCCATCATTGCACCTGCAGAAGCAGCGAGTCGATCAAATATCCGTGAAGCCATTTCCATGACACCTAACGAGTGTTCAAATCGTGTGTGGGTAGCACCTGGATAGACCAGCTCAGTTAAAGCTAACTGACGAATATATCGAAGACGTCGAAAAAGCCGATGGTCTATGATACGTCTTTCAGCTGACGAGTATCGGATGAATCCATGTACTGCGCAACGTAATCGATGTGTTGGTTCATGCTCCGAACCCGATAAGAATTGTGGTTGTCGAAATCGTGATTCATCAGTCATGGAATATTTCTTTCAAACTTCGTGATTTTCAACGAAGAGGTAAGTCTCAGGTGTCTGGCTCGAATTTCTTTTCTCAAGGTATGCTAAAACCAATCCTGTTCTAATTTGGAAATCTATTTGATTTGCTTTTTATAGGATGATTCTACAGAAGATTAGATCTCCAGAATGGATTTATATCATGTTAGTGTACGAAGCGGTAAACGCCAGAGGCGCATTTCACTAAATTCATCAAAAGAATGAAGTAAACAGATCAGAAGGTTCCAAACAAACAAAAGTTTCCAGGAACCTTAAAATACGCTACCCAAACCACATCACGCGTAACCCACCCAGCCGCGGAAGGTGAAGCCGGCGTAGAACAGGCTGATGTTTGAGAATCCTGCTTCACGTAAGATGGCTTCGTCTTGCTCGGGGGTGAGGAGGGGCAACTGCGATTCGATTGCCGCGCGGGCCGTCTCTGCTTTCTGGGGGTCGACTCCGGAACTCACGGCGAAGGACGCGTAGCGCGACAGCCATTGGGATCGTTCTGCTTCCTGCTGTGGGATACTCATGTGGACGACTACGAAAGGCGCGCCGGGGCGCAGACGGCGGTGAATTTCTGACGTCACGCGTTGGCGTTCTTCCGGTTCGATGAAGTGCATCGTTAAGAGACAGGTCGCTGCATCGAAGGGGCCTTCCGGTGCGACGTCAATATCACCCTGATGTAAGCGGACGCGCGATGTCAGTGGTCCCAATGTCTGCTCGGCCAGATCGATCATTTCTGGGGACGGGTCGACGCCGTCGAAGGTCCAATACGGGTGCGCCTGTGCGAAGGTTTTCAACTCCATTCCGCCGCCTGCTCCCACGACGAGCACGCGGCCTTTCTCCGGGACGCGTTCCGCTAACAGAAGCGTCGTCATACGTTGCATGTCGGCGAACCCGGGAACGATTCGCGGCGGACCTTCGGCATAGCGAGCGACTGCTTGCGCGTCAGAGAATGGGGAAGGGGATTCTGTTGGGTTCTCGGGCATCAACTCGCTCCGCGACAGGGGGAGGAACTGCCACGCGCGATGAGCCGATTCTGATAGTCGGCACTCAGCTTGGACAGCGTGATTTCACCAAAGCGGGAAAGCAGCAATTCCTTCGCATCTTGAAACGTCTGCTGCAGTGCCGCATTCACGGCTTGTTCCACCAGACAACCAGGGGCTTCAATGCGATTGCCGATGGCGAGCAGCGAAGGGCTGCCCAGCGCATCATAAATATCCCGTAGTGTAACCTTTGACAGATCGCACGACAGAGTCCATCCGCCGCCATGCCCCTTTTCTGAATGTACGTACCCTTGCTCTCGGAGGCCGGCCATGATTCGTCGAATGACGACGGCATTCGTGGCAAGCATCTTAGACAGGTCTGCGGAAGTAATGGGATTCGTCTGCTCGGCCATGTGGAGCAGGATGTGCAGTACACTCGATAATTTGCTGTTGCGTTTCATGTAACTTATATTATTACGTGAATGTGAATTCGTCAAGAATGAATTGCGATCAGTCTGCTTTACCTTGCAAATAGAAACCCGAATGAAGTGGGCAGCGACGGCTGAGGCAGGCCGCATCACTTTGACACGGTGCCCACTCATTCTGGGGAAGTCCACCCTGGTTCCGTGATCTCAGGCCGCGCGCAGCCTAGACGTAACAAGAAATGCGAGTTCGGCTGGAGGGACTCGCATTGCAGGCCAAGCGCTGAGGGATTAGCGGGACTTCAACTTAAATTGAAAATCGTTGGGGCCGTCTGCTTTGACGTTGGCCGTCTCCCCGGTATTGGGGCCCGTGTATTTATCGGGCAGCAAGCCGGTGGCATCGGCGTCCATCACCGCAAAACGCACTTGATGCATCCCTGGAACAGCACCAGAGGTATCCTGGTTATACATCAGGCTGAATTCCCCTTGGGCATTGGTGGTGCCTCTGGAAGTGGCCTGGTCGGTTGCTTCCGGTTGAAATATGACAGAAATATTCTCGACCGGTTTCCCATCCAGGGTCACCGTCCCGGTCACTTCGGTTAAATCGGGCAGCGGCTCTCCGCCACCCGAACAACCGGAAATCCAGACGACGAATAATACAGAACACATTGCCATTGAAACGATGTGTTCTCGATCGCGTATTTTCATGTTCTCCCTTTGACTTACCACTCGCCAATCACATTTCCATCGGCGATACTGACGAGATTGAGCAAGGTTGGTTCATTTGTGTTTTCACTGACAAATCGCACACCGCCATCGGCGAGCAGAACGTGGCAGCCGCCTTCGTGTTTGCTGCCTGCTGTCCAGGCAAATGGCAACGGGGTCGTCGCGTTATAAGGTTTGTTAATTCCATAGCTCATATTCAGCCAGAACGTATTGGTCCAGGTTCCCCAGTAAGGACCATAGTTCGAGCTGTATTTCTCCATCGACGTTTCAGACATGAAGATGGAGTTTGTCGTTCCATCGGTGATATCTCGCATCCGGGCTGAGCCGTTAGTTCCAAAAGCAGATCGCAGGTTGCGGGCATTACTCGCATGCCCCCAGAACAGCTCCCGGTTCTTGCTGTTATCTTCCCAGGCACGAGCAATGACTCCGTAACTGGTTCGATTATAGTCAACGGTGTAGTAATGACTGGAAGTACTGGAATTGGTGCCCGGTGAATCAGCCGCATCGGAAGGACAGGCATAAATATTGAGGCGTTGTTTTTTAATCGCTGCCATATTCGCAGCTGCCGCTGTCGCGCTGGGAGGGGTAACAGAGGCATGCGCTGCCAAACCCATGGGCTGAGAAAAATTCAACTGGTTATACAGGTTTGCCTGATCAAGATAAGGCAGGATCAGCAGGTGTGCGGTGATGTTTTTGACGTTGTTAGACAGCGTGTCCGGGCTGACCAGCAGGTTACCGTGTTGACACCCGGGATTGATCGTCGCTGGCGGGAAGATCGAATGCGTATCATGGTAATTATGCATTGCCAGACCAATTTGTTTCATATTGTTTTTACAGGTGCTGCGACGTGCCGCTTCCCGCGCCTGTTGCACAGCCGGCAGTAACAAGGCGATCAGAATCGCAATAATGGCAATCACGACCAGCAACTCAATCAGAGTGAAGCCGCGAGAACGACGCGGCTGAGACTGAAATGTGAGCACGATGCTTCTCTCCTTCAAGATGATTATGAAAATGATATATTTATGAATTATACCCTACTGACCATACGTCTTTTTTAAGGAAACGCGTAAAATTTCTCAGGGTTTGCTCTCCAGCCAAAAAAAATGTCTGTTCAGCAGGACAAAATATGAAATCTTGTATTAGCAAAGAAGCAGCATATTTCCAGTGAACGACACTTTCATTAGTTGAGACAAGAGACAGATAACTTTCAAGCCAAAATTTGTCTACTGAATTTAAGGTCAGTGACGCAAAACTCCAGATTCAGTTGGGATTTCCCATTTGAATGATGCCCGGAACCGAAGCAGAAAAAAAGGGAATCAAGTTCGCGCCGTCAATAATTCACGTCTCTTGCGACAGGCGTATTGCATTCGCATGCAGGAATGTTTATGTTTTATGTTCCCTCTGATTCGTGGGAGAATACAGACGACGTCTTATCAACTAACGGAAAGGTTTTTTCGATGAACAGCCTCGCGCGTGTTTCTTTGTGTCTGCTATGGTCGGCCGTCAGTCTTTTCTGCCTGCAGAATCCTTCCGCAGCAGCGGACAAGCAGGCAGCACAGGCAAACGCTGATCGTGTGAAAGCCTGGCAGGAAAAAGGGGTTGAATATGCGCGGATTATGTCACAGGTGAAATGGACTCCCGTGGCGGCGGGAATGCCGCGCAGAAGAGGACACTTCGAATCTGGTACGGAGTACACCGGGGTCCCCTATTCGAGCGTCAAACATCTTGGTCGTTATATCGGCTTTGATATCTTTCTGAAAACGTTTCTGGCCGCCGTCGAAAATCCGCACAGTGTGTTATATACCGAAAATCTGTATGGCAAGGTGGCTAATGCAGAATGCTACTATGGCAAAGTCTGCTCCTCTTATACCAGTTATGCCTTACAGTGTGGCGTCTGGTATGTCAGTCGCCTGCATAATCCCCCCTATCGCGAAGGGGTCATTCTGGTCAAGCCTCAGACCGCGCAGGCGGCCCAGGTGGGAGACATCATCTTTACGCCACCGTCGCCTGGTTCCCATGTGGAAATTGTAACGAGAATCACCAGGAACGATCAGGGAAAAGTTACCCATGTGCGTGTGGAAGAGAGTCGGCCGCTCACGACGAAAACCAGCAACCGCAGCGCTTCAAGTTTCAACTCGCATCTTGCAGCCCGTGGTCGAAAGCTATTTCGCATCACGGATCTGGATGCCTGGCGTGGCCAGAACAAAGCAGAGTCGTTCCTGTTCCCCAACTATGAGGAAGATGCGAAAACCCCCGTCATTAACCGGGTGTTACTGCTCGATCGGGGTGACTGGGTTCCCTACTTCAAAGACCAGAAAGTGAAAATCAATGTCATGGACCGAGACGCGCAGGGCGTGAAAACTCTGGTCGTCAAACGAGGTGACAAAGTCGTCAAAGAAATCGACCAGCCTGGCAAAGGTGTGGTTGAACTTTCATTCTCCACCTGCGGCGACTATACCGCACACTGCGTGATGAACGATGACTCTTTGAGTCAGGCCTGTGAGTTCTCCGTGTGTGACCTCGACTTCCGCATGCCCGGAAAAACAGCCTCCCAAAGTGAGCCGTGGGAGCTGAAGATTCAGTCTGAGAACATGCGGGTCATCATGGCACTTCTGGTCAGCGATGCAGACCAGTATGACTATCAAAACGTCTATGTGACAGAGCAGGATCGGCAAAAGGGAACCGTGGTGATTCCCGCCAATCTGATGCAGAGTAAAGGCAATGTGCAGGTCTGGCTGGTCGGCGAAAACAAATATGGCAGGCTCAAGAAACGGCGCGATATTCTGATACAGGATTAAGACACCGCACGCATCACGCTGTGATACAAACAAAGGTTCCAGGAACCGAAACAGAAAAAATCGGGGTCAAATTCGATTCGTCTCTGATCCCGATTTTATTTTTCTACCACGAAATACACGAAAAGCACGAAACTGAAGCTTTTTCAAAAGTATTTCGTGTCTTGCGAGAGGGCCGTGGTCGTCCAGAATGAACTTCGATCAGTTTGCTTTGCCTTGGAACATAGGGTAACGACCTCTATTTCGCCAAGTCCAGAAAGACGATGTGTGACGGATTCCCGACGGCGGCGTAGTGGTTGGTGAAATTGAGTTTGCCCGTGTTCTTGTCAACTTTGAAGACGGCGACGCTGTCGGCCCGTTGATTGCAGCAGTACAGGAATTGGCCCGTCGGATCGAAACTGAAACTGCGCGGGTAATTTCCGCGGGTCCATTCTTCGCCAATGAAGGTCAGTTTGCCGTCGGAGCCGATTTTAAAAATGCCGATGCTGTCGTGCAGACGGTTGCCAGCGTACACGAACTTGCCGTCGTCGGAAACCAGAATTTCTGAGCAGAAGTTGCTGCCCTTAAACTCGGGTGGCAGTGTGGAGACCGTCTGTCGGGGAGTCAGCGTACCCGTTTTTGAATCAAAATCGAATAGAACCAGGGTCGAGCCTTCTTCCTGAATGGAATAGAACCAGCGTCCGTTGGGGTGAAAATGGAAGTGCCGCGGCCCATCGCCGGGTGGCAGCGAGATGGCGGGGGGATCGTTAGGAGTCAGCTTGCCTGTTTTGTCGTTGAACTTCCAGATGTAAATTTTATCCAGACCCAGATCGACGTGCAGCACATATTGACCTGACGGATCGGATTGAATCATGTGGGCGTGCGTGCGGTCGTGTCCGCTAAAGGCAAAGCTGCCTTCCGGTGCGTTGGCCGCGATCGTCGGGCCAATTTTTCCCGCATCGTGTTTCACATCGGTGGCCTCTCCCAGGCTGCCATCCTCCTGAATGGGCAGTACCGAGACCGACCCGCCAAAATAATTGGCGATCAACAGAAAACGGCCGGACGGATGAATGCTCACATAAGTGGGGCCGTCACCGCCGGAACTGACCGTGTTGAGTGGCTGCAGACTTCCATCCTGTTTGTTGATTTTGAACGCGCTGACGGAGCCGTGCTTCTCGGTTCCCACACGGTCAGTTTCATTCGTGGAATACAGGCGCGTGCCTGCGGAGTTGACGGCCAGACAACTGGGGCTGGTTCCCATCGGATGGATGCCGGCCGGCGTCATGGCCCCGGTTTCTCGATTGATCTGGAACAGATGAATCCCACGCCCATTGCCGGGCGGCAAGTCGACTTGCGTGTCCAGGACATCCTGCAGAGGAGAACTGAACGTGCCCACGTAGGCCATCAGTGGCTTCCCCGCTTTCGATTCTGCGTGCGCCAGGCCGGCGACAAGCGGAAATGCTCCCGACAGGGCAACAGAAGTTTTCAGAAACGCACGGCGGGACGGGTTGGGAAGATTCATGGGGAAGTTTCTAAACGAGTAAAGGCATGGAATGAGATCAGGCAGCGAGTTGATTCTATTGTGAACAGAGAACGCCCGAAATTCAATCGAAGGCCGATTAATGATACGAGAGAACCTTCACACACTCCGCGACCCAAGAATCACCAGCACGGTTATCTCACTCGGGCAGCAGCAGTGTCGCACCCGGCTGGACCGTCACTTGCTCTACATGTCCCGTTTTGATCTTTCCGGTCTGCGCATCTTTAAACAGCAGGTGCATATGAACCGAGGTGCCCGGGTGGGTGATGTTGCCTGCCGAATCTTTGGCGAAAACACCTACCAGCTTTCCGGTGACTTTCGCGAGGTCTGCTTCGTATGGTCGCTTGTCAGCAGGGAGCACCTCTTTGCGCATTCGAGCTCGTAACGGACAGGCACCGTTAATCACGTGGAATCGCACATTCTTAAAATCGCCTTGAATGACGAACAGGAACGGCTTCTCAATATTCAGTCCCGCCTGCTTCGCCGTCTGTTCGATCAGTGAATTGAGATCGTCCGAGGGAATCGTTTTCGTAATCGGGTGCTCAGTCCAGGATTTTACATAGGCTCCCACCAGCAGGGCCGCTTGTGTGTTTGGAGAAACCGCTTGCGGGCTGATCGCACCATCGGGCTTCACTTTCGTGAGCGTGACGGTTCCATCAAAGATGGTCGCCTCACCTGCCAGCGATTCTAACGCACCGACGCCATAGAAATGCGGCTGCTTAATCAGCTCAGAAAATTTGACACGGCCCTGATGCTGCTGCTGGCCGATCACTTCGTGCATCTTGCCGTATTGGACGAAGCCTGCCTGTTTTGTCTCTGCGGCGATCGCACTAATGAGGCCACCGAACAGTACTGCGAAACATCCGACAACTGCGAGCCGATTCATCTTATGATCTCCCAGGTTTTCTGACTCAGTATACAATTCAGCCTGCCACGATCATATCATTATACATCGCTCAGTTGATGACGAATAGCCAACCGGAATTGATTTGCGCGTCCTGATCCTGTCGACACCTTTTATGACCCTCATTGAGCCAATTGCAGTTCTTCATGTTCTCTTAATTGAATTCACTCCAGTGGCTGCTCTATACTGAAGTATGATTTGACTGACGAAACGAATCGTCAGATGCCAGTCTGTTTTAGTTCCCGCATGGAAAGAGATGTTGTAATGAGTCTATCGAAGCCACTTGTTGGAATTCTCGCATTTGTGATTTTGGCCACCTTTTTCATGCAGTCCTTAGCGGCGAAAGAACCCGCCGGGCAGCGATCGCAGAAACGTGTGCTCATTATCGGCATGGATGGGACGCGGCCGGATGCGCTGGCGAAAGCGAAGACTCCTACGTTTGACCGACTGATTCGTGAGGGAGCGTTTACCGATCAGGCAGATATTCTGGGGACGCGCTACCAGAAGAACGACACCATCAGTGGGCCCGGCTGGTCGAGTATTCTGACCGGCGTCTGGGCAGACAAACATGGGGTGCATGATAATAGTTTCAAGGGCAAGAAGTACGAACTGTTCCCGCACTTCTTCAAACGCCTGAAACGACAGAGGCCCGATGCCCGGACGGCGTCGCTGGTTTCCTGGGGGCCGATTCACGAACACATTCTCTCGGAAGCGGATATTGCAGAAGTCTTCCCCTTACCACGGGGCAAAAATCAGACCGCCGATCTGAGCGTTTCTGCTGACAAACTCAAGATTAATACCCGCGATGGCAAATGGCATCACCTGCTGGCGACGCGGCAGAAGGATGAGTTGAAGCTATATCTCGACGGAAAACAAATTGGCACGGTCTCGGGCGTTGATCTTGATTTTGCGCTGGGAGGCGACTTCTATTATCTCGGGCGGGATTCTCGCACAGGGAAAACCTGTTTTCAGGGGGAACTGGACGATGTCAGATTATGGAAACGGGCCTTGACGGATCAGGAGATCGCGGAAGCGGCGCACGGGGCGTCTGCCAAGCGCAAAGGTCTGCTCGCCGAGTATTTGTTTGAAGACCAGTTCGCAGATACCGCCGGTCATGCCGCGGGTCCCTTTCCAGCGAAAGCGATTTCGAACTCAGCGTCTGCTCCACTCGTAAAGCAAACACCGGGTTCCAAGTCGCAGACCCTCGATCTGCCGACAGCAGAAGGCAAAACGCATGGCTTGCGGATACCGCTGGCTGAACCATTGCGCGACATCACCAAGTCTGACTTTACGATAGAAACCCGGTTTCGAACGACCGACAAAGGGCGTAGCATTCTGCTCGGCAATTTCGATGGAAAAGCGGGGGCCTTGAATCTGGAGTTACATGAAAATAACGCGGTGCGTCTCTATGTTCAGCCACCCAGTCCAAAAAATTCGGGAGCCCTTGAGCGGGAAGGCGAACGAGACAAAATTATTGCGGAAAAGGCAGTCCGGATCTTACGCGAAGAAGACCCGACGGCGCTGTTTGTCTACTTCCATCAAACCGACGCCACCGGTCACGGAATCGGCTTCAGCCCCGAAGTTCCCGAATACATCACGGCGATTGAAAATATCGACGCCCGCGTGAATACCATTCTCAACGCGATGCAGTCACGGCCGAACTTTGAAAATGAGGACTGGCTGACGATTATCTGCACCGACCATGGCGGCCTGAAACGCAGTCACAGTAAGGGACTGAAGGTGCCGGAAATCCGCCGGGTCTTCCTGATTGTGCACGGCCCATCAGTGCAACCGGGGCAGATTCCCAAACAGGCCTATCTGGTCGACGTGACCGCAACCGCCCTGGCACATCTGCTCGGATCGGTTGATCCACAATGGCAACTCGACGGCAAAGCTGTCGGATTGAAAACGAAGCAGAAATAGTCGCTGGGATTATTGTGTGTCTTGGCGAACGAAAAGCAAGTCAGGCCTGTTCTGCAAAATCTCGTCTGTAGCAATCACAAAAAATATTTCGGATCGCCGCTGTTTTCCTTGCGTTGTGCGCGGGATTTGGGAATCATTTTAGAGAGGGTGATTTTTATTCCACTTTATGTACCTCCTGCAACCCGGCCATGAATTTCTATCAACGAATCGAAACAATGATGAACTTGAAAAACGTCTCACTGCTCGCTGTGACCTGCTTTGTTCTGTTCTGTGTGCCAGCGGAGAGCCCCGCGGATGTCCGTCTGCCGCGAATCTTTGGCGACCATATGGTGCTGCAACGTGATTTACCTATTCCCGTCTGGGGCTGGGCTGATCCGGGTGAAAAGGTCTCCGTTAAACTTGGCGACGACAGCGTTTCCACCGTCGCTGACGACGCGGGGAAGTGGATGGTGAAACTGCCCGCACAGCAGAGCGGCGATCCGGTCACATTAACGGCCAAAGGGAAGAACACGATCACGCTCACCGATGTGCTGTTAGGCGAAGTCTGGCTCTGCTCGGGCCAGTCCAATATGGAATGGCCGGTTTCCCGCAGTAATGACTTCGAACAGGAAAAAGCAGCCGCCAATTATCCGAAGATCCGTCAGATCAAGATTCCCAAACGCCCCAGCGGTTTCCCGCAGGATGATGTCCAAGCTGAGTGGACCCTCTGTTCGCCCGACACCGTCGGCGGCTACACGGCAGCAGGCTACTTCTTCGGTCGCAAGTTACACAAGGAACTCGATGTTCCCATCGGACTGGTCAACTCTTCCTGGGGCGGAACCCGCATCGAACCCTGGACGCCCCCTTGCGGCTTTGCAAAGGAACCTGCGTTGGCCGCGATCTTCAAACATGTGGAACTCACCAACCCCGCGAACGCTGCTTATAAAACGACGCTGAGCGCTTATCTCAAAGATCTGGAAATCTGGGCCGCGAAAGCAAAAACTGGATTGAAAGAGGAGACTTCGTTGACGCTTCCCCCCGCGTATCCCACGGCGATTCAACCACTGACGAGTCATGCATCGCCGACAACACTCTATAACGGCATGATTCATCCACTGGTTCCCTACGCGATGCGTGGCGCCATTTGGTATCAGGGGGAATCAAACCACGGCGAGGGAATGCTCTACTATGACAAAATGAAAGCACTGATCGGCGGCTGGCGTGAAGTTTGGAAGCAAGGCGAATTTCCTTTTCTCTACGTCCAGATCGCCCCGTATCACTACGGCAGCGAATCGCCCAGCATTCTGCCCGTCTTCTGGGAAGCACAAAACAAGTCGCTGGACATTCCCAATACAGGGCAGGCAGTCATTCACGATATCGGTAACCTGAAAGACATCCATCCCAAAAATAAGCAGGATGTCGGTGATCGTCTGGCGTTGATCGCGCTGGCGAAAACGTATGGACAGAAGGATCTGGTTCATTCCGGGCCGGTATTTAAATCGCTGAAGCAAGAAGGCAACAAACTGCGCGTGACTTTTGATCATGTGGGGAGCGGGCTGGTATCGCGCGATGACAAACCGCTCAGTTGGTTCGAAATCATCGGCAAAGAAACCGACTTCGTGCCAGCAGAAGCGGTGATTGATGGCGACTCGGTGGTTCTCTCCTCACCCAAAGTCAAAGAAGCCGTGGCGATGCGGTTTGCCTGGCACAAACTGGCCGAACCGAATCTGGCCAACAAGGAAGGCCTGCCCGCGACTCCTTTCCGCGCAGGCAAGGTTCCCGATCGCGACTGGATGTCCTTGAAAGTCGATGAAGCCAAACAGTACAAGTTGATCTACGATCTCGATTTGAAAAACCTGGGTGCTCAGGTCAATTACAGTGTCGATGTGAGTCAGGGGTTTTCGAATCCGTTCGACCGGATTGCTTATTTTCTGGAGCTGCAAAAAGTCGGCGGGGAAACACAGTTCGTGTATGTCTCGATGGATGCCTTCACCGATGATATCACCAAGATCGGCGTCCCCACTTATAGCAGCAAAGCCATTTTTCAAACCAAGGTAGGCAACCTGAATGTCGTCTCCAATGTCGCCGGCATCGCGACCGGCAACGGTCTGCCTGGCGGCAACATCGAATTCTGGGCGAGCAATTACGGCCCGACAAATTCGAAGAATATCCCCAACGCCAGCGCCACGCTGTGGGACTTTGGTGACGAACCCGCTCCCCCTGCCGAAGGTTACGGCTGCATGCAGGTTCACAACTTTGAAGCCAAACAGACGCTGTTCGCGGTCAACCAGTGGAAAGGCGGCCCCGGAGCCGACATCGGCATCGGCAACAGCACCGGCAAAACCCGCGACTGGACCTTCATGTCCAACGCATCGCAATACGAAATGAAACGCTTACGTGTGCTGGTGCGGGCGAAGTAGGTTTGGTGGTTGCTTTACTTCAGGGCTGTTTGTTCAAGTGTTTTTTCAGCAATCTCGAGTTACGGCGGTTTGATTTGAAGAAGGCGTCAAACACGTCACCCAGCAGGGGGATCGCGCCAATCAACGAATCGAGCGCGACATTTCCAATCATGCGGGCCAGTACCCATCTGGAAGCGCCCAACTGTTTTGCCTCATAAATCAAATAGCCGGAGAGTGTGGCCGTAATCATATCTCCCAGACCGGGCACGAATCCGATCAGGGTATCCCAGCCAATCCGCAAATTAGTGCCGGGCACCTTGAAGGCGTCGTCCAGAAAGTGGGTCAGCCGTTCAAATCGCGCCATTCGATCGACTCGCTGTGTGCGGTACGAATTTCCGGTTGCAGATTTGATAAGCGGAATCGTAAGAGATTGATTGCTGCTTTTTAACTGTTGAGACATATTAGTTACCTTCCCATTGGCAGAAGATTATACAATGTGTGCATAAATGCTCTGATTCTACTCTGATTCTACTCTGATTGATAAAGCAAATGGTATGCCACATTTCCTGAGACGCTGGTTTAGGCTTTAGAAAGGCGTTTTAGCAGTCTAAGCAGGCGGTCATTGATCTGAGAGAGCGCGATCTGATTTGTAATCGTCCAGTGAAAAGTACTGGAACGATAGTTTGATCTGCTGTGTAGGAGAAGGTTTCAGGAACCGAAAACGGGCATTGATCGTCAAACAGGGCGGCACGGCCTTACAGTCTTCGCTGTGAAATGTGATGTTGCTCATCCGTCGAGAACGTCATTCCGCCAGTTCTGCGAAATGGCACAAAACCCAGTTCCCTGTTCATTTCCCGGTTGTCGTTGTTTCGAGAGCGGATACCATGTTGAAACAGTGACAGGTATTTACAGGGACTTTCCGGAAATGAATCAGTTAGACGCAACAACAAACAAGACGCAGTCATTGCCCGACCGCGAGACAATGTACGCAGCGCTGGTCCAGCGGGACAGCAGTTTTGAAGGCGTGTTCGTGGCGGCGATTCGGACGACGGGCATCTTCTGTCGGCCCTCCTGTTCGGCGCGGAAGCCGAAGCCGGAGAATGTTGCGTATTTTCCCGATGCGAAAACGGCGCTTGCCAACGGTTACCGCGAATGCAAAATCTGTCGGCCGCTGGTCGCGCTAGGATCGACGCCCGACTGGTTGCAGCCATTGATTGAAGAGGTCGAGCAGGACGCCACGATTCGTCTGCAGGCCGAAGATTTGCGGGAGCGGGGCCTCGATCCGGTGCGCGTGCGTCGCTGGTTTCAGAAACTGCACGGCATGAGCTTCGCCGCCTACCTGCGGATGCGACGTATCAATCAGGCCTTCAGTCAGATTCAACACAAAACGCCAGTCACCGATGCTGCGTTTCAAAGCGGCTACGAATCACTCAGCGGCTTTGGCGAAGGCTTCAAAAAAACAATGGGCACCGCACCCGCGCATTCTGTGGGTCAGCAGGTGATTGCCGTCAGTCGATTGTTGACGCCGCTCGGCCCGATGCTGGCAGGCGCGACAGAGCAGGGGATCTGCCTGCTTGAATTCACCGATCGACGCATGCTTGAAACGCAACTCGATCGGCTACAGAAACGGCTGAACGCCAAAGCGCTGCCCGGCGACAGTCCTTTCTTCGCGCAACTGGACGTTCAACTACAGGACTACTTTGCCGGCAAACGAACCGACTTCGATCTGCCACTGATCATCCCTGGTACTGACTTCCAGCAGAAAGTCTGGGCCGCCCTGCAAACCATTCCCTGTGGAGAGACCCGTTCGTATCGCGAACAGGCCGAGATCATCGGACAGCCCACCGCGGTCCGCGCCGTTGCGCGGGCGAACGGCGATAACCGGATCGCGATTCTGATTCCCTGCCATCGCGTCATCGGAGCCGACGGAAAACTAACCGGATACGGCGGCGGTTTATGGCGCAAGCAGCGCCTGCTGGAAATCGAACAGGGGGATAAAAAATTGCAGTTTGTGTACCCAAAATGAGCAGCATGACGCTAGCCACCGGTTTTTAAAAACGTTGCGTTGCACACAAACGGCGGCTCGCGCCGATCCGCTCAAATTAGGAATGGGATTTCCCGTGTTCGCCCCAATGTTTCTGATTGAACTGTTCCGACTGGCCGCGGGGGATGGTCAGCGTGTTCCAGTGATCGCCGGCCTGAACGCGGGCGACTTGGACGATCTGCCCGACGTGATAACAGGTGTGGCCGAGTGACCTTTGAATCGCCAGCGGCACCGTGTGTGCGTCGCCACGAATGAAAACAGTTTTTTCCAGATCGTCGGGCGTCAGACTTTTGAGCGACTCCAGTAATGTCGACCAACCTCGGTTCCAGTAGGCCAGCAACTCATCGCGTTCCGAGAACGAATCGACAAATTCGTCGTCCCGGTTGCGATCCGCTTTCTCGCCGTCGGTGGTCAGAAAATCGGTCCAGCGCGAGATCAGATTTCCGGCGACGTGCTTCATGATCACGGCGATCGAGTTCGTACTCTCATCCAGGGCAACACGCAGTCCCTCGTCTGAGACCTGTTCAACCGCTCGTTCCGCCATCCGTTTGTTGGCTTCGAACGTGTTGATAATCGCCGACATGAATTGTGTGAAGCGATCCATGGGAGAATCCTTTGAAAGGGGGTGTCTGTTCTATTTCAGTCTGGAGAAATAATTCGCTTTTGACAAGAGACAGGACCGGTTAATATAATAACTCGATGCTTGACTGAAGGAGAAGGCGCAAGAGAATTCTGGAAAGTAGACTGTTTTCTGGTTCATTGATTCGATTAGATTTAAGTCGGAGAAAACTTCACTATGAATTAGGCTAAAACATTCCTAGAACCTAAGACTCGAATAAATAACAATTTCAGGAAAGTAAATCAGATGTCAAAAATGAATCCCTGGATGCTCTTAGTGACTGCAGTCTTCTTTTCGATTTCGATCTTCTTTAGTGATGGGGGCGGAGGGATTGTCGCTGTTGGGTTGTTATCGCTGTTCAATCTGGTGACGCTTTTTCTCTTACAACTACAGAAAGAAAATCAGGAACTCTGTGCGCGGCTGGATGCGCTGGAAGGCAAAGCGACTGTAGAGGCAATGCCTGAAAATCAGGCAGTCAACGCTGTTTGATGGCAAGGATCTGCGAGTGAAGACTGAGTCAAGCGGTTCGTAGTGCGTTTGTTATTGAAGCGATTTTTGTTTAACAAGTCGTTTTTTGGGGCTCGCTTTTGTTTTCATTTTTCCAACCTGGCGCGTACCGATAATCTTTCCGATCTGAGAACGCGAGACGCCAAGCGAAGCCAACGATCGGATGAGCAGGTCGAGTGAAACAGTCCTGTCAGCGACTTCAATTTTGGCGACACGCGATTGACTGGAACCAATTCGTTTCGCCAGTTTTTCTTGAGAGATCTTTAATTGCTTGCGTCGCGTTTTTACTTCAGATGCCAGTGCTAACTTCATATTCACAAGCATTTCTTCGGCTTCATCGAGTTCCAGAAAATCAGCCGCTGAGCCGACATGCCAGCCGGCCTCCTCTAGTTTTTTTTGTTTTGATGCTTTCATTTGACTGCCTCATCATAATGCTTAAATCGCCGTTTGCAGTTGTTGATGACTGCTTTAGGCGTCTTTTGTGTCTTCTTGGCAAAAATTTCGCCGATAATCACGGCATCTGAATCAAGTCGATACACGATACGCCAAGTCGAACTTTTATCCGGAATCCTTAACTCGTGGCATCGACGACCAATGGATGGCATGGGGCGACTGTGTGGTAATCCAAGGGATTCAACACGCTGAAGCCGACGCAGTAACACACCCGCTTCGATTCGTGCTTCATACGAGAAAGGTGGTGTTTTGATTTCGCCTTGCAACCAGATCAGTGGCTTCTCTTGCTGATCGTTTTTGCTCTTGCTCATGCGGTAAATTATATGTCAAATATAGCATAAGTCAAGGTGCGTTTATTACAGGTCTAGAGCTGAATTGGGACTTACTAGCCTGTGTCCAGGTTTACTGGTAGCGTCTCCAGGGGTGTTTGGACCAAGTACAATAGCACGGACGCTATACTAAAATGTGATGCGATCTAGAAACCGAGATCCTATCATCAAATCTCCGCGGTCACGCCCCGATAGGTAATTTTAATCCCCTTGGCTGCGAATTTTTCGGTCAGGTGCGGGATGTCGTTGTTGTGAACGAGCACGATGACTGCGTCACCGACGAGGAGTTGGGTGTCGGAGGCCAGGTTCTGTTCGACTTCGCCGTCAGCCCGGCGGATGGCGACAACCAGAAAGCCGCGATCACTGCGGACTTCGATCTTATCCAGCGTTTTGTTCGCGAATGTCGAGTCGGCGGTTACCTGTAATTCTTCGAACTGCAGGCCGAAGTGACCGAGTTCATCTGTGATGGCACCTTCACTGGTAAGCTGTTCCAGCATGTTTTCTGTGGTAGGTCGCATGATAAGTTGCGCGACTTTGCTCGCACCGATGGCGGTCGGCAGTACAACCCGGTTCGCACCGCAGCCGATCAGTTTTTTCTCGGTCTTGGGATTTTCGCCGCGGGCAATGATCATCACGTCGGGGTTCATTTCGCGGGCGGTGATCGTCACGAACACATTCGTCGCATCGGCCGAGAGCACCGTCGCCAGTACTGCGGCGCGGCGGATGCCCGCCTGTTCCAGCACATATTCTTCGGAGGCATCACCGTTAATCACCCAATAGCCCTGATCCTCGGCTGCTTTCAGACGACGCTCGTCGCAGTCGATCACCACAAACGGTTTCTTCGCGGCGAACAGGTTTTTCGCCAGGATGGAACCCATGCGTCCGACGCCGCAGATGATGGTGTGACCTTGCAGGCGTTCAATTTCTTTTGTCATTCTTCTTGCTCCCAAAGCCCGGTTGAGTTCGCCATCGATTACCATTTGCATGAAACCGCCAATCGTGTAAATCACCGCACCATAGCCGGCGATGATCACCATGATCGTGAGCGCTCTGAGTCCTGATGACTCGATGGGTTGTACCTCGCCGTAACCGACGCCGAAGATAGTGATGATCACCATGTAGATTGAATCGTCCAGCTTCCAGCCGGCAGAGACGTAACCGATCACAGCGACGATGCAGATCGTGCAGAACAAGATGATTCCGGTGATGATCTTACGGAACGGCCTGGAGTGGTGTTGACTGTTTCGCTGAATCGCATCTGCAGAGAATAATGATTCAGTGTCCGTCATGGCTCGTCTGCTTTATGGCCGCGCTGGAGTGATACGTTTTATGAAGAATCGAACAGGAACAGAGCCGATCCAGGAGATAAATTCCTGGTCGGCTCTCGTTCCGAAATCTCGATTTTAAACTCGATGCTGTTACTTGATGAACAGCATTTCCTGATAAGTTGGCAGCGGCCAGAGATCGTCGGCTACAAGGCCTTCGAGTTCATCGGCAGTCGCACGCACCTTATTCATCAAAGGCAGAATCACGTTGCAGCAGTGGCTGGCTTCGGAATGCAGGTCGTCAGACTCATCCTCCGCAGCAGCAGCTTCCAGCTCGCCGATACTGTCTTGTAGTGTTTTGACCAGTTTGGTCACGCGATCCAGTGTGTTGGTGTCGAACTCGTAGTCCAGCATTTTCAGGCTGGTACAGTTGGAAACCAGTTCGCCTTGATAACGGATGGCGGCTGGGAAGATCATGGTTCTTGCCATTTTGATCGTCAGGTTCGATTCCACATTGATCGACATGCAATACTGTTCGAGGTACGTTTCAAGACGGCTCGCCAGTTCGCGCTCCGAAAGCACTTCGTACTTGGAGAACAGTTCTTTGACCTCTTTCGTTTCCAGAACTGGCAGCGCGTCAACAGTGGTCTTCAGATTCAGCAGGCCACGTTTTTTGGCTTCCGTATGCCATTCATCGCTGTAACCATCGCCGTTGAAGATGATCGAACCATGCTCGTTGATGATCTCCGTGAGCAGTTTCTGCAGTTCGCCGTGCAGCTTGCTGGGATCGCCACCAGTGCCTTCTTCCAGTCGAGTTGCACAGTACTCCAGTGAATCGGCAACGATCGTGTTCATCGCGACGAGCGGACCGGCGATTGACTGATTCGAACCAACGGCTCGGAATTCAAATCGGTTGCCGGTAAAGGCGAACGGGCTGGTCCGGTTTCGGTCGCCAGCATCTTTCGGCAGTGGTGGCAGAACATCGACACCCACGGTCAGTGTTCCCCTTGGAATGGATGAGTTGGCACCGCCGGTTTTGATCTGTTCGAAGACATCCGTCAGTTGATCTCCCAGGAAGACAGAGATAATCGCCGGTGGTGCTTCGTTGGCACCCAGACGATGGTCGTTACTGGCAGAAGCGACAACGGCTCGCAGCAATCCCTGGAATTTATGGACGGCACGAATGACGGCGCCACAGAAGAGAAGGAATTGTGCATTTTCGTGTGGTGTATCACCGGGATCGAGCAGGTTGCCTTGTGAACGACTTCCCATTGACCAGTTGACGTGTTTACCGGAACCGTTTATGCCGGCGAACGGTTTTTCGTGTGTCAGACAGACCATGCCATGTTTTTCTGCCGTACGACGCAGTGTGGTCATGAGCAGTTGCTGATGGTCGGTGGCGATGTTGGCCGATTCAAACATCGGTGCGATTTCATACTGCCCCGGTGCCACTTCATTGTGACGGGTTTTGATGGGAATACCCAGTTTGAACAGTTCGCGTTCTGCTTCGAACATGAAAGCCAGAACACGGTCGGGGATGGCACCAAAATAGTGATCATCGAATTCCTGACCCTTGGGTGGTTTGGCGCCGAACAAAGTACGACCGGCGTTAAGCAAGTCGGGGCGTGCGTAATAGAAGTTTCGGTCGATCAGGAAGTATTCCTGCTCAGGACCGGCAGTAGACGAGACCAGATCACCGGTATCATGTCCAAACAATTTCAGGATTCTCTGAGCCTGAACGTTCAAGGCCTGCATGGAACGCAGCACGGGTGTTTTCTTATCGAGTGCTTCACCGGTCCAGGAAACAAAGGCTGTTGGAATACAAAGTGTCGTTCCGTTGGAATTTTCCAGAATATAAGCGGGGCTGGTGACATCCCAAATAGTGTAACCACGGGCTTCAAATGTCGCACGGATACCGCCGGTGGGGAAGCTGGAGCCATCGGGTTCACCCTGAATTAACTGAGAGCCGCTGAATTCGGCAATCGCGCCGCCTTCACCATCGGGCGAGAGGAAGCTGTCGTGTTTTTCTGCTGTCGACCCAGTCAGGGGATAGAAAACGTGGGCGTAGTGCGTGGCCCCTTTTTCGATGGCCCAGTCTTTGATGGCAGATGCGACGACGTCAGCAGTCGAACAGTCAAGTTTTTTTCCGCCTTCGATTGTGCTGATCAGATTTTTGTAGGTTTCTTTTGGTAATCTGCTTTTCATGGCGATCTTGGAAAAGACATTCGCGTTGAAAAGTTGACCCGTGGGTGTTTGCTGAAAGTTCATCGGAGGATGGTTGGGCTGATAGCCTGTCACGGCGGCAATCGCTGCGGAGCGCGCGGAGCCAAGGCTTGTCTTAACCCCGTTGCTGCCACCAGAATAACTTATAGGCGTGTTAAGACTTTGCTGAATTTCTGTGTTCACTGTTTTGACCTTTTCTTTGAGCGATAATACTACTGACAAAACGAAGGGTAAAATTTCAACCCGCGAGATAACCGGCATCCAATCCAGAATGATCACGTTTTCTATGCTGCATGAAGCTCTTGTTATTATTACAATCGACCTTGAATATACACTGGGACCTTTGGTCACATGATTCGTATGTTTATATCGATTTGTGAAGAGCTCACCGTAAAAGAAAGCATTAGAGATATTTAAGCAGAATACGTGCCAAACAGAATGCTGTTCACTATTCTCACCGACGAGGCAGGTGACGATAGCGACAAGGGATGAGAAAACCTGAGGGGCCGATTATGGAACTCTAACAGATTCACTGAAATTCAGCCATGATCAACCTGATTTCCAGGCACCTCTGTTGCAGATCGCTCGCGAAGTAAATTCGATAAAATTTTTGGTACTGTACCTGCTCCTGCACAATCTCTGCCCCAACTGCTGATAATGCCTGCATTCTGTGCCTGAAAAATTAGCAGCCGGTCGAGCAGGCACGGATGTGGCCAAATGGTCATACGTGGCATTACTTCGCAGGTTTCCCGTTGCGTCGATCAAATTGGAACGGCGTCGTTTGGTGATCTGTGATCGAGACCTTCAGCGGCGGTGCAATGCCGCCCTGGTCAACCTGAACCCGCAAAATGTTCTTAGCTGCAAACGGGCGATCAAAGATCCAACGGTGTCCGTCGCCATGGATATAGAGGATGGGTTTCCCGAATTGGATCGCGTCTTTGTTGAAAGGCTCGAAAAAGTCGTTGTGATTTTTCATTGGTTTGGCGTGTCCAAAAATCACGAGACTGCTGACATCATCACCGAAGCGGCGCAGATTGCGGCGGACCCAATCCAGCCCGTCTGCGTGACGTTGTTTCCATTCAGCCGCATCGTGGACGCGACCGCCGACGATGTTCAAACCGACAAACAGCACGTTGTCTTTCACAAATGAAAAGTTCTCTGCATGTTCCAGCTGTCGAAATACCGGCAGGGAATGCTGCCAGCGACGATCTAACCGCATAAAGTATTTTTCCCAAAGCTTCCAGGCCTGATCAGGATCGGTGCAGTCATTCCATTCGTTGTCGCCAGGAATCATAAACACGGGCGCCTTCGACTGGCTCAGCATGCCAAACACTTTCTTATAGACGGCTTCGTCACAAGGCGCAGTGCCTCCTTTAATATCACCTAAGTGAACCACAAACGCGGCGTCTCTGGGAAGTGCGCTGATCTGTCGGGGAAGCAGTGCATCTTCCGCCGGCTTGTAAGGCACATCGCCCATCACGTAGAAGGTGACTTGTGTCTTGCCTTGAGAATCGGGCTTTGGCTGGGTTTGACCGACGGCGGATGAGACAGTCAAAAGCATCAGCAACAATCCGAGTGGTATGGTCTTCAATTTCATAGATGTATATCCTGGAGGCGGGGAATGCAAAGCATTCAAAATACTCGGTTCCGGAAGCAATGTCACCCCACAAGTGCAAATAAAGACTTATCACGTTTCCCTCGGATCGATTCTCTCTGCTATACTGGGACAAACGTTGTCTAAATCAAGTTACGAACCATCAATCAAATACATAAAGGAAAACAGCATGAAATATCTTACGCTCTGTTGCTTAAGTCTGAGTTATTTATTGGTCGCGTGTGGAAATGAGAAGGCACCTGCACCGGCTGCAAGTGAGAACGCACCTGCACCGGTTTCCGGTGAAAAGCAGGTGACGGGGGAAGACGTGAAAAAGGAAGTCGGAGAAGCAGTTGACACCGCCAAAGACTTCACGAAACAGAAACAAGAGGAATATGTAAAACAGATCAATCAGAAGCTCAAAGACATGGAAGTAAAAATCGCCGAGTTGGAGGCCAAAGGCGCCGATCTAAAAGACGATGCCAAAAAGAAGTGGAATGAGAAACTGGACGATCTGAAAATGAAACGCGGGAAGGTCGCAGAAAAGGTTGACCAATTCAGTAAGTCATCCGCCGACGCCTGGCAAGGTCTGAAGAAAGACATCGATTCGGCGTGGGATAATTTAAAGGAAACCTACGATAAAACCTACAAGTAGACAGTGGAAGTCGTGAAACAATAAGTTCAAGGAAGATGGACAATTGAAACCCTCACTTATCAAAGTGCGATTTCTTCCGCAGCAGGTGATGATAGTGTTGGGCGAAGCGGTGGGATTCGTCGCGGACGTATTGCAGCAGTCTTAAGCCGTAGGAGTGGCGGCTTAGGCGGCGGGGTTCGGTTTCGCCGGGCACGTAGACTTCCTCTTCACGTTTGGCGAGGGAAATGGTGAAGGGCGGTTCCACCCCCAGTTCGTGCATCGCCGACATGGCGGCGTTGAGCTGGCCTTTACCACCGTCAATCAGCAGGATATCGGGGAAGCTTTCGCCTTCCTGATGTAAGCGCCGAATGCGACGGCTGACGACTTCCTTGATCGAGGCATAATCGTCGATGCCTTTGACGGTTCGAATTTTGAACCGCTTATAACCATGTTTGAAAGGCAGTCCGTCGATGAATTGCACCAGGCTGGCCACCGTTTCGCCTCCCTGCAGGTGCGCGATGTCGACGCCTTCGATGCGGCGGGGCAGGTCGGGGAGCTGGAAGACTTTCTTCAGACCCTGCATGCCTTTTTTGGGATCGATATAAAACACTTCGGGTTGTGCATGATCTTCGAGATTGCCGCGCTGGTGCAGACTGTTGAGCAATTGAATTTCATCCCGCAGTCGCGCCGCCGTTTCGTAATTCTTTGCTTCCGAGGCGGCCTGCATCTCTTTTGTCATTTCGTTAATCAGGCGATCTTTTTTGCCATCGAGAAACAACTTCAGCTTGTTGATGTCTTTGCGATAATCCTCTTTACTGATCCGCAGATTACAGGGAGCCGTACATTGATTGATGCTGTGTAACAGGCAAGGGCGGAACCAGCGCCATTTTTCGTCGCCTTCTTCAATGTCCAGCGAACAGTTTCGGAAGCGGAAGATTTTTTGTAAGACGGTGATCGTGCCTCGGAGCTGTTTGGCGTTCGTAAACGGACCATACAGCTTGGTGCCTTTGCTTTGTGGCTTACGCGTGAATTCGACGCGTGGGAAATCTTCGCGGGTTGTGATTTCAAGGTAAGGAAACGTTTTGTCGTCTTTGAGTTCCGAATTGAAACGGGGGCGAATGTCTTTAATGAGCCGCGCTTCGAGCAGCAGCGCGTCGACTTCGGTGTCTGTCTCCAGAAAATCGATGTCGGCGATTTCGGTGACCAGCTCGGCGGTACGGCGTTCGACGGCGGCAGCCTGTGTGAAATAACTGGACGCGCGGCTTTTCAGGTTCACCGCTTTGCCGACATAAATCACGCGGCCTTGCGCGTCTTTCATCAGATACACGCCGGGCGTGGTAGGGAACGAGCGGACTTTTTCCTGTGGCGTCTGCGCAACCTCCTCGGCCGACGGAGCCGTCGGTTTGGGCTGTGAAGCTTCATTGTCGGGTAGAGGGTCCGTCTCAGACACGGAATCTGATTCCTGAAAAACGCAAACGTGCTGTTTAATTTCGCTGGAGATTCTGAATTATAGGAGCGCTGCCATGAAATCAGAAGATGTTATTTTCTGCAATCATCTGTTTGACGACTTCCCGTTTGTCATTGGTGGCTTCCATGATCTCCAGTTGTCGCTTGGCGCCGGAGTGATGGATCAGATCATAGATGCGATTTAATTCGTCCGTACACTCCAGTCGCTCTGACATTGGGGAAACCAGATCCACCAGATGCTTAGTGGAGTCGATGACCGAATACAATTGATAGCTGTCGCTGTTCACCAGGCTGGCATCGATGCCATAGCGGGTGGCGCGCCATTTATTCTGCTGGATCATCATCGGATGATGCTGCAGTTGGTAGGCACCTTCATCAATTTCATCGGAGATGCATTTCACAAGACACTGCACGAAGGCAGTCAGTGAGAGCACCTGTTCCAGATTTGCCGGCATATCGCAGACACGAATTTCCACGGTCCCGAAGTTATGATGCGGGCGAATGTCCCACCAGATTTCACGAATGGTATTGATGAATCCGGTGCTGATCAGGTGATTGATGAGCCACGTGTATTCGCTCCAGTTCCGCATGTTGGGGGGCAGCCCCGCTGTGGGCAGACCTTCCATAATCTTCGAGCGGTTCGAATGCAGGCCCGTATTCCGACCTTCCCAGAACGGGGAGTTTGACGAAAGGGAGAGCAGCAGCGGCAGATAACGCATCATGCGGTCACAGACCATGACTGCTTTATCGCCTGAATCAACGCCGACATGAATGTGCAGACCGAAGGTCACCAGTCGGCGGGCGACATCCTGCATCAGGTCGACCAGTTCGTAGTAGCGTTCGTTGACTGTGATTTTTTGATCGCGCCAGGAAGAAAACGGATGCGTGGCCGCCCAGAATAGTTTCAGCCCCAGTTTGTCGGCGGCTGCGGTGACGTCTTTGAGCTTTCCCGTCAGGTCTTCGCGCACATCGGAAACCGTGCGGCAGACATCCGTATTGATTTCGAGATAACTCTGCATCAATTCCGGCTTGACCGATTTCGCTGTTTCTTCCGGGAGCTGTGCCAGTAACTCCGTGATCGAATTCGAGAGGGCAAACGTTTCCGCATTCACCAACTGCAATTCCAGCTCTACTCCCAGAGTCGGGTAATCATTTCTTGCAAAAGAAATTGTTCCCATATGATTAGTTACCTTTTTTGATGATTTGCGGATTCAGTGAAAGTAATAACGCCGTCTGCAACATGATACGACTGCCCAACGCCAGGACACGTTCGTCAATGTCGAAGAAAGGCGAATGCAAAAACGCCGGTTTCTGATCTGGTTTGGCACAACCCAGTCTAAGCATTGCACCGGGAGTCGACTGCAGATAAATCGAAAAATCTTCGCCCCCCATACTGGGCAGATCGATCAAACCGACCTGCTCGGGTCCCAGTACATCTTTTGATGCCTGTTCCAAGGCAGCGGAAATTGTGAAATCGTTGACGACGGCGGGCAGGGGAGATTTAAACCGCGTTTCAATTCTCGTGCCGGTGCTTTTCGCAATTCCTTCAGAAATCTCTTCAATTCGTTTATGGAGCACATCGCGGGCATGGTCGTTGGTAGAACGCAACGAACCTTTCAATAACGCGATCTCGGGAATGACATTCGGTGCCTGTCCTGAGGTGACTTGACCAATTGTAAAGACGGCCGGCGTACGTGAGTCGATCGCACGAGGCAGATTCTGATACAGGCTGGAGATCAACTGGGCGGCGGTGGTGATCGGGTCATTGCCATGATGGGGCCGCGCGGCGTGACCGCCGGTGCCGTGGATCTCAAAGTGAACCTCATCGCAGAACGCGGTCATGACGCCGTAGCGGATGTTGGCTGTTCCCGCTCCGATTTCCGGGTCCATGTGCAGGCCGATGATCGCATCGACGCCTTCCATTACTCCTTGCTCAACCATCCAGCGGGCACCCATACAGATTTCTTCTGCGGGCTGAAAAATAAATCGCAGGCGAAGCCCAACCCCGTTCCATTGGCGGGTGAACGCTTCCGGGAGTCGCGCGACGCTGATCGCAGCGCCTAATGCGATGGCTGTATGCGCGTCGTGCCCACATAGATGACCGACGCCCGGATTGTGTGAGCAGTAGTCGACTTCTTTCTGATCGGTAATCCGCAGCGCGTCGATGTCGGCTCGAATCGCAATCAGTGGTGCATCGGAGGCCGGGGTTCCCAGCGTCACATCGGCAGTGACACCGATTTCGTTTTGCATGATTTGAGGCTGCAGGCCCGCCGCATTCAATTTTTCCCAGATCAGTTGCGAGGTCTTTTTTTCCTCACCACTGACTTCCGGGTTTTTGTGGAGTGTACGACGAATTTCTACAAGTGCAGGCTCCAGTTCCTGAAGTTCTACCTCCCATTGTTTTGAAAACGCCTGATATAAGGCTCTGAGTTCTGTCTGGTCAAGAGAGAATGATGTCACTGACAACTCCGGTGGTGGTAGACATGATGAATTGAGACCGTCCTCGCGACAGTCTATTTGTCACAGGCTGATATTGAAAACCTTTAATTATACTTATTATTTTAATAATGTTAAGGTTATCATAAAGGGATAACGTATAAACTGGAAAGTTCAGCAGAAAAAAAAATGGAATCAGAACGGCGCAGACACAACGACACAAAGACAACGGCACAGAATCGTTCGCTAATCAATTGACACCCTTGAGTACAGGAAGTGGCACTATGAAAGAAATGAACTCGGATCGTCGGAACCTTCTGAAAGGGGCCGTGGCCACCTCGCTGGCATCACTGGCGGGCAACCTTTCTCTGGAGAGCGCACAGGCAGCCAAGGCCGACCCGGATTTAATTCACCGCGAAAACCTGAAAGCAGGCGCCGTTGATTGGCAACTGACGCGCGTGCAGCTCGATAAACGCGATGGCTTTCGTTCCCCCAAAATCGAAGGTTATTGTTCTAAGCAGAGTGTGGCTGCCGGCGATGAAATTGAGATTATGGTTTCCACACGACCCGCGCAGGAATTCAAAATCGAAATCTTTCGCACCGGCTATTATGGTGGACGTGGTGCCCGCTTGATGAAAACCATCGGACCCTTGCAAGGCAAGCCGCAGCCTGTGCCGAAACCGGGTAAGAAGAATCTGCATGAATGTCATTGGAATTCTGCTGTGAAATTGACGATTCCCGACGATTGGCCGAGCGGCGTTTATCTCGGTCGCCTTTCCACGCTCAAAGACAAAACCGGCTTTGGTTACTGGCAGAGTTATGTGGTCTTTATTGTGAAGGATGATCGTCCGGCTGATATTCTGTTTCAATGTTCTGATAATACCTGGCAGGCATATAACAGGTGGCCGAACAACTATTCTGTCTATACGGACCCCAAAGGAAATCAGGGGCCGTGGGCCGATGTGAGTTTTGATCGCCCTTATGCCAAGTACGCGCAGATTTACGAGAACCCGCAATCCGTTGGTTCAGGAGAATGGCTGTGCTTTGAATTCCCGTTCGCCTATTGGCTGGAAAAACACGGCTATGATGTGACCTATTGTTCCAACAGTGACATGGTAACGCCCGAACATGGCTTGAAGTGCAAGTCCTTTTTGTCAGTCGGTCACGATGAATACTGGGACATTAAACAGTATGAGTCCGTCGTCAAAATGCGCGATGCAGGAGTGAATCTGCTGTTCTTCTCTGGTAACTCCGTCTGCTGGGTAACGCCGCTGTTAGACAGTACCGACGGACGGCCGAAACGGATTATGTTTCGCGGCGGTCCTTATGGAGGGAAGTACAAGTACGCCGAAGACCGCGAGCGAGATAACGGCCCGTTTCCGTTGCGTGGACCCGATGAAGGCTATCTGATGGGCTCCCGAAATGTGGACCCTGTGAACGGAGGCGGGGACTGGGTTTGTGAACTGCCCGGGCACTGGATCTTTGAAAAGACGGGGATGAAAAAGGGAGATTCGATTCCCGGCTTGATCGGCTGGGAATATCATGGCGATCCACCGACCGATATTCCCGGTCTGGAAATCGTCGCGAAAGGAACGGCGCTGCAAGGAGGCGTGAATCCACAGCAGTGGACTGCGACGATCTATCCCGGCCCCAAAAACAACTTTGTGTTCAATGCCTCGACAATCTTCTGGTGTCAGGATCTCTCCAGCCCGCCGGGACATATGCTGCCCTGGTCGCACTGGTCGCGTCCGCATGGCCCTGATGATCGCGTGCAGCAGATTACGCATAACATCATCCGCCGCGCCATTTCGTGAGATGTCAATCAGAAAAGCCGGTAACGAAAATTCTCGTTACCGGCTTTGATCGATCGAGATCTGAGCGCTTTAGAACTCTCCGATCACGTTTTTGTCTCTGCGATTCGCTAAATTGGTATAAATGGTGTGACCAGGGTCTGTTGAATCCTGTTGCGAACCTTGCAGGTTTTCACTCAAGAATCGAACACTGCCGTCGCTAAGGAGGAAATGTGCGCCTCCCACGTGCATACTGCTGGGGCAGCGTCCGTCAGTACCATTGATATTTCCCCAGGCGCGGCGATGGGCATTCATCACCTGATACTGAGAGCGATTATTGGGTTCAGCACAGATCGGCGCAGAAGTACCGGCCCAGCTACCACCTTCATGATTTTCAAAATCTCTTTCGCTAACCAGGAGTACGTTCAGGGGGGAATGAAGCGATCTTAAACTATTAATCACGAAACCTTCTTAATTGCTGCTGAATTCGCAAAATAAATCTGAGACCGCTCACGCTCATTTCTGGAACAGCCTGGAACGACGATTTGAAAAGAGTTCCCGATTCCCTCATGATTCAGCCTGTTTTCTTTTTCGCGGCGGTCTATCCGGAACGAATTCGGATTCTGTAGCAATCAATAAAAAAATAAAAAAAAACGATTGCAGAATCTCCGCAATTTACGAGCACTTCATCAAAACTTTGAAATGGATGTGTATAAAGTAACAAGTTTTATCGACAGGATCATCGCTGCTCTGTTCCTGAAGCAGACATTCTGAAACGTCCTGATTTCACCTGAAATGTGAGCTTGTTTTCGCCGCACTCGATTGAGTCATTATTTCTCATAAGGAAACATTATGTTGTTGACTGACAACCAACCCAAACGACGTTCCGGGTTTACTTTGATCGAACTGCTGGTCGTGATTGCAATTATTGCGATTCTGATTGCCCTGCTGCTGCCCGCGGTTCAACAGGCCAGAGAGGCGGCTCGACGATCACAGTGTAAAAATAATCTGAAACAGATTGCGATCGGCCTGCATAATTACCATGACCTGCATGGAGTGCTCCCCTTCGGCTGGGATCAGCGCGGTGCGTCCTGGAGTGCGATGGTACTACCGATGATTGATCGGGCAAATATTTATAACACACTGATCTTTCAGGAATCAGGCGATGGTAACTGGGACTCGGGGTCCGCAAATACTAAGGCAGCGGCGACTCATATTCCGGTGCTGTTCTGTCCCAGTTCTCCCATCAAAAAACATTATAGTTTCAATAATATTCCCAATCGGGCTCCTGCAAGTTACCTGGGAAATTCCGGGTCCGAATCCACTTCGGATGATGCGTCCAGCAAAGTCACGGGAACCAAGTCGCTGGAAGAAATCATTCAGAACGGCGTGTTTTTTGCCTGCAGCAATATCAGCTTGCGTGATATCAAAGATGGAACATCCAATACCTTCATGATCTGCGAAACACAAACCGATATCGAATTCGGCAAAGATGGTCAGTCGATGGATCACTGGGTGATTGGTTCGCCTCAAACAGATCCCTGTGGTTGTAATAACGGCACCGGAGGCACCGAGTTCACCGAGTTTGTCGGTTCCGCTTATCCCAGAATGAATGCACGTATTACCGATCCCTCGTCTAGTGGTTATCTCATGGAACTTTCCTATGGAAGCTGGCACGTGGGTGGTGGTCACGTGGCTTATGCGGATGGCTCCGTGCATTTCATCTCTGAGAATATTGATCAAACCGTTTATCGGGGCTTAGCGACTCGGTTCGGTAGAGAAGTCGTTTCGAACTAATGGAAACCAGACCGTCCTTGCCAGCTTGATTCCTTTTTTAAATCGCTATCAGCATTCCGTGACAGCGATTTTCAGTACTCTGTTTTTTCTTTTAAGGTGCGTGAGTATGCAGTCCTTTGTCTTTCCTGCGGGGAATATGCTTCGTGTCGCATTGTCTGGCTGCCTGTTGATGCTGGCGACTGGTTGTGGCGGCTCCATCAAGGCCGACTATTCTAATCTGGATCTGGTCGATGCTTCAGGAACCGTCACGCTCGATGGGCAACCGCTATCAGGGGCCACCGTGGCTTTCGAAGCCAACGATGGTACATTTTCATCGGGTGTGACGGATGAAAATGGCTTTTTCGAACTGATGTTCAATACCGAAAAATCCGGCTGTCTGGCCGGGGATAAGACCGTTCGAATTACTGTCGGCGGCGATCCTGAAAATCCGGATGAAGAATCTGAAGCGGAAGGCGACACACCAGGAAATTCGAACACCAAAATCCCCGCGCAGTACAACAAAAAATCGACCCTCGAAGTAACCGTCGACGCTGCTCACACCACGTTTGACTTCGATCTCAAGAGCAAGCCTTAGCAGTTCCCCATTTGTTATAAGACGTTCACGAAGTGGGGATTCGATTCGGAGATGCGGGAGTCGGTTAAGTGTTCGATGATTCCCGCAATCGCGCCCTCCTGTTTACTGCCTCTGGCACGCTCGATTTGGCAATCGCGAAACGAAGAAGCAAGTGCCTTCGCTTCCGTACTTTCGATGAGACGCTCCAAGATTGACGCATCAATATCGAGCATGCGGCTGTGAATGAACAACGTCTGTGGATTGAATAAATTGATCGTTGTCACCAGCGCAAATGCGAGTTGATTGCAAACACTGTCCAGTTCAGCAGTCACGGTTAGCTGGCCCGCCTGAACGAGTTCGATAATCTGATCAATATCAAGTTTGCGGCCGATCCGTTTCGAAACGAGCCGCGCTAAGGCGGTGTCACTGGCGATGGTTTCCAGGCAACCCCTGCGGCCGCAACCACACTTTACGCCGTTCGGAACCATCGGTAAATGACCAATTTCACCGGCAATTCCGCTGCTTCCTTTGAACAAGCGGCCTTCGATGAACACGCCCAAACCAATGCCCGTACTGGCATCCAGCATCGCAAAATTATCACTCTCACGTGCCAGGCCAGTGTGCCGTTCCGCAAGGCACAGCGCATCCGTTTCCTGTAACACCATACACTCTAATTGGAGACGTTCGGACAGATCTTTGCCGATACATTGTTGGTTCGTAATCGGCACATTTGGTGAAAGGATCGAACGGCCTTCTCGCGAATCGAAAAGCCCAGGCAGGCTGATGCCTACACCCAATGTCAGGACTCCATTCACTGATTGCAACTTTTTCACTGCTGCGGTGACTTGGCGGAGTAACTCTGCATATGTCTCGGGAGTCTTGAATTCGATTTGTGTCTCCTGCCGAATCTTACCATCCAGGCCCGTGGTCACGAGACGGCAAGTCGGAGAGTCGATCACCAGGCCGACGACCTGTGCGGTTTCTTCTGCCAGACGCAATTTTTTGGCCGGCCGACCACGCGAGGCGGCTGCGGCGTCATACTCCTCAAGCATTCCCGACTTCAGCAGTGAAGAGACCGCTTTGGAGACCGTCGGTGCCGTGACGCCCGACAGACGCTTTACTTCAGCACGGGAGCTGGGCCCATTCGCCCGCAGCACGCGCAACACCATGCGCTCGTTCATCTGACTGAGCAATTGTGGTTGGGAAGAAACCAAAGTTTTCATAAAAATCCTCAGAAACAATTTGTCACATTAAAATCTGATCTCAGACAAGAATATCGTGAATCACACGACCGCCGACATCGGTCAGGCTTTCATCGCGGCCCTGATGAAAATACGTCAGGCGTTCATGATCCAGCCCCATCATCTGCAGAATAGTAGCATGTAAGTCGTGAAGATGCACCTTGTTCTGTACGGCTTCAAAACCGAACTCATCTGTCTGGCCATAGTTCGTTCCCCCTTTCACTCCGCCTCCCGCCAGCCACATACTGAAACCATACGGATTATGGTTTCGACCGGGAGCGTCTTTCCCCTCACTGAATGGCATCCGTCCGAACTCGCCTCCCCAGACGATCAAAGTCTCATCCAGCATGCCCCGCTGTGCGAGATCGGTTAACAAGGCGGCAATCGGCTGGTCGACTTCCGCCGCGTGTCGACCGTGGTTCTTTTCGATGCTTTCATGTGCATCCCAGGTTTCTTCAAGATGTCCACCACCGGAATAGAGTTGAATGAATCGAACTCCCCGTTCGACCAGCCGACGAGCAATCAGGCAATTCCGGCCATACTCGTCTGTCGGTTTCTCTCCGACGCCGTACATTTTGAGTGTCTGCGCGGTTTCCTGTGTCAGGTCGACTGCATCGGGGGTTGCAGTCTGCATACGATAGGCGAGTTCGTAACTATTAATCCGCGCGGCAAGCTCCTGACCACCGGGCCTCTCATCGAGGTGCCGCTGGTTGATTTTTGCGAGGAGATCGAGCTGTTCGCGCTGTGCCGGCTGTGTGATATGGCCCGGCCCCTTCAAGTCCAGAATGGGATCACCGACAGGGCGAAAGAGGGTGCCCGCATAAGTGGCCGGCATGAATCCACTTGACCAGTTTGGTTGGCCGCTGATCGGCCCCCCGCGCTTATCCAGCATGACCACATAACCGGGAAGACTCTCATTCGCTGTTCCCAGGCCGTAAACACACCAGCTTCCCAGTGAAGGTCGTCCGATCAGTGTCTTGCCTGTGTTCATCGCCACAAGCGCCGATCCATGGGCGTGGCTGTCGGTATGGCATGAGTTCAGTACGCAAAGCTTGTCGGCATGATCGCGCACTTTGGGAAAGTAATCTGAGACTAATAAACCACTTTCACCACCAGGTCGAAACGTTCGCCAGGCAGGTGTCAAATATCCCATTTTTCGACCACCGGAATTTGTGAATTTCTTGTCAGCCGGGAGTTGTTTGCCGGCGTACTTTTCCAGTTCCGGTTTGTAATCGAATGTATCAACCTGGGAAGGCGCACCGTTCATCATCAGAAAAATGCACGATTTTACCCGAGGTTTGAGCTGCGGTTTTTTCGCTGCAGTCGGGTTCAACGCTCTCTGAGATTCCTCTGCGGCTGCGTGTCGTGTGAAGAAGCCATCATTCGAGAGTAAGCTCGTCAGCGCCAGTCCTGCGAAGCCGGCTCCCATCTCCCAGACAAACTCGCGACGTGACCTGCCACAAGGAAAACTATGATGATTTGTCATGGCGTTTCTCAATCTATATACAGGAATTCGTTCGAGTTCAATAAGACATGGCAGAGCGACGCCAGCGCGAGTTCTTGCGGCGTCATCTGTGTTGCTGCCTCTGGTTTGCTGTCAGATGCGGCTTGACGTGGGAGCGCGTTCTCCTGGCGAGCCGATTGTTGCTGGCGATCACGTTGAAAATGTTGTGATTGCACAATGAGATGCTGCAGTGACAGCTTCAGTTCCTCATCTGAAGGCGATCTGGCATAGACCCGTTCCCACAGTTTTTGGACTTGAGCCTGAGGTTCGGACTGCGCATCTAAGATTTTCCGGGCCAGCGTCTCGCTGCGACTATGTACAAATTGATTATTCAGCATCGCCAGTGATTGCGTGGGGACCGTCGTAATATCACGTTTCCCGCACGATTGTGTCGAGCTGCATAAATCAAAGGTCGTCATCATCGGCGGAAGCAGGCCGCGTTTGGTGTAAGTGTAAAGACTGCGCCGGTTTTGTTCCTCGGGCGGTGAGGCCTGCCAGGCGGCTGACTTCGTGGAAAGTCCCTCGAGCGCTGCGGCGCTGATGGTCGGTCGAAAGCCGGGACCGCCTCTGCGCAGGTCCAGCTCGCCGCTCGTGGCCAGCATCGAATCACGGAGCGCCTCTGCATCAAGCCGCTGACGCTCTGCCCGCCACCAGAGACGATTCCCTGCATCCAGCCCCCGATACTCTGCGGATCGGGGATGCACAGACGATTGTTGCCAGGTTTGTGAGGTCAGGATCAGCTTGTGCATCCGCTTGATGGTCCAGCCTCCGCTTTTGAACTCAGCTGCTAACCAGTCGAGTAAGTCCGGATGCGTCGGTGGATCAGCCATGAAACCGAAATTGTTCGGCGAACGGACGATGCCTTCCCCAAAATGATGCAGCCACAATCGATTGACAAACACCCGCGCGGTCAGGGGATGATTCGGGTCGGTGATCCAGCGGGCAAGTTGAAGTCGGCGGTGTGAGGTACGGGCTCCTTTGGGTTGAGGGGCAAAGGGAGACTCGAGTTCAGGAATCATCGATAACGTCGTCGGCGTCACCGCGTGCAGGGGATGTTCCCGTTCTCCATTTTTGAGAACATGCAATGGTGCAGGGGGAGCATGCACGTCGGTCCAACCCAGCACATCCGGGAATCCCAGTTCGTCAGGCTTTGGTCCTCCCAGTAGTTTCCGGTCTCGGGCTGCGATGGGACCGGCCCAGAACGCAGATGCCATCCGGTAATAGTCTTCCTGAGTAATCGGATCGAATTTGTGCGAGTGACAACGCGCACATTTGACTGTCATTGCCAGAAATGCGGACGAGGTCGTATGCACGAGGTCTTCCAGCCGGTCATACTGGTAATCCTGCGGATCGTTGGGTTCGTCGTTCCAGGTGCCCAGGCGCAGGAAACCGGTTGCGATCACCGTACGTTTATCGCGATCCGGAAGTTCGTCTCCCGCTAGTTGTTCGGTGATGAAGCGGTTGTAAGGTAAATCGGAATTGAGTGCTGCGACGACCCAGTCGCGATACTTCCAGGCGAACGGTTTTTCCTGATCGCGCTCGTAACCGCTCGTGTCGGCGTAGCGGACGAGATCCAGCCAATAACGGGCCCAGCGTTCGCCGTATTGAGGAGAGTCCAGCAACTCGTCAATGACTTTTTCCCATGCTTGAGGCGAAGCGTCTTTTTCAAATTGTTCAATCTGGGCCAACGTGGGTGGCAGCCCCGTCAAGTCGTAGTGCAAGCGTCGCAATCGTGTTCGCTTGTCGGCGAGGGGGGCCGGCGTGATCTGTTTTTGTTCCAATCGTGCGAGGATGAACGCATCGATGGGGTTCGTCGGCTGCTGCAGTCGATTCAATTTGGGAATCGCAGGACGCTGAATCGGTTGCAGAGACCACCAGTCTCGTCCCGCACGCACCTCGGTGGTGCGCTCGAACAGATCGATCTTTCTTCCCGGAGGCCAAGGCGCCTTGGCAGCAACCCAACGTTCAAGCAGTTTGATTTCGCGTGCCGACAGCTTTTGCGGTTGCCCCTGTTTTTCGGGAGGCATCTCGCCTGCATGCACGCGCTGTAGCAGAAAACTTTCGAGTGGTGATTTCAAATCGAGCGCTGATCCGGAATCGCCGCCTTTCAGCAATTCCTGGCGGGTGACGAGTGACAGGCTGCCTGAAGTATTTTGTTCCTGATGGCATTCCAGGCAACGATTAATCAGCAACGGCACGATTTCCGTTTCGAAATCGGGTGGCGACTCAGCGGTATCGCCTCCCTGCGCGAGGGACGCAACCAGAAAACTTGTCAGCAGGAATAGATAAAAAGGTCGGCAATACATTGTGCGTGCTTTCGGATGATTCAGAACACAAATGGTCTTATTACCCTGATAAGCTTACACCGCTTTTTTGTTTAGTCAACGCCGTTTACAAAATGCCAATTCCTGATTACTTTATGATGAAAAACAGGCGTGTAGTGCGTAACTGCATTTGAGGCAACTGGTTACGAATCAACGTGCTCGAGAGGTTAGAGGTAGGCTCTGCCTCTTGGGCACGGCGTTCTGAAGCGATCGGGCCTTGAAAGCCCGGTTCGGCAGCAGGGGAAGTATTCTGATCAGACGGTATTTACTGATCCAGTTTCTGAATGCGTGTGAGGTGTCGCCCGCCTTCGAAGGGGGTGTTCAACCAAATGTCGATGATTTCATAGACGTCGTGCATGGAAACCATTCGCTCGCCGAGTGAGATCATGTTGGCGTCGTTATGCATCCGAGAGAGGCGGGCGGACTTTTCATTCCAGCAGACCGCACAGCGAATTCCCTTGATACGATTGGCGGCAATCGCTTCGCCGTTACCCGAGCCTCCCAGCACGATTCCCCGTTCGAACTTTCCTTCAGCGACTGCTTTTGCCGCCGGGAAAACAAAGTCGGGATAATCGACGGACTCTGTTGAGTCAGTGCCAAGATCTTCCACCTGGTAACCGGCTTTGGTGAGGTGCTCGATGATTCGTCGTTTGTACCGATACCCGGCGTGGTCTGAAGCGATGACGATTTTACGGACATGATCTGAAGGAGCTGGAGAAGTCATTCGTTTAAAAATTCTAGCCTTGATAAAAAATGATGGTCGCGTTTTGAAAGTATCTGATACTGTCACGGTCGAGGTCGCATGCCTCAAACCGTGACAGGTTTGCTCTCAAGAACACAGTATAATAGAGAACACAGTAATAGATTAGATAATAGAGAACACAGTAATAGATTAGGAACCGGAAGAAGCGTGTGCTTATTTTCCGATCCGATAAAGTTGCGTCTTTGTTCGAATCAGCAGCGTATCGTCGGCCACTGCATACGAAGCCAGCGTCGGTGCTTTGAGATGGTTGCGGCCGATCTCTTTGTATTTTTTCCCTGCGGCGATGACGGTGGCCTCACCTTCTTCGCTTTGGAAGTAAATTTTTCCGTTGGCATAAAAGGGTGAAGCAGAGAAGTTCCCGCCCACGCGCTCTTTCCAGATGAGTTCCCCGGTCTTGGCATCGAAGCACTGGGCAATCCCTTTATCGCTGACGGCATACAGTTCGTCCCCGACCACAATTAAAGAGGGGGTATGCGGGATCTGGCTTTTATTCGACCAGGCCAGGTGTGTTTCGGTGACGTCTCCCTTACCGTCCGGACGAATCGCCAGCAGTGAAGGGCGGTCGTAGCTGGTGGTGACGAAAATCAAGCCGTGGCTGAAAACCGGGCGGGGAATCACGGAGTATCCCGAGTAATTCAGATGCCAGATCTCTTTGCCGTCTTCGGGCGAATGTCCGGAAATCACATCGGTGCCCGGAGCGACAATTTGTTGTTTGCCATTGACAGTAATGAGTAAAGGGGTTCCGAACGAAAACTTTTTGCGCGTGTCTACGTTTCGGTCAATCTTCCAGGCAACCTTGCCCGTATTCCGGTTAAGGGCTGCGATGAAGTTCGAACCGCGGCCGTCACAGATAATGACCAGTTTGTCATCAACGATAATCGGCGAGCCGCCATTGCCGTGCTGCATTTCATATTTGAGTTCGTTCGTTTTCCAAATTACGTCGCCATCCAGCGTCAGGCAGGCGGTGCCAAACGTTCCAAAATGAACGTAGATCACTTTGCCGTCGGAAATCGGTGTCGGGCTGGCGTGGCTGTTTTTTTTATGAATCCGTTGTACGGTCTCTTTGGTTTCTTGAAAGACCTCTTTGTTCCAGAGTGTTTCTCCCGTTTCCAGATTGAGGCAAACCACGCGTAGTGACTGTGCGGGTAGTTTTTCGGTGTCTTTCGGAACCGCGGTCGTGACATAGACTTTGTCGCCAACCACAATCGGAGACGACCAGCCAACACCGGGGATGTCGGTTTTCCAGAGCACGTGTTCGGTCGGGCTCCATTCAATGGGCAATGTCTTCTCTGTTGAATGACCTTGGCCGGTAGGCCCGCGAAATTCGAACCACTCTTCCGCCATCAACTGCTGAGAGGACAGATAAGTCACGACTGATAGAACGCAAAGACTGGAAATTTTGAAAACGCTCACGTCCGCAAGCCCTCCTGTTTGAGGCTGTTGATCTATACTTATGTGTAACAACGCTTTTGGTAGCAGCTTAATTTTGGCACAATACAGAGAGTCTGGCAAGTTATGAGGCTACTCTCAACCACTTGTATATCAAGATATTTCTGGCTTTAAAAAGATTTAACCGGGAATTCAAATAATTCGTGACCGAGTTCATTGACTCTTCAGAGGGGACGGCTAAGATAGACAAACCTGATTCAATTCCGGTGAGCGAAAATTGTTCGCACATTGGATTTAGATCATGATCTTTGACAAAATGGTTGGTGGCCCCAAATTTTAAGAGTGGAAGCCGGTACGTTCTGAAAACAATTCTTTTCGGATTGTGTAAGGAACGTATTAAGGTATTTTTAATTTATTGAGCCAATCTGTAGCGCATCAGGCAGGCGACCTGTCGGATGTTGATTGGCGTCAAACTCGATTTGTTTTTATGACGGCTTGCCGTCATATGCATATT
>Ga0222668_1000257_pt1 | contig 37722 bp, 31 predicted proteins | sample AntAcemetagen728_FD_179823 | JGI IMG/M metagenome (GOLD analysis project Ga0222668, IMG submission 179823) | Saline water microbial communities from Ace Lake, Antarctica - #728 | ecosystem: Environmental > Aquatic > Non-marine Saline and Alkaline > Saline | place: Antarctica: Ace Lake...
CGGCGTCAACCGACGATTAAAACTTGAAATTGCGAGGGCCGATTATCGTCCCTCGGGAGACCACCTTTCAAGTTTCAACAATTATTGGGACACTTCCCTTTGTTGAGGCGGCTGGGGACGATGTCAGATGGTTTCGTCGTAGAAATACCGTAAAGCTTCCGATTCCCATTGAGTTAAAAACGCAGGCACGAGGTGATCCATGAGTGTGAAGAACTGCAGGCAGTTGTTATCAGTTGTCGTGGTACTCTTTTCCTGTATATACAGCGGATGTGGATCAAAAGATCCAGGTCCTGAGTTGACCCCGGTGACGGGAGTCGTTGTGTTGAATGAGCAACCGTTATTCAATGCAGACCTCTTTTTCATTCCTGTGGAAACCACTCCAGGAGTGGGGGGGCAAGCCCGGACCAAAGAACGTGGGGAGTTCAATGTGACTTATGGTCGTGGTGGCGAGGGGCTGCCTACAGGAAATTATAGGGTTGCTGTCAGTTATCGATTGATGCCTGATGGCACTCCTGTACCCGAAGGTGATACGACACCCCCGATTGAGTCTCCAGCAAGTGAAACACTTCCCCCCCAATATTCCGATTATGATCATTCCGAATTGACTGCGACTGTTTCTCCCGGAAAGCCAATTGAGCTGAATCTCACCACGAAAAAGAAGTGATATGTCCTGAAATGCAAGGAGTGTTCCGCATTCGTACTCGTTTTGCGGTCACACGTTGAGTCCTTTCTGTATGCAACTCTTTGGAAGCCTGCTGAGTGACCAGTAAAAATTGCCTGTAAATATTCTGGTGCAGTGCAGTAGACTGAGCTCCCGTTCTCTTCCTGTTTTCTTTCAATTTGGTACGGTAAGGTGCAGTATACAGAAATGGATTAGTTTGTGAGGTGTTCCAGGCCTTTACCCCTCCAGATGCACTTCCAAGAAAAGATACTTATTGAAATCATCTTTTCTTCACAATTAGCAAACAATTTGTCATCATAGTATGTAGATTCGTTTTAGTGTATTTGCGATTTTGCAAATCTGCGAGACGTAGTCGGATTTCTCTACCCGCCCGAGTTACCCTCCTCGAAAGGTTTATTCATGCGACGGTTCATAACCCCTTTGACTGTTGTTGGTGTTCTGTTGACATCAACATTGATTTGGGCGTGTTCAGTTCCCGTATTCCGTTATGCTTTGGAGCGTTGGCCTGCCGACAAGTATAGCGTTGTTGTTTTTTACCGCGGTGAGCTGAATCCGGAGCATCAGAAAATTGTTTCACTTTTCGACAAAGAGGGAGCAATCAGCCAGCAGGCAGCCAATGTAGAACTCCGAATGATTGATCTGGATTCGAAACCGGCTCCGGAAGATGTCGCACTCTGGAAAAAACAAAAATCGGAAACGCTGCCGTTAATGGTCGTTCGAACTCCTCTGCCCGCTCCGGTTCCCGAAGGTTTCTGGTCTGGGGAATTGAGTCAAGACAATGTCGCGAAATTAATCGATTCTCCCCTGCGTCAGAATATCGCGAAGCAATTGATCAATGGTCAAACCGCAGTCTGGGTTTTTCTGGAAAGCGGGCAGCCCGAAAAAGATAAAGCTGCGTTTGAACTGCTGACCAAAGAACTCAAACGAATGGAGAAAACGCTTAAGTTGCCTGAAATTGACCAGGCCGATATCGAGCAGGGTTTGGTCAGCGTTTCCCCCGATAGTTTAAAGTTAAAATTCAGTCTTGAAAAATGTTCTCGCGAGGATTCTGCAGAAACTGATTTTACGCGAATGCTGCTAGGGACAGAAAATGACCTGAAGGATTTTAATGCCGAGCCGATGGCATTTCCGGTCTTCGGACGCGGGCGTGTTTTATATGCATTGATTGGAAAAGGAATCAACACCGGCACGATCGAGCAGGCTTGTCGAGATTTAACGGGCCCCTGCACTTGTCAGGTGAAAGATCAAAATCCAGGAACCGATCTGTTAATGGCAGTCAACTGGGAAAAGCTGGTGACTCCCACGACACAGGATGAGAAAGAACTTCCCCCATTAACAGGGCTGATTGGTTTTTCAAAAGATTCAAACGAAAAAACAGGAGCGCTCAAAATGCCTGAGATTCTGAAAAACGATTTATCTCAGAATGCTTCGGATTCTGCTAAGACGGAAACGAATACGGAAGGGGAACCCAATCAGTCCGTAGTGACTACCACTTCAAAAACAAGCGATCGTCCTGCGTCGTCATTGCCTTCCAGTGTGACAGAAAATCCGAATCACCCAGATTTGGCTGAAAGTGCGCAAGGTAGTTCGCTGGTTCGAAATTTGTTAATCATGGCTTCACTGATGATTGTGGTTGTTCTGGGAGCAAGTTATTTATTGATGGCTCGAAAGTAAAACGTATTCGTTTAACAACCACGCTTGCATCCCTCCACTATTTGCTTAAAGAAGAGTCCAGCCTATGTCTTTGTTCCGCTTAATCATCCAGGAAATGCAGCATCGCAAAATTAATTTTTTGCTGGGGCTGGTATCTGTCGTGATTGCAGTCGCCTGTCTGATTGCTGCTTTAACACTATTGCAGGCGGATGAGATACAGACGACCTTCATCCTGGAGAAGAAGGCAGAGGAAGTAAAAGAAGCAGGGAATCAACTTGAAGATGCCATGCGGAAAATCACCAAGGGACTCGGGTTCAATATCCTGATTCTGCCTGCGAACCAGGACTTGAATGAATTTCATCTCACAGGCATCGTTGCAGGTACGATGCCTGAAACAAATGTTAAGACACTGGCTGAATCGAAGATCGTGACAGTTAATCATCTACTGCCGATGGTCGCGAAAAAAATTACCTGGCCTGAAAAGAAATGTGATGTGATTTTAACGGGTACACGCGGTGAAGTTCCCATTTTACATCGTGCTCTCAAGAAACCTCTCCAGCAGCAGGTTCCCAAAGGGAGCATGGTACTGGGACATCAGATACAGCAGAAACTCGGATTGAGTAAAGGCGACGAAGTTCAGTTGCTGGGGAAAAAATTCAAAGTCACTCAAACGTATCCTGAACGTGGTACTGCAGACGACAGTACAGTCTGGATCAATCTGGAAGAAGCGCAGGAATTGCTCGGAATGCAAAACCTGGTGAATGCAATTTTAGCTCTGGAATGTAATTGTGCTGCCGAAGACCGTGTGGCCCAGATTCGTGATGAAATCAGTAAGATACTACCCGGGACACAGATCATTGAAAGAGGCCCCCCTGCTCTTGCCCGGGCAGAAGCACGCAATCAGGCTCATGCGAGTGCTGTGGCTTCTCTGGAACAAGAGAAGGCCAGTCGAATCCAAATGATCGAACGCCATGCTGACTTCGCGGCAGTACTCGTTCCCTTAGTTGTACTCGGGTGTGGGGCCTGGATTGGATTTCTGTCCCTGGAAAATGTAAGACGTCGCGCCGCGGAAATTGGAGTGCTGCGTGCGATTGGTTTGCGATCGACTCAGGTCTTTGGGATTTTTATCATCAAAGCATTTGTGATTGGCGTCATCGGTGCTTTGATTGGATATTTCCTGGGATACGGAATCGGCATCATCTGGGGCAATTTACCGGAATCGGTCAATCCTGAAGAAGCGTTATTTTCAGGGCGGTGGTTATTGTTAAGTTTGATCTTCGCGCCGGTCTTAGCAAGTTTATCCAGTTGGATACCCGCTTTGTTGGCGGCAAGACAGGATCCCGCTACGATTCTGCAGGAAGGATGATTGGGAAAAATATGTTGTTGGAATTAGTCGAATTATCAAAATCATATAAGTCCGGCTCAAAACGGGTTCAAGCCGTTGATGGGATCAGTCTGACTGTCGATGCAGGAGAATTTCTTGCGATTAAAGGCGCCAGCGGTTGTGGGAAATCAACCTTGCTTTTAATGGTTGGCGGGCTGTTGAGCCCTGATTCGGGACAGGTGTTAATTGAAGGCACGGATCCCTATGCCCTCTCCAGTGATCAGCGAGCCCGGTTTCGTTCCACTCATCTGGGATTTGTGTTTCAGCAGTTCCATCTGGTCCCTTATTTAAATGTACTGGATAACGTTTTAATCCCAGCTCTGGCGACGAATCGGTCTCAGGCGAAAGCGCGTGCCAATGAGCTGATCTCGCACTTCGGTTTGGAGCATCGTTTACATCACACGCCTGCCGAGTTGAGTACCGGAGAAAAACAGCGCGTGGCATTGGCAAGGGCCTTGTTTCATCAACCCAAAGTCCTGCTGGCTGATGAGCCAACCGGCAATTTGGACTCAGAAAACTCGGAAATTGTGTTAAACGCATTAAACCAGTTTGCCAAGGATGGGGGATGCGTGCTGATGGTCACGCACGATGACCAAGCCGTTAAGTCCGCACAGCGGGTATTGGGAATCAAAGAGGGGCGTTTAATGCCTGAAACTGAAACAGAAGTGTTAATAAAGTCTTAAGAAAAAACGAGTTAGAGCAACTGGGAAGATATCATGAAACAACCCCGCAGTCATCAATGGAATCGGACAATCGGGAAACCGTTGCGCGGAGGAAAACTCAATAGTGGGTTGGCAATTGCAGGAGGCTCTCTGTTATTTCTGATAATCATGGTGGGGGTGCTGATTTATGCTCCGCCTAAAGATGCGCCAGAGACTTCCGTTCAAACGGCTCAAAATTCGGATCGCGCTCAGAGTAAGAATGCCGATGATGAATCGAAATCAGAAACCGGCGAAGATGATACCCTGCTGATGTATTGCGCAGCTGGAATTAAACCACCGGTGGCGGCTTTGGCGGCACAGTTTGCGGAAGAAGAGTTTGGTGTGCCGATTCAGTTGCAATATGGTGGCTCGGGTACGTTGCTCAGTAATTTGCAAATCGCGAAAAAAGGTGATTTATATCTGGCAGCAGATACCAGTTATATTGAGATTGCCCGGAAGAAAAATCTTGTCAAAGAAGCGATCGCGGTTGCCCGGATGCAGCCGGTCATCATGGTCAAGAAAGGGAACCCGAAAAATATTCAATCGATTGATGATCTGACAAAAGAGGGTATCAGCTTTTCGTTAGCAAATCCGGATGCGGCATCGATTGGAAAACTGACCAAAAAAGAGTTGCAAAAAGCAAATAAATGGGATGCGATTTCGAAGTCGGCCCGCGTCTTCAAGCCTACTGTATCAGAGGTTGCCAATGATGTATTGCTGGGGGCCGTCGATGCCGGCATTGTCTGGGATGCGACAGTAAATCAGCATCCTGATCAAACAGAAATGGTCGAAGTCCCCGAGTTTGCTCAGGCTGTCAAAAATGTGACCGTCGGGATTTTGAATTCCTCTCAAAAACCGCAGCAAGCCTTAATGTTTGCACGCTATCTGCAGGCGCCTTCGAAAGGGGGAAAACAATTTTCCAGCATGGGCTATCAGACAGGCAAGGGAGACACATGGGAGCCGCATCCGCAAATTCTATTATTCAGTGGAGGTGTGAATCGGCTGGCGATTCAGGATACCTTAAAAGGATTTGAGCAGCGTGAGGGAGTTTCGATTAACGTTGTGTATAACGGTTGTGGAATTCTGGTAGGGCAAATCAATAGTGGGCAAAGTCCGGATGCCTACTTTGCCTGTGATACCTCTTACATGGTGCAGGTGCAACCGAAGTTTACCTTGCCTTTAACTGTGGCGGAAACGGATATGATTATCATTGTCGAAAAAGGCAATCCTAAAAATATCAAATCGGTCTACGATCTGGCGGGTGAGAATATCAAGATTGGTATCGCGCATCATGAGCAAAGTGCGCTGGGCGCATTGACCAAAAGATTGCTCGGCCCTTTGGTCGTGAAAGACAAAAGTCTCTACGATGCGATCCAGCCGAATGTCAAAACAAATACCCCAACCGCTGATTTGCTGGTCAATCAATTGAGAACCGGCTCCCTGGACGCGGCGATTGTATACCGGGCAAATATTTCGAAAGTCACTGATAAGCTGGATGTTGTTGAAATCAAAGAGGGACGTCCTTTAGCAGAGCAGCCGATCGCGATTTTGAAGTCAACGAAATATCCCAACCTGATGCAGCGTCTGGTAGACCAGTTGACATCAGATTCATCGCGGGTCATTTTTGAATCGCGGGGATTTCGTTGGCGTATCACTCCGGAGTCGCTATGACTGAGCAGGCGACTGGCGCACATACAAATACATTGAAATCTCGCTCTGATTTCCCCTTCTATGCGATTTTTATTGCCATCAGTTCTATCTATGTCTTGATGATCGTGGCGATGCTGTCGGCAGAGACAACCTATACCACTCCTGATCATATCTGGGGGGCATTTGCCAAACCGGAAATTCGCTATGCTATCTGGCTCAGCCTTGTGTCTTGCGCCATCACGACAGTCCTCTCGCTCTGGGTGTCGGTGCCGATTGGGTATTTAATGTCCCGCCATAATTTTTGGGGAAAAACGCTGATTGATGCGATTTTAGATATTCCGATTGTCTTACCCCCACTGGTGATTGGATTGTGTCTGTTGATCTTATTCCAGGTGGAAGTACCTCAGTACGAGTGGGTCAATAATGCCATGAAGTCGATTTCGGGAACCCTGTTTGGCAAAGAAATTTATGTTGCCAAAGGCGACTCGGTCGATGATATGATTCGCAAAACCACCGGCTTGTTATTCGGGAAACCCTTTGGAGTGACCTACGAAATTCCCAGTGTGATTTTAGCGCAGTTTATGGTGGCGTGTGCGTTTGCGGTCAGAACGATGCGCGTGACGTTCGATCAGATTGGACCACGGTACGAGCAGGTTGCCTTGACTTTAGGCTGTAATCGCGGCCAGGCATTCTGGCGCGTGGTTTTTCCCCAGGCTTATCGGGGGTTGCTGGCGGCTGGAACACTTGCCTGGGCCCGTTCTCTGGGAGAATTCGGTCCCATTCTGATTTTTTCCGGCGCGACGCGCATGAAGACAGAAGTCCTACCGACAACAGTGTTTTTAGAGTTAACTGTTGGTAATATTGAAGGTGCGGTTGCCGCTTCGCTCATTATGGTCGTTTCTGCATTGTTCGTGTTAATCATTGCCCGGATGTTTGGGTTGACGCGTACTGGTATTTAGAATCTTGTTTGGAAAGTAATACGCTTGACAGTAGGGACCATCTTACTGTCTGATTAAATGTGTCATGATTTTAGTAAATAAACTCTGTGTACAAGTTGGCGATTTCAAGCTGAATGATATCAGCTTCGAGGTTCCCGAGGGACACTATGCCGTATTAATGGGCAAGACAGGCAGCGGGAAAACGACAATTCTCGAGACCATTTGCGGCTTGAAGAAAGTGCTTTCCGGAACGATTCATCTAAGTGGTAAGCTCGTCACACACGCGAAACCGGCTGAACGCGAAATTGGTTATGTCCCTCAGGATGGTGTGCTGTTTCATACGATGACCGTCAGAGATAATCTGGCGTTTGCTTTAGAGTTACGAAAGTGGCGCAAACAGCAGATTGATGATCGTGTGGAAGAGTTGGCCAATCTATTAGGGATTACCGAATTGCTGGACCGAACCCCGTTTGGTTTGAGTGGAGGGGAAACGCAACGTGTTTCTCTGGGACGTGCTCTGGCAGCGAAACCGGCGATATTGTGTCTCGATGAACCTTTAAGTGCATTGGATGAAGTGACGCGTGAAGAGATGTGTACTTTGCTAGCCGATGTGCAACGCATGACAGGGGTCACGACATTACATATTACTCATAACGTCTCAGAGTCGGATCGTTTGGGAGATATTAAATTTCAAATCGTAGAGGGAGTGGTTCAACGCCTGCCCTCGAAGACTGTGGGAGAAATATCTGATCTGCCAAGTCAGGAAGCCAGATCTACCTCCGAAAAATCTGCGAAAATGAAAGCGGAATAAGATGAAAATCGTAGTGGAATATACGGCGCAGGTGAAAAAAGCTGCCGGCCTGAGCAGAGAAGAATTCGATATCAACGAAGGCAGTACTTTGCAGGAACTCGTGAAAGAAGTAGCCGAACATCACGGCCCGTCTCTGAAATCAATACTGTTTCCTGATTCTGTGGACCTGCATCCTTCCATTCTGTTATTTGTTGCGAATGAGCAAGTGTTGTGGGAGGAATCTGTGACTTTAGAACCTCATCACGTAGTGACGATCCTCTCGCCTATTTCCGGTGGTTGATTTTCTTCGTTAAGACGTCATTTTTACAATTGCTAATGAGATAAATACAGGAGTCATGATGTCTGGTTTCGCTCCCCTGACTGATGAAGAACGAGCTGTTTACGAATGGCAGATCTGGGTACCGGAGTTTGGTGAAGCCGGACAGGAAAAATTGAAAAATGCTTCTGTACTGGTCTCGCGCTGCGGGGGCTTGGGGAGTGTGGTCGCTTATGAGTTAGCGGCTGCAGGTGTCGGGAAGCTCGTGATTGCTCATGCGGGAAATGTCAAACCCAGCGATTTAAACCGCCAATTGCTCATGACGCATGATTGGCTGGGAAAACCGCGTGTCGAATCAGCAGAACGCCGACTGAAAGAATTGAACCCCCGTTTGGAAATCGTAGCGATCCCCGAAAATATCAGTGAAGAGAACGCAGAAAATATTGTGGATCAGGTAGACTTGATCGTCGACTGTGCCCCGCTCTTCACGGAACGCTATGCGATGAATCGCCAATCCGTCTTACAGAAAAAACCGTTAATTGAATGTGCCATGTATGATCTGGAAGCACAAATCACAACGTTTATTCCCGATCAAACCGGTTGTTTGTCTTGTTTATTTCCGCATGATCCACCAGCATGGAAGCGAGAGTTTCCCGTATTTGGCGCTGTTTCAGGAACAGTCGGATGTATGGCAGCGATGGAAGCAATTAAGGTCCTTTCCGGTTTAGGTCAGCCTTTGACAAATCAATTATTGATGTTTGATCTGCGCGATATGACATTTCAGCGAAATACCATTCAGCGTCGAGCAGATTGCCCTGTTTGCGGCAAGTAGGATACTACGTATTTTGATATCATGATCGAGGGAGATCTTATGAAGGTTCATACCCGTCCGTTTGCATTTGTAGTCTTTCTTCTAGCATCGATATTCTGTAGCACTGAGAGTTTGTTACTGTCCGCCGAAGCTGTGAAGAAACCTGAGTGGCGTGCAGCGGCTGTATCAGTCGTCATCACACCGGAAAAAGCGATGTGGATGTCAGGGTATGCCTCGCGTGACAAACCTTCTGAAGGCAAGATCCATGATCTTTATGCCAAGGTGCTGATGATTGAGGATGCCAGAGGGGAAAAAGTGGTCATCGTGACTACCGACTTAATTGGGATTACTCCCGCGCTACGAGATCCCATTGCCGCCAGTCTCGAGTCGAAGTTCCAGATTCCGGCTGCTGCGTTGTTGATGAATGCCTCGCATACACACTGTGGTCCGGAACTCCGGGAAGAGAAAGCATCCCGTCGAGGGTTGGGAGGAAATCGTGGCGCTGAGGCGCGTGAATATACTCAATCGTTGAGCAAAAAAATCGTAGCAGCCATTGGTCAGGCATTGAATCAACTTGAACCAGTCACGTTAAAATATTCGCATGGCCGAGCTGGCTTCTCGATGAATCGTCGACTGCCAACTTCCAAGGGAGTGATAAATAGTCCTCATCCGCAGGGCCCCGTGGATCAGCGGGTGCCGGTATTGAGCATCGCACGTCCCGATGGTTCTATTAAAGCAGCCCTCTTTGGATATGCATGTCATAATACCACACTCAGCTTTTATCAATTTTGTGGAGACTATGCAGGCTTTGCTCAGGAATATCTGGAAGCCGATCATCCGGGAATGGTCGCCTTATTTATGATGGGTTGTGGAGGAGATCAGAATCCTTACCCGCGGCGAACGTTAGATCTTGCCAAACAACATGGGCGTGCGCTTGCCAATGCTGTGGAAGTGGCTCTGTCTGTCAAACAGCCTCGCTCAATTCATGGAGATTTGGGGATCGCGATGGACGATGTGGAGCTGGAATTTGCGACACCTCCTTCACAGAAGGAATTACTGAAAGCAAAGGAAAGTGGAAATAAATATGAAAGAAGCCATGCCACACGCCTGTTGGCTCAGCTGGAAGAACGTGGCGGGATTCAAACACGATACGCGTTCCCACTCCAGGTGATTCAATTCGGTAATGATCTTACGTTGGTTGCGATTTGTGGCGAAACCGTTGTTGATTACTCTCTCCGACTTCAAAAAGAACTGAAATCTGGATTTGGTATTGTGGGAGATGCAGAACCTGTCATCTGGGTTGCCGGCTATTCGAATCATGTGTTTGGTTATCTGCCAAGCCTGCGTGTTTTGAAAGAAGGTGGTTACGAAGGGGCCAGAGCGATGATTTATTCATCTTGTCCTGGACCCTTTACAGATTCTGTCGAAAACCGCGTCACATCGAAAATTCATGAGCTCACCGAGAAGGCCCGTCAGGCTGTGAAGAAGTGAGTCGTGAACCCCTGAATCGAGGCCAACCCGCATCACAATCTGAATTTGCGATTCATTTTCTCTAATTTGGTGGAATTTTGTATTTTAAGTTCTCTTTACTAACTCATATATTTAGAATAGGTTAATACAAAATCAAGATATTAAGATCTGCATGGATCGAACCAATTTTCATTCGGAGTAATCAGTGATGCGCCATCATCTTTTCAGAAATACAATCCTCACCCTTATTACTGTATTAGCGACGGTCATGTTTGCCTCGAGAGTACAGGCACAAACGGCCGAGGAAGTAACCGAGTCCCGTTTAAAAGGTGTGGAATTCCTGAAATCCCAGCAGCAAGATGATGGGAGTTGGGAATATGAAGGACACCCTGTCGGAATTACTGCGCTTTGCACCCTTGCACTGCTGGAGAACGGTGTACCGGTCAATGATCCTCTGATTCAGAAAGGCAGATTGTTTGTCCTCAAGGAATCAGAGAAACTCAAATCAACCTACGATCTCGCGCTGGGAACCTTATTGCTTTCCCGTATCGGCGATCGGGAAGACAAAGCAATGATCCGGAAATATGCCGCCCGTCTGATTGCTGGTCAGACGACAACGGGAGGTTGGAGCTACACTTGTCCGCTGGCATCGCCTAGTTCACTCAATAATCCAAGAGCGCGTCCCAAATTGGGGACTTCACCCGGTGATAACAGTTGCACGCAATTTGCCGTTCTAGGTTTGTGGACAGCTTCCCGTTCAAATATCGATATCGAAGATTCGATGATTGGTGTTGCCAGACGATTTGTTGAGACTCAAAACGAAGATGGTGGCTGGTCTTACAAACTCCCAACAGAAGAGATGAAAGAACCCTCTAAGAATTCCATGACGCTGGCAGGCTTGTTTTGTCTGACCGTAGCCCGCGCCGCAAAAATTCGGTCAATGCAGCAGGAAAATAATAAAGAAAAGGAAAAAGAAGAAGAAGCCAGCCCGGAAAGCGATGCGACAAAAGAGGGAGATACTTTGATCTCCGATCCCATCTTTGCCAAGGGGCTGGAAATGGCTGGTAAATATGCAGCGGGAATCAGTACCTCCTCAGCCCGTTATTTTCTCTGGTCTACGGAACGCGTAGGAGTGTTATTGGGGTTGGAACAACTCGGGAGTACGGATTGGTTTTCTAAAGGCGCTAATGTACTGATCAAAATGCAGAAGGAAGACGGGAGCTGGGAGAATTCACGAGGCAAACTGGCGGAGACCTCTTTTGCGATTCTTTTCCTGCGGAAAGCCAATCTGGGAAGTGATATTTCGCGGATGTTAAATGGGGAGCCGGAAAAGAAATTTGAAATTTTTACTCAGACAAAGAAACCACAGTATTCCACTCTGGGGGAAGCTGTAGCGGCAGCAAAAGCCGGTGATCTGATTCGCGTGAATGGTGACGGTCCCTTCGAAGTACCGCATGTTGAAATTGAAAAAGATTTGAGTATCGAAGCAGGCTTCGGTTATTCCCCGGTATTTGTCTATGCCAGAGGACGCAACAAATTAGGATTGCGTGCACGTCCGGAACGAGATCCGAATGTGCGACACATTTTACGTGTCTCGAAAGGAACGCTGGCATTGGAAGGAATCGCTTTCGAGTTTGATCCACCCGAAGTGGGTAAAGAAATTCCCTGGGCGGCAATTATCGTCAATGGCGGAAACCTGCGAATGTTGAACTGTTCGATCTCAGAACAGAATAATAAAGGCATGGCCGCCGTTCAGTTTTTAAAACCAACCGATTCTGCGATTACCAACTGCTTTTTTGTAGGGGGACGGGCTGTTTTTGAGATCGAAGGTACGGGAAAGCAGACGTTAACTGTGGATGATTCCATTTTGTTCTCGAAGAAAATCTTTTCAATTCTTAAAAGCTCAGGCAAAACCGCCGGTGGGAGCATTGATCTCAATCTTTCGCATTGTACGGTTCAAGGTGTAGACGCATTTGATTTCGAACGCTTTGTAAAAGATATCCATATCAAGAGTGACCACACCGCTTATAAAGTCGAAAATCTAGGCTTGTCGATGTTGTCGCAGAAGTCATCAAAAGAGAATCGTTCTTTCGAAGGTGATGGAAATGTTTATAACGTTGATAAATGGTTGGGATTGGGTGGCAGAGCGGATACGAATGTGAAAGATGTGAAAAGTTGGAGCCGATTCTGGGGGAATACTGATGATACGTCGATAGAGGAGACCATTTCGTTTGCTTTACGCCGTCCCAATAATTCTTTCAATCATCGCTATAAACCTGAGGATTGGGAACTATCAGAAGATTCCAAAGTAGCCGCGCGGCAATATGATTTGGGAGCGAAACCCGCGAGTGTCGGAGCCGGTCTTGGATTCAGTCGATTTCGCAGTAGTATTCTGTATAACGAATGGAAACAAAAACAAGTAGCAGATGCGAAATAATCGCTTTTGAAACAATCAGGAATTGATTTTCAGTTCACTGTTGTTAGAATTCCAACGAGTTTCAGTTCATGGTTGTTTATGGACTGAAACTCTTTTTTATCTCTTCGATTCGACGGTGAGAAAGTTCACCGATTTTTGAATGAACGCCAGCAAATTGCGCCGCCAGATTGTATTTGAAGCGGCACGACTGATGTATTCCCGCCAGGAGTCCGAGTATTATCGGGCTAAAATGAAGGCAGCCAGAAAAGTCTGCCAAGGCTGGGTAAAACCTTCCGACTTGCCTAGTAATCGTGAAATTCGGGATGAAATCCAGCGGTTTGCCTGCACGTTTGAAGGCGAGAGTCGTACCGGAAATCTCCTCTCGATGCGCTTGCAGGCATTACGCTTTATGAGATTGTTAAAATCCTTTCACCCGAAGCTCATTGGAAGCACCTTAACAGGTCATATCCGCCGGGGCTCGGATATTGATATCCATGTCTTCTCTCACAGTTGTGAATCGGTGACAACGCAGTTGGATGACGAAGGGGTTGACTATCGAGTCGAGCATAAAACTGTTAAAAAACATGGAGAAGAACGCGTTTTTACCCATATTCATGTACAAGACGAGTTCCCGGTTGAATTAACCCTCTATTCCACAGAACGCTCCAGTTACGGGTTTAAATGTTCGATTACTGGTAAGCGAATTGAACGGGCGACGCTTCCCGAATTTGAACAGCTTCTCGTAAAAGAATATCCGGCGATCGACTTGGATCAACAGTTGGCAGAAGTGGAAGAGAGTGTGGACCGATTTCAAATTTATCGGATGCTGCTATTGCCACTGGCAAGTGTCAAACAATCGAAAAAGTACCATCCGGAAGGTGACGCATTGTATCACAGTTTACAGGTTTATGATCTGGCCTGTGACGAACTGCCTTATGATGAGGAATTTCAATTGGCCGCCCTGCTGCATGATGTCGGCAAAGCAATCGACGCTCAGAATCATGTTGAAGCTGGTTTGCAGGCTCTGGAAGGTTTTATTACAGAAAGAACGGCCTGGTTGATACAGCATCATATGGAAGCCCATGCAATCAGAGGCGGAACCATTGGTGCGCGTGCCAGACGCCGATTAATGGCTAATGAAAACTATGAAGATTTGATTTTATTGGAAGAGTGCGATCATGCCGGGCGAGAGCCAGGTGTTGATGTCCCGGACCTTGAAGATGTTCTGGATGCGATCCGCGAACTTTCCAGACTATGTGGCTGAATGAGCTAATTTGAATTCATTACTTGAAATGCGTTAGAGGATATTTTAATGACGAAGAGAGTGCTAAGCGTTGGGCAGTGTGTACCAGATACGAATTCTCTGGTCCGTTTTTTGACAAGCCATTTTGACGTAGACGTCGAGGAGTCTGACGTTGAGGTAGATACAATGGAAAAGTTAAAAGATCATTCGTATGACCTCGTGATAATCAATCGGAAACTGGACGCAGACTACAGTGATGGAATTCAACTCATCCAGAAAATTAAGCATTCATCTGAAGTGAAGCCGTGCAAGCTGATGCTGGTCTCAAACTTTCCGGAGTATCAGGACGAAGCAGTCCAGGCAGGCGCTGAATACGGCTTTGGTAAGAACGACTACCGGAAACCGGAAACCGTATCACGATTAAATTCTCATTTAGGTTGATATTTCAGGTAACGTCCAGGAAGTGTTTCCGAATGAATCTGTAACGGAACGTTGTCCTGTACGATAGGGACACCGTTGGAAATGACATGATTAATACCGGATGAAAACTGCTGTGGGTTCTGATAGGTGGCATTATCCTGAACGGTCTGAGGATCGAACACGACGAGATCGGCAAAGTAACCTTCCTTTAATTGGCTTCGCTTTCCGAGCCCAAATCGGTTGGCAGCAGCCCCGGACAGTTTATAAACCGCGTCTTCAAGTGAGAATAGTTTGTGATCTCTGACGCAAGGGCCTAGCAAGCGTGCGGCAGAGCCAAATTGTCGGGGATGAATCATCCCGCCTTCCATATAGATGCCGTCCGTTCCCATCATATACAAATCATGTTGCAATACGGGATCGACCAGACGGTCATCACCCATGTTGAAAACTAAAAGCACAGCCATTTTTTCTTCGATCAGCAGATTGATCAGCGCTTCTTCTTTGGAAAGCCCCGATTCTTCCACATATTGACTCAAAGATTTTCCCTGATGGTGCTTATTTTTTTCCGTGAGCACCCAGGCAATCTGAATCGCTGAGAGATCCAGTAAATAATTTTCCAGTCCATAGCGAAAACGCTGTTGCATTTCAGGCTGTTTGAGTTTTTCGATTGCTTGCAGAGGACCCGATTCAAAGACTTCATAAGGCAGTAAAAAGTGCAACATCGTCGAGCCTGGTTGATAGGGATATACATCAAACGAGATATCCACTTCGTGACGGGCTACCTGGTCGATATACTCCAAAGCTTCCTCGGCTTGTCCCGGGTGTTGCCCTTTCATATGTGAAATATGGACTTTGACCCCTGCTCTTTTTCCAATTTCGACTAATTCTTTAATCGCCGGCATCAATGTTTTTTTATAGCGTATATGGGAGACATAAAGACCATCGTATTGGGCCATGGCCTGACAGGCTTCGATAATTTCTTCTGTAGTGGAAAAACACTGTGAGATATAATCGAGGCCCGTTGAGATTCCGACTGCGCCTGCTTCCATGCCTTTTTGAACTTCACAGCTGATCTGCTTCATCTGAAAGTCATCGACTCTTTGTCGACCAAATCCGCAGGCCATCGAACGCAGATTCGCATAGGGAATATGTGTCATCACGTTCTGGACATTTTTCCCATCCAGCAGATTCATGTATTCCTGCAGAGTTTCCCAGCCCGTATATTCTTCAGGGGAGAGTCCATCCAGCGATCGCAAATAGTAAACCCAGTCTTGCGCAGTACACCGATCGACGGGGGCATAAGAGATCCCGTCGGCCATGATGACTTCGGTGGTGAACCCTTGTGATGTTTTTGAGATGAAGTTGGGGGTATTCAAAAGCCAACTGTCAGAATGGTTATGAACATCGACAAAACCAGGAGAGACGATTTTGTTCTCCGCATTGATGACGTGTGCTCCCGTAGATTGTTGCAGATCTCCCAGTGCCACGATTTTATCCCCCTTGAGGCCTACATCCGCACGGTAGCGGGGGGAACCGGTCCCATCTATCACGGTGCCGCCTTGAATCAGAACATCGAAATCAGGGCTTGGGGATGAGGAATCATTGGTGTTCATGGATCACGTCAATTTCAGTTTGAGGAGTGATACGGGTGGGAACGCTGGGTTTCATTTTACTTTGACATGATTTGGCCCGGGAGAAAAGTCTCTTAAGAAAATATTTCTAAATAAAAGAGAGCTCCTCGGATAGGAGTCTGTTCTCGTTGATTTTACTGGGATTCTCATTTCAGACGTAATTCTGTTTTCTTTCATTCTGGCAGTAACTACAATAAATAGATATTTCCTGATGTGAGATTCGTAAAAGTTAAGAAACGATTTAACCGACTAATGTAAAATGACGTAAGAAGTTTACTTTAGAACATTCAAACAGGAGCACTTCATGAGTCAACGTTCAACTCGCCGCGAGTTCATTAAACAATCCTCGGCATTAGGCGCGGCCTTCTGGGTCGGCGGCCAAAATCTGTCGGCTGCAGAGAAATCCCCGCTAGAGCGGCTGAATTTCGCATCGATTGGGATCGGCGGTAAAGGGGCCAGTGATTCTGCGAGTGCTGCGAAGCATGGGAATCTGGTCGCGATCTGTGATATTGACGATAAGCGTCTGGCAAAATCGGCGGCCCGTTATCCCAAAGCCAAAAAGTTTAATGATTACCGGGAAATGCTCACGGAAATGGGAGATCAGTTCGACGCTGTCACCGTCAGTACTCCCGATCATTCACATGCTCCGGCCAGTGTGATGGCAATGAAAAAAGGCAAGCATTGTTTTACACAGAAACCATTGACCTGGTCTGTCAGTGAAGCACGGATTATGCGTGAAGTTGCCAACGAGAACAAAGTGGCAACTCAGATGGGAAATCAGGGTACAGCCAAGAACGGTTTCCGCGAAGCCGTGGAAGTGATCCGTTCCGGCGTTTTAGGCAATGTTCGTGAAGCCCATGTCTGGACGAACCGTCCTGTTTGGGGAAAAGGAATCGAACGGCCACCCGAAGGAGAACCTGTTCCGAAGCACATTCACTGGGACTTATTCCTCGGACCGGCTCCCTATCGTCCTTTCAGTACAGTTTATACACCATTTGAATGGCGCGGCTGGCTCGATTTTGGTACCGGTGCCCTGGGAGATATGGCCTGTCACACGATGAATATGCACGTGATGGCACTCGATCTGTTTGATCCTCTGACTGTAGAAGCAGAAGAGGAAGGGATGATTGAGAACGAAACCTATCCGAAGTCGACTAAAATTACGTACCAATTCGGTCAGCGTGGAAAACTGGTCCCTCTGAAATTGACCTGGTATGACGGTGGAAACTTGCCCCCGGAAGAAATATTGATGGGTGAGAAAATGAAATCCAGTGGTGTTGTTCTGGTGGGTGATGAAGGTAATTTCTACACGCCGGATGACTATGGTGCAGAATATGTGCTGTTACCTAAAGACAAGTTCAAAGACTTCAAAAAGCCGGAACAGAGCCTGCCTCGCTCACCGGGTCACTTTGAAGAATTTGTCGTTGCCTGCAAAGGCGGCGACCCAGCGATGTCCAACTTCAACTACGCCAGCCGTTTGACTGAAACAGCATTGCTCGGTAATCTTGCCATTCGTGCTGGCAAAAAAATTGAGTGGGATGCCAAGAAAATGGAAGTCACGAATCTTCCTGAAGCAAACAAGTTTCTGAGCCGTGATTACCGCGACGGGTGGTCTCTTTAAATCAGAATCACTCAGTTGAAATGTAGAGCTAACGCACCCCGCAGAGCAACCTGTTCTGCGGGGTTTTTATTTGACAACTTAAGCTTTCCCAATCGTCATATTGAACGAACCTGCTTAACAGATAATATCTTCCAACGCCGAGAGCGAAACCACTTCCGTTCTGGAAACCAGAGTTCTGCTTCGATTGGCGGCGACACCATGTAAGCCGATTTCATGCACGTACAGTTCACGGGTTGTTGAAGTGTCTCGCAAGTCATGGACATCAACATCTTTCAGAGACAGATAGTGTTGGTCCTGTCCGATCAAAGTACCGACGATCACATACAGGCTGGAAAGGTCGATTACGATTGTCTTCCCGATCAGTTGTTCAAAATAGTGGCATTTATTACTCATAAAGTCATCCGCCAAAGAAAAATAAGCTGAGAGAAAGTCTGTATCGTATCTGGATTCAGAAACCTATTTTGACTTGTTTCCAATTGAAATCAACCAGCGGGAACTAGCTGATTTCAGGAAAACGATTCAGGTCGAGTTTTTTGGGGGGAGAGATTGCTGATCAAAACTCGGCTTGACATGAAATCCGGGATTGATTATGAAAATTATCTCAAATTTGATTTCCCTTCCGAAGAAGATCTCCCCTCTCGCTATTCCTTATAAGTTGTTCTAAGCCAATAGCTTAGACTGAATTCACGTCTGTGATGAATCATTCAGCTTCCTTACTCTCACACCAGTGACTCAATTCAAATGATGAATTTACCATCTGAGTTCAATCCCAAATTCAAACAGACATTGATTTACCTCTGGCTGCTTTTGGCTGGCTTGTTGAATGTTGGCCTGCTTTCTGCGCAAGAGCCGGCCTCATCCAAAACAGTCTCGTTGTTAATGATGAGAAGCGGACGCATCGTGTCCGGTCAGATCGGTGAAGGTGCGGGAGGCTATCTGGTGAAGAATCCCTCAGGCAGTATGGTGGTTCCCTATCAAGATGTATTATTCGAAGCCAGGAATCTGCATGAGATTTATCTGAAACAGCGAAAGGCGATGAAGTATCCCACCGCGAATTCACATCTCGATCTGGCACGCTGGTGTATCACCAATGAATTAGAAGAAGAAGCAAAAGACGAATTGAAAGACGCAATCCGGCTTGAGCCTAAACGGTCGGAGCCCAAATTGATGTTGCAGCGATTGATGTCAAATTCATTAAATAATCAACCAACGGTTACTGAAAAAATCCAGGAAACGCTGCTGAGCAAGCAGATGTCGCGATCAGACGAAGCAACTTCGTTAAGTGGGATATCACGTGAGCAATCGGCAATCTTTGTTCGAAAAATCCAGCCTATTCTTTTGAATAAATGCGGGAATGCCAGTTGTCATGGTAGTGCGGCAAAATCGGAATTCCGTTTAACTCAGGTGAGTCGGCGTTATGGTAATCATCGCGTTTATGCAGAAAAAAATCTGGCGGAAGTTTTGCGCTGGATTGATATGGATGATCCTGTTCGCAGTCAATTACTGCTCAAACCAGAGACAGAGCATCCCCAGCAGGGAATGCTTGTGTTTACAGGAAGTGCCGCCCGGAAACACAAGCAACTCATTCAGAAATGGATATCGGATGTAGTAGCAGATCGGATTCAGCAGGATAAACTCAGGAGGGAGCGATTGGCGCGTCGCGCTCAAAGGCGACATGGCCAGGCCAAACAGAATCTGCTGGATCCTAATTGGGGAAAGCCTGGAGTCAAGCAGGCTGCGGTGAAAGCCGATCCAACGGTCTTAAAAGGAGAGATCTCCTTAACGGCCGGTTTCGAACCTCCAAAGCTCACGGATGAAGAGATCGAAGAGATGGTTCAGCCGAAGCCAATTGATCCGTTTGATCCGGAACTCTTTAATAGCAGTGCCCCCGCTTCTGATCGCTGATCGTTTTCAAAACGCTACGCAGAACCCGAATGCGGACTAGCAGCACCAGTGTTGGATCAGATCACCAAATTTTTGGGTTCCCTGCTCCAGTTGTTCCAGCTCAATGAACTCATCGTGCGTATGGGCCTGTCCAATATCACCGGGGCCAAACACAACGATGTTTTTCATCTCTGTGAACTGGCTGCCATCTGTCCCATACGAAACGGTTTTGGCCTGTTCCTTTCCGGCAAACTGCAGTACTTCCTTGACGAAAGGTGAACTCGGCTGAGTGTAAACTGGCTGACCGCCGCACTTGAACTGGAATTCGATGCCGCACTGTTCTGCTGCTTCACGTGCGCGGGTCACCAGTTCGTCCGGATCCTGTCCTGGCATGGGGCGGAAGTAGACGGTGCAGATGCTTTGGGGCGGCGTAATGTTGACGGCGTTCGTCCGGTCGTTGATGCCGATGTTCCAACCGTTGGTCGGAGGATCGAATTCCGCATTCTGCCAGCGAGGATCAGTCATGCATTCCTCGTAGAGTTTTTTCATCTCGACGAGAAAAGGAATCATCGCCAGATTCGCGTTGATGCCTGTACTCAGACTCGAATGCGCGGCTCGACCGTGTGAGATCGCCTGGAAGCCGTAAGTTCCTTTGTGAGCATACACCACTTCGAGCCGTGTTGGCTCGCCAATAATGCCGTGTGCTTCACCCTCCACCATTTCGCGGTAGATACTCGATTTCTCAGCCACGTTGCGCGCACCATGATAGCCGACTTCTTCGTCAGCGGTGCAAGTGATGTAAAGCGGGTGCTTCAAGTCACGATCTGCATACTGTTTGGCTGCAGCCAACATGCAGGCAATAGAACCTTTCATATCGCAGGTCCCACGCCCAAAGAGTTTGTCATCTTTCAAGGTCGGAGTGAAGGGGCCGAATTCATCGGTAAACCAGGGATCGGCGGGAACCACATCGGTATGTGCGAAATAAGCCATGCCGCCCTTGCCTGATCCCTTGCGTCCGATGATATTTGCTTTACGAACGCCTTTGGCATCATCATATTCCAATCGCTCGATTTCGAATCCCAAACCTTTGAGAGTGGTTTCGACATAATCGCTGACTGCCAGGTTGGAAAGGTTACTGGTTGACTCAAAAGCCACAAGTTCCTTCGTATAATTGAGTGCATCCATTGATGATTTCCAAACTCGAATATTTTATTGTTGAGACACTAGATGACGTTGAAACAGGGATAAGGTCTTTTCCCACATTGCGGGAGAAAGCACATGTCCTGCCCCCTCTTCAATATAATAAGTGAAATTCATTTCTGCATGCTTGGCAGCGTAGTTGTTTGCAATTATTTTCACACCGTCCCGCACATCTTCAATCGGGGTGCCCCGATCCCGTTCACCAAAATTCAAATGAAACGGCCGCGGTGCAATCAGGGCGGCGATATCCGGTGTATCACCATGTTCATAAATCCCAGGGATAAAATTGGGAAAGCAGTGCAGTATGTGCTCGCGATGAATGCCTTTATAAGTCGGCAGACAGCAATTTCCTACCAGACATTTGATGCGTTGTTCCCAAGGGCCGATCAGCCAGGTATGCGTGGAGCCCATCGAATGACCGTAACAGCCGATTTTTTCGCCAATGACTTCGGGCCTGCTTTGCAGGAAATCGATGGCCCGTTTCATGTCGAGAATATTTTTCCAGGCCATACATTTCCCAGCAACGACATAGCGGAGAAATTCATAGCGTTCGAATTGCCCCGCTTTCAGTTTTTGACTGGGGTCCTGCCGTTCTTCAAAACAAAGTGTATCGGGACATAAGACAACAAAACCTTCTTTCGCCAAAGCTGAGCCTGTATGATGCATCGGATTACCGGCTAACCCGGCTGGTTCGCTTTTCCCTAGATGATACTGCCCCGCGTGTTGATGCCAGACTGCGATCGCGGGCGCAGGATGGGCCGGCGTAACGGTATCGGGAATCAACAACATAGCGGGAATTGCATCCCCGGACTCTGCTTCGTAGGTGAGCGATTCGATCCGGTAACCTTGTTTCTGAATGGTTTCCCGTGGTTTGACATTCAGCGCACGTGGCTCAGGCCATTCACCGCCTAAACTCTGCAATAGTTTGTCCTGAAAATCTGCGACTGCCATCACCCATACTCCGCTAATCAGAGAGGAATCAATTTCTAGCGATCATTGTGATTTCTTTATACCAATTTGAGATCTGACAAGAAAGTAAATCGAATAGAATGCGACACATGGGTCAGTCTAACGACCTGATTTCGTACAGTCCGGATGCGTAATAGCCTTGGCTCTGAACTGAACCAAGGCACTCTTTTATTGACTCGCTATGTAGATTCAGAGCAGCGTGCGCTATTTCTGCAGCGTCTGTACCAATTGAGCCGCCCGTTTTTTGACATCTTCCGGACCGGAAAGTTCCTGAAAACTCTGGACAGTGACGGCCTGTTCCATGTGGCCGGCGTTTTCGAGCCCGACGGTTAAGTCCTGTAAAACAGTATCATATTCGCCGGTTTCGGCGATCTGCTGGAGTGTGGGCACGAGTTGATCCTGCGTGAGACCGGGACTGACTTCTGGTGCCTGGGGGGCACTGTTGTTACAGCCGGCAAAGGTGAGGATCAGAAGGAAGGCAGCGAAATTTTTCATGGTGGTTATTCAAACTGATACGAGAAGGAATCGATAGCAGAAGAAATGCATCGTCCGCTGGGGACGACGCATTTTATCTGACAAATAGAGATTTCGGATAAGCTTACGGCAGGTTGGCAACCTTCCCGTCAGCGATATACCCCAGATCACGATAGGTGTTGAGGTCGATATTTTCGCTGAGGAAACGAACGGATCCATCACCCAGGAGAAAATGCACTCCGCCGGTATGGGAACTGGTGAAGTTCCAGGAACCGGCAGTTCCGTTGATCCCATAATAAGCACTGGCCGATGTGATCGCGTTCTGTGTGTAGTAGGCGCCATCGGAATAATTTCCAATCCAGATTGTGCCGTTCTTTGCCCCTTCAGTCCCCCGCTCTCCAATGATAATTGTATTGCTAAGTCCGTCCCTGTAATCGCGGAAGCGGACGTTGGAATTATCATAAAATGAACCAGTTGGTTTCGCGGAGGTGGAACTTTTGTAAGTATTGCCGGCGACGCCGGTGTAGTTCGATTTTCCGTAGTTGCCGACATCAGTATTGATGCCCCCCATTGGATCGGAAGGACAAATGTAGGGGTTCAGAATCACTCGGGAATAGGGCGTCGGTACAGTTGCACTGGCGGTTGTCATTTCGCTGATCGTGGTCCAGTTGCTATCAAACCCACCGACTTCCGAGATCGAATTATAGAGGGCGCTTTGTTCAATGTAAGGCAGGATGAACGTTCCCCAGCCGAGTAGATTATGATTCGTGACATTGGCTGCCGGGTCGTCGTCCAGGTAGCCTGGAGGCAGTGTCCTGTGCACATCGTGGTAGTTGTGCATGGCAATCCCGATCTGTTTCAGGTTGTTTTTACAGGTACTGCGGCGGGCCGCTTCTCGGGCCTGTTGCACAGCCGGCAGCAACAGCGCAATTAAGATGGCGATGATCGCAATCACGACCAGCAACTCAATCAGCGTAAATCCGTTTCTTCTTCGATTCCTTAGTGGCACGATTCGTTCTCCCTGAAGCTTTAAAAATAGTCATTGATAAGCGTGAGTAAATACGGGCAGGTGAAACGGGTGATCATTTCACGAGATTGACGCAGCGTAAGCTGGGGGAAGACGTCAAATACAGACGACGGTCCTGAGGAGCGGAGTTGTGTTGAGTCAAGTTGAGGTTCTTTTTAGCAATCGTGTTTAAAATTTGTATTGTTGAAAGGTTAATTGTTGGTTAAGTCGTGTCAGATCCTGAAACACATGGCTAATTTCCCGTGAAGCTTGTCGCAAGTTAATGAGATCTCAAATATTGGGGAGCAACAACGATCGCACTAAACTGAGTCATACGCTACCTTCTATACAAATGAATTATTTGCGATCTGCTTTGAGCCAGTGAGCGTAAATCAGCGTTGTGTCAGGAATCGCCTTACTGTTTAGACCGATTTGCACCTTTTTGCGAGTGAGCTGGATGACGATCAAAGTAAGCTGTGGAATATGTGGAAAGGTCTACAAGGTCCGTGATGATGCGGCCGGGAAACGCCTGCGTTGTAAAGAATGTGGCGAAACGATCAAAATTCCTGAGCCGGAAACGGAACACGATGATGATGACTTTTCCAACCTGCTGGCCGATGCGGTTGAGTTGGAATCCAAATCAAAATCGATTCGACAGCCAGTCCGCAAGCCGATGGTCAAAGCAGAGAAGTATCAGGGGGATGTAGAGGGGCCTGTCACACGCAAAAAAACAAATAATTACACCGAGGATTTGATGGAAACGTTTTTGTTTCCATTGGACCCCGCCAATCTGTTTACGTTTGTTTTTATCTTCATCTTGATCTGTCTGAAAGATTTTGTGCTTCCCTATGGCGGGCGATTTGGTTTTTTGGGAGCCATCATCATTTTAGGCTGGTATAGCAATTACCGATTCAGCATCATCTACGAAGCGGCTTCTGGTCAAAAAGAACTTCCCGAGTTGAGTCCGGAAGAGGGCTTTTTTATTCCCATGCTCCAGTGGTTGGCGACTTGGCTGCTCGTCCATCTGCCAGCCTATCTGTATCTGGGATTTGCGCTTTACTCCCTGTTGGGAAATGCCGGTGTACAGGGTATGCCGAATCTTATTCCACAAGAGGTGTTCGATATATTGCCACTATTCCATCTGGGTGTATTTCTCTTCCTGTATTGTGCCGGATTGTTTTTCTGGCCGATTCTTGCGCTGTGTATTGCCGTGGGCGGTTTTGAAACCATCTTTAGGATCGACTTGATGATTGTCACCATCTTCCGATCGAAGGCCGCTTATTTCTTTACGGCTGGTGGGATATTTTTAACGACTGTCGTTCAATTCACGGTATTGATTACTGCTTTCAAGCTCGGTTTCATCGGCATCATCTTTATGATGGTGATCATTCTCTATATGGAAATTGTTTCGCTCCGGATGATCGGGCATTATTATCATCACTTCAAAAAGCGTTTTGCCTGGAATTGGGGATGATCAATGACTGATACCCATTTCACGATTACTTTTCATGAATGGTCTTAACGGCTTGATCGAAGGCGAGGCGCATTTTATCAAACTGGGATTCATCGCAAAGACAGATCAGATTGAACTGAACTCTGCCGGTAAGTAGTGTGACTCGATAGCCTTTTTGTTTACCGCCGAACATGGTTTTGGTGCTAAAAATAGAGCTGCATGTATCCCCCATTTTGGTTTTGAATAACGTCAGGTCGCCGACTTCCGGTGCAAATTTGGTATATTTTAAGGGGACCACAATATTCTCATTCGCTGCTCCCGCCGGATTCAGAGAGCTTCCCATTGAGTAAACAAAGTAGATCAGTCCCGCCGTAAGACACAGACCCAACACACTGCCGCCAATCAGCAGGGGGATATAAGAGCGATCTAAAAAACGAATGTGAATTTCATAATTGATATCACGATTTTATGAGAAAAAGAGAAACAAATCATGAGGGCTACGAGGTCAATTCGATAACAAAGCCCGTTGATTGGTGTCTGTTTCTGGCGCGACAACACTAAATCGATGGGCTTTGTTTTTTCCAAGTGAACTGCTTCTTTCCCAGTCAGAAACGAAAGGAAATGCGATCACGGAACCGGTATAAATCAGAAAGCCCCGCCAAATATCGGTTCAGAGTAGTTCACATCGAAGAACTTTTATGTCATAATTTCTACTCCCTTTCACATTACGATTAAATGGGTGTTTTAAGGATATTTTGATGTTTCATGTTTTTCTAAAATTCTTTCAGTCGAGTACACTGATCCTCTTTCTGGGAGTTGGTTTTTCTTTTCAGGGGATCGTATCTGCTGCGGAAAACGCTTTTTCCTTTGGCTTTGCGAAAACAGAGATTACTCCCGAAGTCCCTTTGAGGCTTTCGGGATATGGGAACCGCAGTGCTGTTTTCGAAGGCATCGATGAACCGCTTTTTATTCGCGCGCTGGCGATCAAAACCCCAGATCAAAAGATCTGTACCCTGGTTTCCCTGGATTCAATTGGCTTTGCGGACAGCTTTATTGATCGCATTGCGAAGCAGTTGAAGAAACAATATGGCATGCACCGCGATCAGTTGGTGGTTTGTAGTACGCACTCGCATACCTCTCCCCAACCAGTTGAGGGATTATCGAATATATTTTCCAATCCGTTGACCGACACACAATTGCAGGCGTCACGAGAATACTGGAACGCGGTTGAAGCACGAATTCTGTCTACAATCGGTCAAGCAATTCAGGACCTTCGCCCGGGAAAAATGTCGATTGTCACCGGCAAAGTCAGTTTCGCTCAAAACCGCCGCGTGCTGAAGAATGGAAAATGGGCCGGCTTCGGAGTCAATCCAGAGGGACCCGTCGATCATAGTTTGCCGCTGATTAAGATCACGGACCAAGCTGGAAAAATACGAGGTCTGGTGTTTAATTATGCCTGTCACTGTACGACATTTGGTAGTGATTATAATCGGCTCAATGGTGACTGGGCCGGCTATGCTGCGAAATATATCGAAGAACAGCAGGGAGATATCACCGCGATCTGCACAATTGGTTGTGGCGCCGATCAAAATCCCATCCGTGGTAAAAAAAATATCGCTAAAGACCTGGCGATCGGTCATGGACGGGCAATTGCGCTCGAAGTGACGCGTCTCTTGAAACAGCCCATGCAGGAAGTTACCGCGAATCTGAAAACAGCTTTTGGCGTTGCTGACCTGCCCATTGATAGACCGTCAGAGATGACACTGAAGCAAGCCTTGGAAAATCCGCGTCCACAGGTGAAACGGCATGCGGAAAACATGCTGGCGATTTATAAAAAGCAAGGACAACTTCCTAAAACGTACCCCGCTCCGGTACAGGTCTGGAATTTCGGAAATCAGTTAACTATGATTTTTCTAGGCGGAGAAGTAGTCGTAGATTATGTACTCCGGTTGAAAAAAGAAATCAAAAGCGACTCCGTCTGGGTGACTGCCTACGCCAATGATGTTTTTGGTTATGTCGCCTCAGAACGCATGCGTGACGAAGGCGGCTACGAATACGACTTTTCAATGATTTACTACAACCAGCCCGGCCCCTGGGCCCAAGGGACCGAAGAAATTCTGATAAATCGAATTCACGAACTTGTGAAACAGGCTCGGTAATTATCCGAACGATTTGAATGATGTCCGTTAATAATCTATCACGTTTCAGCGAAAGCTTAGTATGATAAACCAACTGAAAAAATGGAATTTATGTTGTCTGCTTGCCTGTTTGACTGGTATTTGTACCAGCCATGCTAAAGCCGCCGACTGGCCGATGTGGCGAGGGAACGTCGAACGAACGGCAGTGACATCGGAAGTCTTACCATCAGAGCTACAATTAAGCTGGTCGCGTCAGCTACCGAAACATCAGGTGGCCTGGCCTAACGAAGATCGCTTGCAATACGATCTGGCTTATGAGCCGGTTTCCGTCGGCGATCGCATTCTGATTGGTTCTCCCATCGAAGGGAGTCTGACAGCCTTTGATGCGCGGACCGGTGCTGAATCCTGGAAGTATTTTAGCAATGGGCCGGTCCGGTTTGCACCAGTGGTGACGGGCGAAAATGTGATCTTTGGTTCTGACGATGGTTATCTCTATTGTCTGAAAATCGCCGATGGTGCGCTCCGCTGGAAAATCAGTGGTGCGCCCGAGACACATCAGCAGCGCTGGCACCTGGGAAATGATCGCTTAATTTCGTATTGGCCCGTTCGCGGAGCGCCCGTTATTCAAGAGGACGTCGTGTTCTTCGGCGCCGGGATTTGGCCTTCCATGGGCACCTACTTGAGCGCGGTGGAAATTGAAACCGGCAAACGGAAATGGCTCAACCAGCGAATTCAGTTTTTGAAGAATGTGCGGATTGACCATAACTACCTGCACGAAGCGGGCCTCTCACCACAAGGCTATTGTCTGATCGCAGACGAGAAACTGGTCGTTCCCAATGGACGCTCGATGCCTGCTCGCATTGATCCTGAAACCGGGAAAATGCACTATTATGTGCAGGGATATCGCAACGGTGATTCACGCGTGATGGCGGCTGGCGAGGTACTGCTGGTGGGACATTCCGGCGTCGTCAATCTGGCGGATGGGCGAGAAGTTGGGAATCGCTGGGTGGATGCGGGCAAAGCAGCGCCGCAGTCCTGGAGCACGCCTAAACGCGACCAGTTTGAAGGTCCCTTTGATGCGTATAAGATGATGCCCGGCTGCAGCTACCGTTCGGTTTATGACCAAGGCGTCTGTTACGGCGTCGAGAAAGGCGTCATTTACGCTTACGATTTATCGAAAGCGCAGAAAAGCCTGTATGAGAAAAAACATGGCGCGCAAACGATCAAACCGGCCAAGTGGGAAGCCCCCCTGCTCTGGAAACTGGACACGAAGCTGGGGAAAGGCGTGACGCATTCCGTCATTAAAGCGGGAAACACTCTCTATGCGCATGTGGGAGCGACTCTTTTCGCGGCAGAAATCGACGCCGATCAGAAAAAAGCCCAACTCATTTGGCAGCAGAAGTTACCTGATACCGCTGGCTCTCTGATTGCCGCCAATCAACGCTTGATCGTTTCCTGTTTGAATGGAGAACTGCTCTGTTTTTCTACCGGGAAGCAAACGCCGCAAAAACATGGTCTGACTTCAATGGCGTTATCATCGGATTCAGATCCGTGGAAGCAACGGGCCCACGAGTTGCTGAAAATGAGCAATTCTCAGGAAGGCTACGGCGTTGTTTATGGAATCGAATCGCCGTCGCTGTTAGATGAATTACTGCTGCAGTCGGACTTGCGACTGATTGTGATCGATAGTGACAGCGCTCTGGTGAATAGACTCAGAGAAAAATATCTTTCTGCCGGCCTGTATGGAAAACGCATTCAAATTCTGAACGCGAATCCTGATACTTTCTCAATGCCGGAATATTTGGCGACGTTATTGATCGATACAAAAACGCCGCTGAAATCAAAGGACGCTGTCACGGCGAAACTCAAATCAGTTCGTCCCTATGGGGGCGTTGCCTGTCTGGCTGTGAGTGAAACTCATCGTCCGGCAATCCAAACGCGCGCAAGTCAGCCGGGTGCGCAACATTGGGGACTGTCGCAACAGGGGAAAGATGTTGTCTTTGAGCGGAAAGGAGCCCTGCCCGGTACTTCCGACTGGACGCACGAATGTTCGGATGCCGCCCGCTCGTATTTTTCGCGTGACAAGCTGGTGAAATCGCCGCTGGGAATCCTCTGGTACGGCGATGGCCCAGGTTACGGCTTTCACAAGTTCAAAGATTACGGGCGCGGCGTGAAACCGCAGGTGGCCGGTGGTCGTCTGGTTGCCTTTGACGATCGCGCCAAACGACTCACGGCGATCGACGCGTATACCGGTCGACTGCTGTGGAACTTCGATACCGGCACAACCATCGTTCGGTATGCCACTCTACCTGATGCAATCATTGTCGGCCGTAATTCCGAATGTGTGATTCTCAATCCGGAAGATGGTTCTGTGATCAAAACGCTTGCTTGTCAACTCGATCCGAAAATAACAGGCGTACCTGGCGTTGTAGATGTGCGCGTCTCCGATCCCCTGATTCTGATCGCGATTGGCTTCGGTCTGCCCAAAGGTCACAGTCACCCCGCCATCGAAACCGGTCTGTGGGACGCGAAGACGATTGTCGCCTTTGATCGTACTACCGGAAAACAAATCTGGTCGAAGACCGCGAAGGAGCGTTTCAATATTCATTCGCTCGTGATCGGCGAAGGACTGGTGTTCTGCATCGACTCAATGGCTCCTTTGAAGGCTGATCAGCTCCAACGACGCGGCACGGCGCCAGAGAAATTCACATCCGAGATTCTGGCCCTAGATGCTACTGATGGCAGCGTGAAATGGAAGCTCCAACGCGAATACGGACATCGGGTGATGACCGGTCGCGGCCCGCTGGCGATTCGTCCCTATGATGACTGGGCCGCTTACTCTTACCAGTCGAAGTTCCTGTATACTGGGAAACTGAAAGAGATGCAGGCAATCAATGCGGCGACGGGTGAAAAAGTCTGGGAGAAGCCGATCGGCCTGCAGCCGTTACTGTTGTATGATGATTCATTCATCAATCAGGCGGGCGTCAAGTACGACCTGCTGACCGGCAAACAGCTTTCGACAACACCTCTCTTCAAGCGGGGCGGCTGTAATTATACGGTGGGCAGTCAGAATCTGTTGTTCTTACGAAATAACTGTGCCGCGTATGTGGATCTGGACAAGAAAAAAGAGTTCAGTCTACGGAACCTGCGTTCGGGCTGCAGTAACAGTCTGGTCGCCGCCAACGGCTTGTTGAGTATCCCCTGCTTTTCCACCGGCTGTATTTGTAATTACCCACTGCAGACATCCTTTGCGATGGTGCATATGCCGGAAGTAAGTCAATGGACGACCGAGGACCCGATCGACGTCAAGCAACTCCGCGATGCACAGACTTCGCTCACGCCGAAAATTCCAGCGAAACCGGGGAAATAGAGTCGCTCAAGTCTGACATTTCACTCTGTTTCAAGAACCTGGACGGAGAACTATCCAGTTTTTTTGAATTCCGGCCCTGCATTGTGTGTGGTAAGTATTGAGAATGAAAGCACTTTCAAGTTAAAATCTCAAACCAAGTTCAGAGGGACCTTGAGTGCGAACTGAATTCGCCTGAAATGGGTCCTACTGGCAACACAAGCGCCCGTAGCTCAGCTGGATAGAGCAACGGACTTCTAATCCGTAGGTCGGTGGTTCGAATCCACCCGGGCGTATTTATCGTAAACCGAGCCAAACGCGTGACTTTGCGTACTTGCCCCGAATGGAGCAACGTGGCCGGAAAGGTTGCTGAAAGTGGTAGTCTTACCACTTTTGGCTCCAGCCCCTTTCTGGAGACCACATTATGTCCCGCAAGTCAGTACCCTCTTATCGGCTACACAAGGCGTCCGGCCAAGCCCGTACGATTATCAATGGTCGTCATGTTTACCTGGGAAAATTCAATTCGCCAGAAAGTCGTCAGCGTTATGCCCGCTTACTGGCTGAAATGACTCAACCAGGTGCAGACAGCACACCTGTCACGGAAGACACCTCCCTGTTACTGCTATTGGTGTCGGAAGTTTTGGTCAAGTATCTAGAGTATGCCGAAGTTTACTACAGTGACAACGGCAATCCAGGCAAGGAGTTTCGAGCCATGGTCGACGCAGTTGCTCCTGTAAACCAACTTTACGGAAACCTGGTCGCGAACCAGTTTGGCCCGCTCAAGCTGAAGGGCATCCGTCAACACATGATCAACGCAGATCTATGTCGAACGGAGATTAACAAACGAATCGGACGCATTAAAAGTGTCTTCAAATGGGCTGTGAGTGAGGAACTGGTTGCCCCAGCAGTCTACGAGGGTCTCCGTAGCGTGACGGGATTACGATACGGACACACCGAAGCCCGTGAATCAAAGCCAGTCAAACAAATCAAGGAAAAGTTCGTCTTATCGACCTTACCTTTCGTATGTCCGCAGGTAGCCGCGATGGCCCGCCTGCAGCTTCTCACCGGAATGCGACCGGGAGAGGTGACAATGATGAAACCAGAACTAATCGACCAGAGTAGTGAGGTTTGGGTCTATGAGCCAGATAAACACAAAAATCGTTGGCGGGGGCACCTACGGCGTGTACCGCTGGGACCAAAAGCTCAGGAGGTTTTGAAAGCTTTTCTGGACCGCCCCGAATCCGATTACCTGTTCTCACCAGTTGAAGCCGAAGCATGGCGGCAAGAGCAAAGGGCTGTTTACCGAAACCGCACAACCAAAGTCTACCCTTGTGAATTAAGGACGCGGGAAAAACGGCGTAAGAAAGCCCGATCACGAAAACCGAAACGTCCCATAGGAAAATGCTACTGTTCGGTCAGTTATCGCAGGGCGATCGTATATGGCATCACGAAAGCAAATCGTGAACTCCGAAAGAAGGATCCTGATGCCGAGCTGATTCCAAATTGGACGCCATACCAGCTTCGCCACACATATGCCACACAGATGAGAAAAAACCACGGGGTTGAGGCCGCCCAACTTGGGTTGGGACACGCCCGGACCAATGTTGTTGATGTCTACGCGGAGAAAAATCTGTCGCTGCTGGTAAAACTCGTAAAAGAAAACGGGTGATCGAAACAGGAAGTTTTAACATGAAGAATGCACCTTGGAATACTGACGATATTGAAATCCTCCGCCAGAAGTGGCGGCTGGCCGACGAAACCGCATCCAACTGCGAACAACTGCTTCAGAAGATCGAGATTCTGGGGATTCGTGTCGATCATGTTGCGGAAGGCACTCCCGAACATGATGGATTGGCAGTTGAAGCCAGGAACGTGTTTATTGCTGTCGGTCAAAAAGTGATTGAGTCAGGACTGACGATGCCTGACTGGAATTGGTTCGTCGACAACAGGATTCCGGATGAACCAGAACACTGGAAAAAACTTGGTGAGAATTGGCAACAAGCAGAGGATCTCGGCAAGCTTTTTGATCATATTGAGGCATTTATCAGAGCGATTTGTAAGGCTAAGCGAGAATTCGCGGATGGGATCAAGGTGTCCCTAAATGCGTGGGAAGAGGCTGATGATAATCAGGCGTCCTGGTACCAACGAGTTGATAAAGGCGTGCGAATTCACGGGAAGCTCGTGGAGATTAAAAGTTTGGATGCCAAAGTCTTAGAGTTTCTGTGTAAACGCACAAGTCGCAATTCGACTTACGATGACCTGGCCACACTGTCTGACACCTGGAAGGATCATGTGAATTCAAGCCACTCCCCAACCGAAGTTTCAACGAAGAAAAACATCCGTTCCTGCTTGGGCAGAATCAGCAATGCCTTACGAGCAGTATTCAACCTCAGCAAAAAACAGATGCCGATAGAACTCTTTGAGCGGGGAATGGGTTGGAGACTCCAAAAGGACCTCCTTCAAGAAAATTCGCAGTAGTGCACAAGAAGTGCGTTCCACAACGCGTTCACGGTGCACTGACCGTTTCTACTTCGAATTGTCTTATTTCAAACAATTTTGGAGAGAAACAATGCAAAACGCGAATCTGCACAAAGAGAGACTAACGCTTAATGAAGTCGCCAAACGGCTTAAGGTGCACGTGGCCACTGTTTATCGCTGGACACTCCAGGGGGTCCGGGGGAGACGATTACCGTCCTTTTTCATCGGTGGCCGACGCTTCGTCACACTTTCGGACCTGGAATGGTTTATTCAATCTGAAGACCAGCCCACCTTAGAGGGCGATCCACAGCGATCCAGACGAGCCAATGAACGGCTTCGTAGCTTTGGGATTAACGGCCGCAAACATCGAGGTGCTCAATGAGTGACCGCAATAATTCCAACGCTGCTGTCTCGGACATGCCGAATCGACTGGTAGACAACGGGACAGATCAACTCAAATTCTAATACAGCCTAATAATTACTGGATTATAAAAATGACCAATAAAAAAATTCACGAAAATTCCGCCTCAGATATTTCAGAAGTGCCTAAAATTGTCGAACACTCAGACGCAGTGCAAATCGGCAACGAACCTACACAAGCTTCGTCACCCCCCGATCCTAACGATCTTGATTCGTTGTGGGCACCGATACCATTGGTTCAGACTCGAACGCAAGTTCTCGCAATGCGGGCTGGACCTCGTCCTCCCAAAGATAAATTCTTCCGGATCCTGCCGTTCGAAATGTGTGGGGGTGAAGATGCAAAAGGCTACAAAAATTGCCGCCCTGTTTACCTGTTTGAGTACCAATTCGACGGGGACATGACACCGAAGACGTTCTACGTTCGTCCCGGGACTGAGGTTGCAACAGTGTTGGCTGAACGCGACCGATTACGGGATGCCATCTTAGTTCTCGGTGTCGTCCGACACGGAAGCCATTTCGTCTGGGAACTCAAAATTCCGAATGGACGTAACGAGAGTGGGGACAAGTGGGCTCAGTCTCGGGTCGAGATTGCAAAGGCTGCTGAATCCAAGTGGTTAAAGCCAGTCGCGAATATGTCCGCTGGTGGGTACGACTATGTCGAACCGATTGTTCAATACGAAGATCCAGATTGGACTCTGGTTGAATTCGATGATGCAATTAAAGCGGCCTGTAAGGACCGAATCATCGAGACGCTTGAGCATGAAGCTGTAGTCGAGGCACTTGGACTATGATTTGGACCCTCGAAATTTTGAGGGAGCACTATGACAGCGTGTGGTGCGTCGACTTCGAATACAACACAGGTATTTCTGGAGCCGACGCACCCTCGCCAATTTGCATGGTGGCCCGTGAATTGTTCAGCGGCAAAACCATTCGGAAGTGGTTGTGGGATGGGGCTATGACGCCCTGCCCCCTTCCAACGAACGAACGGTGTTTATACGTCGCCTTCTATGCGTCCGCCGAAATAACCTGCCATCTTGAACTCGGTTGGCCGGTCCCTACTCGGATCCTTGATTTGTACGCCGAGTTTCGGTGTATCGCGAACAGTAAAGTGGGCTTTCAGATCGCTTCCGCAGAAGGTAAACCGAAGGGCCCCAATCGGTTTAATTTACTCAATTGCATGCGAACGTTTGGACTCGGGGCTGAAGCGGTCACTGCCGGCTACAAGGACGAAGCACGTCAGCTTTGCATTCGGGGAGGGCCGTTCAGCGAAGCCGATAAAACGTTGATTCTTGAATACTGTGAATCCGATGTCATTGCCCTCGTAAAACTGCTACCTCGTATGCTCGAATTTATCGACCCTCACCCTGCCCTGTTTCGCGGCAGATATATGGCTGCTGTCGCCGCAATGGAGAGGCGTGGCATCCCAGTAAACAAGGAGTTGGCAGATCGGCTTCGAGATCGTTGGGATGCTGTTGTTTATCACTTGATCACGAATAGCAAATGCGACTTCGATGTGATTGGTAATAAGGATATTGATCAAAAGAAATTTGCGATCTGGCTGGAGTCAAACGGACTCCTGCATTCCTGGCCCCACAACTTCAGTAAGAGCAACTCGCTTCGTAGTGATTCCAACACGCTTTCGGATTGGGCCAAGTTCTTCCCTCAGGTGATGAGACTTAAGGAGTTTCTGGAAGTAGTCAGACGTACTCGACTTTTTGACAAACTCCAAATCGGATCTGATGGTAGAAACCGATTTCTGATTTCACCCTTTGGTTCCAAGACTGGTCGAAATCAGCCAAGTAATGCCAAAAGCGTTTTCGGCCCCGCCTGCTGGGTGCGACTCCTGATTCAACCCCCACCGGGGTACGCGTTGATCTACTGCGATTGGAGTGGTCAGGAATATGGTGAAGCAGCGTATTTTTCTGGTGACCACAAGATGATTGCAGATTACGCTAACGACGATCCTTATCTGGGCTTCGCCAAGCGAATTAAACTGGCACCAAAAGACGCAACGAAGCATACCCACCCGATTCTTCGGAATCAACTGAAAGTTGCCGCAGGGCTCGGTGTCCTCTATGGTGCTCAGGCACCAACCGTGGCAAAAGCTGGGGGGATGACTGAGTCTCAGGCAGAGCGTGTGCTGCGGGAGCACCGGTGCACTTACCCTCAGTTCTGGCGATGGCGTCAGCAAGTCATTGACCATGCTCGACTGACTGGTGAACTAAGGACCTGCTTCGGCTGGAAGTGGAAGGTGGATGGTGAAGACAGTACGAATTCTGTCTCCAACTGGATGATGCAAGCCCACGGCGCCGACATGCTGAGGGTTGCCTGTTGCCTGGCCGTTGAGCGGGGAATCGAAGTATGCACACCGGTGCATGACGCATTGCTGGTTCTAGCCCCCGTTGATGTCATCGAAGACGTGAAGAACGCGACCGTCGCCTGCATGGAGGAGGCCAGTTCGATGGTTCTCGGTGGGCCGAAGTTGAAAGTGGGAGTGGATGAACCGGTCGTTTACCCAAATCACTTTTTCGACAGCCGAGGAGTGAAAATGTGGGAGAAGCTGCACAGCATCCTGGTCGTAGTCGAAAACTCATGAATCCAATTCAGGGACACAACTGGGCTTGATAAGGCCCCGTTGTGTCCCAACGGGTCTATTCTTCTCTATTCTTAGGAGTTACTTAATAAATAATGGATACAGAACCCAACACAAACTATGTACCCGTAGCGAGTAAAGGGAACTCAAATAGGGTGAGATTCAAGTTCCTCAGTTTATCACCTAAGGAAGTTCAGCAATTCCTAAGTTCGACTGCCGGTGGGTCCAGTCGAGACTTACTGGTTTGGATGTTAATAATAAATGCTGCCCGTGTATCCCGGGAGAAGACTATCCAGTTTTCCGCACGATGGAGATTCGGCGTCGATATTGATCGAAAGACCATTTATCGCTGTCTAAAGCGACTTGAATTATCCGGACTGATCAGTGTGGACTTCCGCAGGGGTAAGTCCCCCCTGATTACCCTCATAAATTAACTGCGTCTCCTTTGATGCAGGTAGGCTCTTTCCTAGACTTATTGGACTAAGAGCTCGCGGTCTTTGTGGATTCTCAAAAGCCATGGATATCCCAGTCGGACACGTTTGTAAGTCCGGGGGGTCCTGCCTCTCTCAAATCCTACTTTATGAATTGAATAAAAGTTGTCCGGGTGAAAATTCACTTCATGTAGTAGAAAGCATCGACCCTGCACTACTCTCTCGTTCAATTCATTGGGACCGGCTGATGCGAGCTGTCGAACGCACTCGCCAGCCGGTTTCCGTTCGAGTGGGGATGTTCGTAGCCAATCCGAGCATCCTGGCTGCCCCGTGGGGGACACGCACAGTGTTTCTGCCCTTTCATCTTCGGAGCCAGCAGCCGCAGCGTTGTCAGAGCTCCCAGGGCCTTCATATGGCGACGTGAGGCCCGTTCAATCTGATTCGCCCTGTGATCAGCAATTTTCAGGTCACTGGCCGGGGATTTGGCCTCTCTGTCTTCATGGTAACTCAGCTGCAGGTAGCTGCTGATCACCTGCTCAATTGCAAGTCGCTCCAATTCCGACCTGTCACCTTCTTCGATGAGTGATTTCCGCAATTCCATCGTGGCACGTAGAATCATTTCCTTCTCGAATAAATCCTGACCGGCGATTGTTTGGATCCACTTTTGTTGTATTTTGACTGCCATTTGCCCCAGTGATCCAAAAATATCCGGCTCTTCATTCAGAATCGTCCGTAGCTGCCGAGCGGCATTACTGTCACCACGTCGGGCGAGTGAGACCAATCCTTCCAGGTCCGATTTACTGATTTCATTCTGTGACTCGGTCTCACTGGGCATGTTTTCTTCCATTTCAGCTTCAGCCGATTTAATCATTTTATTTCTCCTTCGCCAACCGCGGCCTTTCGGATTATGAAGTCCCGCAGCAAAATAGTGTGCTTCCATTAAGGCAGTGATTGAATTCGCGGATTGCCTGGTGTTTTTTTCCAGGTCGGTGGTTAAACGACGCTCCCGAACCAGCTTCATTTGCCGTATCTGTTTGCTTTCGATACGTATCGCTTCCACTTCGGCTCGCATCCCGTTGCCGAGGTATTGTCTGTAGACACTGCCGTCAGGCTGTCTCTGGCTCCAGTAGAAGTACCGGCTGCCGTTTTCGCGTTCTTCCCATGCCATTGATGTACTACACCCGTAAAAACCCCTCTATCCTAAATTCCGGATTTTAAATATTGTAGACTTGTTCTATTCATAACTGAAGACCAATAAGCAGAACATGAGCCCTATGAGCAATACCAAAAGCAGAAATCAGGTCGAAAAGACGATTCAGAAGATCGAAGCCCGTTACGCGATCGGAAAAGATGTTCTCAAAAACTGCGGTCCAACTTCGCCGTATGGTCTGATTGCAGAGCTTGCAGAGAGCTACGGTATCTCACGTGACACTTGCCAGAAGCTAAGAGCACTTGCGGCCCGCGAGTCAGGATATTCGAAGAAGGAGCTCCAGCGATGGTTCCGCCGATTCCGGTCTGCTGGCTTTGCATTGACCATTACCCACTTCATCAAACTCATCAGTGTGCCCAGGGGTAATGATCGGGATCGGTTGACGGAACTGGCCATTGAAAACCGCTGGAGCACTCATCGACTGCAGGCCGAC
>Ga0222668_1000261_pt1 | contig 37616 bp, 21 predicted proteins | sample AntAcemetagen728_FD_179823 | JGI IMG/M metagenome (GOLD analysis project Ga0222668, IMG submission 179823) | Saline water microbial communities from Ace Lake, Antarctica - #728 | ecosystem: Environmental > Aquatic > Non-marine Saline and Alkaline > Saline | place: Antarctica: Ace Lake...
GGTTCGCCCTGCATTGCGTCTTCAATAGTAATCTTTATTTCGGCTCTTTTGAGAAGCGTTTTACAAGCGTGTTGTTTTGGTTTGTAGATGGGCAATGTTCATCAAAAATCACTATTTCGCAGTGTGTCTTTCTGTTGATTCCAAACGACAAATAACCATCAGCTATCCATAAACTTCAACAGCGCTGATCTCGGGTTCGCCCTGCATTGCGTCTTCAATAGTAATCTTTATTTCGGCTCTTTTGAGAAGCGTTTTACAAGCGTGTTGTTTTGGTTTGTAGATGGGCAATGTTTATTAAAAGTGACCACTAAGCGGCGGCTGTTCTGTTAATTAAAGAAGAAATAAGACCAGCGGCAGACAACAAATGCCCACTCTAGCTTCTTCAACCCACGATCCCTTAATTGAGCATGTTGGATTGTTAAAAGTCAGTCGCTTGGGAGTGACTCTTTCTGGCATGTATTCTCTACTAAAACAAAGGAGCTTAGTGAATCACTTCAATCATTGTGCTGCCCATTACTTGGTTGGCCTTGCCTATGATTGAAATGTAGTACCATCCGCTTGGAAGGTCTGAGACGGCTATTACCATTTGATTTGCGTTGGCCTCAATTCGCCCTTCAAAAACAATCTGGCCGTTCAAATTGTGCATTTGTGCATTCTGAGCACCTGAAGCGCCCCACTTAACGGTGGCAGATTCACTTGATGGATTAGGATAAACAAGAAGCTCATCTGCTAAATTCAGCTCATCAACGGCAAGTTCTGGATCTCCATTTGCGAAGGCATATTGTCCTTTGTAAAGGGGTTCTATTGAGAACATTCCAGCGCCATTTGTGAGGCTTCCCGCTTGGAGTTCATACGGGCCATATTTAATCCATGGATGACCGCTATTGGGTCTCCAGACAAGCATGATGTCATTCTCACTGAACCCAACGAGGTCGTAGTCGAGGTCTGTTGGCTCTGAACCATCGTAGTTCAATCTGCCATCCATCTCCACATCTTCTGGCCAGATCCCATCCACGGTCCAGAAGTGTGTAGAAGAGATTTCATCAATGTAGTCAGCTAGGTTGTCATTGTCTGGTGCTGCCCATTGGTGCTCAATGCGAACGAATGCGCTATCTCCTTCGGTAATGCTGTTGCACCCAAGGCGAAAACTCACATACGGACGGTTGATTGGCCCTGAAGTGTCATCTTCAATGTATTCATAATCCATTCGCCCCTGATTCAAAATCCCGTTGCTGTTAAGGCTGATGAATTCAGGAAAAAAGTCAGTGTCTAGGTTGATCACAGAGTATTGGCCATCACAGAGGATCATGGAGTTGTGCTTAACCCAATCTTGATCCATTGCTGTAATTTCAAGGGGTACATTCGAATAGAAACTCGGACATTCACGCAATTTCTGCTGGATGTAAACGGTGTTCGAAAAAGAGCCATCGCTATTGTTGACCGTGTTTACAGAATCTATGACGAAGGTGCTGAATCCTGGTTTTAAGATTTGATCATCGAAAAACGAAGTGAGGTCTTCCCCTGTATATTCATTCAATAAGTCTCTAAAAATTTCAGGATCCATGTTCGAAAAGGCATTGTTCTGCTGAATGGCAGTCATCCCCTGTCTAAAGAGCTCATCTCCTAAATAGCCACGGAGGTTATGCAGCACGGTTGCGCCTTTTTGATAGGTATGTCTTCCGTAAATTACAGGATCTGGCATTGGTGACAGCGGATAAAACCCGTCATCTTGAATGTGCACAGACTCCAATACATAAAGTTGATTGTCTTTAACCACTTCAATGAATTCTTCTCGTCCATCACGGAACTCGTAGAACAGGAATGAGCTGTATTCTGCCGGACCTTCTTTGATCCACATATCGTTGTGAACAATCATGGTTACAACATCGCCCCACCAGTAGTGTCCAAGCTCATGGGTCATCAGTTCGCCATTGCTATTGAGGCTTTCATTGACCATAAACTGCGGATAGGCAATGTTTGTTGGAATTTCAAGGGCACCATCTGTGGTATAAACGTATCCAACACGTGTCCAAACCATGGGGCCCCACCAGTATTCACAAGCGTCAATGGCGTAGTTGAGTTCAGCGAATTTCGCTTGCATACCCGCCTGGTTTGCGGGCTTCGAAGTAAGTCTAATGTCGTGTGTCCCATTCGCGCCCTCATATTCATAATCTGTACTTTCATAATCAGCTACGGCGATTGCGCTCAAATAAGAAGGAATGGGGATATTTAGTTCGAAGGTTCTACGGATGGTATCTCCATCAAGCAGGATTTCTTCTGTCATGTCTCCTTGGCACGAAGGAACCATGCCGTTCGCGGCCGTTACGTGATAGGTATAAGTTGCTCTCTCCAGGAAGATATCGAAGCACGGGTACCAGACCTTTCCGAAATTAGGAGGCACAGTTGATAAGCCAATTCCGAGGTTGTAGATGTAATTTGATTCAAAGTAAAACCCACCCCATTGCGGATCTCTGTGTGGTTCGCCGTGGTAGTACACGGTGAGTTGATTTTCTTCGCCAACCACAGGCGTCTCATCGAAATAAACCTGCAAGAACTCTTGATCGTAAGCGTAAGTTAGCAGGCCATTTCCATTGGTAACGGAGTCTACTTCTAACTGGAAAAGGTCAAGAATAATACTTTCTCTATCTGGTTCAAGGGCACTGAAGGTAATGGTTGTAGAGGCTTTGATGGTTCCCCCATCGTAATCAGTCACATCAATATCGATCTCATAGTGTGAGATGTCGATGGTGTCAGCACGAAGGATGCTTGTCTGAAGCATTTTCTGCTCAGCCAACGTCAGTTTCTTCGGACGGGGAGTGCTGTGAATGTTTCTAAATACGTGGCAACCACCTACTTCTTCGCTTTGGGCGAAAAGAGTTGATGTGGCAGAAACAAGGGCAAGGAGGAGTAAAAACTTTTTCATAATGTACAATGAGCCACCAAATTACATAATGAATGGCGAGCATTGGATTTCAAGAACGAAAAGTTATTGAATTCCCAAGGGAGGTTTGTGTTAGAACGAAAGAACAATCGCCAGCACACCAACACCTATGCAGTAGTATGAGAAGTAGCTGAGTTTGCTGCGCTTCACCAGAGAAATCATCCAGGTGCAGGCAAGGAGGCCGGCAAGGAAAGCTGCTGTGAATCCCGCTGCGTAAATAGGGATGCTCGAAGAGGTGAAATCCACTTCGCCACCAAGAAGGTCTTTGGCCATTTTCCCAAAGATCAGAGGCACTACCATTAAGAAACTGAAACGCGCTGCTTTTTCTCTGTCAATGCCTAAAAGTACGCTGGTAGAGATGGTAGCTCCTGAACGTGAAATCCCCGGAAGGATGGCGATGGCTTGAGAAACACCGATGATAAAAGCGGTTTTGAAGCTAACTTTTTTATCAGTGCTTTTGGCTTTATCAGCAAGGAATAAAAGCAAGCCTGTGACAATAAGCATGGCGCCTACGAGCACTATTTCCCCACTGAATAGGGCTTCGATTTCGTCTTCAAGCAGAATACCCACCAAAGCAGCGGGAACCATGCTCAGAATGATTTTGAGGCTGAAGTTCATTGCTTCTTCGTCTTTGGACGAAAGAAGGCCAGTAATCAGCTGGGTGATGTCTTTTCTGAAGACAACGATGGTGCTGAGTGCGGTGGCGAAATGCACGATGATGGTAAACGTGATGCTTTCTTTCGGCACCATATCATTTCCAAAAAGTTCTTTAACGAGCTCTAAATGGCCGCTACTACTAACAGGAAGAAATTCTGTAAGACCTTGCACTAGGCCAAGAATAATGGCCTCAATAATGGCTTCAAGACTGATCACAAGGGAAGGTTTGAGAAGGAATTAAGCGTCTTTCGAGGCCTCGTTGTTTTCATTTCCCTTTGGCTTTTTCATGATCGCGTACATCACAAATCCATATCCGGCCAATACAACTATGGGTGCAAGGGTAATTCTGCGGAAACTAAAGATGGCCTCGCTGAATTCATTTGGATCTTCAGAACCGCCACCAGACATCAAGAAGAAGCCAAGGAGGATAATTCCTATTCCGATGAGGAGAAGGATGTAGTTCTGACGCTGAAAAGGAAATTGCTTATTGTCCATGGTGCAAAGAAACGAAATTAATGCTGTTCATTCAGCTGATCAATACAGTTGATCTTGACGCAGGCGAATGTACTTATTTACGGCGAAGTGGGTTGAAATCCAAGCGATAAGAATTCCTAAAAGAACCACTATCCCGAACAGTTTACCGAAAGTAAAGATGTCTACCTGCTCAAGCATGTTGCCTGACATCTTACGGAAAAGCGCAAGGAGACCTACAATGACGCCAAATGCGAGAATGCCAGAGACAATTCCGTACCAGATGCCTTTGCTGATGAATGGCCTGCGAATAAATCCTCTAGTAGCGCCCACTAACTGCATGCTTTTAATGATAAACCTGCGTGAAAAGATGGAAAGGCGAATGGTGTTATTGATGAGTGCAATAGCAATGAGCAGTAACAGTCCGGCTAAGATGATGAGTGGAAGACTTGCTTTTCTGAGGTTTTCTTCGAGCTTGCCTAACAAGACTTTTTGGTATTCTACTTCAGTGACCCCTTCAACGGAGGCGATGGTTTCAGAAATCCAGTTCAAACTGTCTAGCGAAGCATAAGCAGGCATGAGTTGGAGGTCTATGCTTGGTGGAATAGGCAGGTAGCCCAAGAAATCTACGAATTCTTCACCCAATTCTTCCTCCATGGTTTCACTGGCTGCTTCTGCAGTAACGTAATTTGCTTCTTTGGTGAAAGGCTGACCTTCCAGTTGTTTCTTCACACGTGAAATGGCAGTTTCATCCATCTCTTTGTCTAAAAACACTTGCACTAAGACTTGTTCACGCAACTGTTCTTGCCATTTCTCCCCGAACAGGTAGAGCAGTGAAATGAGCCCTAGCATGGTCAATGTCAGCGTCATCCCAACGATGGTTGAGAGCGATGTGCTCCAGTTGGAGCGGGTTGTCTTGAACGGAGATTTCGACATACTACAAAGAAACGGTGAACGAGGTGCTTTTGGTGTTCGTTCAACTACAAAAGTGAACAGCGCTGTGTTGAAATGATGGGCTGTTCAAAAGGCTGCTCGTTCAAGGAGGGTTAGCGTCTGATGTAGAGCTTTTGTCCGGGGTAATCAGCAATGATAGATCCAAATTGTGAGAGGGCATTTCCTCCCATAGCGCCCACAACGGGAAGGTTAGTGCACATGCTTGAAAGCGTCACAAAGTTTTCATCGCTGCGCTTAGCGAACCAAACAGGGCCAATGGTCACTTCGCCTACACGTAGCTCAGGTACTTTGATGAGGTCTTCGGTTCCAACAGAAACATCTCCTCCTTTGATTACCTCCCATTCAGGGTGTGCAGCCGTCCATTTGTCAAACGTAATGGCGCTGATAAAGCTTCCGGCAATGAGTTCGGGCTGGTTCAGCTTTGTTTTCGCGTTAGCAGAGAGTTTAACTTGCGCGCCTGTATCAAACAGCATCGGAAAAGACTCCCCTTCGACCAGCATAAAAAAGCGCCCACATTTATCGGTTTTCTTGATGTAGGAATCTTCAATGAATGTTAAATCTGTGAGTTTCATGCACGTGCCATCCAATTCAGGAAGTACACGCAGCTGCTCTACGTTGTAATCGAATTCCCAGATTTTTTCACGGAACCATTCTCTCCCCAACATTCCGTCTTCCTTTGTTTTTTCGCGCAGCTTGTACATCTTCGCAACACCAGGAAGAGGAACACCCGCTTTTGGAAACAGCGTATCAAAGCCGGTATGGCGCCAGAGATTTTCTTTTTTGTAGCGCACTTTCAGCTTTTTCAGGCCTTGTTTGTACAAGAAATTCTTTCCGCCCGTGTCTGTATAAAACAAGAGGGTGTCTTTTTTATTGACAGGCACCTTCACGTAGATGAGGTTGTTTTCAAAAACGGCAGGAAGAATAGACACATCTATGGCAGTGGAACTAGGGGTTGTGAACCCTGTTCCAAGAAAGAGTGCGGATAACAGCAATGCAAAAGGCAGTAGAAATTTCATTCTGCAATAATCGTTGATTTTGTTGAGATGCCAGCGGCTCCCCAATATCCTAATGCACCATTGCTTAAATTGGTTTCAACATTTGCGGGCGGCGCATCAAATAAACCTCCGTTCCACTCCGTCTCGTTCATGATGCCGATGAAGATATCATAGGCGTCTTCGCCAATGTTGTATTGCTCAATAAAGACCGTGTCTCCTGGGGTTGCTTCGGTTTCGATTTTCAGAAAGTCGATTTCGATGTCCTCAACGTACGCGCCGTCATAGAGTTCATCATCTACAAAGGTGAGGTCGCGCAGCGTGTCACGCACAGAGACGCCATTTACGTAAGTGAGCCACATGTAGCGGTCTCCGGTGCCGGGAAGTTCTTGCGTCCATATGCGCACGCTGTAATAAGGATCTCCAGGGAAGCCAAATTCCTCAAAGGGATCTAGTTCACGCACATGCAATGAATCTATTGGAGCTACAGGACGCATGAAGGAAGAAGCCGTGTAGTTTTCGCCCTCCACCTCAATGTTGAGGGTATAGGTGGTAGATGGAATTCCCGCTACTTCAGGTGTGATGTAGATTCCGGGAGCGCTTTCAGTTAAGTCCCAAGTGGTTTCACCGTCAGTGATGTTCACCAAGGCGCCTTCCACGCGAGGTGCGGCTTCATTGAAGAAGAAGCTGGTGGTCCACGTCAACTCTACTTCGTGTTGTTTTTCTTCGTCTGTAAACCAACCTTCAACAACCAATCGCTTTCCGTCTTGGTCATTTAAATCGAGGTCAATTCTTTCAGTGCAACTGGCGAAGAAAAGGGCTGTTAGGGCGAAAAAGAAGATTTTAGATCTTTTCATCGGAATCAGAATTTGAAGTTATAAGTAACGGCTGGCACGATGGGCAGCAAATAAGTTTGTTCGGCATACGTTTCGTTCGGATTGTCTTGGTCTTGAACGAAGTTGATTGTATATGCATTATGCCTGTTGTAGGCGTTGTAGATAGAGAATACCCATTCACCTTTCCAGTTACGCTCTGCATTCTTCTTAGGAGTTAGCGTTGCAGAGAGGTCTAAGCGGTGGTAAGACGGCATGCGTTCTCCGTTGCGGGTTGAGTAGACGGGAACAACCATTCCCATGTATTCGAACCTTCCAGTAGGCATGGTCACAGCGTTTCCGGTGCTGTATATATAATTTGTGGCGAAGGACCATTTTTTATTCAATTCATACGAAAGCACCACTGAGACATCGTGTGTTCTGTCATAGTTCGAAGGGTACCATTCACCGTAGATGTCAGGAATGTTTCGCTCAGAACGCGCCAGGGTGTAGGAAGCAAGTCCGGTTAAGCGACCTGTTTGTTTTCGCACTAGGAACTCCAATCCGTACGCCCGTGATTTCCCTGTTCGCAGCTCTCCTTCTAAATGAATATTCAGCAGCAATTGAGCGTGGTTGGCAAAATCGATGGTGTTTTGCATGTCTTTGTAGTAGGCTTCAACGGATAATTCTATGGTGTTATCTAGGAAGTTTCTGAAGTACCCAACGGCATATTGATCAGCAATTTGAGGTTTGATGTTTGGACTAGCAGAGAACCACACATCTAGCGGAGACGAAGAGGTGCTATTGGTGGCCAATTGCAGGTATTGATACGTTCTGTTGTAGCTTGCTTTGACAGAACTTTTTCCATTCAGTTTGTAGTTCACCCCTAGGCGCGGCTCTAGTCCGCCATAGGTATTGTAAGCTCCTGAACCGTTCACGGTGGAGTCCATTACGTCAAAATTGTCATCGTATTGGAACACGGTTGCTGGCCCTATGTTTTGAAAGAGCGAGTAGCGCAGTCCGTAGATGGCAGAGAGCTGATCAGTGATTCTGTGCTCATTGCTGATGTACACGGCATAGTCCATGGAGTTATTGATGGGTACACGAATGCCTTGCAAGAGCGAACCGTCTCCTGTTCCTCTGGCAAACCCGGGGTCCAGTGTTCTGTAGGTTCCCGAAGCACCAAATTGCAGTGTATGGGCCGGACTGATGTAGTAGTTGTAATCTAGTTTTGTGGTTACATCTTTGATTTCAGATTCCCAGAGGAAGCCAAAATCTTCACCATCTTGTTCGAGGTAATAATCGTAGTCAGAGTAAGTAACGGTCAGGTTCGAAAAGAGCTTGCTGTTGTAAATATGGTTCCAGCGGGCGGTTCCTGACATGTTTCCCCAGCCAAATCCAAAGACATCACTGAATCCAAATTTATCTCTACCGAAGTAACCACTGAGGTACACACGGTCATCATCTCCAAGCTTGTAATTTGCTTTGAGGTTGAAATCGTAGAAGTAGAGCTGTGTTTCTCTGGCCGCAGGGTCTTTGCTAAAATTCAAAAAGAGATCAGCATAGGTTCTTCGTCCTGAGATTAAGATTGAGCCCTTGTCTTTTTTAATAGGTCCTTCCAGTGTTAGTCGGGACGAAACCGTTCCAATCCCACCTTGTCCGTGCCACTCTTTATTGTTACCGTCTTTCATTCTGATGTCAAGCACTGACGAAAGCCTTCCGCCGTAGCGCGCTGGAATTCCGCCCTTATAGAGCTGCACATCTTTGATGGCATCGCTATTGAAGATCGAAAAGAATCCGAGTAAGTGAGAGGCATTGTAGATGGGAGATTCATCAAGGAGGATGAGGTTTTGATCTACTGCACCCCCGCGGACGTAAAACCCAGAGCTTCCTTCGCCGGCTGCTTGTACGCCAGGGAGAAGTTGAATGGCCTTGATAATGTCTACTTCGCCCATGAAAGCGGGGATTTTTTTGATGGCATCCATTTGCATGTTCACCGTAGACATCTCAGTAGACTCAATGTTTTTGGTGGCATTACGTTCACCCTCAATCACGGCTTCGTCTACCATTATTCCAGAGGTGTTGAGTTGCAAGTCTAGGCGCAAGTCTTGGGTGAGTGAAATGGTTTTTACCATTAGCTTGTATCCGATGTACGACACTTTTAGGGTGTAGTCTCCCGGCGGCAAGGTTATAGAATAGAATCCGTACACATTGGTGGCGGTTCCTCTGTCAATTTCGGGAATAAAGATGGTTGCGCCAATGAGTTCTTCGCCAGTGGCAGCATCAGTAATATTTCCACTGATAGAGACTTTGTCTTGCGAAAGAGCGGGAAAAGCACTTATCATCAGTAGAAAGAGAGATGCTGAAATAAATTTGTACATAGGTAACAGGTAAGTTTTCAGTATAAAAGACAACCGTAGTTGCTAAACGTTGCACGAGGCGAACAAGCGTATAGCGATTGAGCACCATGTAATGTTACAGGGGGGTGAAAAAAGAGGGTGAGTGGGAGGCGGATGGGTGCTGCTGAGTCCCTCGCGGGTCCTGCTGAGTCCCTCGCTAGCGCTCGGGTTACTAATCTGTGACACTGCTTCGCAGAGTCATGAATATTGTTGGGTCCTGCAATGCGCCAATCCTGACTCTGCGAAGCAGTGTCACATACTAGTACCACCATCCCTGACCCTATGGAATAGGGTCACAGCTCTTTCACCCAGAGCCCCACCGCCACTCCTGACTCTGCGAAGCAGTGTCACATACTAGTAACCCCGCAGGGGAAAACCCGACCAGCCCCAGGCCCCAGCACAAAAAAAGGGACGCCGAAAGCATCCCTTTTAAATATTATTCGTCGCCTAAAGTGGCAGCTTTTAAGTGTTACTCTTCCCCGCCCATCAATCGCTCACGGTCTTCTGCCGTAACCTCTTTTACTGAGATGATCTGTCCGTCAAAGAACAAATCAATTCCAGCTAGTGGGTGATTGAAGTCAAGTGTTACCGTTTCTTTTGAAGTTCCAACAACAACGCCTTCGAGTTCGTTTCCTTCATCGTCAGACATTGGAATAACTTCTCCTTCCTGAAGAAGCTCTTCGTCCAACTCTCCATCAACAACAAAGTTCTCTTTAGGGAACTCAATGATTGCTTCTGGATCTTCTGGTCCGTAAGCATCACCTGACTTGATGGAAACCGAAAATGATTGTCCGGCTTCTTTTCCTTCCAATTCTGCTTCGAAAGCTGCGAGCATCTCTTCTTCTTTGAAGATAAATTCGAAGTTTTCTTCTGATGTTGTTTCTTCAATCAAATCTCCCTCAGGTCCGTCTTGGAAGAGGCTGTATTCAACAGAGATTAATTTTCCTTTTGCAACTTTCATAATACGCTGTAAATTATTATGCAAAGGTGCTGAGAAAAATTAGGACAAACAATAAGAAAGGGTCTAGAGTTTATAGTCTAGAGGTCAGAGTGGTTGAGCATCTGACCATCCCTCAATGGCATTGCCTGTTTTGGCTCAAAATTGCTGCTTCCTTTTAGGGCTCCTACCTATGGATTATTAGTCGCCCCTTCCCTATGCAAAGCTCCGAACCAAATCAACACCCCCGACAACAACTTTGTAGTCGTACCGAAGAACTTTGTAGTTGAAATCAGCGTTTTGAGTGAAGAGGTCAGAACAACCCCATAGCGCATTGAAGATTGATTTGTCTTCAACTGAGAGGGACAAGAGCTTGCGCTAGTCTTTGAGGAGTATTGAGGTTGGTTGCCATCTCCAAGAAGCATCGCCTGTTTTGGCTCAACATTGCCGCTTCCTTTTGTAGCTCTCCTACCTATGGATTATTACTCGCCCCTTCCCTGTGCAAAGCTCCGAACCAAATCAACACCCCCGACAACAACTTTGTAGTCGTCCCGAAGAACTTTGTAGTTGAAATCAGCGTTTTGAGTGAAGAGGTCAGAACAACCCCATAGCGCATTGACTATTGATTTGTCTTCAACTGAGAGTGGTTAGGGTTAGCGATATGAAACACGAATGAGGAACAGTAGCCACGAAATCTTTTCGTGGGAAAGAGGCTTTTACCTTTTGACAAGAGGGTATTACGCCATGAAATTCGCCGACACTTCGTCCCAATTGATCAACTCCATAAAAGCGGTAATGTAATCACCACGTTTGTTCTGGTAATTGAGGTAGTAAGCATGCTCCCAAACATCAATTCCAAGAATTGGAGTTCCTGCTTGCTCAACCACATTGGTCATCATTGGGTTGTCTTGGTTAGGTGTGCTAGAGATGAACAGTTTACCCGCATCATCTTTGCTCAACCAAGCCCAGCCTGAACCGAAACGTGTTTTAGCTGCCTTGAAAAAAGCCTCAGAAAAAGCTTCTACGCTTCCAAATGCAGCAGTGATTGCTTCTAAAAGCGCTCCTGTTGGTGCATTGGCTTCGCTAGGCGAAATCGTTTTCCAGTACATTGAGTGGTTAAAATGTCCACCACCGTTGTTGCGAACTCCAGTATCTTCATCTGTAACTGCTCCCAGTATTTCAGCTAAAGTCATCCCGCCAAACTGAGGTGCACTTTCTAGCGCCGCATTTAATTTTCTTACATAACCAGCGTGGTGCTTCCCGTGGTGAATCTCCATGGTCATGGCATCAATATTCGGCGCCAAAGCGTCAAATGCATAACCCAACTCTGGTAAAGTAAACATGGTTGCTGCTGCCATTTCTGCTGGAACCTCAGGGGTTTCAGGAGCATTTTCAGCAGGTTTCGCCGTATCTGAACAGGCCATGAAAGGAGCTACCACTACTCCAGCACCTAAAATGCCTGAGAGCTTTAGAAATTGTCTTTTTTTCATGATTCAAGTTCGTTTGAAAGGGTTAATAACAAAGGTGCGGTTTTTGATTATGAATACAAAACACCAAAGAACGCGCGTTGTTTAACAAAGAGGTGTTAGCAGCTTGATTGCAAGACGACGCGCACGCGCTTGACTTTTAGCCTACTTTGTATAGTTCGAATAATTATGAAAAAACTCATTCGTTTTTCGCTGTTCACCTTCGCCATCTTCGCGCTGGGTGTGGGTTTACTTGCCTGGTGGGTGAGTACCCATGAAGACGAATTGAAGCAAGGTGCGCTCAAGTCTTTGAACGAAGGACTGCTCACCGAGATGAAAATTGATACGCTGTCATACAGTTTCTTCGCCCATTTCCCCAACGCATCGCTTCGGTGTCAAAACGTGGTGCTCTTTGATACCTTCGAAGACCGGGATACCTTACTTTGGGCGAAAGAACTCAGCCTCGAAGTGAGTTTGTTTAACCTCGTCTCAGGCGATTACCGCTTTGACCAAGTCAGGGTTTCTGATGGCGGAATGCACATGAAACGAAATGCAACTGGAGGCGATAACTACCACTTTTGGAAGCAGAGCGAATCTACTGACACCACCGAAGTGGCTTTCGCACTGGAAACAGTGAAACTCGAAAACATTCTCTACATCCTAGATGATGAATATTCAAATGTGAATGTGCGAACGGCGCATTTGAACGCAACCGTAACGGGGAATTTTTCTGGGGACGAAATAAAATTGGAAGGCGAACTGTCTACTCCTGATGCCTTGGTTTCTGTTGAAGGAAAGCGCTGGGTCCCAAACCTGCCCATTGCCGGGACGCTCTCTACCGTTTTAGATGTGGCCAATGAACGCTACGCATTCCCCACTTTTAACATTGCTATCAATGAAGTAAATGCTGAAGGAAGCGCGTTATTCGCCCTTTTGCCTGAAGGGGTTAACTGTTCCATTGATGCTAACTTTAGCGACATCGTTTTGGCCAACGTGCCAGACATGTTGCCCGCTGAAGAGGGCGCGCTGTTGAAGTCGTACGCCATGAAAGGTGACGGTGCAGCGCATTTTACATTGACCGGATTGTCCGGAAACGGAAATACGCCTGCTTGGGAGGCGAAGGGAAACCTCTCCAATGCCAGCGTTGAACAAATTGCCGAAGGGGTCTCGTTAGACCACATTTCAACTTCATTTGAAGTAGCTGGCGGAGCCAACGCCACAGACAAACTGGTGATTCGCTCGTTTTCAGGAGAGCTGGAAGGAGGAACGGTTTCATTCAATGGTGTTTGGAGCGACTTCACCCATCCGCACCTGAATTTTAAGGCGAATGCCGAAGTAGATTTGCATGCGGCGCAAGCATTTCTCAACCTGGACCCCATTGGTCAATTTGAAGGCGATGCCTCACTCACGCTTTCCTACATCGGAAAGGCTCCATTCTTGCGCAAACCGGATGCACAGACTTTTTCAAATGCCATGAAAAACGCTGAAGTTTCTGGAACACTCTTGCTGTTTGATGCTGAAATTCAGCTGGCTAGCCTGCCGCGCGCTTTGGAAGAAGTGAATGCACAAATTCAACTTCTAGGAGACCATGCCGACATTGAACAGCTCAGCTTGAAAGTGGGCGAAACGGACCTTTTACTCAAAGGAAAACTCACCAATTTCGTGCCTTGGGCCATGAATGAAGGTGCTACTTTGTATGTTGACGCAGACTGCCAAAGCAACCTTTTCGACCTAAATTCCTTTGTTTCAAATGAAGCTGTTTCTGAGGCAACGTCTGCCGAAGCTTACGATGTTGATTTGCCTTCGAACATTGTTTTAAAACTGTCTACGAACATTGCTCAATTTTCATTCAGGGAGTTTCGCGCAAGCACAATGAAAGGCGATTTAAGCATGGACCACCAAGGCATTTACTTTCGGAACATGAGCTGCCAAACCGCCGGCGGAACCTATTCTATGTCGCTCAGCAACACCCGCGCTGACAATGGATACAGCCTCAGCGTTGAAAGCCACATGCGCAAGATTGACATCGCCCAACTGTTTGAAGAATTTGAAGACTTCGGCCAAGATTTTATTACGTCAGCCAATGTGCACGGACTTTGTACGGCAGACGCAACCTTCAGAGCGTACATGTCCAAATCATTGGAGATTGATCCCGCCAGCATTGTGAGTCACATTGATTTGAAGCTTGAAAACGGCGAGCTGATTGAGCTGCAAAGCATGGCGCACATTAGTCAGTACATGAAAGAAAACAAGCTGATTTCGCCTTTTGTTAGAACAGCTGCGTTGGAAGAAAAACTCAAACACATTCACTTCGAAACGCTGGAAAATCAGATTGAAATTCGCAATGAACGGATCTATTTCCCCACCATGGACATCCATTCATCAGCCATGGACATTACCGTGAAAGGATCGCACTGGTTCAATCAGAGCATTGATTATTCGGTTGGGCTGTACCTGCGAGACTTCCTTATTCAGGCCAATCAGACTGAGTTTGGTGAGGTGGAAGATGACGGATTAGGGAATAGGTTCTTTCTGAGTATGACAGGGACTACAGACAATCCGAATTTTGGTTATGATCGTTTGGCGCGAAAAGAAGTGCGTAAGCAGGAGCGCCAGGAAGAGAAAGAGAGTTTCAAACAACTTCTCAGGGAAGAGCTGAATTTATTTGGTGGAAAAGACAGCACAAGCACGCCAGAAGAAACGCCACCAAAAAAGACGGGTGTTACGGTTGATTGGGGCGAAGGAGGAGATGATAAGCCGAAGAAGAGTTCAACAACCGCGAAAGAGGAGAAGCAGGGTAAGAAGTTGTGGAAGCTGCTGAAGGCCAATGAGGAGGAGAAGGAAAAGGTGAAGATTGAGTTGGACGATGAGGATTACTAGGGTGCAACCCCTGCTGCGCGAAGCTGTGGCGAGGGGTACTGCTATGTGACACTGCTTCGCAGAGTCGGTTGAGGTGGGCGTCACCCGTTTGGGTGAAAAAGGCATAACCTAGAATCGCATTTAGTACCTTTGAGGCATGGCAGATGACATGACTGGATTCGGTAAACGGAATCAACTGGAGCCAGGTGATTTTTATACCTCAAAAGAGGGGTACATGGTGTTTACTGAACAGTATCACCTTAAAAGAGGTTACTGCTGCAAAAATGGATGTAAACACTGTCCATACGGGTTTAAAAAAGGTCAGGCCGAATAACTTTATCGCATGTTAGAATTGAACGAAACACTCAGCATAGAAGATTTTAGGGCACAAATAGAGGAGGGTATTCCTTCTGTGTTGCCAGCAATTCAGGCAATTGACTCGAGCGTGAGTCATGCCCCTAGGAGGAAAGATATTTTGTCAAAAGCAGAAAAGGAACTGGCACTGCGAAATTCCCTTCGCTACTTTCCTAAAGAACAGCACGCCGTATTGGCGCCTGAGTTTGCTGCAGAGTTAAAAGAGTACGGTCGCATCTACATGCATCGGTTTCGTCCTAACTACACCATTCACGCGAGACCAATTGAATGGTATCCTGCGAAGTGCCAGCAGGCAGCGGCCATTATGTTGATGATTCAAAACAACTTGGACCCTGCTGTAGCTCAGCACCCACATGAGTTAATCACGTACGGCGGAAATGGGGCTGTTTTCCAAAACTGGGGACAGTACAGATTGGTCATGAAGTACCTTTCTGAAATGGAAGATGACCAAACCTTGGCGATGTACAGTGGCCATCCAATGGGGCTTTTTCCTTCGCACACAGATGCGCCAAGAGTTGTAGTTACAAATGGAATGGTCATTCCGAACTACTCAAAACCAGACGATCTAGAGAAATTTAATGCGTTGGGCGTGTCCCAATACGGACAGATGACGGCGGGTTCATTTATGTACATAGGTCCACAAGGAATTGTGCACGGAACAACCATTACTGTGTTAAACGCTGCCCGTAAAATCAGGCCTGGTAACAATGCAACCAAAGGAATGCTCTTTTTAACTGCCGGGTTGGGCGGAATGAGTGGTGCGCAGCCAAAGGCAGGGAACATTGCTGGCGTTGTTTCTGTGACCGCAGAAGTGAATCCGGCCGCAGCATGGAAACGCCACGAACAAGGGTGGGTAGATGAGGTGGTTGAAGACCTTGATGAGTTGTGCGCAAAGGTGCAGCAGTCAAAGGCAGAGGGGCAAGTGATTTCGTATGCTTACCTGGGCAACATTGTTGATGTGTGGGAAAAATTTGATCAAGAAGGCGTTCACATAGAAATGGGTTCTGACCAAACATCGCTTCACAATCCTTGGGCGGGAGGATATTATCCTGTTGGGCTCTCTTTTGACGAAGCGAACCAGATGATGGCTGACAGGCCGGCGGAGTTCAAGGAACACGTGCAAGCATCTTTGAGAAGACACGCAACCGCGGTGAACAATCACACGGCCAAAGGCACGTACTTTTTCGACTACGGAAATGCCTTTTTATTGGAAGCGTCCAGAGCAGGAGGAGATGTGATGGCAGAAGATGGCATCCGGTTTAGATATCCGTCTTACGTGCAAGATATTCTAGGCCCCATGTGCTTTGATTACGGATTTGGTCCGTTCAGATGGGTTTGCTGCAGTGGGAAATCAGAAGACCTTGCGTTTACAGACAACCTTGCTTGTGAGGTGTTGGAAGAGATGCGAAAAACGGCACCTCCAGAGATTCAACAGCAGATGGCAGACAACATTCAGTGGATCAAAGGCGCCATGGAGAACAAAATGGTGGTGGGTTCACAGGCACGTATTCTTTACGCTGACGCGGAAGGGAGAACGCGCATTGCGAAGGCATTCAATGATGCGGTTGCTGATGGAAAACTCAGCGGACCAATTGTTTTGGGACGAGACCACCATGATGTGAGCGGAACAGACTCTCCGTACAGAGAAACCTCGAATATCTATGACGGATCTTCTTTTACAGCAGACATGGCCGTGCAAAACTTTGCCGGTGACGCTTTTCGCGGTGCTACTTGGATTTCACTGCACAATGGCGGTGGAGTGGGCTGGGGAGAAGTAATCAATGGTGGATTTGGAATGCTCCTTGATGGGTCAGCAGACAGTGAGCGCAGATTGAAAAGCATGCTACACTGGGACGTGAACAATGGCATTGCTAGACGCAGCTGGGCAAGGAATGACGAAGCTATTTTCGCCATTAAACGCGCCATGGAAGCCGAACCAAAGCTCAAAGTAACGCTCCCAAATAGTGTTGATGATGGCTTAATCGAGGGCCTTTTTAACGTCTAGAATCACTTTAAAAAAAAACCTGTCTATTTCAGTTTAAATTCTGGCTGTTCAATCCCTCATTCGGACGGTTCAGCTAAATGGTGCCGTCTAGCAGAAGAAGAATAGCGTTTCTTTGCAGCAAAACTTACACACGGAAACGTTTTTGACATAAAAACGTTTCCGTGTGTAAAAAGAGTGTACTTTTGTGGCCATGGAAGAAAAAATCACCAAGTTAGTTTCAGACGCACAGGCTGTTTTTATGCGCTTTGGAATTAAGAGCGTGAATATGGAAGACATTGCGAGGCACCTTCGCGTTTCCAAGAAAACCCTCTATAAATATGTTTCAGACAAAGAAGACCTTGTAAAGAAGTGTTTCTTCTTGCATTGTTATCAAGAGGAGAAAGAGATTCAACGGATATCATTGCTTCAATTGAATGCGATAGATGAGAGTTTCGAGACCATGCACTTCATTAAAGACATAATCAAAGACGTACATCCATCCATCATGTTTGATATGGAAAAGTACTATCCTGAAGTGCTCCAACAGACAGAGGAGATGCGGAATAAGAACATATATAGTTCTGTTAAGGCCAACGTAGAAAAGGGCATTGAAGAGGGGTTTTACCGCAAAGACCTCAAAGCAGATGTGATTGCACACATCTATGTGAAGTCTGTAGAGGCCATTTTCCATAGCGAACAATTCATTCAATCTAAGAACACCTTACAAGAGCTCTACTTAGAGCTGTTTAGATACCACATTAGAGGAATATCCAGCGATCAAGGGCGAGAATACCTGATTGAAAAAATTAAAACGGAACAAACTCAAAACTGACAAACTCAAAACTCTTAACATTATGATTTTCAAACCATTGGCCGTAATTGTTTTCGTGGCTTTTTCAGCTATAGCAATGGGTCAAACCAGCCAAAGTTTCAGCCTAATTGAAGCGCAGAACTATGCGGTTGAGCATGCATTCGCTGTAAAAAATGCGCGCATGGATGCGTCAATAGCTGAACGAGAGGTGAAAGAAACACTTGCTTCAGGACTTCCTCAATTGAATGGAAGTCTTGAGTACAACAACTTCATTGACATTCCAGTTCAAGTTGCTCAAGGAGATGTTTTCGGTTTTCCTGATTATTTGGTTAACTTTTTAGGAGGTGTTGCAGACGAAACCGGTGTTCCATTGAACGCTCCAACTGCAAATCCAGACGCCATAAGTGAATTTCAATTTGGCGCTGATCAAACGCTTACGGCTGGACTTTCAGCTTCACAATTGATTTTTGACGGCTCTTTCTTCATTGGGGTGCAAGCCTCAAAGGTGTATGCTGAAGCCATGGTCATGCGCATTGAAAAATCAGAGGCTGATACTAAAACTTCCGTAGCAGAGGCGTACCATATGGTTTTAATCTCCATGGAAAATACGGATCTGCTCAAGAATAGTAGAACGATATTAGAAAAAACCTTCACTCAGACATCGGCGTTGTTTGAGAATGGCTTCGCCGAAGAAATGGATGTAGATCAACTCCAGCTGAGTTTGGCAGATTTGGATTCGCGGATCAACTACGCTGAGAACCAAGCGAAGATTGCGGCAGACATGCTCAAGTTCCAAATGGGGCTTGACTTGCGAAAGGAAATCAAACTTACAGACAACATTGAGAGCTTGACCGATGCCAATGAATCAGGCGGAATGTTAACCACGCCTTTCGTCATTGGAAACAACTATGACTTCCGCGTTCAATCACAAAATGTATCACTTGCGAGACTTGGGGTGAAAAACGAGAAAGCACGTGGTTTGCCTTCAGTAGGAGCCTTTTACACCTACCAAGAGAATGCCCAACGTTTTGAATTTAACTTTTTAGATGGTGACCAGGCTTGGTACCCAACGCAACTCTGGGGACTTCAATTGTCAGTACCCATTTTTGCAGGTGGAGCAGGATCGCACCGCATTCAAAAAGCGAAAATTGATTTAGAGCGCGCAGAAGCAGCCTTGGTGCAAATTGAGCAAGGCGCAATGCTTGACTACAACTCTTCTAAACTAGAGTTTGACTTTACAATTGATCAACGCGCGATTCAAAATAGGAATCTATTGCTAGCGCAACGGATTTTCGATAAAACCCAAATCAAGTACAATGAAGGAGTTGCAACGAGTTTTGAGCTTACCCAAGCCCAAAACCAACTGCTCACTTCACAAGGCAATTACGTCAACTCAACTTTGCAATTGTTAAATGCTAGAACACGCTTGAACAAAGCCCTTAGCAACCTATAATATGACCTTTAAACACTTCCAAAACATGAAAACTTATTTTACCATTATTGGAGCTGCTCTCTTCCTTATAGGTTGTGCCGCACCTGAGAACGAAGACCTCTCACGATTGAAAGAACAACGCGATTCGCTTAAAACAGAAACCTCTCGCATTGGGGCTGAAATCATGAAGATTGATGATAAGATTGCTGAACTTTCTGATGAGTTCAGCTTACCACAAGTGACTGCCTTGAAAGTAGTTTCAAGCGATTTTGATCACTTCTTTACGGTGCAAGGAAACATTGAAACAGACCTAAACGCACAGGTGTTTCCAGAATCACAGGGCGTTATTACCGCCATTTTCGTTTCTGAAGGACAATCTGTATCTAAGGGGCAACGGCTAATGGCTTTGGACACAGAGCTCATTCGTAAGAACATCACCGAAGTAGAAACACAATACGATTTTGCTGTTGAGGTGTTTGAAAGACAAAAGCGTCTTTGGGACCAAAACATTGGCTCTGAAATCCAGTTTCTTGAAGCGAAAACGAACAAGACACGGTTAGAGAACACGCTTTCTACTTTGCAAAAGCAAGTGAGCATGGGCACGGTGAATGCACCTTTTGCTGGCACCATAGATGGTATCACACCAAAAGTAGGTGAGATGGCCTCCCCCGCTATGCCCGTTGCGCGAATCATAAGCCTTGACAACATGTATGTGACCGCTGATGTAAGTGAAAACTACCTTTCTAAGATTTCCCTCGGGATGTCTGCGCAAGTCATTGTGCCAGGTATTGACACGGTGGCCTCTACAATTAATCGTGTTGGAAGATTCATCAACCCTGAGAACAGAACCTTCGAAATAGCCCTAGACCTTACTAAAGACGCCAGTTTCAGACCGAATATGTTCGCCTCTTTGAAAATTAACGATATGCACCTTGATAGCGTAACCGTTATTCCAAACGCAATGGTGCAGCAAGATTCAAAAGGAAATGAATTTGTTTATGTGCTCAACGCGAAAGGAGCTACCTACGAAGTTGAAAAACGCATTGTAACGTTAGGCGGATCTTATGGAGATGATACCTACATCTCAGGCGGACTGAAACCGGGAGATCTGATTGTAGACAAAGGAGCCAGAAGAGTAGTGAGCGGAGAAGAAGTAGAGCTCTCAGAAATGAACGCAATTTCAACGAAATAGGGAGGTTCCTGATTCAATTCAAACGACATCATGAAAGAAGATATCAAAGAAGAGGGGCAACCGAAGCCAAGGAAAGAAAAACTCAAAGAGTTTGCCCTTTCAACGCTGTCCCTAGATAATAAAACAACGGTCTCAGTCCTTATCGCCCTTATCTTAATAGCGGGGCTTTATTCCTACCTCACCGTTCCCAAGGAGGCTTTTCCTGAAGTAGTGATTCCGCAGATTTACATTGGAACGCCTTACCCAGGAAACGGACCTACAGACATTGAAAAGCTCATTACCCGTCCGTTAGAGAAGGAACTGAACACCATTACCGGGGTTGACGAAATTACTTCAACCTCAACGCAAGGGTATTCAGTGATCATGGTGGAGTTTGATTTCGACGTGTCCATTGACGAAGCCTTGAGAAAGGTGAAAGACAAGGTTGACGCTGCGAAGGCTGATCCGGAGTTCCCAAAAGACCTTCCGGCAGAGCCGAACGTGTTCGAAATGAACATCTCAGAGCTGACCCCAATCATGAATATTAACCTTTCTGGGGAGTATTCGCTTGATGATTTGAAAGCCTATGCCGAGTACCTTGAAGAAGAAATAGAGGAGCTGCCTGAGATTTCAAAGGTGGATATCCGCGGGGTGATGGACAAAGAAGTAGAGGTGGAAGTGGACTATTTGAAAGCAGAGTCCATGAACATCAGCTTCAATGACATTGCGGGAGCCATTTCACAGGAGAACTTGACCATTTCTGGAGGAGAGCTGTTGGTAGATAATTTCCGAAGAACCCTCCAGGTAATTGGTGAGTTCAAATCCATTGAAGAGATTGGAAATGTGATCATTAAGAACGAAAAGCAAAACATCGTTTTTCTGCGTGACATTGCGAACGTTCAATTTGTAGAAGAGGACAAAGAGAGTTATTCAAGAGAGTATTTGAAGCCGGTGGTAACGTTGGATGTGTCAAAACGATCTGGAGAGAACTTGCTTGAAGCGTCAGATCAGATCAATGAGATTCTTAGGCTAGCGAAAGAAAATGTGCTTCCTTCAAACCTTTCGGTTTCCATAACGAGTGACCAAAGTGACCAAACAAGAACGCAGGTAGATGAGCTTCAGAACAGCATCATCTTTGGTGTGATCTTGGTGGTAGGTGTGTTGTTGTTTTTCTTGGGACTGCGCAACGCCCTCTTTGTTGGAATTGCTATTCCGTTGTCTATGTTCTTGTCTTTCATGATCTTGAACGCCATGGGCATCACCTTCAACACCATGGTGCTTTTTGCATTGGTATTGGCATTGGGAATGCTGGTAGACAATGGCATTGTGGTGGTAGAGAACGTCTACCGACTCATGGATGAGGAGGGGATGTCTGCGTATGACGCAGCTAAATACGGTGTTGGCGAGGTAGCGTGGCCTATCATTGCCTCAACGGCAACCACTTTGGCGGCCTTCATTCCGCTGGCTATTTGGCCAGGGTTGATGGGTGAGTTCATGAAGTACTTGCCTATAACGCTCATCATTGTTCTTTCCTCCTCCCTCATTGTGGCCTTGGTCATTAACCCCGTCTTGACGGCTGTTTTCATGAAGGTGGGCGAACAAAAAGTGAACAAGAAGCGCGTAAACCTCATTTCACTCCTACTGATTGTTTTAGGAGCACTTCTTTCGATCGTGATTACTTGGCTTGGAAACCTGATGATCATTGCTGGTTTACTTTCCCTTTTGAACACTTACGTGCTTACTGGCGCTACCAGGCGTTTCCAAAAAGGATTTCTACCCAGACTTGAACGTTTTTATGAGCGTTTCTTGGCTGGTGCATTGATTGGCAAAAAACCATGGGGCTTCTTCTGGGGAACTGTGGGATTGTTGTTTCTGGCAATTCTGTTGCTAGGGGCTTTTCCACCCAAGACAGAGTTCTTCCCATCCAATGAGCCACAGTACTTGAACGTGTTCATTGAGAAGCCTATTGGAACTGACATTGAAGAAACCAACCGTGTTGCGCAAGAGATTGAGGAGCGCGTGATTGGTGTAATTAATAGTGATCAGTTTGCTGTTTTGAACCCTGAAACGGGCGAAAAGGAGCAGATTCTTGTCAACTCAATTATCGGCCTCGTTGGAAGTGGAACAAGTGACCCGAATGAAGGTCCGCAGTTGGGTTCCACCCCACACAAGGCACGTATTACGGTGTCGTTTGTGAAGTTCCAGGAACGACAAGGTTTAAGTTCAAACGATGTGCTTTCGGCCATTCGTGAGAACTTAAAAATGTACCCGGAAGCTGAAATCACCGTGGCGAAGAACCCTGCTGGTCCGCCGCAGGGCGCACCAATTAACATTGAGATTTCAGGAGATGATTATGATGAAGTTCTAATTGCTGCTGAAAAGATGAAGCGCTTCATCAATGACAAGCGCATTGCAGGAATAGAAGGGCTGAAGCTGGATGTGAATAAGAACAAGCCAGAGATGCCCATCATTATCAATCGGGAGAAAGCACGCAGGTACGGACTGTCAACAGCCCAGGTAGGAGACGCCATTCGTACGGCTTTGTTCGGAAGAGAAGTGAGCACGTATAAAGATGGTGAAGATGACTATCCCATCAATATTCGATTTGAAGAGCAATACAGAAACAATGCAGACGCGTTGTTGAACCAGAAAATCACCTTCCGTGACCCATCCAATGGTAGAATCAAGCAGGTGCCTATTTCTGCCGTAGCCACTTATGATAAGGCGAACACCTTTAGCGCGGTGAAACGCATTGATTTGGACCGTGTGATTACCATCCAATCAAATGTGCTTGAAGGGTACAATGCAGATGAAATTGTGAAGACCATTAAAAGCGAATTGCTCAGTTACGAGATGGCTTCTGGCCTAACGTTTGACTTTACCGGTCAGCAGGAGGAGCAAGCGAAAGAGTTGTCATTCTTACTCATGGCCTTGGTGATTGCTTTGTTCATGATCTTCTTGATCATTGTGGCGCAATTCAACTCTATTTCAACACCATTTATCATTGGTTTCAGTGTATTCTTCAGTTTGATTGGCGTTTTACTTGGACTGGTAATTTTCCAAATGGATTTTGTGATTTTGATGACCATGATTGGGATCATCTCGCTTGCAGGGGTGGTAGTTAACAACGCCATTGTACTGGTTGATTATACCAATTTGCTTCGCGAAAGAAGAAAGCTGGAGCTTGGTATGGATGAAACAGACCACTTGCCATTTGATGAGGTAGTGAAATGCATTGTTTTGGGCGGAAAGACCCGTTTGAGACCTGTATTGCTTACCGCCATCACCACAATCCTCGGGTTGTTGCCATTGGCTATTGGTCTAAACATTGACTTTGTGACCCTCCTTACAGATTACAATCCGAAGATTTACATCGGGGGAGACAACAACGTCTTCTGGAAGCCAATGTCTTGGGCCATTATTTACGGCCTGACTTTCGCAACCTTCTTAACGCTGGTCATTGTGCCAATTATGTACTGGTACTTGAACAGGTTTAAGTATAAATTCATGTACAAAAAAGCAGTTTAATGAACCCTGCTGCGCGCTAAACGAAAGCACTGAAGTGTAGATCAAGTGCAGGTTAATGAATGAAAGGTTGTCTGCTCTAGCGGGCGACCTTTCTTGTGTTTTGGAGAATTTCAAGAAAGACCAGTCAAAGGTGAAAAAATAATTTTTAATCAAACTGAACATATTGAAGCATAACCGGTTATAATCCCATACAGCATAACGTAGTTCTTCGGTTTGAGAGCCCGAAGAATTTATTTGTTTTGGTTAAGAGTTAAAGATGAAAGGTCACCTGTAATTTCAGGTGGCCTTTTTTATTTTGTTTATATTTCATTTTTCAAATGAAGTGAACATATGAAAATCTCCTCTCTCACTGCGCTCATCTTTCTCGTGTTTTTGGTTTTTAGCTCGTCCTGTACCATTCAAAAAAGAGTGCATTTACCGGGTTATCATGTTGAGCGGCATCAGAAGAAAAAGCTGCAAAATAGTGGTGACCATTTAACCAAGACTCCAGATAAAAAGACAGCTTCAGTTGCAGAACAAGAGGGAGTTGACACAACAAGTGACTCCCTGAGGGTCATTGCGCATGAAGAGACTGAAAGCACTCTTCTCATCACAGAAGAAGCGAAGTCATCACGCATGTTAGGTGCTGATGATGAGAAGAACAGAACGGAGCCAGCGGAATACAAGGATTCCAAATCAGAGCTCAAGAAACCGAAAGCTTTTCAGCCCGATAAGGTCGTTAGAGAAGCCCAAATAGACGATCGTGAAATGAATAGTTCAGGGCTAGCAGGTTTTATTCTAGCTGTAATGCCGATTGTTTTTTCTTACGCGATTTTTGCTTTGCCAGTGGCACTGATTCTTTCAATCATAGGACTGGTTCAAACAAACCGGGAGCCAGGCAGATATAAAGGAAGACAACTCTACATAGCGGGAGTTGCCATTGCAGCTTCGATGTTAATTGGCACGGTGCTGTTGCTCTTGTGGTTTCAGAGCTGGGTTTTGCGCCTTTAATCTAATTCGGCAAAAAAGAAATCAACGGCCATTTCCCCTCCTGAGCGCCCAGGTTTTCATAGGAAATGAGCCCGCTGTTTTCGCCAAATTGATAGCGGGAGTGGTTTCTATTAAAGCTGTTAATTCCAAAGAAGTCACTTTCTAAGGTGACAACATTTGTGTGTGTTACCCCGGGAACAAATTCATGATGAATGGAAATGATGTCACCCATTACCCGTTCAAAAAGTTGTTTAGGATTTGCTCTAAAATTGGCATCAGGATTATTTATGCCCGTGTTTGAAACAACCGGGAAGGTATCAAGCCCAAGCGGTTGACTATTTTCATAGACCCAAGTGGTGCCAGCGGGAAATGAGAACATAGAACGCACTTTTTTGAAAGCGGGTGAATTCACCGCAGTAGATGTTGTAGTTGGGAATGCAGCAAGAAAGAGAGACCAAACAGATGCTCATCAAGCCTCTTGAGGCTGATAGAACACCAGAAAACGGTTTTAAGAGCGGTTTTTGTTTTTCATAAGTCAGACGTATTCATGCGCAGTACATTGAAAATGAAAGACTCCCTAAATGTTAGACCAAATTAAGAGTAGTTAACCTCAAGATATAAAGGGGTTTCATTTTTGGTTCTTGAAGAAGAAAATCTTTAAAAACGAATTAGAACCGCTTCGCTTGAGATTAGATGAAATTTAAGATTGCGTGCAATGTTCATAGGGTTTCTGCAGCAAGCAGTGTACCTTATGAAACCCATTGAAAATAAAAATGTTGAGATTCTTGTTTCCTTTTTTAATGCTGTTGATTGGTGTTTGTCCGTTAGGAGCAGCAGCACAACTCCTCCTAAATGAGGTTTGCAGTGGCAATGGGCTATTAGAAGACTCGTTTGATCGCACCCCAGACTGGATTGAATTATACAACTCAGGTGCTGAGGAAATTGACCTTGAAGATTACTTCTTGAGTGATGATGAGAACGATTATTACCTGTGGCAACTTCCAGACATGGCGCTTGAATCAGGTGCGTTTATCGTCTTGTTTTCTGAAGGGGATGTTGAGCAGAGCCCGCTTCATTTCAATTTTGGAATCAGCAATGACGGAGAGGTTTTATTTTTAGCACACGGTGTAGACGGATTGATGCAGTCTTTGGATCTTCCAAAGCTCAGAGAAAATGACAGCTATGGGCTCTCAGAGATTGATAATGCCTACCGTTACTTTGACGTTTTTTCTGCGTCAGGACCAAATACACAAACGCCTTACCTCGGTTATTCAGAGCCACCCATTCCCGTTCCATCGCCGGGGGTGTATGCTTCTCAGACGGCCATAAACTTTGAGGCCATAAATGGTGAGATTTACACATCAACTGAAGGGCATGACCAATTGGAAGACATGACGCTTACCTCTGCAGACCTCATTGTTTCCCAGACCAACACCATTAGAGCCATCGCTCAGGTTGAGAACTACCTTCCATCTGATCCTATAGGCGCGTCCTATCTGATTGCGCCAGCGCATGATTTACCAATCATTTGTTTGGGTGTTGATCCCTACTTGTTCTTTGATGAAACAGTGGGGATACATTCTTTAGGGCCTGACGGCGACCCTGAATACCCTTTCTTTGGGGCGAATTTCTGGAAAGAGATTGAGCTTGCGGCGTCCCTTGAATATTTCGTTGAGGGAGAGCGGGTAGTTAACCAACAAGTTGGAATAGAAATTCACGGAGGAAAAAGCTCCCGCTCCAAGGACCAGAAACCCCTTCGTTTATCAGCGAAGACCAAGTATGGCGAAGCTTACATAGATTACCCCGTTTTCGCTACAAAACCGAACCAAACAAGATTTAGCCATTGGGTGCTTAGAAATAGCGGTGCAGACTTTCTTCACGCCAATTACCGAGATGCTTTTTGGCATGAAATAGCGGCCTATGAAAACTTTGATTTTGAACGTTTCGGCTTTCAACCGGCGGTGGTTTATATCAATGGGGAGTATTGGGGAATCATGAATATTCGCGAAAAAGTGAGTCCAACATACTTATCTGCGAACATCAAAGTAAACAAAGATTCTGTGCTGGTGATGGAAAAAGAGAATTACGGATTTATTGGCGACTCAACTCTTTTTGACCCCTTGAAGAACTTCATTTTTGATTCAGATTTAAATGTACAAGCCAATTTTGATGTTGTAGCAGATCAATTTGATTTGAACAGTTACTTGGACTATTTCATTCTCGAGTTCTTTTCAGGGAATCCTGATTGGCCAGCAAACAACATCAAGTATTGGAAACCCTCCGCATCAAAAGGCAAGTGGCGCTATATCTTTTATGACCTAGACACCAGCCTGAGGCTTTATGAATTCCTCTCCTATGACTTTGACCTTTTTGACTGGGTGTATGGAGAAAAGTCTTGGGCAACCAATGCTCAGATATTTATTAATTTGATGGAGAACGATGAGTTCAAACGCAACTTTATCAATCGCTTTGCAGATTACATGAACACGAGGCTGACCTCTGAAAAATTAGAGTCAAAGCATGACTCAATCTTGGGGTTGTATGAGCAAGAAATGGAAGCCCATTTTCTTCGGTGGGCAGAGCCGCTTGCCGTCTATGAAGAACATTCAGAAGACCTCATTCCTGGGTTTTTTCCAGTGCGACAAAACTTTGTGCGATCACAAATTGTAAGCACCTATGATTTGGAAGGTCCAGTAAACCTCCTTTTTGATGTTTATCCAGAAGGAGCAGGTGAAATTAAACTCAACACCCTTGATCCGAGACTCCCTTTTGAGGGGGTTTATTTCAACGGGAATGCCATTGATCTTTCAGTAACTCCTGCTGAAGGCAAGCGCTTTGTAAATTGGCATTACAGTGAAGGGGTGGTGGAAAACGGACAGCAATTGAGCATCCAAAAGAACTTCCCTTTTTCGGGAACAATCACGGCTATTTTTGAGGATGGCTTCTCAGACCCAATCGTCTTCTTTTCGAACCCCACAGAATCTTATTTGAACGGAACTTATGAGGCTGAGGGCAGAACCACCCTTGCCGTTTACAGCAGTGATGGAAGGTTAATGGTAGAATTGGACCGTGACCACAATCAGGGCAAACACCTGATCAATTTAACTCTAGAGGGATTGTCTTCAGGGGTGTATCTGTTCGAAATCCAATCAGACGTGGGTCAGTTTACAAAACGATTCGTGGTGCAATGAGGCACTTGCTATTCATCTTCTTTATGCTGCCTTTGACGCTGACAGCTCAGGAAACGACATTGAATTTCTTAGGAGAAGTTTTTGGAGAAAGGAATGAAGTTTCAGGCATGGTGGTACTCCCGGGAATGAGCCAGATTATCATGATTGAAGACAGTGGCAATGATCCAGCACTTGCGCTTATTGATTACGATGCAGGCTTTGCTTCCGAAGTCACATTGGATAATTTACGAAATAGAGATTGGGAAGATTTGCAAACAGACCAGAATGGGTTTCTGTACATTGGTGATATAGGCAACAACTTCAGTGAACGAGACACCATGGTCATTTACAGATTGGAGAATGTTGTTGGGTTTTTCGAGGGCAATCAAATTCTTTATTTCGACTCCATACAATTCACTTACAGCGATCAACTGGCAGAAATGCAGTACAATCCTTCGGGAAATTTTGACTGCGAAGCTTTCGTGGTTGATGACGAGGTTATACACCTGTACTCCAAAGACCACAGTGGCAGGAATTACACCAAGCACTATGTTCTTCCCAATGAAATGGGCGTGCAAACCGCACAGTTAATAGACAGCACTCAGCTAGCCAGTTGGGTAACCGGCGCCCATTTAACCAAGGGTTGTCCGCAGCTCTATTTGTGTTCAGATGACCGCCTAACCACCTACACAGACGCATCTCTTTTTGAGGCATACGACGAGTACACCTTTGATACGCAGCAGATAGAGAGTGTTTTTAAGGATCAGGAAGGGCGTGTGTTGTTGGTTGAAGAGGCAGAGAATGGAGGGGGAAGTTCAAGGCTGTATTCTTTTCGTGAACGTGAAGTTGAACTTCAAATCCACCTCTTTCCAAATCCGGCTAGTAAGTCGATCGCGCTGCGGTTTGCTGTTCCTTTTTCCTCCATCAACGTTTATCAGTCCAATGGAATCTGCATCTTCGAAAAAGAGCTTGAACGTGATTGCATCAGCTATGATTTAGATGTAAGCACCTTCGCTGAAGGGCGCTATCTTGTTGTTGCAACGTCAACCATTGATCAGGTGGTTGGGTCTTTTATAAAAATTGAGTGACACAAAAAAGGGCAGCTCATGGCCACCCTTTTAAATTTTATTCGGCGCAGCCTAAATAGCTTCAACCACTAGATCTTCTCCTATTTTAGTCACTTTGGCAACCCCGTGTTTCGTCAGGCCTTTAATGCCTTTGTCCCATTGCTTATTCGAAAGTCCAGAAGCTTCTTTAAGCTGATTCAAACCCATTGATTTCTCTTTAGAAAGTAGGTCGAAAATCACTTGCTCATTTTCAGTCAATTCAGGACCTTGCTCTTCAAACTTTTCTGGTCGCATTTGAGGGAAAAGCAACACTTCTTGGATAGATTCATTTCCGGTCATCAACATCACCAAGCGGTCAACACCAATACCCATTCCTGAAGTTGGAGGCATTCCATATTCAAGGGCACGAAGGAAATCTTGATCAATAAACATGGCTTCATCATCACCACGGTCCATGAGCTTTACTTGCTCTTCAAAACGTGCACGCTGATCAATTGGGTCATTCAGCTCACTGTAGGCGTTGGCAATCTCAGTTCCGTTTACAAAAAGTTCAAAGCGCTCTGTAAGTTCAGGATTGTCTCTGTGCTGCTTGCACAATGGCGACATTTCTATGGGGTAATCAGTAATGAAGGTTGGTTGAATGTAGTTCTTCTCACATTTCTCCCCAAAAATTTCATCTACTAACTTCCCTTTACCCATGGCGTCAGTCACTTCAATGTCTAGCTTCTTGGCCACCACTTTTAGCTGCGTTTCGTCCATTCCGGTAATATCAAAACCAGTGTGGTCTAGAATGGCTTGGGTCATGGTCACCCGTTTGAACGGCCGCTGGAAGTTAATGGCCTTTCCGCTGAATTCAACATCAGTTGTTTGATGCAAGTCAAGGCAAACTTTTTCAATCATTTCTTCTGTGAAACCCATCATCCAATTGTAGTCTTTGTAGGCTACATAAATTTCCATGACGGTAAATTCAGGGTTGTGAGTGCGGTCCATCCCTTCATTTCGAAAGTTTCGGGAGAACTCATAAACGCCTTCAAACCCGCCAACAATGAGTCTCTTCAGGTACAATTCATTTGCAATACGCAAGTACAAAGGAATGTCTAGCGCATTGTGATGCGTCATGAACGGTCTGGCAGCGGCACCACCAGGAATGGCCTGCAGCACAGGTGTGTCTACCTCAAGGTAGCTGTGTTTGTTGAAGAAATCACGCATGGTTTGCACCACTCTACTTCGGGCAATGAACGTGTCTTTAACCTTGTCATTTACAACCAAGTCAACGTAGCGCATGCGGTAACGCAGTTCAGGATCTGTAAAGGCATCATGCACATTCCCATCATCATCTGTTTTCACCACAGGTAAAGGCTTCAAGGACTTGCTAAGCACTTTTAGCGCATGTACTTCTACTGATTTCTCACCGGTCTGAGTAATGAAGGTTTTCCCTTCAATGCCAATAAAATCACCGTGGTCAAGAAGTTTTTTGAAAACGGTATTGTAGAGCACCTTGTCTTCGTTAGGGCAAAGGACATCTCTGTTGATGTAAATTTGAATGCGGCCAGTGCTGTCTTTAAGTTCTGCAAAAGAAGCCTTCCCCATGATGCGTTTACTCATCATTCTTCCTGAAAGGGTTACCTGTTTTCCAGCCTCAAAATCGGTTAAGAGGTTTACAGCATAGTGGGAAGCTTCAAAGGCTTCCGCAGGATAAGGCTCGATGCCCAACTCACGCAACTGTTGCAGAGAATCTCTTCGACCTTGTTCTTGTTCAGAAAGAATTTGCATTTGAAATTCAAATTTAGTTTCGCCGCAAAATTACACAATTCGGATTCGAAAATAACGATGAAACCCAGCCTTTTCAAGGGAGTCTAACCTTCTTTTTACACCAGAAGAGTCAGCTGCGCAGGCGCTGTAGGAATATACTTATGCGAGAAAGGGCTCTGATTGACAACTTAGTAGGTGACGAATCACGATCTTTGGAGTCTAGATAATGAGATTGCATCGACGAACAGGCAACTATTTAACCTAATCACTCGTCTATTTAACAGTAGGTTAGTAACTTTGTTAATAACCTGAGAGAATAAACCTAAGATAGCTAAGCTGTGGTAAGAGTAATTGCGTCACTGGTATTGCTGCTAATCAATTCAGGATTAGCAGCACAGATTTCTTTCTCATTTGATGAGACGGAAGGCTGTGCTCCAATGCCAGTAGTTATTTCTCTAGACACACCAGACCCCGCTACTGTTACAACATTCCAGTGGTTGGTTACGTACCCTGACGGGACTACCGTAACATCTGGTTCGAATCAATACTTCGACATCTTTTCGCAGCCAGGAGGATATGATGTAGCATTGACTATTGACGGAGGTGCACAGGTGCTCATTGAAGATTTTATACTGGTCCATGCACCGCCAACGGCTGGCCTTTCTGCTGATGCAACCATCGGGTGCTATCCCCTGTGTGTCAACTTTACGGACGAAACAACCACAGGTGGTGGAGCGATTATCGAATGGTCATGGGATTTTGGAAATGGGATTATCTCAGCTGACCAGAATCCAAGTTATTGTTACGAAAATGCTGGACTGTTTACGCCAATTTTGTCTGTAGAAGATGAGTTTGGCTGCTTTAGTTCGATTTCCATTCCAAGCCTCATTAACGTGAGTGGTGATTTCCCCGTAGCAGATTTCACTCCTTCTACGTTCAATGATTGCAACCCACCGGCAATCATAGATTTTCAAAACAATTCTACGGGCGGGGACCTCGTTTGTAGTTGGATCTTTGATGATGGGTTTACCCAAACAACACAAGGCGTTAACGATGTTTCGCACACGTTTAACTCAGTAGATCAGTTCAATGTTTGTTTGACTGTTGAGAACGAAATAGGATGTGAAACGGAATTGTGCCAAACCATTGAAGTTATTCAAGCTTCAACACCCTCATTTACTGTTTCTGAAACCACTTCTTGTGCTGGCGGAACCATTGAGTTCATTGATACAAGCTCTCCTGTGCCAACATCGTGGTCTTGGGATTTTGACGGAGACGGAATCGAAGACGGTACCGGTTCTACAGTTGTTTTTGCATACAGCACGCCAGGTTTTTACGCTCCGGTTTTAACAGCCGTTTATTCCAACAACTGCTTGGCACAGACAGATGGGTCTATTCAAATCGAAATTCTTGTTCCGCTCATCGCTGCATTTTCTATTGATGATGAAGACGCTTGTGAGGTGCCATTCACTGTTAATTTCACAAATGAAAGCGTAGGGCAAAGCATTACTGATTATGAATGGTTTATTGATGGGGCAGCGGTTGCAACTTCAACAGATTTAGCGCACACATTCACTGATTTTGGTTCTTACACAGTTGGCCTTACGGTGAATACCAGCAATGGCTGTAGTGACACGCTTTCACTAGGCGACATTATTATAATTCAGCCGCCAATCATCAGTTTTATAAATCCAGATGTCATTTGTACTTATGAAAATGTAGATATTCTAGACATTGAAATTGAGAGTCTTGAAATTGTAACAGACATTGAATGGGATTTTGATGGTGACGGAATCATTGACGCCGTTGGAGAGGATCCGGGTTATACCTATACCGAACCAGGAGAGTATACCATTCAAGTATTTTTGACAACCCAAAACGGGTGCACCTCAATTATAGATGCAAGTCAAACAATTTTAGTTCAGCCAAATGTAGTTTCTGATTTTATGGCCAATGCAACTGTAAGTTGTGCAGGCGAGCCCGTAGAGTTTTGCACTGAAATGGAAGAGAGTACCTCTTACTCATGGAACTTTGGCGATAATACAGGTTGGTTTACACTCAGTTATCCAGACTCTTGTACGATCCATGATTACCAAGACACAGGCTATTTTGACGTTACACTGAGCGTCTATAATCAGGCTTGCAATGCCTTGTTGCTATTAGAAAACTACATGTACATTTCTGGCCCCGTTGCATTGTATTCATACGAGCAAGACTGTGCTGATTTGAATACCGTAACGTTTTATGATGAGTCAATTGTAGCTGATTCTCTTGAATGGGACTTCGGGGATGGTTCTCCAATTGTGTACAATGATTTGAACCCCACTCACGTATTTCCTGGACCAGGGACGTACGTTGTTACCCTCTATGCCTACAACTTAGAAACAGGCTGTCCTGATGACCGCACATTCACCATTGTTACAGAAGAAGAGCCAATAGATTTAACGGTAAACCCTTGGCAAGGCTGTGCCCCATTGGAGCCAAACTTTGCTTCTACAGATGCAGGAGACTTTGTTGAATGGAATGTAGATTTTGGCAATGGCGCATCTCTGGTATGCCTTTTAAATGAGGCGAACATTTGGGAGGTCACTACCACCTTTGCAGATGGAACAGAAGATTACGCAACCTTCTCTTTTTCGGCCAACTGGTTCCCAGATATTTCTTATACGGTGCAAGGAAACTATGACATTACGATCAACGGAGTTGATGGTTCAGGTTGCTCAACCACCACCATATATGAAGACGCCGTTTCCGTTTGGAATGACCTAGTGTTTGCAGAGTTTCAGGCAGTAATTATTGAGGGTTGTGACAGCGTCTTGATCGATTTTCAGCCGCTTGGAAACTTCTTAGATACCTATTCATGGGAGTTCAGTGATGGGACGATCTCTAATGAACTGAATCCCATTCATGAGTTTTTACCTCCGTGGGATACCACATTTGCAGCAACATTCACTGCAACTGACCTTTTCGGGTGTGCTTCTGAAGCGACGCAGATTTTGGACTTATTGCCGCCTCCAATTCCAGACTTCAATTTGATACTCAATCCATTTTGTAGCGGAGATAGCTTAACCGTTGAAAACACTTCAATTGGGGACAACCTAACTTTTCAGTGGGGTTTTGATGATCCACTTTCAGGGCCTGACAACATTCAAACTACCATTGATGCGTATCACTTTTATGCAGAAAATGGTTTGTATGATGTTTGCCTTGTAGCTGAAAATGCTCAAGGCTGTCAGCAATCACTTTGTCAGTCAGATGTTGTTTCAATCAATACACCAATGGCAGAGTTCACTTATTCAAGTGGAGTCAATAACTGCCTCTTTGGAGTGCAATTTGAAAACACAACTCAAGGAGTAGTAAACTGCTCTCAATGGAATTTTGGAGATGCCCAACTTGGTACAGGAATGTCGCCCTTTCACACCTATCCAATTGGTGTTTATGATGTGGAACTAATTGTGTGCAATGAATTGGGATGTTATGACACCACTATGGTGGAAGATCTTTTCAACTTTGGGAACATCATCGGCCCCTTTGAAATAGGTTTAGACCCGGTTTCTTGTGCGCCTTTTCAAACCACTTTTGAAGCGTTTAACACCGCAGATCAATCATTCGACTATTTCTGGGAGTTTGGAGATGGTTTTGGAGATTCGAACAACAATACTGAAGTAGCACATACCTACACAGAGCCAGGAACTTATTGTCCATCACTGATCATGGAAGATCAAAATGGCTGTCCTTTCCTAATTGAATGTGAAACTCCAATAGTGGTTGCGGAATTTACTTTTGATGTGACGCCTGTTTCTGAGGTCTGTTTTGGAGATAGCGCAGAAGTGAGTTTCACAGGAGCAGAGAGTTATTTAATCAATGATCCAGATTATTTTTCACAGATTGACGCAGATTCGTATTGGATTCAAGCCCCTGTGAGCACAAATTTATTGATTACGGGGAGTTATGAAGACTGTGTTTTTGAACAGATTATTCCGTTTGTAGTGAACCAACTTCCTAATGTGAGCATTGATTTTATTCCAGAAATTTGCTTCAATCAACCAATCCTTGATTTGGAAGGAGGATTGCCGGTAGGGTTATCAGGAGCGTATACGGTGGAGGGAACTTCCTCAACTACCTTCAACCCAAGCCAACCAGCGAACGAGAGCTATACCATTGTTTATACCTACACAGAAGACTTAGGCTGCGTGAATGCAGATTCATCAGAGGTTTACATCAATCCACTTCCAGAAGTGGCCTTAACCGCCTTTGATCCACTTTGTGAAGCATCAGATTTGCTAGTAATGAACGGAGGAACGCCTCTAGGAGGGGTTTTTGAACTTGGAGGAACAGCCATAACAGCCTTCGATCCAACAATAGGATATGGCACCTACGAAGTGGTATATACTTTTGAAGACATCAACGGATGTGCAGATAGCATTGCATCAGATATTACAGTAAACCCTCAGCCAGCGGTTTCATTTGAATCTGAAGATTTCTGTTGGCAAGGTGAAATTGAACTATCCAGTACCTCAACCATAGCAGAGGGCAGTATTGTTGATTGGGACTGGGTGTTTGATACAGATCAAATCATTAATGACTCCCCTAACGCGACCATTCTGCCTCCAGGACCGGGCACGTTTGATTTAGAACTTACGGTAACTTCTGATGCAGGTTGTGCGGAAGTTATTACCACAGAAGTGACTGCTTTTGCTTCACCAATTGCTGCCTTCCCTGTTTCGAATGTTTGCGAAAACGAAGCGCTTCTTCTTTCAGATGCTTCCACGTCTGACGGCGAACCAATAACAGCTTGGCAATGGCTAGTGAACAATGAGCCATGGTCAAATAACGAAAACCCGGGAGCTCTAGGAATTGATGCTTGGGGTACATTTGAGATTGAACTTACCGTTACAACTTCAGAAGGGTGCATAGACCAGCTGACTCAAACAATTGAGGTGTTTCCAATACCTGAGGTGAGCTTTAGCGCCAATGATTTATGCCATACAGAGTCACTTTTGATCGCTAATGAGTCTACCATTCCGCTCACAACCATTGATGAATTTGTTTGGGAAACAGGAGATGGAACAGAATTGAGCACAGTTGATTTCAATTATGATTATGCCGCCCCGGGTAATTATACCATTAATTTAACCGCAACTAGCTCTGAAGGTTGTGTGGGTGTTTTACTAGAAGAGGTTACCGTGCTTAACAATCCTGTAGCTTCATTTGGAGCAGCGGTAACTGAATTGTGCTCAGGAGGAATGATTGACCTAGAAGACCTTTCATACATCACCAATGGTAACATTGTTACTTGGACATGGACCGCCAATGGGACACAGTTTTCAACGGACCAGAATCCTGTTTTTGATGCTTCAGAACCGGGTTTCTACAACATCGGACTAGTTGTTACAAGCCAGGAAGGATGCTCAGGAGCGTATGTGATTCCGAATTTGCTGGAAGTAAACCCATCACCAATAGCGGGCTTCAATTATACCCCAGACGAACCTACAACCAGCCTTCCTTACATCATTGTCACAGATCAATCAGAAGGGGCTGAAGATTGGGAATACACCATTTCTGATGGTGGTATTTACACTACTCCAGATTTTGAACACACCTTTCCGGGACAGGGCGTTTATGACCTGCAACTTGTTGTGAGCAATCAATTCGGTTGCGTTGACACGTTAATGCTGTCAATTGATGTTGTGCCAGACTTGAGTATTTTCATACCGAATACGTTTACCCCAAATCAAGATGGTTTGAATGAAGTCTTCTTCCCTGTGGTGAATGGTGCTTTACTTGAGCATTATGCCTTTAGAATCTTCAACCGTTGGGGAGAAAAAGTCTTCGAAAGTGCTACGCCTGGCGAAGGTTGGACAGGAAATCACCAAGGTCAAGGCCACTACGTTCCAGACGGTGTTTACACATGGCAGTTGGAAGTAAATTCGGTAGAAAGTGCCCAATATCAATCTCTCACAGGGCACGTCAGCATCATCAGATAAGGATATAAATATCTTCTGCTGTACATTTGCGCAAAATTCATGTTATGCGCGAACTCATTGTTTCATTTCCAGACCAGCTTAACAAAGCCTGGAAGAACGCAAATTCAACCCATTTTAAGGGCCCTCCTTCAACCATCCAGAATGTGGTGATTACAGGGCTTGGTGGATCAGGAATTGGGGGCAAATTCATGTCGCAACTCATTCTAGAGGCCGCGAATGTTCCCGTTGTAGTAAACAATGATTATCGCCTGCCTGGATTTGTAAGCAGAGCAACACTCGTCATTATCTCTAGCTATTCTGGAAATACAGAAGAGACTGTGAGCGCAATGAAAGAAGCCATTAGCAAAGGCGCTATGGTAGCATGTATTAGTTCAGGGGGCGAAGTGACTGAGTTGGCAGAAGCAAACGGTTTCGATATCGTGCGCATACCAGGAGGCAATCCACCAAGATCTCAATTCGGCTATTCTTCCATCTCATTAGCCCGCGTGTTAGAAGCTTATGGAATTGCTCCAGAAGGTTTTTTCAATCGCTTTGAAGCCATGGGCGCGTTCTTAAGCAGTTCAAATGACGCCATTCAAAAGGAAGCCAAAAGAATCACAGATGCTGCACTAGGTAAGCAAATCATCTTGTATTCAGAAGTAAACAACGAAGGGGTCGCTATTCGCTGGAGACAGCAATTGAACGAAAACTCAAAACTGCTTTGCTGGCACCATGTGTACCCAGAAATGAACCACAATGAATTGGTAGGCTGGGAAAGCGGAAACGGTGACATTGCAGCCATTTTGTTGCGCAGTGAAGATGATTTTTCGCGCAGCGTTAAGCGCATGGACATCACCAAAGAGATCTACAAGTCGAAAGGCGCTAGGGTCATTGAGGTGGATG
>Ga0222668_1000275_pt1 | contig 36162 bp, 26 predicted proteins | sample AntAcemetagen728_FD_179823 | JGI IMG/M metagenome (GOLD analysis project Ga0222668, IMG submission 179823) | Saline water microbial communities from Ace Lake, Antarctica - #728 | ecosystem: Environmental > Aquatic > Non-marine Saline and Alkaline > Saline | place: Antarctica: Ace Lake...
ATCAGGAAGATCGTCAGAGAGAGCAAGTGAACTTGCGCCATTTCGGTTTTGTTTGGAAGTAAAGGATGACTTGCCAATCATGTTTGACTTGAGTAACTATAATCTCATCGTGACAGGCGGACTGTTACTGGTTGTCGCCTGGGCTCTCTTGAAAAGTTTCCGCAATCAAGCCCGTATACGCGACCGCGATCCATTAGCGGAAGCGAAGCATGAGATTGCCAGCCGCGAACAAAGCCAATTGAATCGGCTCGACAAACTCGAAGTCAAGCTCTATGAGTATGGTCGAGAAATAGAAGCCCGGAGCGATGACCGCCTGCGTGTCCTTGATGAATTGCTGCTGGATGCCGACCGGGAAATCAACCGTTTACGCCAGCAACTGGCTCTGGCGCAACAGAGTCCCCAAGCGACTCCCCCTGAAGCGGGGCCGGATATTTTGGTGTATGATAATTCCCGCAAAATCTCTGCCGAATCAGAACGCCGGGCCATGATGATTTATCTCAGTCAGGCAGGGTTTTCTGCACAGGAAATCAGTAACAGCTTCTACTGCAGTCTGACTGAGGTCGAAACAATTCTGGCTGAAGAAAACAGGCCACCATCAACGGATACTGCTTGAGACGCTTCTCTTCCAGCAACTGAGATTAACCGGTTACTAATTCCGAAATCGGTAATGCATCAACCAGCTTTACTTCCCGATCATCCACGTGAGCCAGGCAGCTATTGGGATCTAATCCCAGGTGATGATAAATCGTAGCCGTCAACTCTGCAGCATGAACCGGGCGTTCCACAGGAGCGCTGGCCCGTGCGTCGCTGGCGCCCACCACTTGACCACCGGGTGTACCACCGCCGGCGACTAACGCTGACCAGACATGAGGCCAATGATCGCGACCTCCCTGCGCATTGATCTGAGGCGTGCGACCGAACTCTCCGGTGGAAACCACCAGTGTGTCGTTCAGCAATCCTTTCGAAGAAAGATCATCGAGCAACGTGGATAACGCTTTATCATAAGCGGGGCCCAGCGAGTCCCGATATTCATAAACTTTTCCGGAAGTCCCTGTTCCCGTACCATGACAGTCCCAAGTCATCTGCTGATGCAGATCATCGAACAAATTGACGACCACGCACCGCGTTCCCCGTTCCACCAGTTGACGCGCCTGCAGCAATAACCTGCCAAACCGGTGTTTTCCGTATTGTTGCTGAATCGCCTTGGATTCTCCCTCGATTTCAATCTCATAATCACCGGCGCTTGATGATTCTCCGACTGTCGTCGCCGGTGCAAATTCGTCTCCCAGAAATGTTGCCTGCTGACCACGGTAGGTATTCACTCCCAGAGAACTAACCAGACGTGGCAAGACAACAAAGGGAGGCGCATCACCGCGTGGCCCCCACTGCCGCGAAACGACGGAACCAAAACAGGGATAATTTAACGCCCGCTTGGATAACCGCCCAGTCTGAATGAGCTGATGGCCGGTTTCATGGATGGGAGCCGCATCGTGATACAGCGATCGAATCAGCGAAAACTGTCCTGCCCGCTGAGCCAATTGTGGAAAAGGCTCACTCAGAAACACACCCGGAACTGACGTCGAGATCGCTTTGAGAGGGCCGCGAACTTCAGAAGGCGCGTCCGGCTTCGGATCAAACGTTTCCAGTTGGCTGGCGCCCCCTGTCATCATGATCAGGATACAGTTCTTCTGCGAACGATCCCTCTGCCCAGCTGCTAACGCGGCCTGTTCCGACATGGACAACCCGGCGAAACTCAAACTACCGACGCGCAGAAAATCCCGCAGCGATACTTCAGAGTGATTTTGTTTGGAACTCATAACGAATATTGCTCACTGCTTTTCAAAATGTTTCGTCTTATCTGGGGCGGTCGTATTATACCAGCCTTGATCTATAGTCGAAGAATTGATCCCGTAGAATTCACCTTGTTTCTGAAACTTCGACACCAAATCAAAAGTTCATGCTGGTTCCTTGATCTGAATCCGGGCGCCACGATTCAGGGGATTGACGGTTCTTAACAAACAAGATTCACCGTAACCATTTTTATGTATTACACTTGCGACTTTATCAGCCTCAACAGAACTTGGACAGACCACCGACAATGTGGGGCCCCAGGAAGTTTGGGCAATTCCCTGAATTCCTTGAGAAATCAACAGTTTTTCCAACTCGATCATCCGTGGATGAGCGAAAATTCCCCCTTGAGCGGGCGTGAAGAACTCACCCACAGTGTGTCCAAAGGCTGTCAAACCGGCACTAAATTCTGGAAAATCACCTGTCTGAATCGCAGGCATGAGTTGCATCAGCACCAGTCGGCAGAGCTTTTCCGTAATGGAAACTGGCATCGGACCTAATTTCTGAATCGCGTCCGCTTCGACCATTCCTGAGATTCCCGCCTGATTGAGGGGCGTAATCAACAGAATTTTCCAGTCTTCAGGAAAATCAGTGTGCAGCACCAGCGGGCTGATCTCATCAGGCGCGCGTTTCCCCCCCTCTACCAGAAATCCACCCGCATCAAAACCATGTATGCCCAGTGCAGAACGCGCGCCGCGCTGCACGCGCTGCGCTAATTCAATAGAAGACAGCCGCTGCTCTCCCGACAATACAGAAATTGCTTGTGCGACCGCCAGGCTCAACTGTGTGCCGGAACCAAAACCACAATGCAAAGGAATTTCTGACTGTAACTTGATAGAAAAAAATTGCTCGCGCGCAGAACCAGTCAGGTGACAACGGGCGGCATCAATCGCCGCTTCGATTTTTGAACGACAGCCCTCACTACAAACAATGGTGTCTTGTGTGTTTGATGATTGCTTGGCGGAAAGAATCAAAGACGGCTCATCCACCATTAAACCGATACCACCAAATTCGCGTCCTGTCTCAGGAGCAAGAGACAGCAACCCCCAATGTAATCGACTTCCCGTAGTGATACTCACTTCGCGTGACATGACAGATCTTAGCTTCTGAGGCTGTGAGAAAATTTAAGTGAGAAATTACGTTCCCGCATACGCTTTGGCAATATATTCTTCCAGCAAGTTAAACGCCGTCTGTTCATCCGGACCAGCGGTCTTTTTCACAATTTCCGCTAAGGCACGATACTGGGCCTCTAGTTCACTCTGTTCGATAAGATGTGTCCGCGTCGCCAGAATTGCTGCTTCCAGCACGGCATGCTTGGCTCGATTCAGTCCAAAATAATCACGAATTCGCCCGTGATGAACCACCACAGCCTGCATGACGGTTCGTGCGTCAGTTTCATCAATCGACTCAATCTGAAATTCATACCAGCGACAGGCGGACTGTAAAACATCACCGGCAATCTGTTCCGCAGGAAATGTCGCTGGAATTTCATTCAACCGACCGATGGCTGCTTTTGCCAGTAACAAAACATCGTCAACTACATGCAAGACGCCGCAGCGGGTTTCCTTCAAATTGCTGAAGGTACGCGATGTCTGAAAAGGGCGCAATACAAACCGGGTCATCTCGGGATCGACCACAGGTCCCATGGGAGCAATGTTTAATTCTCCCTGCTGATTTCTACTGGTAACAATGCCTTCCAGAATCATCAAAACGGCTCTCTGAAATAAAACAAATGCACTTTACAAGCTATCATCATAGTCCAGAACAGACTCTGGTGAAACCTGTGGCAGCTCCGAAATCCGGACCTGTTGGCAGTTATCTTCAGAGACAAACAGAGTGGTCAGTCAGCATTGAGAGACTAGCGGGTAAACCCGACGTAGAAGCTGAAGACCTGTGTCTGGTCGAATGTTTCCTTAGCCAATGGCACCGAGAAGTCCAGAGCCACTGGAACAGGTCCCATCGCAGGAACCGTTAAGCGGAGACCGGCACCGACTGAAACACGGAACTGATCGAGAGAAACACTATCTTCGACGGTACCAAAGTCACTGAAGAAGACCATCTGAATCATTTCATCGGCAGTAATTGGCACCATGTACTGGGCACTACCCAGGAAGCTCCAGCGACCACCAATGGCGACCCCATTTTCCCGCGGAGTCACTCCCCGGAATTCGAAGCCGCGGAAGGTTTGGAAACCACCGGCATAGTATCGTTCAAATACTGGAGTATCATTATCGGTCCACCCCAGTGAGGCACTCAAAGAAAGAATATGTCGTCCGCCACCATCGGGTCGCTGATAGAGTGTAAAATACTGACTGGCGTTTGTTTCCAGGCGGGTGTAATCAAAATCGCCGACGGCCTGCTCAACAGCGGCTTCGAAGATATGACCTTCCGCAGGTAAAAATGCCGCATCGCGTGTATCGTGTGTGGCTGCAAGTCGGAATGTACTCAGCAAATTATTTCCCACAGCCTGCTGAACGATGGGAGGTGTCGGCGTTCGGGGATTTCGCAGATCAACATTTTCCAGGCGGAACTGACCGTTGACTGACCATTCCTGAGTCAACTGTCGCCCTAGAGTCAAACGTGTTCCAACGCGTTCTTCGTCCCAGTCTGTATAGAATCGAGTGAAGTAAAACCCACTGACTCCCAAGCTGAAGTTGGTATCGAGGAAATAAGGATCCGTCCAGTTGACCAGATAGCGGCTGACTTGATCGCCGGGAACTGCTTCCGCACGGAACCGCTGTCCGCCACCGCGCCATGCGGTTCCATCTAAAATATCTTCAAAACTGCGTGGCGGCCTGAGGATATCAAAGTTTTCTTCCTGCAGAACAATCGAACCGACCACACCCGCATCACTGTTGACACCCACGCCGAACATCAATCGCCCTGTGCGACTTTCGGAAGCATAGACATCCAGATCGACCCAGCCCGGTTGCTGTTGGGGGAATTCGGTTCCCATCGGATCACCCAGAGGGCTGTTTCCAAACATGGGATTGAGTGGTTCCGGGATTCCATTATCGTAGTTTTGGCCTCGAAAAACGTCCTGCTCACGCATGTGTTGTTCGTAGACTTCATGTTTCTGTGTTTCGATTACGGGTCGCTGACGTTTCGGCTCTTTGAACACTTCCTGCTGACGTCTCTGGCCTTTTGCCCAGTCACGCTCACGGTTCTGGCCTCGCACAATATCATCTTTGCGACTTGCTGCGAGTTCACGTTGTGGGTCGACTTTTGTGACATTGATCCGTGGCCCATTGGGACCCTTTTCAAATACCTGGCCGCCTTCGATGCGCCGTTTACTTTTGGTAATCAAACGTTGATTTGCTAAATCGCCGGGCGCGACCAGCATTGGGTTTGTCAAAACCGAACTTTTGGTACGTGGATTGTCACCAGCGATGTGCGGTGTAATCCGTCGAATTCGATACGGTTTATCTTCGTTAATCCGATATTCCAGATCGACTTCACCGGGCGCTTCCAGAAAAACAGGAACTGGATTGACTCGCGCGAACAGATGGCCGATTTCTCCGTATTTAATACTCAGCTTATCGACATCTTTAGAAAGGACCCGACTGTTGAAATACTCGCCTGAAGCCAATTTAATTTCGTCGCGAATCTCATCTTCCGAGAAAATTTGATTGCCCTCAATCAAAATATCACGGATCTTGTAACGTTTGCCTTCGTTCACCGTATATTCGACTTGAACCCGTGAGCGATCTTTGTTGTAGCCGACCTTCTCTTTAATTTTGACATCAAAGAAACCCAGACTGTTATAATATTGTGTAAGCGAGATTAAGTCGTCTTCGACTGTGGCGGGATCGTATTTGCCACCAAGAATACTCAAACCGAGGGGTGCTTTTTTTGTCAGCAGTTTTGTTTTGAGTACGCCTGCCGAGACGAATTTGTTCCCATGAAACTTGATGCCTGAAACAACAACTTTGGGACCTTCTTTAATCTCGAAAATCACTTGACGATCATTGGAGTCACCGCCTTTGAGCAGCTTGATCTCAGCAAAACGATAACCGCGTTCAGTATAGAGTTGCTTGATCCGATGCACGGATTCCTGATTGGCGGAAACATCAAAGGGAGAACCGACTTTCAACCCGGTAGTCGCCTCCAGACGCTTGGTTTTGACTTTCTTATTTCCACGAAATTCAACCTTCTCAACAATCGGACGTTCTTTCACTTTGAATACCAGAACCAGTCCTTGTTCGGTTTTTCGATAGACGGGCTGCACACTGGAAAACCAGCGTGTTGCAAAGAGTTCTCTCACATCATCAATCACTTGATCGCGAGAAACAGGTCGACCGCGTTGAATTTTTGTCTTTTGTAAAATCGACAGTGCTGGAATCGATTCATTGCCTTCCACGCGAATATCGAAAAGTGGTTCATTCAAAGAAATGGAACCCTTTCCTGATTTCTGCGCAAAGGCTGAGCTCGTCAACGAAAGATTTTCGTTGAGGCAAACTCCAAATAATGTAATCTGTACCAGGATCAGGCTGAATGCCCATCGGAATGCGTTACCGCATCTGGTGTCAGATAAGACACCTTTTGTCATGTCGAATCCAATTGTAATTATAGCAAAAAAGATATGAGGTTCACTTCATTGTGACAGGTTGGAAATCTCTTTTTCAAAGGTCCTGCAATCTCAGGGAGGAGACGAGAACAGGAAGTGCAGACAGGAAAGTTACCCTCTGGTTAATCGTGGGTTGCGTAGAAATAACGCAAATCGAAAACAGCCGCAAGACGAGTTTTTCAATGACCATCAGATTTGATGACATCGACTGAAAAAAAGTCCTCTGCCCGCTGAACTTACTTGTAATTCTTACAAGCATCAGCAGCATTTACCGCTCGTTCCAGCTTGAAACCCCCACTCTCAGGGGGTGGAATTGAAGCTGGTAAACCAGGGAAAGTTAAGCGTGTATTCAGCGGTTGACTGTAAGTGGCAGGCCACACAGGACAAAACCACATTGTTGGCTGAGACCTCTTCGGAATTTGTTTTGGTTTGCTGGAGTCCCCCGTTTTCACGCTGAGCAATCCAGAGGCAGGACTGCTGGCCTTGCAAACCGTTCGCGCCCGATGGGAGGTGCTGCTCGGGGCCTCCCAGAGAGATCCCCCAGCCCATCAGAAAACCGGCCATTAAAATCAACGCCGCATGCATGAGTCGCTTTTGATAAGGCTTTGACTTCAGAGGCTGTTTTGCTGTCTGACTGATGCCGGCTTCTGCTCTCAAACGGGTCGCCGCCTGCTCAGCCATGCGCACCGTTTCTGCTGACAGAAAAGGCGCTCCTGCTTGTGGAAAAACAGACGCTGCATCCTGCGATTGAATCTGGTGAAAATCAGTCGTAAATTCGCTGGGTTCATCTACGTCTAGCGTATCATCCAGAATCTGCTGAAACGTATCCAGCGCCGGCGCCAGAGTCTCTTTCATCTGCCGACAGCGAGGACACAATTGCAGATGCCATTGCAGCTCCTCACAATTGTGATCTGTGGGATGAGTAATCAGTTCAAAAGCTTCGTCACAATTCATAAAACATCTCCTTCCGAAGTCTGCGCTTCAGAAAAACGATGAGCCAATTGAAGCAATCCGTTTTTCACACGTATTTTTGCTGCTGACAAACTACAATCCATCGTTAACGCAATCTCAGTAAATTTCAATCCGCCAAAAAAACGCAGCCTCAGCGCATCGGCTTGAACTTCTGATAACTCAGAGAGATACAAAGCCAGAAGTTCAAATTGTTCTGTCTTCAATGCAATGTGCAAAGGAGTTTCTGACGAACTGGGTTCGGGAATGACCGCAGCTTCCGCAGCAGCAAATGAGGAACGCGACATTTCACGTGGCTGCCGTAATTCCCGTTTATAATGACGCCGACACTGGTTCAAAAAAATTGTCCAGAGCCAGGTCGAGAAGGCAAACGCAGGATTATACGACTCCCGCGCAGCAAATGCAGATAAAAATGCTTCCTGTACCAGATCTTCCGCCGCTGGTAGCTTGCCGTATTTACTCCAGGCAAATCGCAGTAAACGATCACGATAGCGCAACACCAACTCATCGTATAGAAGATACTCTCCTGCGCAGATGCGTTTCATGATGGTGGCATCGTCAAGCATTTGATTCATCCGAAATGGCCAGCATACGGTGAAAGCCGCCTGCAAAGCCTGATTTACTCAATTCCAACTGATATCTGTTCCACTAATTCTAGCGAGACAGGTTCGCGCAATGCAACCTGAACAGTGCCATCTCGGCCGATCCCGCATCACGTATTCTTTTTAAGCTCGGCCCCAATCTGATAGATTTCTTCAGTATCGAGTAGCAGATCATTGGTTTCGAAGAGCTTACGAATGGCGGCTTTATGAATTTTCATCTTGGTGCCCCCCACGCCAATTGCCCCGTAACACAGAATCCCATCGCGGTCGGTCGCTTGATCCATCACGTCGACTTCTTCCACACCCGCGGGAGGTACGGCGTTGAGATCAATCACGACTTTGAGTTGTTTCATCGGTTTCCAGCAGGCCGCGGGTATCAGTTTGACTCCTGCTGCACCGGCAGCGATAATCAGATTTGTTTCCCGGTTAGCTACTTCGATCTGCTTGTGATCTTTTAACGACAAAGCCTGCAATTTTGCTCCTTCGACAGTGGCTGCAATCGCATCGCAGGTCACCTGAGCGCGCTCTTCAGAACGAGAAGCCACAATCACCTTTGCACCACGGTTCGCGAGCAATTGCGCGGCGCGTTGACCAACAGGGCCGGTTCCCCCCAGTATCAGTGCCGTGGTTTCAGAAAATTTGAGATGCTTTTTTGCCGCCAACACCGCAGCCGCTGCGGTAGTGTTGGAACCATTCGAATCCATCATGACCGAAACACGCACCGGACCGAAAAACGTCTGCTGAATACGTTGAAAGAGTGCCTCACCCGCTTTGACATTACTTCCACCTACAAAAATCGCAGTATGCTGCAGTTTCTTCGGTCCGCGAGTAAACATCGCGCCGTGTACCAGCGCTTCCACATTTTCAGGCGTGATACCACCATAACTCAGCAGTTCATCAACATCGGCATCGATGGCCACGACTCGATCAAACGTGCTGGGCTGCACGTCGGTATCCAGTTGGATCAGTATGTTTTTCATGATATTTCTGAAACTCACCAAAGCAGGAAAACTGTAAAACACAGAACGAAAAACCCCTGCTCTGAAAGAACAGGGGTATGATCTCGATCTTTCCACCTATGCAGAAATTTCAGCCCGCATAGAAGGGGTGAGAGGCTTCACTCTTCTTGGCAAGCATTTCATCAACAGAAGGCTCATTTTTCATAGCACGAGCAATCGCTTCTTTGGTGGCTGCGTAGTTGTAATCAAAGATTTTCTTGTCGTCATCTGCTTCCCAGTGAATGAACACACCGCAGACAATCACAAGATCTTCGCACTGGTCTTTGGGAATCACGCCTGCCTCAACACTGTCTGCCACTGCTTTGGCAACGGCGTATTGAGCGGGGCCGAACATCTGAACGGCTTGCTTAGCGCCTTTGATTGTGACCTTGGTGATCATCACTGTGGCTGGCTTTACAGCCAGGTTTGGTGATAATACCGCCAACAGGTTGCTGTGACCCATTTTCTGGTTGGATAGAGCGTTTGCAAAAGCCACTCCGACAGGACCAGTTTTGTCACCAATCAACAAATCGATATGAGCAACTTCATTACCTTCACCGACAAGTGACTCACCGACAAATATTGACATTCTTCGTTCTCCATTTCGTATTAGGTTCTTACAGTTATGCGCGGTGCATATACTTAAAACGGATCACGAATACCGCAGTCCTGGACGGACGACGAAACAAACTCAAATCCGCTTCGCCTTGGATCATTCGTAGCCTATATCATGTAATAACAATTTGAGAACAGGATTGCCAGTAATTCGCTGGTAATCAAACTAAATCCTCATAAAATTGTCACTTCATTCAACCAAACTGCGATTTTATGAACAAGCAAAAACAAACTGATTTTTTCGAGAAACCGGAATTGCTCATTGTGGGCGCCAGCACGCGCGCCGCCGCGTTTTCGGCTATACGTACCGGTTTCCAGCCTGTCTGCGTCGATCAATATGCTGACCTGGACCTGCGCGAAATTGCGGAAGTCCTGCTCAAAACGGATGACCGCTCAGACTGGATCGGAACGCTGAATCAACGTCCCGCCCTGGATTGGATCTACACCGGAGCGATGGAAAATCAGCCTGAACTTATTGCACAAATCAGCCAGAAACATCGACTGAGAGGCTGTAGTTCGGAAATTTTGCAACGTGCCCGCAATCCGTTTTTTCTGGAACAGATTCTTTCACACAACAAAATTCAAGCGGCCCCTTGCCTGCCATCTGGTTCTTTATTAAATGGAACTACAAAGTGGCTCTCAAAACCACTCAAGGGTTCTGCAGGACACGGAATCCAGTTCACCGATTCTGTTTCAGCCGATTCGATGACGAATGCAGCCCGTTATCTGCAACGCTATCAACCAGGAATTCCGCTGTCTGCACTCTTCATTTCATTCCAGCAGGTCACCGTTCTGGTTGGAATTTCCATGCAGTTCATAGGAAACCGAGCCTTTAATGCCGCTCCCTTTCATTTTTGTGGCGGAATCACTCTCTCCCCTGTTGCCCCCGCGATCAAAGGCTCACTTGAGGATTTAGGGCAAACGATCGCCGGGCAGTGTCAACTACAGGGGATCTTTGGCTGCGATCTACTGCTGAATCCGGAGCAACAAAATGCCATCTGGTTAAATGAAGTCAATCCCCGCTACACGGCGCTCACAGAATTATTTGAGCTGCAATATCGTCTGCCACTCCTCTATTGGCATATTGCCGCCTGCCGCTCGTTTGAGGAAACTCAGATGGAAACAGAATCCCCTGAAGAATTGCAGAAACAACTTCTGCAAGCTGAAAAACAGCCATTTCCACAAATTTCGAAGGGCATTCTCTATGCCACACAGGATCTGATCTGCCCTGAAATCGACTGGAATCGCCCCTGCGCCGCAGATCGCTATCAAATCCCCGAAAGTGCCGATCTCCCCTGCCCGGATACCGCCATTCCTGCCGGTTCGCCGCTGTGTACTATCTATGGAGTAGGGGAGAACCATGAATCCTGCCTGCAGTCACTGGCTGGCAGAGTCGTCCGCTATGAGCGGCTTTTTGATCCAGATCGATGTCAGCCGAGGTCCAGTTCAGACGTGCTTAGCATGCTCTGGCCCTCAATGAAAATAGAAAATCCGTTTTTTCCGGGTTTTTTCTCAAGCCGGAATGAATCGCATTCGTTTCTTGAAGATTGAACGCATTGGTTATAAAATCAAGTTTAGAATGAGCGTTCTCTAAGACGACATATAAAACACAGATGGCCTGTCTTACTGATTTGTCACGTAGCATGAAGGAATAATTAAAGACCAATGCCCAAGTCAACAGATATCAAAATCGTTGAGGCAAAGTTTTCAACAGAAGAAGTTCCCTTTCGTACCCCTCTCAAGTTTGGCGGGCGGGTTATGGAGAGTAGCGTTCTGTTAAATGTGGAAGTTATCGTTGAAACACGCAACGGTAAGCAGGGTATTGGAATCGGCAGCATGCCCGCCGGTAATATCTGGGCATGGCCTTCCTCGATCGTCAGTCCGGACGAGGCTCTGAAAGCCATGATCGAATTTCTGGAGGAAGCAGTTGAAATTGCCAACATCTGTCCGGAAATCGCACATCCGATTGACCTGATGTATCATATTTCGGCCGAATACCATTTCATGGCGAAAAAACTTTCGAAGCGGTTAGGCCTGAAGGAAGAAATTCCCGAACTGGCGCAGCTTGTCGCTTCGAGCCCCCTGGACGCAGCCATACACGATGGCTTCGGGCGTGCAAATCATATCAACAGCTACAACGGCCTCTCCTCAGAATTTATGGACCACGATCTATCCGAGTATCTGGATGATCAATTCAAGGGGGAATACCTGGATCAATACACGCTCCGCGACCCCAAACCAACGCTTCCAATCTACCATCTGGTCGGCGCACTGGATCCCATCACCGAAGCAGATATCGCCGAGCGGATTAATGACGGACTACCGGAAACCCTGGGAGAATGGATCAAAGCCGACGGACTGACTCATCTGAAAATCAAACTCTCCGGAGAGGATCTGAATTGGGATATCAGCCGCGTCATCGCTGTTGAAAATGAAGCGGTCAAAGCACAAGGCGAACGTGGAAACGATACCTGGTTTTACTCGCTGGACTTTAACGAAAAGTGTGAAAACGTAGATTACGTTCTCGACTTTCTGAACAAAGTGCAAGAACAGACGCCGGCCGCCTTTGATCGGGTTCAGTATATTGAACAACCTACCAACCGAGATCTCAAAGCCAACCCCGAAAACAAAATGCACGCAGCAGCCAAGATCAAGCCGGTTGTGATCGATGAATCGCTGGTCGACTATGAATCGTTGCTGCTCAGTCGTGAACTCGGTTATTCAGGCGTCGCCTTGAAAGCCTGCAAGGGGCAAACCGAATCGTTGTTCCTCGGTGCTGCTGCCCAGAAGTTTGACATGTTCCTCTGCGTTCAGGACTTGACCTGTTGCGGTTATTCATTCCTGCATTCGGCCAGCCTGGCAGCCCGGATCCCGACCATCGCCGCGATTGAAGGCAACGGGCGTCAGTATTGCCCTGGTCCAAACAAGAAATGGAAACGCTCTTATCCCGGCATGTTCAATATTACCGATGGGACAGTCAAGACAGCCGAACTCAACGGCGATGGTTTAGGTTTCTGAGAACGGAATCGACGTCTTCATCTGCTTTCAATTAGAAAAAGAGCCGCTCATGCATAGCCTGCTGAGCGACTCTTTTTTGTTTCCGGGTCTGCTCCGGGCTGTTGAGTGAGCGTCCGCGTAACGAACCGCAGGCCCCGCTTCATTTCTGACAGGCAGGCACATTACCAGACATTATTGCGTTGCTGGTATGACTGAAAGTTAAAAAAGGCGAATAAGGCAAACATGATGCCGGCAAACCGCAAACCCTGCTGAAAGAAATAAAAGGCAAGCGCACCGGCAACCACCATGGAGATCTGAATCGCCAGCACATCACCACGATAGCGTTTCACTGCTTTACAGACATCCTCACAGATATGCCCTCCATCCAGAGGCAGGACTGGTGCAAGATTAATCAATCCCCAAAACAGATTGATATAGAGCAAATAGTAAAATGTCATGCTGATATAATTCAGTGCCTGTTGGCTGAAGTCATTCCATAAACCATATCTGATTGAAAGATACTTAAAGAAAAAGATCGCTCCATACAGGGCAAAACCGGCCAGCGGCCCTGCAGCAGATACGATAATGGAGCGCCGCGTTGTCATCCCGGAATAAGGCTGAAACATGGCCAACCCACCAAAGTGATACAAGACAATTTCAGGAGGCCAGCCAAAGTATTTTGCCGTGAGCGCGTGCCCTAATTCATGAACCAGAATTGAGACAAACACACAGGCGATCCAGATGAAAGTCATTCTGATATCATTGGGAGCCCAGCCCATGAACGCCGAAACTGCCCAGAAGAGTGGATGCACGCGCACCGGAATCCCAAACAGAGAAAAACGCAAATCAAATTCTGTGGGAGCAACATTTCCCAGCATCTTCGAAACTTTCTGGATACATTTCCATCAAAGCGGCCCCGACGAACGGGAACCATTGGAGATCTGAACAGCAGACCCCATTGCCATTCGTATTCTGCCCGGAATGTATCGCGGACATGAAACCAAGACAATTGCAGTTTTTACAACTTTAATCTCGTCATTTTTTGTGTCAGTTTTTCTTCTGATCCGTTTACAGTAGTGAAATCGTGTCGGAAAATATAGGCTTTATCCAGATTCACATGACTTAACATTGACGCATCTCACGAAAAGGATACGATTTGCAAACATAATGGGCAGTGGGTCGCACAAGTTCTGATCTGACTGAATCTTAATCGATCACTCAGATCACTGCGGGGATACCCCGTGGGAGAAGTATTGACCATTCTACGACACGTGAAGTGTCGCAACGATAGACGGTTATCGTAGCGACACTTCGACACAGGATCGGTTGTGCGGCCCGCTGGCCATTTCTATTTTCTTCTGTCGATACACATAAAGACCTGACTGCAGGATTTCTGAATGGGTTTATTTGATTTCATACGCCGGCTCTTTCTGGGCGCCCCCTCCGGCCAAACTGCAGCAGTTCCTGAATCAGGCCCAATGCCAGAACAGCCTGCCTCGCACAAGACGTTCCGCAAAGCCCGTCTGCAACCCCTGCGCTACCTCAAAGGGCAAAAATTCGATACGTCCAGCATCGACGAAGTATCGTCTCCCCCTTATGAACTGGCGCGCTATGGTTCTCGTACCGGTCATTACTTTGACATGGCTCAGGATGGTGATTCTGAAAAACGGAACCAGTATCAATTGCCACATTTTGCGACTCCAGCGGAACTTTCCCAATGGCTGGAAATCACACTGGGAAAACTGGCCTGGCTGACGCACCGGTTTAATCAGTTCGATCGTCCGGATGACGCCCAGGAATCGCACTACACTTACCATTGGCTCGCTAAGCGAAATGGTTTTCGGCTGATCGAGGCGCCCCGCCCCTTTCTCAAGATGGCGCAACAACAGATTTTACAGGAAATTCTCAGTCAGATTCCCGTTCATTCCGCAGCACACGGATTTGTCACCGGCCATTCTCCTGTCACAAACGCACGCCCACACACAGGCAAACGCGTGGTGGTCAAATTCGATCTGGAAAATTTTTATTCGAGCGTCAAATTTTCACGCGTCGTTTCTATTTTTCGGAGTGTGGGCTATTGTCGTGAAGCCGCACTGTGCCTGGCACGTCTGACAACATCGGCCATCCCTGCGAATCTCCCGTTTCCCGATGGAAGCGTGCGACCTCTGTTACCTTATCTCTCGCGCCATCTGCCCCAGGGTGCATCCACGTCTCCTGCATTGGCAAACCTGTCTGCATTTTCGCTGGATGTCAGGCTCTCGGGATTAGCACGTTCGTTTAATGCAGAATACACACGCTACGCAGACGATTTGACTTTTTCCGGATCGGATCAGTTTCTGCGTTCGCTCCGTGTATTCATTCCGCTGGTAGACCAGATTGTTCGGTCGGAACGATTTCAGGTCAATCAATCGAAACGACGCGTGTTGAGAGACAATCAACAGCAGAAAGTCACTGGCGTTGTTGTGAATGAACACCCGAATGTTCCGCGTAAAGAATTCGATCTCCTCAAAGCGATTCTTACCAATTGCATTCGCCAGGGCCCCGCAGGCCAGAATCGAGAGAATCATCCCGATTTCGCCAGTCATCTGCGCGGTCGTGTGGCTTACGTGCAACAGCTCAACCCAAATCGTGGTCAGCGTTTACTTCAGCTTTACCAACAAATTCGCTGGTAACCGTAATTGCGAGAACTTGCCTTGTCTCGACGGTGCTTTCTGAGGCATAATAGGCTGACTACCTCCCCTGCAGGCCTGTCAAATTCCAGGTCTTTTTTTGATCCCTGATGGAACCGGTTTCGTTTCATCAATCAGGGAGATAATCTCGTGCTAATACCTTTCGATTAGTTAGGAACTATTGTGGGTGGATTTTTTCGCATCCTGTTCGCCAATCCCTATTTCAGGAACCTGTTAAAACCATTAACACGTTTCTTTATCGGGTTGATTGCCATCCCGATTTTCCATCTGATTCTCAATAAGGTTGTTCGCGTTCAGGAAATTGATGCCGAGCTGGAAAAAGACCTGGAGGAGTGGTTTCGCGGTTCCTTATTACTGCTGGCTGCGACCGCTAATATGGAAGCCGCGCTGTTTGGCTGGGTTCCCATGAGTCTGCAGGGTACCGAAGGCTGGGTTTTGATGGGCTTTCGGATCATGTTGGCCATTGGCGTAATTGAAGCCATGCCCGATCAGGAATTATTTTCAATCATCCATCCCGGCCCGCCTGCTTTAAAACTTTCAAAAAAGTATGGCATCTTTCGGGAGTTGAAAGAAAAATGGTGGGCCATTCTGAAAGGACTGGTCTGCCAGCATATCAACCGTTCTTCTCCGGTCTTCGCCATCCTCGCAGCCATCGCCGTAGATACAGTGGGCTGGGTTTGTTATGGAATCGCGATCACCCAGTATTTGATCATCGGCCTGGTTACTTCGCGTGATCGTGCGTTGGACGTCCTCTCGGAATTTGATCGAAAGGTCAACATTCGCCGCCGCGAACTCATTGAAGAATTCGATTTGGATGAATCAGAAGTCAAAGCAGCAGACCGCAAAAAATGTGAAGAAGAACTGGAGCAGGAAACGCTGCCTTCTGGCGCAGAGGACTCTGATACACCGGAAGTAGATCAGTCCAAAGCGTCCGCTTGAACTTGATCAGTTCATTCTTCTTCAGCGGCTCTTTTTTCAGCGGCTTTTTTCTTGGCTGTTTTCTTGGCTGCTGTCTTTTTTGTTGCTGCTTTTTTGGTGGTCTTCTTTTTCGCAGCCGCCTTCTTGGTTGTCTTCTTGGCTGCTGCTTTCTTCGTTGTTTTTTTGGCTGCCTTCTTCTTGGTCGCTTTTTTCTTTGTTCCTTTTTTCGCTGCTTTGATTTCAAGCCACTCGACGGCCTGCTCCAGTGTTACGTCATCCACTTCATAGCCTTTGGGAATGGTGGCATTGATTTTCCCATGTTTTACATAAGGTCCGTAACGACCATCGAAAATTGCAACCTGCTCTTCGTCCTCGGGATGTTTTCCCACTTCGCGAATGGGGGTCGGTGCACTCCGCTGACGGGCCTGTTTTAACAATTCCACCGCGCGAGGCAGTTCGATTGTCAGAATGTCATCTTCTTTCGCGAGCGACTTATAAACCTTGTCATGCAGCACATACGGACCAAAGCGACCGATGCCGGCGTTGACTTTCTTTCCGGTTTCGGGATGCTCACCTAAACCACGCGGCAGGCTCAAGTATTTCAAGGCAAGATCCAAATCAATCGTATCTGGATCGACGGTCTTGGGAATACTTACCCGTTTTGGTTTTGGTCCATCTTCAATCACATCCCCTAACTGCAGATAAGGGCCAAACGGACCGAATAACTTGTAAATCGGCGTATTTTCTTCGGGGTGCATGCCCAGTGATTTCGGGCCTTCACTTTTCTGGCGAATTAATTTTTCTGCCAGTTCATTCGTGAGATCGGCGGGCGCGATATTATCGGGAATCGAGGCCGATATCGGTTCTTCTTCCGCACCATCGGTCACGTAAGGTCCATAACGGCCGACACGTACTGCCGAATTGATTCCGTCCAAATGCAACGTGCAGATTTCACGCGCATCGATGGTCTCTTCTTTGGCTTTGACCTGCTCGTCCAGGCCTTCTTCGCCTCGATAGAACTGATTCAAATAAGGCAACCGGTGGCCTTCACCGATGGCAATATCATCCAGCTCCTGCTCCATAGCCGCTGTAAACTGCAAGTCGACCAGATTTGGAAAAAACTTTTCAAGTAAGCGCGTCACTGCCAGCGCCGTAAATGTGGGCACAAGCTGGCTGCCTGTCTTATTCACATAACCACGGTCCTGGATTGTTCCGATAATGGAGGCATAGGTACTCGGACGGCCGACGCCTTCACTTTCCATTTTGCGAACAATGCTGGCTTCCGTATAACGCGCGGGAGGCTTGGTTTCATGCTTGAGGGGATCAACCTGGCTGGCTTCGAGTGCCTGATTTTCTTCGAGCGGCGGCAGCATTGACTCACTGTCGTCCAAAGCGGCTTCCGGATCATCAGAGCCTTCTACATAAGCACGGAAGAAACCGGGAAATTCAACGTGCCGTCCAGTGGCACGGAACTCAGCATTGTCGGCGGTAATCGTAACTGTTTGGAAACGTAACTTGGCTTCTTCCATTTGAGTCGCCATCGTCCGTTTCCAGATCATCGCATACAGTTTTGCCTGTTGCCCTTTCAGACCAATTTCTTCGACCGTTTTCATTAACTTACCGGCGGGACGAATCGCTTCGTGTGCTTCCTGTGCCCCCTTGGATTTCGTATCAAAACGGCGAATTTCCGGGCTGAGATAATCTTTGCCATACAAATCTTCGATCCGCTTTCGCGATGCAGAAACCGCTTCATTGGAAAGATTGACGCTATCAGTACGCATATAAGTAATGTGACCATCTTCATACAATCGCTGCGCGACCTGCATGGTTTCCCGCGCTGACATGTTCAGCTTGCGGTTGCCTTCCTGTTGCAATGTACTGGTGGTGAACGGTGAAGGTGGCTTACGCGACTGCAGACGCTGCTCGACCGAGGTGACCTTCCAGTCCGATTTTCTTACACGCCCTAACAATTCTTCAGCCTGCTGTTCATTCAGCAGCAGCACGTCCGCACCGTCTTTGAGCTTACCCGTCGATTCATCGAAGTCTTTACCACTGGCGACCTTCTTGCCTCCAACGGTCATCAGCATTGATTCAAACTCGGATCCTTCGGAAGTTTTCAGCTGTGCCTTCAAATCCCAATAAGTACCGCTTCTGAACGCAAGCCGTTCCAGCTCACGCTGTACCAGAATGCGGACAGCAACAGACTGTACACGTCCGGCAGACAGCCCGCGGGCAATCTTTTTCCATAACAGCGGGCTCAATGTAAATCCATACAAACGGTCAAGAACCCGACGTGTCTCTTGTGCAGAGACCAGATTCAGATCGAGATCGCGCGGATTGGCAATGGCTTCCTGGATGGCTTCTTCCGTGATTTCAGAGAAAACCATACGTTTGACAGGGACTTTGGGCTTCAGCAGTTCGGCCAAATGCCAGCCGATGCTCTCACCTTCACGGTCTTCGTCAGTCGCGAGAATCAGCTCTTCGGCATCCTTTAGGGCGTCTTTGAGTTCCTTAACCGTTTTTTTCTTGTCTTGGGGAACCAGGTAATAAGGCTCGAATTCTGACTCAACATTGACCCCCAGAGTGGCCCATTTGTGTTTTTTCTTGAATTCGGAAGGAACATCGGAGGCCTTTGTCGGCAAATCGCGAACGTGCCCCATGCTCGCCAGAACCCGATAGTCACTACCTAAATAACTGCCGATTTTCTTGGCTTTGGCGGGCGATTCAACGATCACCAATGCTTTTAGCTTTTTCTTTGCCACCAGACCTGCCCTTCCTGAGAAACCGACGTAAACCTTGTCACCACAGCAATCCTGGCTACAATACGCGGCTCAAACTATGCTTATATATCTGTCTTTGAACCGCTTAGCGGATCTGTTTGATAACTTTATCTCGGCAATCTCTAACCGCCACAAAACTCTCTGTCAAGCCTGTATTTATTTTTTTCATCTCTGACCAGACCCCCGAATGAGGTACTTTTATCGGTGCGAACAGGCAGGAAACAACAGGATTCTTTGAGAGATGACTTTCATGAATGGCCGGAATAAATTACAACACGTAGAATAAACGGAAAACTCTTTTCCAATTGGAAGATACGAAAAGTAGACATCTCGTCAATCGAATATCGTTGACACCATAATTTCACTACAGGAAATCGATTTTATTCGACTTGCAGACTGAAGAAGGAAACAGAATGGCCTCGCCACTGGAATTGTTTCGTAAAAAACAAAAAGTATTAATGGTTCCGCTCACAATTCTGGCGATGTTTGCCTTTATCGTCATGGATCAGCTCAAACCCGAACAGTTTCCACCGATTCTGGGAATGCTGATCTTCGGGACATTGTTCTGGTACCTGGGGAAAGACCGGGGCAAAGGCACGCTGTTCGCCGCGTTCGGAATTGTGATTGGCTTCTTTCTGGGATACATGTATATCCCCCGTCCCGGCGCAGCAATGGTTGTGAGGAGTACGGCAGGTGACATTGACCAGAGGGAATTTCAGGAACTCGTCAGGAATCGGCAATTTGCCAACCAATTTATCATCAGGACTTATTTTGAATCATTGCCCGAGGAAGAACGGGAACGTGCCCAACCTCCACGCGGGGCTCTGTTCGGTTTTGGTCGGGATACGGAAGATGATATCATCCTCGAATTCCTGTTCCGCAAAGAAGCCGAGAAAATGAATCTGGTCGTCTCTGATGACGCGATCACTCAATATATTTCCCGCTATACAAACAACAAACTCAGCCGCGATGCGTTCCAGAAAGCCTGTCAAAACATGGGGATGACGGAAGGACAAGTCTACGACATTCTCCGAAGTCAACTTCAGGCACGACTCGCATTTCAAATGCTCAGACCAGAAGTTTCACTGACCCCGGATCAATACTGGAATTTCTACAAAAAATTCAATGTGCGTCAGGAACTGGAGTTGGTCGCTCTCCCCGTCAAAGACTTTGAAGATCAGGTACCCGCCCCCACAGAAGCGGAAAAAAAAGTATTTTTCGACAAATACAAATCGGTCTTCCCCAACGAGAAAGGCCCCGGTACACCCGGATTGCGTCAGCCACAAAAAGTTCAGGTTGAATATTTGATGGCCGACTTCGAAGAGACGGAAAAATTGGCCCCCACCGTCACTGACACAGAAATTAAAACATTTTACGAAGAAAACAAGGAACGGCTTTACAAGAACAATCCGATTCCTGATTCACCCAATATGGCGGCGCCTTTCGCACCAGAAAATCCCGCCGGCCCGAAAATGAATCAACCCGTGGAAGCAGTCAAACCGGGAACTGCTGTCAAACCCGAAACGACAGAGAAAAAACCGGCAGCACCTGTGACGCCAAAACCAGAAGCAAAACCAAAGGCTGCCCCTAAGCAGGACACGCCTCAAGAAAAAACGCCGCAGGAAAAGACAGAAAAGAAGCAAACAGAGAAGAAGCAAGAAAAATCGAGTTCTCTGGAGCCGGCGTCAACATCCTTTGTCTCACTCTTGGATGAAAAGCCAGCGGAAGCTCCTGTAGCAGCCGCGAAACCGGGTACCGCACCTGTCGAGAAGAAAGCGGACAATCCCACCACGGCACCAGCGCCACTCGAACCTTACCGTCCTTTGAATGACGATCTGAAAAGTGAAATCCGCGATCTATTGCTGCGTGAGCGCACGCTGGCCTTGATGAAGGAAAAGATTTCAGCGGCACTCATTTACATGAATGATCTCAGCTATCGGATTAACAGTCCCGATGAAGGCGTGGCACCTCCCACACCCGAAGAAATCACCGCTCTGTTGAAAAAATACGCTGCCGAGCATCAATTGATGTATAATATCACTCCCCTCATGTCAGCTCAGGAGATCGAAGAGTCAGAGAAGTATCCCCTGGGAACGGCGAAAGAGCCTAGCCTGAATCAGTTTTCTGCTCAACCGAGAACCGTTATCGAACAACTGTTTGGAACACCGGTTGAACTGCTTTTCTCAGCCTATGAAGCCGAAGACTCCTTCTCCAGTGCTTTGCTTGCCTACTGGAAGGCGAAGCATATTGACGCCACGATTCCGAATTTTGATGACCCCAAAATTGATGAACTCATTACCGAGCAGTTGAAACTTGAAAGTGCTCGCCCCATCGCTTTGAAGCGGGCGGAAGCTTTGAAAAAACTGATTGCCGACGCCGGCGATAAAGAGATGGCGGAAGTGTTGAAGGGGCAAACGATCACCGGGAAAAAAGAGGGTCAAGAACCTTTCCCCCAGACAACGGAATCGTTCAGCTGGATGCGGACTTCTACCGCCGGAGCAAGTAACCCGTTTTCGATGCCTCGCCCGGAGTTATCCAGCATCAGTGGCATTGATGGCGCCGGCAACGAATTGATGGAACAGGTCTTTGACAACATGGAGAATGGAGACGTCGGCACTGTCATGAATGCCGATAAATCAGTCTGCTACGTTGTGAAAGTGATCAACCGCATTCCTTCGTCTCAAGGTGGCCTCACAGCCATGTATCAGGAATTTTTGAAAACAGACCTGTTCTTCTTTTTCTCTCCCTACCTGCCGTTGGCCCAAATGGAACAACAGCAGACAAATTTTGAGTGGAGCCGCGAACTTGAAGAAAAATACCAGGTACAGAAATTCTTTGAAGAGGTGAATGCAGCGGAAGAAAATGTAGAATAATCGGCTTTCAATCAACGGTTGCATCCAAGTCTGATGCAGCCGTTTTTTTTTGCATCCTGAGCTTGATTTTTGGTAATCTCAGAATTATTTTATTTTGAAACGGTACCAAAAAAGCAGGTCCATCAGCATATTTCGTTCTCAATCAGATGAGAGAGTATGCTTTCCCGGGCTTCTGACTGACATGAATCACTGGTAGTCAAGGCAGTTCACTGGCCTTTGTAATATTGATCGTTAACAGATAAATACCAAAGAAGATCAAGCTAACTCAAAACGTACTCTCCCCCTTTGTTGTATTTTTGACACTGGCAAGTTAGAAATGAACATGTTCACTGAGCTTGCTGTAGCTTAATCAGGAAACAGACACGTTTGAGTCAGGCGATCAGCATTCACCAATTCTGTTGAATCCACCCACGAGATAATCATCGGGAGTATTATTGCAATGTCGGAACAGGTTCAGCAATCTTCTACTCAGCAACCAGAAGGTTCGTCGCAGGAGAAGATGATCGAAGCCGTAGGATTGAGCAAATTCTATGGCCAGTTCACTGCAACGAAAGATGTGACATTTTCCGTACCCCGCGGTCAGGTCGCCGCTTTCCTGGGTCCTAATGGCGCGGGTAAATCCACTACGATGAAAATGCTCTCGGGTTTCCTTTCTCCGAGCGAAGGTCACGCGCGGGTCGGCGGCTTTGATATGAGTACCCATCGCATCGAAGCCAGCCAAAAACTCGGCTATCTTCCCGAAAACGGCCCGCTCTACGAAGAGATGACCCCGCAAGGGTTTTTGAAATACGCCGGAAGTGTGCGAGGCATGTCCAGAGCCGAACTCAGCAATCGACTGGAGTTCGTCATGGATAAATGTGACTTGAGCAGTGTCTGGAAAAAGCCAATCCGAAAATTATCGCGTGGTTTCAGACAACGCGTGGGGATGGCGCAGGCCTTACTTCACGATCCGGACATTTTAATTCTGGATGAACCAACCAGTGGGTTAGATCCGAATCAGAATCAATCCATGCGGGACTTGATCCGTGGCCTGGGAAAAACGAAGACGATTTTACTTTCGACACACATTCTGCAGGAAGTCAAAGCAGTCTGCAGTCGTGTGATCCTCATCAATCAGGGATCGGTCGTGTTTGATGGACCTGTGGCTGAACTGGGCAATAGCCAGAATGATATGGAAACCAGTTTCCACAAACTGACGCACGCGTAATTTCTGTTCACCGACCAATTCTAGTTTCAAAATAAAGCTGACGTTAAGGACCCTTCCATTATGTTGCGGAACAACGTTGTATTGGCCGTATTCAAGCGAAACGTACAAAGCTACTTTTCCGGAGTGCTGGGTTATCTGTTTATTGTTGTCTTCGTTGTTGCTGGTGCCTTTGCGGCATTCAACCAGCAGTTTTTCGCGAACAATCAGGCCAACCTGGATCAACTGACGCTCTGGTATCCCTTACTTCTACTGTTCATGATCCCGGCCATTACGATGGGAGTCTGGGCAGACGAAAAGAAAATGGGAACGGACGAGCTGCTGTTTACCTTGCCTGCTTCTGATCTGGAGATTTTGCTGGGCAAATTTCTGGCTGTCCTGGCCGTCTATACGATTGCACTGTTATTTTCAATCACACATATTTTTGTGTTATGGCGTATCGGCAACCCTGATATCGGGGTCATGTTTACCACTTACTTCGGCTATTGGCTCGCCGGTGCTTCCTTACTGGCGGCCGGTATGTTTGCTTCGGCATTAACCAACAGCACCACGGTTGCGTTTGTTTTGGGTACTGTCATCTGTGCCGTTCCGATCTTTATTGGAGACGTCGCTCCTTCCAGCAATTTGATTCAGGGTTTGAGCCTTGTCACACAATTTCAGGATTTTGGCACAGGCGTCCTGCCGCTCGGCGCGATTCTGTATTTCATCTCCCTGGCCATTATGATGCTGTATTTAAATCGGATTCTCATTACGCGCCGGCACTGGAGCTCACAGGTACAGAATTCAATGGGGCTGCAATACCTGGTGCGTACGGTTTCACTGGTTGTCATCTTAATCAGCGTCAATGTCATTGCCTCTTATGGCAGCAGCCGCATCGATATGACCAGCGAAAAAGTATACAGTCTCTCACAAACCACTAAGGATCTGATCTCGAAAATTGATGAATCGAATCCGGTGACGATTGAAGCATTCATCAGCCCCGACGTTTCACGAGAATATGTTCCCATTCGCAAACGATTGATCGGCCTGTTAAGGGAATATGATCAATTGGGTGGCAAAAGATTACAGGTCCGCTTTGTGGATGTGGTTCCTTTCAGTAAGGAAGAGGAAGAAGCCAGGCTGCTGAATATTACTCCCGAACAGGTACAAACCCAACGCGGCGGTCGTGCTTACGTTGATACCATTTTCATGGGAGCCGTCATCAAAAGCGGCACCGATGAAGTTGTCATTCCCTTCTTCAATGTCGGGACTCCTATCGAATATGAACTGACGCGCTCGATTCGCACAGTCTCTAAAGATGACCGCCTGTCCGTGGGTATCTTAAATACCGACGCCAATATTTTTGGTGGCTTTGATATGGCGGCCGGAGGCAACCAGCCATCGTGGCTGATTGTCAGCGAATTAAAGAAACAGTATCGCGTGCTGCAGGTTTCCCCGGACTCTCCGATCAACGATGCGGAATACGATGTCCTGGTAGCCGTCCTGCCTTCCTCACTGACACAACCACAACTGAAGAACCTTGTCGACTATGTCAAAAAAGGGAAACCAACCCTGATTTGCGATGACCCGCTGCCTGTGTTTGGTGGGGGAAGAGGAATTCAAACGGCTCCCCGCATGCCGAAACCCAGTCCCGGCGGAGGCATGATGGGCATGCGTCAGCCCCCGGCAACTCCCAAAGCGGATGAAGGACGTTTGACGTCGCTGCTGAATGTATTACAAATTGCCTGGAATAATGGTGAAGTCGTCTTTGATTACTTTAACCCGCACCCGGAATTTGCCGAAGTCGTGCGACCAGAGTTGATTTTCATCAGCCCCAAAAGTGGCACGCGGAGTGCGTTCAGTTTAAACAGTAATATCACCAGCGGGCTGCAGGAAATTCTGACATTCTTCCCCGGCAGTATTCGCCCCCGGAGAGACAGAGACCTGAACTTTGAACCGCTGCTCAGAACCGGCCCGAACTCGGGACTGCTGGGTTGGAATGAAATCACCAGCCCGTTTTTCAATTCGATCCGGATTGCCCAGGAGCCGCCACGCGTGATTGACTCCGACGCGCATGTGCTGGCAGCACATATTACTTCGACAAAGAAATCGAAACAGAAAAATATCAACGTCATCTTTGTCGCTGATGCCGACCTGATTTCCAATGAGTTATTCAATATCCGTGAACGACAGGCGTTCGGGTTGAAAATTGATAACGTCACATTTTTGTTAAACTGTGTTGATCAACTGGCGGGCGATGATTCCTACATCGCACTTCGAAAACGTCGTGAAAAGCACCGTACCCTAACACTTGTGGAGCGAGAAACTTCGGTCTTCGTGAAGGAACGAAATGAAGAACGGGAAAAAGCCACGAATGATGCAGATGCGAAACTGGAAGAAGCCCGTGACCGTCTGAAAGCCGAACGCGCGAAAATCGAGCAGGATAAATCGCTCGACAATCGCACAAAACAGATTATGCTGCGGATGGCTGAGGAAAACGAAAACCGACGCCTGGAAGTAGATGAAGCCAAGATTGAGCGGGAAAAACAACAACAGGTTGAGAAAATCAAAGCCAGGACAGAACGTCAAATTCGAGAAATCGAAGATCGTATCCGCTGGTATGCGATTCTCGTGCCCCCCTTCCCGGCAATTCTGTTGGGCATGTGCTTCCTGTTTTTCAGGATGAAAAATGAAAATCAGAATATTTCTCCTGACCGGAGATTAAAGAAATAATCGCAGGCCGTTCGGAAACAGCCTGCGATCAGAGAGAAGCTGAACTGCGTCCTGTTTGAATTCAATTTAAACCCACTGTTTTTTGAGTAAAATCGTTTGCCATGAATGAAACGACCAGAACACTGACCTTCGTAGGTATTGCTGTCGCAGCCTTAGTCGCCGCTCTCGTAACCGATCGAACATCTCAGCCGACTGAGTTAACAGGCTACGAAAATGTCGGAGAAGAATTTTATCCTGATTTTGCCGACCCGACACAAGCGCAATCACTACGTGTTGTCAGCTATAACGAAGATTCTGCCACCCTCAAAGTCTTCAATGTCGAATTTAAAGACGGGGTCTGGAAAATTCCTTCGCACCATGACTATCCGGCTGATGCCGAAGCGGAACTGGCGGAAACAGCGGCCTCTCTGGTAGGCGTTGTCCGCGGTGCTTTAGAAAGCAGACGTAAAAGCGACCACGAACGTTTTGGAGTCATTGACCCTCTGGATGAATCAAACACGAATCTTAAAGGAAGAGGTCAAAGACTGACCCTCTCGAAAGAGGGAGGCACGGCACTGGTCGATTTTATTATTGGCAAGCCAGTTCCCGATCAACAAAATGAATATTACGTCCGCAAAGTAGATGAAGATTCCGTCTATCGTACCAAACTCAAAGTGGATCTTTCTTCAGAATTTTCTGACTGGATTGAACCGGATCTGCTGAAAGTGGAACGAGATCGACTGGTCGAAATCATCGTGAATAAGTATTCGATTGACGAACGCCAGCGACGGATTGTGAACCGGGAACTGTCAACGCTCACGCGCAAAAAGTCTGCTGATCCCTGGGAATTAGAAGGCTTAAATAAAGCAACCGAAAAACTGAATACCGCTGACGTCAATCAGATGATCAATACCCTGGACGATCTGAAGATTCAAGGCATCCGTCCCAAGCCCACCGGCATCGCTCAAGAACTGAAAAAATCCGGCAGCCTCCGACTGAACCCCATCGATTTCGTGGACCTGCAGAGCAAAGGCTTTATCCTGGCCAGCGATCCCCAGGGAAATCAGCAACTGGTTTCAAATGAAGGCGAAGTCATCGCTGCCACCAATCAGGGAGTTGTCTATTCACTTTACTTCGGAGAAATTTTCACTGGAAGTGCACTGGATATTGAAGTCGGCAACAGCGGTAAAAAGGAAGACAAGAAATCGAAATCGGAAGAGAAAGCCAAAACTCCCGAGTCAGCAGACGTCAAAGCGCCTGAGAAAAAAGCAGATGACAAAACGGGCGCAGGTGCTTTGCAAACCAGCCGGTATTTGTTTGTCACAGTTTCATTCGATCCTTCTTTCATTGGTGATCCTCCACAAAAACCAGTAAAACCCAAAAAACCAGCCGCCCCGAACGAAAAGACGGCGACCGATCAAAAAGACAACGACAAAAAAGAAGAAGCGAAACCCGCTGATAAAAAAGCAGATGAAGCGAAGACTGCGGAGAAGACCGCGGAGAAGACCGGCCCCGTCGCCGAGTATGAAATCGCGCTGAAAAAATATCAGTCGGAACTGAAAACGTATGAAAAGCAGTTGAAAGAGTATGATGACAAAGTTGTCAAAGGTAATGAGCTGGTCCAGAAGTTAAATGAACGGTTTGCTGACTGGTATTATGTGATCTCTGCCAACAGCTTCGAAACGCTCCGGATGTCACGTAAAGCCCTGATTGAGCCCCTTGAGAAGCCAAAAGAGGAAGCAGGTCAGACAAGCCCTGCGAATCCCCAAGGCCGCACACCGACGCCAAAACCTGCCGTTCCAGCCACCAAGCCGACAACCAAGCCGACAACCAAGCCTGCTACCAAGCAAACGGCCCCGAAACCCGAACCGAAAAAGCCAGCAGCGAAACCGGCTGAAGACAAACCAACCGGCAAGACTGCGGCTCCCAAGTCGGAAACAAAACCCACTCCCCCCAAGAACAACTGACTATTAATTCAGTAATTTAATTATCAAGCCAAAGCTGTGGTTGACTTCTGATAACAAGTCTTTTCCCCGGTTTTGGCTTTTTTTACTGGTTAGGCAATCTGTTCTATTCCGGTTAGGTAAACTTTGCCGGCCATGTGGGTGTCAATCAGTTGATTCCGATCGAATCGTTCACAGTAATTCCCCGATTCGCACCGATAAAGCATAGTGAATGATTTATAACGATTTTATAAGTTGCTCACACTTAACCGGGTCACCAAGTCATCACTAACATAAGGCCGGCTGCAAAGGAATTGCGGTTTTTCCTAGTGAAGGAATCACAGATATGAAAAGACTTCCCAAAAAAATCCAATGGGCCATTACCTGTTTTTCGATTGTTTTATTGATTGGTTTGTCCATCGAGCTCTCTCGAGCCGGAACAGGTACCGAATCAGAAGACCAGTCTGGAAACTTCATTAAATGGCATTCTGACTTGGAAACTGCACATCAGGCCTCTTTAAAAAGTAATAAACCAGTTTTCATCGTGTTTGATGCCAGTTGGTGCACATACTGTCGCAAATTGGAAAAAGACACGCTTTCAGACCCCCGAATGGCCCGCTATCTGAATCAGGCCTTCGAACCGGTGCATCTTGACTTCGATAAAGACCGGGAAATTGCTGATACCCTGAAGGTAAAGTCGATCCCCTGTACAGTCGTTCTCAGTTCAGAAGCGGACCTGCTGGCCAGACAAGTTGGCTATTCGAAGGTTCCCCGGTATCATTCCATGCTGGAAAAAGCCCGTAAATTACAGGCCGTAATCCATCACATCGAATACTCCGAAGGTCACTGAATTCTCTGATATCCCTGATTCCACCTAGGCGCAAATCTTGAAATATCTGCGAAGAACGTGTATTTTGCGCATATGAATAAAAGTAAAGAGCCTTTTGGCAACAATCCGTCGGGTGCAGGAGACTCCTGGGAGTCCCTCGCAGGTGATCTGTTTGGAATCGATTTTGGTAAACAAGTCGAGCCGGTACCAACAGACTTCGAAGAATTTGCGTCTGACGAGAATGAAGAAACTCCTTCCGAAGAACCGAGACAAATCGAATCTCAAGAAAAGGCGCCCGTGGTAGAAAAAAAACCAGACGGTGATGATAACCATTTCGGTTCTTTCATCTTTGATGACGATGAAATTAGCCCCGCGCATTCTGAAAATGCTTCTGAATCTAAAACAGAGTCTGAGTCTGAGGACGACTTTGAATTTGAAGATGATGATGACGACGAAGATGAAGATGAAGATGACGACATCCTCGAAGCCTTTGATGACGACGACGATGATGATGAGGACGAGGAGGCAGAGATCGAAGAGGATTCCGTCCCTGTATCAGCCGTCGATGACGACGACGATGACGATGATTCCGTAGCAGCAGACGAGGAACAAGATACTTATTGGGATGCGCTCGACGGCTGGAACTGGGATGAAGACGACTCCGCCGCATCAAGTCGTGGTCGTGGTCCCAAAGCATCTGAGAAGGTTGTCGCTAAGGTTGAAGAAGAAGCGAGAGAAGTCAAAAAGCCCGCTCAAAAGAAACCTGCAAAACCTCGTGCTCAAAAAGCGGAAAAAAAGCAGCCACAAGCAGCACAGAAAAATCCAACACGGACAGACGAGCGGCTTGATGATGATAACGCATTCGGCTTTGGTCTCGTTTCTGAAGAGGTCGCGTTTCAAAATGAAGTCGCCTTCGATTCTGATGAAGAAGAAGACACCGAACAGGATCAAGCAAAAGACGCTGTGGCAGAAGGCGCTGTAGCAGCAGAAGGCGAAGAATCAGAAGACGCAACCGAAACGAAAAAACCACGCAGACGCCGCAGACGCAGACGCTCCCGTTCTCGCAAGAGCGAAGAGTCGACGACTGACACCGTTGATTCTGAGACGGCAGATGACGAGAAAGAAGATGAGGAGACTGAACTCCAGGCTGACAGCGAAACCGAAGATTCAGACGAAGAAAGCAAACCGAAGCGTCCTTCGCAACGCCGCTCCCGTCGGCGTAAAAGTCCAGCCGAGTCCGAAACGGCCGACTCCGAAGAGACTTCGGAAGCGGACGACTCCTCGCATCCCGGAAAAAATGAGTCCGAAAACAAATACCCGAACGTCCCCAGTTGGGAAGAAGCGATCTCCTATCTGCTCAATCCAAAACTGGTAGGGGATAAATCCAATAAAGACGAAGCAGGGAAAAGTGAATCCGGAGAAGACAGCCCACCGAAACGGTCGCCACGGCGGTCCTCAAACAGACGCGGTGGTGGTCGACGCCCCGCTCCGAAAAAGCCGTCATAAACGATGTCGGCTGAATCCCTGAGGGGCGCGTTATAAGGAAATCCGTAGCGACTTTCTCAAGTGGTTCAAATGATCCTGAAAACGCAATGAGTAAACCGAGCCAGGATTAATGTTACTTGCTAAGAGAGATCCGTCGCAGCAAGCTAACGAAACAAAACACACATCCTGCTTCAGGTGATTGCAGATCGGTTCCGCGAATCGGTTCTCATGTTTGTAAGGAAATGCCACCCGTCCTGAAAGTTTTGATATCATGCCGGACCAGTTTACTTCCCCCATCAAAACTGTCGCTGAAATTCCCGCACTGCGAACGCTGATCCAGACACAACGCAAGCAAAATGCTTCAATCGGTTTTGTCCCCACCATGGGTGCATTACACACCGGACATGCCAGTCTGATTGAGGCAGCACGCCGCGACTGCGATTTCGTCGTCGTTTCCATCTTCGTTAATCCCACTCAGTTTGGTCCGAACGAAGACTTTGAAAAGTATCCACGCGTGCTGGAACAGGATCTGGCAAAATGTCAGGCGGCGGGCGCAGATCTCGTTTGGATTCCCACAACAGCGAGCATGTACCCCGCTCACTTCTCAACACACGTTGCAGTGGAATCGCTGTCTGGAACTCTGGAAGGCGCTACCCGCCCCACTCACTTTCAGGGTGTCACGACAGTCGTCGCCAAACTCCTGCTGAGCTGTCTGCCCGACCAGGCTTTCTTTGGAGCGAAAGACTATCAACAACAGGCTATTATTCGTCGCATGTGCCTCGATTTGAATATCCCGGTTGAAATCAAAACCTGCCCCACAATTAGAGACGCCGACGGCCTGGCTCTGAGTAGTCGCAACGCGTATCTCTCGCAGGCGGAACGCGAGTCGGCTTTATCACTCTCTCGCGCACTGAACCTCGCTGAAGAAAAAATACGCGCTGGTGAATCTGACTTGAATCATGTGAAAGTGGAAATGCAGCAGCTTCTCAACTCAACCCCTCTGGTAAAGCTGGATTACGCTACCATTGTCGATGCACATACTTTAGAAGAAATTTCAGCCCCACAACCAGAGATGGTCGCCTTGGTGGCCGCTTATGTTGGACCCACCCGCTTGATCGATAACTGCGCTTTAATTCCTGTTTCGACGCATTAAAACAGAATTCCTGGTCTGTTTCTGCAATCTGATATTGACGTAAAGCGTTATAAAATAAGAACATATTCTATACCGGCTACGTAAATTGCCTGAAAATCCCGGTTTTCAATTGAGAGCGGGAACTTATTTGATCCCCCAGCCGTCAATTAACTACTGTGACCAACAATGATCAATACCTGATTCAAGAATGTTTGGCAGGTCGTACGGAAGCGTTTGATCAACTGGTTCTGAAATATCAGGACCGCTTGTATCGAACACTAGTACGGGTTCTGGGCTCCAGTGATGATGCGCGCGACGCAGCTCAGGAAGGTTTTACGCAGGCATTCTTTAAATTGAATTCATTTCGTGGGACAGCCGCATTTTATTCCTGGCTATTTCGCATTTCCTTTAATGCGGCAATATCCCAGAAACGAAAAACAAAACGAACCTCCACAACTTTGGATACACAAGAGAATCCGGCTGGCAATTGGCTGGTTGATACACACCCCGAAAACCATCCCCCCGATGTCGCTGAACGCTCTGAACGAAAAAAAATGGTTCATCAGGCTTTGAATGAATTACAGGAAGAGTACCGCATACCATTGATTTTGAGAGAACTCGAAGGAATGTCCTACGGGGAAATAGCAGAAATCACGGCAATTCCCTTAGGAACTGTCAGGAGTCGTATCTTTAGAGGAAGGAATGAACTGAAACAGAAATTGAACACGCTTTTTCAAAATGATACCACCTCGCGTGTTTCCAGATCTGACCACGAGTCATCGATAAGTGAATCAAAATGAGTAGTCACCCACCTTCAAACGACAATCTTTCCGCTTACTTCGATCATGAAGTCTCGCCTGAGGAACTCTGCGTACTGGAGTCGCTTCTGGAAAATTCTCCCGAAGCGCGACAGGAACTGCACGAGCTCGGAGAGATTTCCCGACTCCTGCAGGAAACCGCTACGGAACCGGCGCCTCCGGAACTAGCCTCCTCCATCCGCCGACGAATCGAGCAGGAAACACTCCTGGCAGAGACAGTCCCCTCCACTGTCGAACGTGTTCCTTCCCTGCTGCGTTATCGGATTGCCGTCGCTATCAGCGCCTGCTCTTCGGTGGCGGCGTTGATCTTATTTATCTTATTGATGAATATTCCCAATCCTTCCCGATCATTCGAAACCGCTGATCGGTCTATCCTCGCAAATACACCACAGCCTGACACCGATGCGACGGTGATGTCGCGCGAACTCGCTACCGCAGACCCTTACCGGGTTGCCTTCAATGAATCACAGAAACCGGGCATCCCAGACAGGCGTTTGCTCACGGCACCTGTCCCCCCGGTTGCTTTACACACGGGAGATTCTCTGCAATCTGATAAACAGGACCATAAGGAAGCGTTGGTCGCAAGTAAATCCAGGGCAGGAAAATTGATGAGCAGTTTTTCGTTTAGAAACTCCGTTGCTGAAAAAGAACCTGCAACAGATCCACCCCAACGAGCGATGGGCACTGAGCCACAATCATCAAAAATCCCCAGCGATATTCCCCTCGACACAATTCGTATCGGAGACGTAATCCCTTATTTTCGCGATATCGACGGAAAAATCGCCGTGATTGAAGTGCGTGTGGTGGATGTTAAGCAGGCGCTGGGAACAATGGAATTACTTCTGGCGCGCAATGATATTCCCGTGAATCAACAGAAGCAGTCTGAAGTCGAAGACCAGCTGCAAAATCATTGGTCTTTAAAAAGTAATGTTGCAGGACAGAAAGACCGATCTGATCAGGACACGGACGATTCTGAAAATGAATTATTTGCTGTTTACGTGGAAGCCACTGAAACACAATTGGCAACTGCTCTGCAGGATTTCCAAAAAGATCTGAAGCGGGATCAACTCGTCGGCCTCGCTCTGCAGCCGGCAATCAACGCTTCCTCTCTGACGGAACAAGTGAAAGAACTACCCCAACTGCTGACACAGCGCACATTTTCCCCTAAAGCTGCAAATGCAACAGTCGAAGCCAAAAGTGTTCGTGCACTCGACCGTAAAAAAGCATCTGTAGCGACTGGTGGGGTGGCAGGTAATCTCCCCTTCAAACAATCAACCACCGCCAATCCCCCGACCAGACAATCGATGGCGCTTCAGGAAAAACGACCTTCCTATCAGACCCTTTACCGCATGCAGATCCCGGCAGAAGAACAAGAAAAACTGGTTCAACAAACCATCATCAAACAGCCGTTATCGAGGAAATTTAATTTCTCTGCTGAACAACCTCTGGTTGCATCAAAACCAGCATCCGGCTTGATCACAGACAAAGCATTCGGCCTGAATGAAACCAATGCGCCGGTTATCTTTTCCCCTGTGAAAGTGCTGCTTGTATTTAAAAGCACTGCCATTCCCACCACTGTCCCGGCTTCCCACTAGGGGAACGTACCGGAAAGTGGCGTTACTTCAGTTGCGTCTGGTTGCCGTTACTTGGCAGGACCAACCCGACCCCTCGTCTTGGTAGGGATGCGGACCAGATAAGTATCGGCGGTCAGATACAGCGTGGAACCATCGTTCCCCCAGGCACAGTTGGCTGTGCGTTCTCCGGTACTGATGCGTCCCAGCAGTTCTCCCGATGGTGTGAAGACATAACAGCCTCCAGGCCCCGTGGCAAAGAGATTGCCTTTCAAGTCGGTTTTTAAACCATCGGGCAGGCCGGGCAGTTTTCCAACTTCGGAAGTCACATCGTAAAACACCTTGCCTGTTCCCAATGTTCCGTCGGCATTGACTGGAAACGCTTTCCAGTGGGCGGCTTTGGGATCGGATTGTGCGACGTACAAGGTTTTTTCATCAGGAGAAAACGCGATCCCATTCGGGCGCGTCATTTCCTTCGTTAACAGAGTCAGTGTCCCGTCCTTGGCCAGTCGATACACGCCGCAGAAATCGAGTTCCCGGGCAGGGTCATCATAGCGCTGAGGCAGGCCGTAGGGAGGGTCCGTGAAATACAGATCGCCGTTCGACTTGAAAACACCATCATTGGGGCTGTTTAAGCGTTTGCCCATATAATTATCAACGAGCGTCCGCTTTCCTCCATTTTTGGTCAGCACGGAAATACGACGATCGCCGTGTTCACAGGAAACGAGGCGGCCTTGCTGGTCCAGAAAGAGTCCATTACAACCTGGCTCGGCTCCATAGGGAGCCACTCCCGTATAACCGGAAGGTTTCATGAACAGAGAAGCCCCCTGACCTTCTTTCCACTTCATGACAGAGTTGCGCGGAATATCGGAAAAGAGCAAATATCCCTCCTTGGCATCTCCCACCCAGACAGGTCCTTCCGACCAGTCAAACCCGGAAGAGAGAACCTCTAGCTTGGCATCCTTGTCTATCAGTTGATCAAGTCGGGGATCAAGCCGAACGATTTCCCCAATCGTGGGAAAATTGGTGGAATCCTGGGCCCTTAACCCGGATTGACTAAGGCTCAAGACGAAAGTTGCTAGAATCATGCAGGTGAATCTAAATGTTTTCATGTTTTTTCCCTGTTTTTAGTCAGTAAAATCAATGTAAATTCATCGGGGAACTTTGAAGTATTAATTCTACAGATTATAAGCAGGAGATGCACGTATAGAGGAAAATTTCCTGATTCGAGACCTTGGAATACTTGCATCCTAAAATCAGCTGCGATAACGTTAGAAATTGAATCATTTGTCTCAGCCAGTGTCTTTTCAGGTGTGAGAGAATTGGTTAGAATTATTGATTCTGATAGAAGCTGGCTGAATCCTCAGTCGGTTAACTTCATATGGTGGGTATAGCTCAGTTGGTTAGAGCGCCGGATTGTGATTCCGGAGGTCGCGGGTTCGAACCCCGTTACTCACCCTTTTTTGCAGTGATCAGAATCACTGCCTCTCTTCGGGCATGTCTTGCCTCATCATACGATCTGATTGCATGGTCGTTCTCCCCCGCTTAAAAAACCTGCAGGGTGATGTTTGATTTCAGCACTTATCCTTTTAAGCAGTGACAGCAAACTCAAAGCCCTTTCAGCCCGCCTGCGTTTTTTACAGGGGCGAGATCGCTTCGCAATCCTCACTTGAGTCCAGCCTCAGCGAACAGACTGTAATATAGGAACTTTGCACAACAAAAGCAAAATCCGTAAAATCACGCATGTGTATGCTTGCATCCATCATCATATACAGGCATTATGGTATACACGGCCTAAATCCCACTGTACATCATGAGCTTTCATGACTTGCAGCAAATCGAACTTGGGGCGCAACCAGTGAGCCTATCCCATTCAGGCACACTCCAATTCCGAAAAAAAGAAGTAGGGAACCGGAACCATGAGAAATCTGTTTTTGAAAATCTCGTTATTAGCGATTACATTTTTGTTGATGGGAAACATCGCTTTCGCTCAAAGCGACCCAAAAACAGATTTGGAAAGTGAGGCTACACCACATCCTGAAGAAGTAAAAGAAGAAGCTCCAAAGTCGGAAACGAATTTAGTTTCTACGCTTGAGCAATTAAATAATAGCGTTCAAGAATTAAAAGGAGCCGTTGAAGTCTTAAACGACCGTTTGAAGACAGAAGACATTGATCACGCTGACACAAACAAATCGGTTCCCACCGGAAACATCAAGAAAAAAACAGACACCCCAAGTCCAAAAGATGACCCAATCCTAGCTGCCGAGAAGCCAAAGGCAGAAAACTTGAAAGCCCTAAAAGCACGATTAATAGCAAACAGGAAAAAAAAGGCAGCAGAAGCTGACAGTTCGAAACCAGCATTAACAGATAATGCAGACGTAAAGAGTGAGCTAGAATTTCTTAGACGTTTTTTCAAAGAGCAAGGGCCTTCCAATGGAAATAGCAATGAGAGTAGCAGTGTCCTTGCAGCAGTAACAGCGAAATTAAAAGCATTAAGAGACAAGCAGTCAGCAGAAATAGTAGGGGATGTCCCGTTTATTGTTAAAACTCTCGATGGTCTCGCTGAGTTAAACGTAGCAGGATGGGGTTAGCGCTGCAACCGCTCCGGCGAGGGCTGGGACGGAGCCGGAGG
>Ga0222668_1000276_pt1 | contig 36135 bp, 31 predicted proteins | sample AntAcemetagen728_FD_179823 | JGI IMG/M metagenome (GOLD analysis project Ga0222668, IMG submission 179823) | Saline water microbial communities from Ace Lake, Antarctica - #728 | ecosystem: Environmental > Aquatic > Non-marine Saline and Alkaline > Saline | place: Antarctica: Ace Lake...
GATCACGGTCGTTGGCAGATCCCGAACTAATCGTGCTTCGCATAATCCGAGTGCTGCCAGACGGCCATGCAGCCTGTCAGGAATCCGGTCAAGCCACTGTCGAGTGCTTTTACAGGGAGTTCTGGAGCGATCCACACATTCGAGCAAATGCTCAATATTCTCCATCGCCACATTGGCTTCGTCTTCGGTGATTGCTCCGAGCCCAACGACTTTGCGTTTTTTACTGATATAGAATCGAAGCTTCCAGCTGCCGCGTCCGTCTTTTGTCGCAAACTGTAGTGATGCCATCGTGATCCTTACTAACTGTCTTACCTGATTGTTGATTTACTTTTAGTTTACGAGACTCGTCCCCACAAGACGAGCCCCGGAATAGCCCGCCATTCAGTCTTCGTTATTTTTTGACAATGCCGCCACTACGGCTTCAATGTCGAATAAAACTCTGCGGTCGGGCTTGATAAAGGGGATTTTCCGTTCAGACATCCAACGTTCGATGGTACTGATACTGACACCCATTTTCTCGGCAAGTTCAGACTTGTCGATGCAACGAGGCTGCTTAGCCAGTCGCTCGGCAATCATGTCGGCCAGCAATTCAAGCTGTCCTGAAGAAATCGGTGAATTTGCCATCTTTCAGCCCTCCCTTCCCAGCAGGTGGTTCTGAGCGTGACGCCAGTAACCGTCAGAAATTGAAGGGCGTGTAAGGCGGAGGACTTGTGGCCTTGCAACGCATGAAGAATGCGAATCGTATTCGCTCCCAGGTCTGGTCATCTTGAAAAACCCTCATACAAGTGGTTTGAGCCCACTCGTTGGGCCTTCCTTACGGAACTGGTGATTTTGCCATTATGGCGTTGACTAATGCAAGACCCAATCATACCATAAGACCTTGTAGTCTTCAAGGTCCCTGAAGACCTCGCGTAAGAATTTATCTGGTCAGTCGCAGAACGCGACAGGAATTGAGAATGCCATGAATAAGAAAGTTTCCAACGATAAGTCAGACAACAAACCGCCCATGAAGCAGATGAAGGTGTTCCTCACCCATCCAGAACACGCTGTTGTCACGATGGCCGCCAACATGAAGGGCATGCATGTCGGCGATTACATGAAGCAGGTCGTCATTGATCAGGCAAAGAAAGATGCCAGAGAAATGAATAAGATCATCGACTCGATTTAAAATCTGGAATTTAAATCGAATGAATCCCAACTATGCCTCAATCTTCCCGCTCTATTCACATGAGCCGATCCCAGCGATCCACACTCATTGCATATAGCAATTGAGGAGCAAGACTAACGCACTGGGCCCCTGCGACATTCGTGACTCCTTCGGGCATCGAGCTGATCCATCTCGGTGTTACGCCGCTGCGATAGGTATGGGTGTGAACGGAAAAGTCCGTTCGGTACACCTACCGCGAAAGAATTATCAGGGTGATAAATCAATGATCTCAAAAGAAAATTCACTTCCAGCAGCAAACCAAACAGAAAGGAAGCATAACCGCCTCAACTACAGTGCAAGAAAATTTCTGCAATTTGTTCATGCCCCCGGGAGCATTATCCAGGTTTTCGTCAAGGAGGTGGACTTCATCCCCAATCGAAACCTCATCGGCTTCTATGACATGGATCATCTGAATAAGCTTTCGCATGACTATTTAAAGAAAGAATGGTACCGCATGAAATCAACACCGTCACAGATCAAAAAGATTATCCACCAACTTAATCGGCACCACATCGCGAAGAAGCTGCCGATGACTCGGATCAACACTCTTGCCGAGTTCCTCTGCCGCCTGGAAAAAGTCTCAGAGAGCGGTGATGGCTGGTCAGCCTGCTGCCCGAGTCATCCAGATTCCCGCCCGAGTTTATCCATAGACATCAAACTGGACGGGACGTTCATGGTTTGCTGCCATCGTGACTGCGAATTTGAAGATATCGTACGATCGGCTGGGATGTTGATTTCGGATATGTTCAATACGGCTCCTTCAACACGATCTGCTGTGCTTCCGCCGCGTCGAATTAAGGATTTGGCTCCCAGGCTTAAGCCCGTCACTCGATGCTGGGACGGAATTCAGGAACATTTCCAAAATCAAGCCGATGCCCAATGCCTCGGCCAGTTAGCCAAACAACTTTCGGTAACTGTCGAATCACTCCGTTCAATCGGAGTCGGCTGGTGCCACCAACAGAACTGCTGGACGTTTCCTGAGCTGAACGGCGAAAGAATCGTTTGCGGAATCACCCGACGTTTCAAGGACGGTAAAAAATTGGCACTGGCCGGCTCCAACCGCGGCCTCACTCTACCTACAGGCTGGGATCAATCCGACCAGCGTCTCCATATCTGTGAGGGGGCATCCGACGTTGCCGCTGCGATCAGTTGCGGCATGCGGGCCATCGGCAGGCCCGGTCTGAGAAGCGGTTTCAACGACCTTGCTGTCCTTCTTAAGAACGAACGAGCTGAGATCGTCATGGTTGCTGATAACGATGCGGAAGGTGTTGGACGCAAAGGTGCAGAAAAGCTGAGCCAACGATTGTCAAATGCCCTGAAGAGGCCGATTCAAGTGATGGCACCACCAAACCAATTTAAGGACTACCGCGAATTTCTTACGGAGAAGACGATATGAACAATGAAAACCCAGAACTCGAATTTATTTCGACGAGTGTTCCCAACAACAATGCGGATCCAACTTTGCATGAATCAGCGAAGCCGATCCTTACAAATGCCTCTGGCACCGGTAAGGCTTCCAATTACGTTTCGGTTGACCCTGAGATCATTCTCGCAGGGATCGTCGAGCACACATCGGGTTGGCCCAAGCGTGCCGCGGGCCAAGTGATCGTAAAATCGGCTGGTGGTTCAGTCCGATTCATCAAGAACGACACCGAGCTTTTCGCATGGCTATATGAGTATTTTGATGTCTCGTGGCGGGCATCTCCGGGGGTTTCCCCCAAGGTGTTTTTCGAGTTCTGCCGAAACAATGCTGAGCAGTTCGACGACTTTGCGAGCTACCCGCACTTTCCGCAGATCGAACGCATCCTGTATGAGCATCCAGAACCGCTCTACGCGGATGGAGAAGCGTTAGATCAATTGCTCAACTTCTTCAGTCCGTCTACACCGGAAGACCGTGAATTGATCAAAGCTCTTGTTTTGACGCTTTTCTGGGGCGGGGCCCCCGGTCAGCGGCCAGCATTCCTGATCACGACGGATGGTTCTGGACCGGCAAATGGTGTCGGAGCTGGCAAAACGACAGTGGTTGAAAAATGTAGTAAATTGTGCGGAGGCTTTCTCGCCACGTCACGCACTGAGTCCATAGAGGGCTTAAAAAAAAGAATCCTTAAGCAGGATAACTCTGCCCCGTGCCCGAGAGTGCTCCTACTCGACAACATTAAGGGGCGACGATTGAGTTGGGCGGAACTTGAGTCACTGATTACTAGCAGCCAGGTGTCGGGGCACGTGATGTATCAAGGCAACGGTTCGACTCCCAATATCTATACTGTCGCAATCACGATCAATGGAGCCAACCTCGCGAAGGACCTAGCCCAACGGTGTATTATCATCATGGTGGCTAACGCGGAAAATACTCAGACCTGGCTACAAGATCTGGAGAAGTTCATCGAAGACAACCGATGGGCCATCATCGGCGACATTGGGAACTTGCTGGAATCAGAGGTGCCTCCTCTACCTAACGCGGGTACCACCCGGTGGGCAATGTGGGAACATGGGGTGCTTTCAAGAGTCAACACGCCTGAAATCGTTCGTGAGTTGATTAAGACACGGCAGGTTACGTTTGATGATGACGACGCCAATGGCGGCGAATTTATCCAGCATCTGCACGAGAACTCTGCCACTTTCAAAATATATCCTGGGTCAGTCGCCAAGATTTTGCATAGCGATATGCATATGTTGCTCAGGGAATTCTCTGGCAAGCCAATCGGGAAGAATGTCGTAACTAAAAATATCGAAGCAATGGGATTGAAATGCCTGCGTCAGGTTTCTCAGACGGGCAAGGCAAGGGTCTGGCTATTTCGCACCGACGGCCAGGCACTAACGCCTGAGCAAATCTCGGCGGCAATGAGTCCACCGTCGGACTAATTCATTGGGATTGGTTCCAACGTCCGACTGAACGCGTTGCGGAGCCGATTTCCATTGGTCCGACTTACAGGTACAGGTGGGGAACGCAAATTAGGTTGTTCCTCACCTGTATCCTGACTCGGCGACACCATTGCTTGAGCCATTCTGTTGGTGAAGTTGAGCGACCGACCAGATGAAGGAGGAAAGGTTTTGCTGGTTCATAAGTCAGTCGCTTCCTGCGTCTAATGTTCTATTGTTATCTCGGTTTCCGCGTCACCGGTTTGGCCACCGAATCGAGGAACTTCTGCAGGTCCTTCCGTCGAAACAGCCGGTAGTTGTTCACCGGATTGACCCGCACCTCGATCTTCCCCTGCTTGGCCCAGGTCCGTAGCGTGTTCTGCGAAACGACCAGGAACTCCGCCGCTTCTGCCGTTTTCAAGTAATCGCTCAGCTTCTCAGTCATTTCGACCCCAGTGAATGGAGGGAGACTGTCGTGGATTCTGTCCCTCAAAGGGTAACAGAGTCTGCAGCAGAATGCAGTTAGCGAGAGGGCAACAGGCTTATTAACGCCGTGGCGTGGCTAAAGGCGGTAAAGGCAGTCGCCCCTGTTCGTGGAGGGAAGAAGCTGATGAAGGGGTGCGAACAGTGCTGACTTGGTGCTAACTTTCAGGAAGTTAGCACTAGGTTAAACACATGGTAAATAGGGACTTACAGTAATGGAGTTCTAACTTTCAAACTTATGGTCATAAACTATTCTGAAAAGATTCCTTCTATAATCTACCAGAAAAGAAGATTGGCCAAAAAGTCTGAAGTTCGCACTCAGCATTCGTAAGATGTTGTCATCATAGGTACTTACGTTGGTGCGAACTTTGGAAAGTAAGCACCAAAGTTAGCACCATCTGCTTCATTCACTCCACGTCGAGCGACGTCTGCGGTCGGCTGATCTTCCGCTGCAACGACTTCAGCTCTTTGGCGATCTCGCTTCGCATCGACTCATCCTCTTCCAGATGAATGCCCAGCCAGCGACTCCATGACCAGAGCGTCTGGGAGAGCTCCTGTTCAAACTGCGGCCCGATGACGACATTTGGCCTTCTGCCACCCACGTGTCGGCGACCTTGGACAGCGAGGATCTCAGCTTGTAGTCGGTGCGTCGACCACTGGTGCTTGATGGCTCGCCTTGTGAGTGCATCACGCGTTCTCCCTTTGCGAACAGAGATCAATTTCACGAAGTGGCTGATTGACAGAGCATAGTCTTCTTCCCGGAACAGCTTGAACCACTGATTGAGCTCTCGTTTCGTGTAGCCCTTGTCTCTGGCTGCCATGGCACGAAACTTCTGGGCTGAATCGCGGTTGATGCCATATTGGTCAGCCAGCTCAGCAATCAAACCGTGCGGTGAGGTTGGACCACACGCCTTCAAGATCTTCTGGCCAATCGCGTAGCGATCTTCTATTTTCCTGATGGCGTTCTCGACCTGACTTGTCTGTCTTGAATTGTTCATTATCGCTCATGTCATGCTGATTGGAGTTCATTTATCGTCGTCATTCCCTTACAATATTAAAATCCGGAATTTAGTCTTGGTTGGGCTGACGCAACGAGAGGTTAAGAGTCATCCTGGCAGAGGAACAACTCGCGTTGCTTCTCAGTCACGGGGCCTGAAGGCGGGACAATTTTTAACTGCCGTACAACGACTGAAGCGGTTTAGGCATCTTTTCGGTGATTCATATTTGTCTGGGGTACTCGAATACCCGGAAAACACTGTGTTTATGAAGCCAACGGTGAAGTTAATAGTTTTCAAGAGTGTTCTGCGGACGAAAAACACGAACGCAAACTGTCATTTCATGTCGTTTCGAGGAGCTTAAGGCGTCTCCGATGTAAAAAACCGCCGCTTAGTTCGGTCAGATCGAGGAATTCAATTCTTAGATGGCCTGGGAAAAACGAAAATCGAAGAGTTACTTTTATCTGCATCAGCGGCTGCCGGACGGTCGCAAGGTGAAAGAGTATTTTGGTCGGGGTGTTGATGCCCATATGGCGTCGGATTTTTTGCAGTTGCGAAAGTTTGCGAAGTGGTCGCAACAACGGGCCATGAGCGAGTTAAGAACTGAGACTCAAGAGGCTGACGAATTGTTGAATAACTATTCTGAAAGTGTTTCAGAATTTGTGGCGGCTGAAATGTTGGCCGTCGGATACCACAACTCCCGTTCGCGGGGATGGAGAAAGATGATGAAAACGGATTTGAATCCAGAGAAAGAAATGGCAAAGGACTCTGCGGTGAGTACCAAAAAAAAGTCAAGGCGTCCCAAAGGCACTGCCCCGAACGATGGCAAAACCTCAAAGCCAAGCTCCAGCCCTGTGTCGCAGAAGAGGGCCGGTTCGGCGGGGAGTTCGAGTGGGACTACTGCTCCATCGCCAGGACGCTCAACGGCTCGAGTGTCAGAAGCAAAAGCTAAAAGATTTCGCGATGCTGCGGAGGGATTCCGCACGGAGTCAGCCACACCGTTAATTGACAACGTTGGTTACAGTGAGATCCCTGACACCGTCGATTCGGAAAGCTCACCACCGGCCAGGCCTGTTGAAGAGATGAGTCCTGACGAATTGATTGCCGCTGCGATAAAGGGCGATACGGCGGCGATGAACAGGCTCCGTCCAGTGATGCGACAAAATCCTTCTCGTTTCCAGCAGATCGGCGACCTTGGAGTGATGGCTGTAGAGAAGTGGCTGGATGTTCACTGTCGGCAGAATTTGTATCTCCGTGAGTGCCTAAAGCTGCATATCGATGAGATGCGTGCACAGCATTTGGCAGAAGGCAACTCGCCCACAGAAAGACTCCTGGTTGAGGAGGTGCTTCTTTCGTGGCTGCGGCACAAGTTTTGGATCTCTCGTGAAGCCGGTTCACTCCCGCAGGCTCCCGGCACAAAAGTACTGAAGTTTTGCACGGACCAGACAAGAGGCACTCAGCGAATGTACCTGAAGGCAATTGCTGAGCTAAGAAAATTTCGCGATGTCAAAGTTCGGCTGCCATCGTCTGTGGCGGAGACAGACTGACTGTCTGCACTTTTCTTTACTTCACGTCCAGCAAACCGGACAGCTCGGCTATCTTCTTCTGCACGGATTTCACTGCTTTACTGAGTTCAGGCCTGAGCTCCGTGTTCGCTTCCAGGTGAAGCGTCAGCCACCGGTTCCACGACCACAGTGTTTGGGTCAGTTCAGCCTCGAACTCATCACCAGTGGCGACCTTAGGCTTCCGGCCTCCAATTTTCCTGCGTCCCTGGCGAGCCAGAATCTCTGTCTGAAGCCGATGGCTGCTCCAGTGGTTGGTTAGAGCCTCCTGGGTTATACGATCACGCTCTTTGCCCTTGGGGATGCTGATGAGCTTGATGAAATGACTGATAGACAGGGCATAGTCCTCTTCTCTGAACAGCTTGAACCACTGATTGAGCTCTCGTTTCGTATAGCCGGTCTCCTTTGCTGCCATCGAACGAAGCTTCTGGGCTGTATCACGATTGATGTCGTACTGCTCAGCCAACTCTGTGATCAATCCATGCGGTGAAGTGGGACCGCACGCCTTCAGGATTGCCTGACCGATGGTATAACGGTCCGCAATCTTCTTGATGGCCTTCTCGACCCGGGGCGTCTGTTTTAATTTTTTCATTTTCGCACATGCCATGCTAATTCGAGTTCGTTTATACTCATAATTCCGCTACAATATTAAAATCCGGATTTTAATCTATCCATTATTGAATGTTGGGACTTTTTTAAGAGTAGTCCAAAGTGGCATGGGAAACCAGAGACGGCAATACAGAATACTTCTACCTGAATCAGCGTCTGCCCGATGGCCGAATCAGGAAAAAGTACTTCGGTAAGGGGATGTTGGCTGAGATAGAATCACTCAGGCTTGAGAAAACAGCTCTGGCCAGACGTCAGCTGGCTGTAGAACGTGAGCTTACTGCCGCTGCGGAATCCCTACTTAAGCAGCACCTTCGCAGCACCAAGGACCTATCTCATGCTCTGATGCTCTCAATTGGCTTTAATAACGAACGATCCAGAGGATGGAGACCAATACCAATGATTGCACTACAGGAAAACGAGCAGGAAAAGAATCAGGAACAAGTCGGCAATCCAGCAGATGAAGATCAACCTTCGTTTAAAGAAATGGTTAGGGCTGCCAGGAATGGCGACCGTTCTGTCATGCCTGCTCTCCGTAAAATCATGTGGGCCAATCCTGAGCTGTTCATACACAACGGCGACCTGGCCAGTCAGGCGATGATTCACTGGATCGACTTGATCGCCGGGCGGGATCTTTATTACCGCGAGGCCCTGATAATGAATGTGATCGCACTCTGGAGAAAACTGGTGCGTGAAACAAATGGAACTGTTGTCGAAAGAATGCTGGTTGATCAGGCCATGTCAACCTGGCTCCAGCTTTACTATCATGAAAACCGTGAAGCCAAGGCTCCCGCCAGTAACCTCCAGGTTGGCCAATATCGGCTCAAAAAGATCGAATCCGCTTTCAACCGTCATATGCGATCTTTGAACGCACTCGCATCAATGCGGACCATCAACTTCACGGAGCGGATGGTTGAGACGATGCAGGCAGCGGTTCCGGATGCTGTATTGGAGCATTATGAATCAGGCCCCGAAGCAATACCGCACGCAATTAGAAACCGGATCAGTAACAGGTTCAGCGGTTCCCTGGAACCAGCTCCGATGTACTAAGCAGGGCTTCTACAGCCAAAGCCGCCTGCAGATGAAACTGCGGCGGCTTTGGAGTTATTAACACTGGAATCAACTCAACCAGACGTGTCGGCCATATCAGCCTCATACAGGCTGACACTAATCAGTCGCGATCACCTATGATTATTCCCAAAAAACATCGTAAAAGTGTCCATGATTGTCAAAAAGCCTAATTAAGATTCTTCCATATTTGTATCAGGGCTCAAAATGGTATAGGACCAAAGCTTTAAATTTCTCGTTCTCAAGCCGATGCCTGAAAACAAATGCCGGACACAAATGACTCCTTCCCCTGGTTGGTAAAAATCCCACAAGAACAGAGATCTCTTGTATTTATAGAATTCTTCCCGTGCCAAATTGAAAGCCCATATCCACGTCCCTGAGATGCCTCACACAGCAGACATCGTATTTGTTTTCGGCGTCTGCTATCTACTTGTCTCACCAAGTAACATGAATATCCAGCTGCTGACAAAATGATGGCAGCTACAGCTCAAACCAATTGGCTCACAGGCTCTCGCTAAACCGCTTAACGATGGGCTCAAACACTTTCCGCGTCTCGTCAAGACGCATTTCCAGGATTTCATCGTAGCTTTGAACCCCCTGTCTTACCTGCGGGATACCGTTTTCATGAAACCATTTCACCAGCGGTATCCATTCTTCAGCCTGGTCGTGATCCCGCACATGATTTTTAGCGAGTGACAGCAACCTGGTCTTTTCGCTGCTCCCAAGTCCGCTACCGTGAAGAAGGTCATATTCTGGGGTCCCCTTATACCCGGGTGGCAGGAATGTCTTGGCTACCGCAAATGGACCATCAAATTCGATTGGGCAATACCCAAGACGATACTCAGGCTCGTTACCATGTACATCGAAATTCTGACGCCCAAGAATCTCGTTTACGTAGATCCCATGAACAATTGTGTGCGGATTTCCACAAACTGCAAATAACACAATCGCGGGTTGTACTCCATGTAGGTGGGCAGTTTCAAACGGGGGCACGTCCACTACGAAGCGGACGAAATCCATCAGCTGTACGAACTCGATTTTCCATTTAGGGGCAATCCGCTCACAGATTCGCTCCAGAGCGTGTGTCGTAAATCCCAGTGCCCGCTTTTCAGCATCAGATTCAAGAAATGGCGTTTGCAAACTGAAATGGATATTTCCTCGAGATGTTGGCTTTGTCATCAGGCCATGGCAGTGTAATTGTAATACCTTGCCCCTTGGTTCAATCATGAAGTGGTGATGGGGCATGAACCGACCTTTGACATTAGCCGGGATCTGTGAATAAATAGCCTCGGCAAGTTTGGTCTTCGTCACTGCATATAAGCAGTCTAACTTATTTTTTGAAGTTGCCGCAAAGGGCCGCCCCGCTTTCCTCCAAACGTGCTTGACATATTGAAAGCCCATTGTGGCTATCGCCTCCCAAAACTCACGATCGAAGTCGTCAAAATGATTGCAATCATAGAAGTTTACCTTTCGAGCAGCAGCGTACACTGCATCAATGAATTCAGGGTCTGCCGTTAAGGTAGGCTCGACCACAAACTTAGGAAAGCGACAGGCACGCTGCCTTTGAGCCTTGTGAACTGCATCCTGCTTTTGACGCTTACGACGCCTGAGTTCCTTTTGTTTTTTCTTTTGATGACGTTTGATGGCCTTTGTATTGGGCATTGATGTGTCTCCGCTTCTGTCAGTGAATAATCGAGAAATCCCAGAGATGCCTTCTTTCGAGAAGGCCTGTGAATTGCTCCTGGGACTCACTCTATGCATATCGAACCGGCGTAACACAAACTGGCTTCTGTGAGGGAATCGCCAACGGTAAATCAAAGGCGACTTGAGACTGTTGCCAGGAACGTGAAAAAGCCGCCAGCAGACGAGTCTGCGGCGGCTTGGGAGTTATCTAAGCTGGAACCAGGTCAAACCGTCGTGTCGGCTGTATCAGCCTTATACGGGCTAATACGGATCAGCTGTGATCTCTTAAATCCATTGACCAGGTCCTCAAACGCGTCCAAATTGTGTGGACGGTAAAGTGCCATCCACTCAAGCTGGAGGACACCTTCGGGTTCCTACAGGTCTTCGTCTTTTGAAGAGCGTTAAACCCACACGGTGGGCAGTTCAAGGCGTAAGTATAAGCTCGTCTATTCTCCAGTTGGGCCGTAATCGCCCTGTAGTATTGATACCGATAAGCCTTCAGTAGAACCTGGGCTTTCGCCAGATCGGTACTGCCGTAATTCTGGGGCATCTTGTCGAGAATACAATTTCTAAGTAATAAGAGAGAAGTCGACTTGGCCTTCGGTGTTAGTTTGAACTCAATGGTACATTTTGGTTTCTGCGATTCCATGATCATGCCTCCTTCGAACTGAAATCATGGGGACTAAACCTGACAAAGTTGTCAAGTAAATCGTTTCTACCCTCCCTAGAGAGTATGTGTGGCGACGAGTCGCCCACATATACAGAATATGAAGTCGCACATTGAAAGCATCTTAAAATCCGGATTTTAAGATGCTTTTCCCTGCCTCGATTCGTGAAGTGAATATTCCGCGGTGGTCTTACATTGAATCAAAGCCGGTTGAACTGAATTCTCCTTCGAAGGAACACTGATTCATTTCTTTGCGAGTCTTGTTTCAGGCCCGGATTTCATCCGGCCTGACATACTCTCTAAAGGAGAGTAGAAACGACTAATCTGACAACTTTTGCAAGTTAGTTCCTGACCTGGGAAATCATTCCGACTTGATTCACCCATATCTATCGCGACTGCGTAACACGGGGTGGATTCACGAAGCTTCCTCTTCTGACTGTCACTCTTGGCACCGAATGGTGGGGATACAAAATAACCTCACTCGAAACCAATAATGAATTCCGAGTGAGGCGAGAGGATAAACAAGCGGTTTGTCAGTTATTAAGTGAAAACCACTTCGCTTCTACAAATACATATCGCTGGAGCGTAACACGACTAAAAGGTGCCGGTACCCAGAGCCAGAAAAGGCCATCAACCACATTGACTAGAAGCAGGCCCCATGTGAACGGGCCCCACACATAGGAAAGAAAAAGCCCGCCAACCGCGATTAAACGCAGCCGACGGGCCAGTAGGTGCACTCAGATCAAGATCTGATCTTTTGGCAGTGACATCCCAGTATCAGGCGATCTTAGGATAGTCCTGTTTGATCACGATGTCCTCTGGATCATCGGGACCGTCTTCATCTCCTGATTCCGTCTCATCGACGATGAAGAAGCCATAACGATACGTGGATTTTCCATCTTCGAATCGTTTCCGCAGCTTCTCCAGTCGAAATACAACCCGTTTGTCCTCCTCATCCTCAGATGGCACTACAAACTTCTCATCTACGTGAGCACTCAGCACTTTACCCAGGCCACGTTTCTGAGCTTCGTATGAGCTCCGTTCATTCTTCGGAATAAGAGGATCGGCAAGTCCCAGACGACCGACTTCAGCAACGACATCGCCAATAGGCATGCACTTGTCGAGCAAGTGTGAACCCAGAACTGCAATACTACTACGAATCGGATCATCAGCCACACGACGATCAGCATAATTATCAAGGAAGCCCTCGATCCCGTTGACCATCAGGATGCCACCGATCACATGAGCCCACTCCGTACAGGGGTAGTACTTAGATTGATCCAGAGGCATTCCTGCTGCCCGCCAGCGAGCTATCATGCCGTAGGCTTCCACGGCAATCTCATCTCGATAACGGGGCAGATACTGTTGACGTGGACTACCGATGTCGCTGCGACGGTCCGTGATACTGCCATTGGGCTTCAGGTGAATCGGGAGTCCCCGGTTCAATAAGTCCTCTGACAACACCCCGAAGTTCGTCGACATCGACATCACGATTTCGTTGCGAATCCGACGTGGTTCCGCCCTGCCCCCCGGAGAGAACAGCATCGGCGATGGATCCGTCACGAATCGTTCGACGAATGCCGAAGCAATCTTCGAACTGCCGTTCACACGGGCATTCTCAAGCCGAATCATTCCAAGTGAAGGATCCGTATTGAGGGTTGCAACAATCGCCTTTTGAGTCGCCCAGTCCGCTGGCTCCCAGCTGACTGAGGTCTTGGGCGTCATCCCCGCGATAAAGTCCAGAACGGTGTCCTTGCCGCTGTGGCTCTTCGATGCCGTGGCTAGAATAATCGGCTTACCACCAGGCCAATGGTGCCTGAGTAAGACCGTCAGTAATCCAGCAACCGCATTCGCCCGGTCGGCCTGCGTATGGAAGTCCATCACATCCAGGAACGTGTTGATCCGTTCCATCGAATCGGATGCTTCTGGAGATTCACCAACAAACAGAACTCGATGTCCATCACCGCCGTCGCTGTAGCCGGGATTCGTTAATATGAATCCCGGCAAATACTCAGGCTGCGATGTAATTCGATCCACCGGGGCAATGGCCCCACTAGCACAGTCAACATTTCCGTGGGTGAAAAATGGGGTGGTTCTATGCTTCTGAACGCAGGCCGATGCCGCCTGGCACATCTTGTCGCTGTTTGTGGCAAGTTCTTTATGAATCGATTAGGATAACAAGTCAACATAAATACGGGCATGAACACCGGGTGACATTGAAACATATAAAGCTTTTAATTTGCTAAGCCCAACATGAATATCGAACAACTCGAACAGAACATCCAATCGCTTGTCACGAATCTCAATGAAGAGACTTTCGTTTATGACTTGCTGCGTGCTTATGAATTGCCAAAGGCTTCGATAACCCGATTGCAAAAGGGAGATTACAATCTCTCGAAAAAACCAGGAGAAATTCTCTGGAAAAAACAGCTCTTTTTCAAGCAAGCTACCGAAGAGGAAGGGGATTTGCATGTTTTGATCGACAACCTGAAAAATGATCCCACAATCAAAAAACAGCATCCCCGTTTTATTATTGTGACCGATTTTCAAACGCTGTTGGCTGTGGATACTAAAATTCATGATACACTCGATGTTCCACTTCGGGATTTTTTGAAACATTATGATTTCTTTCTCCCCTGGACGGGAAGGGAGAAATCGCAGATACAGAGTGAAAACCCGGCTGATGTAAAGGCGGCTGAAAAGATGGGGCGGCTTTATGACCTCATTCTGGAAGATAATCCGACTGAAAATGAAAAAGAGAGACACGCTCTTAATATATTTCTCTCGCGGCTGCTTTTCTGTTTCTTTGCAGAAGATACCGGTATTTTTGAAGATGGTCAGTTCACCAACGCACTGGCTTCCCACACGAATTCAGAGGGCAGCGATTTACAAACCTATCTGCAAAAGTTGTTTACCGTTCTTAGTGTAGAGCAACGATCAAACTACCCTCAATTCCTGCAAGGCTTCCCTTATGTCAATGGCGGGTTGTTTGCCGATGAATACCCGGTTCCGGTATTCACTGCCAAATCGAGAAAGATCATCCTGGAATGTGGGGCATTGAACTGGAAAGCGATCAATCCCGATATTTTTGGTTCTATGATTCAAGCGGTTGTGCATAACGATCAGCGGGGTAGCATGGGCATGCACTATACCTCGGTGGTTAACATTATGAAGGTGGTTGAACCGCTGTTTTTGAATGATCTTTACGAAGAACTGGAACAGGCGGAAGAAAATAGGGAAAAGCTGGAACATTTGTTGGATCGAATCTATCACTTACGTATTTTCGATCCGGCTTGCGGTTCCGGTAACTTTCTGATTATCGCTTTCAAAGAGCTTTGCAAACTGGAAATTGAAATCTTCAAAAGAATTTACGGCAGGCAAAAAACGTTTCGATTTACTAGCAAGATTCAACTGACTCAGTTTTATGGAATTGAGCTGGATGATTTCGCTCATGAGACAGCCAAGCTCTCACTCTGGCTTGCAGAACATCAAATGAACCTTGCCTTCAAAGCAGTGTTTGACACCACTCGCCCCACGTTGCCACTCCAGAATGGAGGAAACATCGTTTGCGGAAATGCAACACGGTTGGATTGGGGAGAAGTTTGTCCGAAAGACAAAAAGGCTGAGATTTATGTCCTGGGAAACCCACCATATTTGGGGTCAGGGATGCAATCTAAAAAACAGAAAGCAGAAATGGCTTCTGTGTTTGAAGGGATAAAAGGGTGGAAAAAACTGGACTATATAACCAGCTGGTTATTGATTGGATCAAGATATATACAAAATGAGCAGGCACAACTGGCCTTCGTTTCAACAAACTCTATTTGCCAAGGCGAACAGGTGGCTACGTTTTGGCCTTACATTTTCTCGTTAAATATTGAAATTGGTTTTGCCCATCAATCATTTAAATGGACGAATAATGCGAGAGGAAATGCAGGGGTGACTTGTGTAGTCATAGGTCTCAGGAATTTATCAAAGGGGAAAAAAGTCCTGCTTAAGGAAGGTGTAAGAAAAGATGTGAATAACATTAACCCCTATTTATCTGAAGGGGGGGATGTCTTAATGAACCGTCGAACTACATCGATCAGCAGATTTACGGAAATGGTAAAAGGAAATCAAGCTACGGATGGTGGCAATCTAATCCTATCTGAAGATGAAAGACATCAATTAATTGATGCTCATCCTGAGGCAGAGGACCTTGTTAGATCATTTTTGGGATCAAGTGAGTTTATACGAGGGGCATCGAGGTACTGTTTATGGATTCTTGATAAAGACATTGAATTGGCGATGTCAATCCCTCCGATTAAAAAGCGGATAGCTGCCGTAAAATCAATGCGACTATCCAGCAGTGATGTTGGTGCAGTTAGGATGGCGGAACGTTCTCACCAATTTCGCGAAATGAGATATTCGAAAAACACTTCACTAATCATTCCAAGCGTGTCATCCGAACGAAGAAAATATATTCCTATCGGCTTTCTTGACAGCAATTCAGTTATCTCAAATCTTGCATTTGCCATTTATGACCCCGAACCCTATGTCTTCGCCATTATTTCTTCTCGCATGCACATGACTTGGGTGCGTACCGTAGCGGGTCGTCTAAAAACCGATTATCGTTATTCATCATCCCTTTGCTATAACACCTTTCCCTTTACTGACATCAACGAAAAGCAAAAGAGTATCTTGGAAGAACATGTCTTTCAGGTACTGGACGAACGGGAAAAGCATTCTCAAAAGACGATGGCTCAGCTTTATGATCCCGACAAGATGCCGGACGGTTTACTGCAGGCACATCACGAAATGGATTTGGCTATTGAGCAATGCTATCGTTCAAAACCATTTGCAAGTGATGAAGAACGGCTGGAGTATCTATTCAAACTGTATGAAAAAATGATTGAAGAAGAAAAAAGCAAGGGGAAGAAATAATGCCGAACCTGGTTGATGTGACCTATGCCCAAACTGGCCAAAGCCTTTCCACAAATAATATGGGCATGCGGGAAATGCAGTCACGTGCATTTGATTCTAGGAATGCACAATACCTACTACTCAAAGCCCCCCCCGCTTCTGGAAAATCTAGGGCGTTGATGTTCCTGGGACTTGATAAATTATATTACCAGGGGCTGAAAAAAGTCATTGTTGCGGTTCCAGAACGCTCAATAGGTGCTTCTTTTGACGCGACCAATTTGACATCCCACGGTTTCTTTGCCGATTGGAATATTAACTCTCATTATAATTTGTGTACCCCAGGCGGAGACGCCAGTAAGGTAGCTGGGTTTAAAAAGTTTTTACTCGACGAGAGTGAAACGATTCTGATTTGCACACATGCGACCCTACGGTTTGCATTTGAATCGGTCGATGAATCAGTTTTCAATAATATAGTACTGGCGATTGATGAATTTCATCATGTGTCAGCCGATGCAGAAAACCGGCTCGGTGAAGTGCTACGTTCTATTATAAACAATACCAGTGCACACATTATCGCGATGACCGGTTCTTATTTTCGTGGGGATGGTGTGCCAGTACTGTTGGCTGAGGATGAAGCAAAGTTTTCGAAAGTGTCTTACAACTATTATGAGCAGCTTAATGGTTACACATATCTGAAAACGCTGGGGATTGGTTATCACTTTTATCAAGGTAGATACCTCAGTGCAATTGATGAGGTATTAAATACCGACCAAAAGACTATTCTACATATTCCTAATGTGAACGCTGGGGAATCGACCAAAGATAAACATAAAGAAGTGGATACGATTCTTGATATGATTGGAACAGTTACCCAGCAGGATGCTGAAACCGGTGTAATATTTGTCGAGCGAATAAGTGATGGTAAAATTATCAAAGTGGCTGATCTGGTTAATGATAACCCTAAAGACCGAGACAAAATTGTTTCATACTTACGCCAGATGAAAGATGTAGACGATTTGGACTTGATTATTGCTCTGGGAATGGCAAAGGAAGGTTTTGATTGGCCTTACTGCGAACATGCCTTGACGGTGGGGTATCGTGGATCGTTGACGGAAATTATTCAAATCATTGGACGAGCCACCCGTGATAGTGATAATAAAACACATTCACAGTTTACGAACTTGATTGCTCAACCTGATGCGGCTGATGAGCAGGTAAAGCTTTCTGTTAATAATATGCTTAAAGCGATTACGGCTTCCCTACTTATGGAGCAGGTACTTGCCCCGAATTTTAAATTCAAAACTAAGAAATATGATGGTGAAAAAAATGAAGCTGGTACGGTTAAAATTAAAGGTTTCAAAGAACCAAGTACCCAGCGTGTAAAGGACATTGTAGAATCGGACCTGAATGACCTCAAAGCAGCAATACTGCAAGACCCCAAGATGCTGCAGGCACTGCCTGGAGAGTTTATTGACCCGGAAGTAATCAACAAAGTAATGATCCCGAAAGTGATTCAAAAAAAGTATCCTGAACTCAGTGAAGACGAAGTGGAAGAAATACGACAACATGTGGTTGCAGACTCGGCGATAAAGAGCGGTGAAATTAAAGAGGTGGGCGGGCAACGATTTGTGAGGATGGCAGGAAAGTTTGTTAATATCGATGATCTTCATATTGACCTCATTGATCGAGTCAATCCCTTCCAGAAAGCGTTTGAAATTCTCTCAAAATCGGTAACCACTAACCTGTTGAAGGTCATACAGGAAACGATAGATGCCGGCAGAATACAGATGACCGACGAAGAAGCTGTCGTTCTATATCGCGATAAAATTGGTCCCTTTATGAAAATACATAATCGAGAACCAAGCATTAACTCTTCGGACCCTCTGGAAAAAAGACAGGCGGAAGCTTTGGTCTATCTGCGACACAAAAGACGACAACGGCAAACTAGGGGAGAAAGCGAATGAGTAAGCTTTCCAAAGAATTGGAAGAAATACTGGAAACCGATCCCCTTGGTTTGCTGGACGTCAAAGCAAAAGCTTCCTCTGTCATGAGTGCCGACAAGCGTTTGCTTGCCTCATTTGAAGAAATTAATGATTTTGTGCGGGAGCATGGCAGTGAACCGACCCAAAGCCGAAATGTTAAAGAACGACAACTTTTCAGCCGATTAAAGAGCTTGCGAGAAAGTCCAGGAAAGGCTGTTACATTGGCTGAATACGACACCTTTGAATTATTGGTGGATGTCAGATATCCCGAGCCAATCGAGATCAATTCTGTTGATGATATCTTAGGGGGTGACGCACTTGGCTTGCTGGGTGATGATGAGACAGACCCTAATGATATCTTCAAGCTGACTAATGTTCCCAAATCAATCGAAATGCCGGACTCTATTGCCAGACGGAAACCATGCAAAGATTTCGACCAATTTGAAAATCTCTTCAAACTATGTCATGCAAATTTAGCTTCTGGTGAAAAAGAATTGCGGAGGTTTTCTAGTGAGCAAGACATTGTAGCTGGCCATTTCTTTATATTGCATGGCGTGATGGTTTACGTGGCAGGAGTGGGCGAAAAAGAAGTGAAACGAGGTAAGCAGAATGCCAGGCTCCGTTGTATATTCGAAAATGGAACAGAATCAAATATGCTGCTTCGCTCACTGGCTACGGAGCTTTACAAGGATGGAACAGGTCGTCGTATTCGGGACAAAGGTGAGAGCCTCTTTGACGAATCAGGGCAGGTAACAGAAAGTGACGAAGTTACCGGATACATTTATATATTGCGTTCCTTGAGTGAAGACCCGCAAATTAAAGAGATCAAAGATTTGCACAAGATTGGTTTTTCCAGTCAACCTGTTCAACAGCGTATTCAAAAGGCACCGCAAGAGCCGACCTATTTGATGGCAGGCGTTAAGCTGATAACCGAATTTGAAACATACAACTTCAATCCTCAGAAACTTGAAAACCTATTACATACATTCTTTGCAGAATCTTGTTTGAATTTGTCAGTTACTGACAACAAAGGAAAACAACACGCACCACGGGAATGGTTCATTGTGCCATTGGATGTTATTGAAACTGCGGTTCAACTTTTGATCAGTGGAGAGATTGTTAATTATCGCTATGACAGCCAACAGCAGGCTATTGCTGCTAAATAAATAATGGATTTCAATCCACGAACAACTTTTTACAATCGGGTTCAACAAAGGAAAGGTGGTCTTTCCCTGATATCTGTTTCTGAATGAAAGTTTATTTATGGCAACGATTTTAGCAAGGAAGGATAGTAAAGGGTGGCTACTATGACCTGTGCAGTTTACGGGATAGATGGGAGCCGCAGAACGGTTTGGACGTGTTCGATAAAAGGTTACAGCGAGTAAAGCGTTCCCTTATGACTGTAAAGAATAGCGGCAACTCCTTCCGTGATCGAAGACAGTCCGGAAAGATCAAGGTACCAGGGCTGTCGAGATAAAAACTTCGACCGTGTGAGGTTCATATTAATCAGCAATGACAGGTCGACATCAAAGGGATCGTTGCCGAAGGTTAATAGGTCAGCTCGATGGGAAATTAAGCTGCCGCGATCTGTTTCGCTTGATGCTGACACTGGATGTAATTGAAGTCACTGAACCGGCATCAAACAGGAGACTAGTGAAAAGGAAGTCGCTCACTCCCCCACATCTGCGATCAACCCACCCCATTTGCCACGATATGGCACGCCGCTGAATCGACTGCAGTTGAACACCAGTTCCGACAAATAACAGTCTGCAAATAAATCAGCCCTAGGCTTTCAGATCAATTCCCATATCCGCAAACAGGTGAATCATATCTTCCCAGACATTCTTCTTTGCTGAAGGATTCCTCAGCAGATAAGATGGATGATAAGTGCACACCACTTTGGCTCGCCCATATTTATAGAAGACTCCCCTCATTACTCCAATGGGAAGATCCGAATGCAGTAAATTCTTCGCCGCCACCGAACCCCAGCAGACGATATAATCGGGGTCCACAATTTCAATCTGTGCATCCAGATACCCTCGGCAGTTTGAAGCTTCAAGATCGGTCGGGTTGCGATTTTCCGGTGGGCGGCATCGCAGGATATTTGCAATATAAATATCGCTGCGTTTCATCTGACATGCTTCAATAATCTTATCCAGCAGCTTCCCTGCCCGACCGACAAAGGGTTCCCCCTGTTTATCTTCGTCCGCACCGGGAGCTTCCCCGATGAACATGATTTTTGCCAGGGGGTTACCTACGCCAAATACAGTTTGAGTCCGTATCTCAGCCAGTTCCGGGCATTTAGTGCAGCTGGATACCTGAGAAGCAATGATATCCAGCTTTGCCTGGCGTTCAACTTTATTCAACTTTGATTTTGTTGTTTGCGGCTGAGGACTATTTGAAGGTTGAGGAATCGGAGAATGAAGTTCTCCCTGATACTTACCGAGACTCTTTACCACTGCATCCCACTGGCTTCTCAGGCCACTGAGGGAAAGCTTCGCTCCCCGATGCTTACTAAGACTTTTGGCTGCCGCATTCGATAGAGATACCAGGTGACTGAGCAAGAGTGGTCCCTGATGCTTGGTGGCATGCGTGAGTTGCCGATTGACCTCTCCAACATGCCGAAGTCGCAATGGAATTAGGCCGGGCAACTCTTTGCAAATTGTGGTAACTCGAACAATTCGTCTCGCAGTTGAACCGCTGAAGCACTTTTCTGTAGTTGAGGTTTAACGACCGCCAATATCTAAAAAAAAGACCTGCGGTCCCCGATGGGGTCGCAGGTCTTGCTTTGTACCCTACCCCCGCCATGCTGCACACTGACTGCGATATCCGCAACCAGGGCACTGCATAGGGCAAAACGAATTAAATCCTGCTATTCTGGTTCTGTAACCTGATCCCACCAGGCAGTAACGAAGATCCGATAAGCAGACAGCTCATTACCAGGAACACGATCCAGCTCCCGGTCAGCAAACCTAAAAGTGCCGAAACGCCAATACTGCCAGTTAAGTGAAACGCGTTCAATTTGTCTTTACTGTTGTAGGTCATGTCATCTCCCATTTGGTTTCAGTAACCATCCTGTCCCTGACAGGAACGACTTTTCTCAAGACTCTCTATGCTTGCGACACTCAGGTGCTGACGCTCTGATCAGAAGTCAGGCTACGACTCCAGTCCTGGCTCTGTTCCCGCAGCTGTGACATCAAATCCCGGATATGTGAAACCGTTTCTGCTAAACCGCCACAGAGTGTTTTCATTTGAGTCAAAACCTGATCCGCAGCGACGTCCCGTTTCTGATCTGGTTGATGTTTCACAACAACATCTTTCTGCTGCGATCGCGTCCGGATTGGCTGGTGAGACACCGAGGTGGACTCAATGCGTATGGCATCAGTCTGGGGCTGCACAGTATCCGCCTGAGTCAAGAGTGCCCAGACATAAGTCCGGTGCCCCTCCCTGCAGGAAGCCGGCGTATCCGGTCCGCTCAGATTGATCTCCCGAAAGCCCAGTCGCAGAGCACGCCTGAAATAGTGTCGGCTCGTATTGATCTGAAGGCTTTTACCGGAACGCTCGGAGCGACACAGAACAAAATCTCGCTGCTGCTGAACCTGATCCGCTTCACGGGCACAGACCGTGATCTCTCCATTCAAGTCCAGGGTCACTTTTTCAGAATCACCCTTGTGAAACGGCTTCGGTTTCAGGGCCGAGCAGATAAACTCCGCATCCTCATCCGGGACCTGTAGAGTGGCCACTGTTTCTGGTCCAGTATTGGCGATCTCCATCACATCGGGAAAACGTGCCTGTTCGTTTATTTTTAACCAGATGGACCACGGCCCCGATCGGAGTGTCACCCACTCAGCCGTCCTGCCAACCTCAACCGACTTGCCGCGTCTCAATTCCCGACTACAGAGCAGGCGATTTGCAGGGACCAGGAACTCACCTTCCCAGGGAAACTGGAACCCATCCTGAATCAACAGCTGTCTGCCATCTGTGCTGATCACCTGCCCTTGAGAACCCCGCAGCTGCAGGTGATCCAGTGCATACCGGGCCGAATCAGTCGTTGCCGTATCGCAGGCATCCCCCAGAGCAACCATCAGCCTGGATTCATTCTGTTCAAGTTGATCAGGAAGTTCCGGGAACCCCTCGCATTCCACTACTGGATACTCAATCGACTGTGGAATTCCGGCATCCTGCCACTCTGCCAGGATCTTTTCGTTTTTAACCTGCAGATGAACCGGATCTGACTTGAGGCCATGGCAACATCGCAACAAACCAAAGGGGGTGACAATGTGCTGGCTCTCCAATCCTCCAGCAGGAAGATAATATTCCATCGCAATCTGCTGGTTTCGAGTCCGAATCCGCAGACCATGCTGATCGACCAGAAACTCGACCGGTGGTCCTGTTTGACGACTGGTAATAATTCCCAGTCCGCGACTGAAGATGGTTTTTAACTCACGCATTAAAGAGCGGGATATTGTAATCATCGTTTCTCCTGTGTGATCAGAAAAAATGCCAACCCGGTGATAGCCACCAGGTTGGCAAGGAAAGTGCTGCTATACAAAAGCGTTGATAATGCCAGGCTGATTAAAGAGAGCGACATTTCGCTCCAGATCCACCTGGTCCCAGTCCAGGATCTGAGGCGGCAGATCACAGGGTTCAGGATCAAAATTGACGGTCATAGGGTCCGCCAGACTGAAACCGCGAAACTGGATTTCTCGAAGATCCTCACCGGTCGCATTGGCGACCTGCTGGTCGAGTTGAGTTTGCATCATTTGCGTTTACTCCTGTTAAGTTTGAGAAAACGCTGCCCCCGCGGAGCAGCGTGAATACACACTGCCCTTAAGGGCACTAAAATAAGCTCACTTCATTTACGGACAGCAGGCAGCCAGTGTGCTTCCAGCCATTCACGTTCTGCTTTCAATGCATCACTGCGATTCGGAAACGGTCCCAGCAGCGGTCCTGCGACCGGTGACAAATCGGCCATCCATAGCCCGTCTGCATTTGGTTCCACATGTGAACCACGTTCGATGTGCAGTTGGCCCAGTCCTTGCAGGTCAAGCGTTTCGTCATACAGACAGCGAATGCCGCCGTCCGATTTGATCAATAATTGCATCAGCTCCCCCCTTTAATGTGGGCGTCTTTGGATATTTCGGCGGGGACGATCCACCAGTAACTGATCCAGGCCGGATTGAATCACAGTCATCTGTGACGCAACCTGCTCCCTTAACGCTTGACTGTTACGCAACTGTTGCGGGTCAACTCCTGTAATCACATGCTGGGCGTGCTCCACCAGTTCATCCAGCTGTTCGTTCGAACGGATATTGAGGCTGCGAAACCGATCAAAGAACTCCGTCAGGTTGGTCACTGCCGTATCACGAAAGACCTTCGGCTTTCCATCCTGCCGTCCACTGAGGCGTTCTGTCAGATGCTCTACCATCTGCGTCAGCTCACTTAAAAATGCCTGCTCTGCCAGCTGCACCGCCTCATCAAACCGGGACTGGACCCGCTGGCACTCCTGCTCATACAGTTCAGGATTGAGCTGTCGGAGGTAATCCGGCGGTTCGACTGACGGATAGTCGTGTTCGATCGCAAACAGGCCAATCAGCGACGGCGGGTAATCATCGGGATTAAACAGATCCCCCAGTCGATTCCGGGCCGCACTCCGCAGCTCATCGTAGTGGCGATCCAATTCAAACACGGCTGCATCCAGCTCTTCGTGGAAAACGGCAATCTGCTGATCGAAATCGGAAATCGCAGCCTGCCGAATCAGACGGATCCCCGGTTCCGGAAAAGGGAGCGACACCCCTTTCCAGTACGCAACCGTTTGACCGCGGATCGCAGTAACCGCTTTGAACGCCGGGTGCGACGTGTCGAGGAGCTTTTTGCCTGCCGAGAGGAATTTCCCTTCGGCACCAAACGAATTGGCGGCCTGATCTTTCTGAGACGAACTCAGAGACTTGCGGACACCCAGCCAATTGAAGCTCAACCGGGCCGCGGCCATGGTTGAGCGAAGTCGATTGCTCGCAGACGTCGAAGACTGCGAGCGAGGTTCATCTAAAACACTGGACATATTGGTTACTCCTATAAAACAAAAGAGGCCGGACGACTTCCCACGCGGAATGTCGTCCAGCCTTGTTTAAATTCCGGATTTTAAATATTTGGCAGATCAGTTGTTCGAAGCCTCACGCTTCACACTGCGACGAGACCGGGACGCCCTGCCCGCCTGACCATAGATACCGGACTGACTGGCCGAGAGACATCGCCCACTGGCCCAGCTCCGCAATCGCCCTACTGACTCCGCAGCGGTGACTGCAACGGGAACCACGTTCTGAGCGGCCTGACGCAGAGGCAGATCCAGTAACGCTGCCAATCGGCAACAGGATTTAATCTCCGCACCGGTCCAATCGCTGTCATCAGGAGCGGACTGGCCCGCGTCGATCTCGAACAGATCCCGGTAGAGTGCCCAGATCGCATCTTTCTCCTCACGATCAGGGAGATCCAGGAAAAACACACCATCAAAGCGTTCACTCCGACTGAACTCAGGTGGTAACTTGGAAACGTCATTCGCCGTGCAGACCACAAAGACGTCAGACTGGTGATCGTTGAGCCAGGATAAAAACATTCCAAACATTCTCGATGCGACGCCAGAATCGCCACTGCCGTTCATCCCGGCAAAGGCTTTCTCGACTTCGTCGATCATTGCAATGCAGGGAGCCATCGCATCAATGACCTTCAGGGCCTCCCGTGTGCGTTCCTCCGACTGCCCGACAAGCGAACCCATCAGACTGCCAATATCGAGATTGAGCACAGGGCGACCGACCTCCCTGCCGAGTGCCTTACAGAACTGGGACTTACCACAGCCAGGTGGGGACAACAGCAGCACCCCACGCGGGCGTTTCAACGGATTCCCACGTTGCGGATGTAACATTGCCCGTTTACAGAACGCCTTTAGTGCCGACAGGCCTCCCAGGCTGCTGAAGTCATCGTCGCTGCGGTACAGCGAAAGCAGCCCACTTTTTTTTAGCGTTTGGGTCTTCAATTCCCAGACAGCGTCCCCCGTAATTCTTCCGTCACGAACCAGTGACAGGCTAAACGCATTCTCTGCTTCCATCCGAGTCAGTCCCGATGCCGCATCGAGAATCAACTGTAATTCGGCTTCTGCAGGCAGTTCCCCCTCCTCCGTGGCAATCCCGCGAGCAATCTCCTCCAGTTCTTCCCGGTTGGGCAAATCGTGCTCCATCACGACAAACATGCGTTCCAGCTCGGTGGGGATTTGCACAACGGGCGACAGAATAATCACAATCGCCCGGTTCTGTTTGCCGGTGTAGATCTGCTGAGACAATGCCTGGACAACTTCTGCGGACTGCAGGAACCGGTGAAAGTTCTGCAGCACGAGAATGGCTGTTCCTTCAGGTGTGGTCATGGCATTGATCGCCTTGATGGCGGCCAGCGGATCATTGCTGCTTCCGCCCTGCTCTGTCTGACCGGGGACGCTGAGCCCCGTGTCGATATCCCAGGTTGCCAGCTCCCACTCTAAATCGTGGCAGAGCTGGGCAATTTCTGTTAATGCATCCTGATGCTCATGGGACTGAATCCACAGTCCCGGAAAACAGGCCGCGACATGTTCGGCCAGTTTCTGAGTTAATGAAGTGGTGGTAGGCATAGCGACTCCTAATTGAGTGTAAAAATGATAAAAACCAGTCGAAGCCGGGGCATTGACAAAACGAATGGCTGTTGAATTTACGGAGCCAACCAGTCAGCTGCGATCCTCCAGGTCTGTCAGCTGGCGTTCCATGCGGGTGATTCGCTCCTGAAGCTTCTCTACTTTGTGAAATGCACGTTTCAGGCAAGTCATCCAACGACTGAGGGCCTCTTGCTCTTTGGTCAGGTCTGCATACTTCTTACGAATGCGAGCAATACGGCGAGCCTCGACAGCCGGATCTTCGCGGTGCTGCCGTTGGATCTGCCGACGAACCTTGGTCATCAACCACCTCCTTCACGAAGACGTTGCCGTTCATCAGCGACCTGAAAGAACTCAGGCGTATTTCGTTTGCTGGTTCGTTTTCCCAGGGCTTCCTCAATGAACCGACTGGCGTCGATGCAGGCCGAACCTGTGAAGCCCCTGGTTTGGACACGCGTGGAACCATTGGTTTCCACGATAATCTCGATGGTGCGAGTACTCATGCGGCACCTCCCACCGAAACGGTCAACTTGATGGAGCCGTCGGCCTGTGACTGCTCCGTAACGGTGTGCCCTTTCTTGCGGGCTTCGATTTTGGTCTTTTCGACGGCGTATCCCTGCAGAAAGCGATCCAGTTGACGTTGTTCGCCCCAGCGACCTTCGAAGTTGTCGAAGCGGGCCTGGCCAGACTGTATGTCGAACACAGCCGGATATCGCCAGCCAGGCAGCTTGACGATCGTACCGGTGGCAGAGTCGCTGAAGAGTTTTGCCGTCCCCTGTATTGGTGCTTCCAACTTGAGACGCTGGCAGGCAGCACTGATGGCTGTCTCGTCCCGGACTTCGGTTTTGATCTCCACAATATGACTCATGGATTGGTTTCTCCTTATATTAAATGGCGGGATGTTGAATGATGATTAGAAAAACGGGTCGACATCACTGGGTGAGTCGCCAGTCGCCAGCGATTACGGCGACAGGCTTTCCTCATCTTCCAGGGGCAATGCACCTTGATTAAGACGCGGACCAGGAAGCAGAAGTGGTTCTTCACTGGTCAATTCCAGTGCCAGTAGCTCAGCAACCGCGGCATGATCCGGTTCCTGCGACTGCATCTGCCAGATCACCTGGATGGCAACGAGCAGTGGTAACAGACAGGCGATGACCAGGCCGACATTCTGAATCACGGCAGCAACAATCGGATCACGGTGTCGTTGCTCAGCAATTTCGCGACGATCCTGTTCCAGCTGTTCATGGCCTGTGTAAATGGCTGACTGCTGTTCATTGAGCTGAGATGTCAGATCCGTTTGGGCAGCGATTAACTCACGTCGTGCTTCTGCGTCGTGTTCAACCAGTTCCTTTGCGGCTCCCGCAATTTGGTGGCTTTCTTCGACGATCGCTTCCGACTGGTCAGCCATACGTTGATTCTGACGGACCTGCTCCGTCATGGTCTGTTGAGCGAATTTAGCCAGACGCTCATCCGGTGCCCTGCTACATCCGGCGATCGTTGCCGGAATAAGTACGGTCAGGAGCATTGGGATGCTTCGAATCCGGTTCTGTTGCTTCATGGGTATTTCTCCACTGGTTAAAAATGCGGGCCAGGAGTGACTGCAGAGCACGCCGCAGTCGAAACTCCCTGGCCCAGACAAGGGTCAGCAACACGACCAGCACGCTGCTGGTCGCAATAACGGCAAAAATCATGTAATCTCCTTATGAATCAGATGTGCAGAAAAGAAAAAAGCCCCGCCTCCGAGAATCTCGTGATGAGATGACCGGAAGACGGGGTTGTGACGGTGAAATGAAGGGCCTGGAAGAGCTAAGTTTCCCTTACATAGAATAATGACACCGATTCGAGCCGAATTTAGGTCCTAGACATTTCGGTCCGGTGCTTGGTTGTTGTCTCCACTGTCTACCAAGCTGTAATCAAACTAAAACGAAGCGATACCGTCCGTGGGGGCAGGCCAAACATGCCCATGCTTGCGTGTACTACAATTCCTCTAATATCTCGTGTATAATAATGTAAATACTGCTTTTTATTAGGTACTATTTTTGCCGGGATTTCCATTCCCTCAATATCGCACTATGTTTATCTTACCTGTTAGAGCTAAGTATTTTTGATTTATAATTATTTACACTACTATTTCTTACTGACTAAAAAGGTAATTTTATGAAGAATCCAAGACGAGGATTTACGCTTATTGAACTATTAGTGGTGATCGCCATCATAGCCATCTTAATTGCTTTACTTTTACCTGCAGTGCAGCAGGCTCGAGAGGCCGCTCGCCGCAGCACCTGTAAGAATAACTTGAAACAACTTGGGTTGGCACTGCATAACTATCACGACACACATCGTGTTTTTCCTTCATCACGTACTGGAGGAATCGAGAGCGGTAGCGTAACTGAACCATCCCGGTTTAGTGGTTATGTTATGTTGCTGCCTTTCTTCGACCAAGCTCCACGGTATAACAGCATTATGGCGGCTCCTACCATTGTTTGGAGTACGTCATTCTCAGCTTACAACAACGCAATCCCGATAATAAAATGTCCTTCAGATCTCGGTAACGAAGAGATAACTCCGATTGCCCAACACAATTACGGGTTTTGTATCGGCGACAGGTACAGCGGGTTGGATTCAAAAAACCCAGCAAATCTTCGAGGTATGTTTGGCTTTGCTTCCAGCGTGAGAATGCGGGATGTCACCGATGGTGCCAGTAATACTATCATGATGTCCGAAGGTGTCCGTCCCCCCGGATCAGGTACCACTGCAACAGCGAACCAATTTGGAGCCAACACTAGTTCTAATACATCGAGCCCCTCAGCGTGTGCGGCGAGCTTCGTGAATCGGGCTTATACCACCCCTCTGACAAATAGAAATATATCTTGGGGGGTTCGCTGGACCGATGGGCGAGCGACTTTTGTTTCTTTCAATACAGTCCTTTCACCAAATGCAGCTGTTTGTGCTAATGGGGGGGGATCTTCAGGGCTATTGACCGCTAGAAGCCGACACGTTGGAGGAGTTCATACACTCATGGCCGATGGTGCGGTTCGATTCATCAGCGAAAACATCGACGCTGGTAACATCAGTGCCGGGCAAGTCAGTAGCGGGCCGAGTCCCTACGGAATCTGGGGTTCTTTAGGTTCAAAAGCAGGCAGCGAAGTTCTTGGGGAGTACTAACGAATTCTCGAGAAGTAAGTAAAATGAGAAATAGCCTTGGCTGGGGAGAAGTGATGTTATCTAAGAGTTGGTTGTGCCTTTCTATGATTCTTTGCGTGTCTGGTTGCTCGGGTACGACCGAGGACAAATGGACCAAAGACCGCCCACAAACATTCCCAGCGACAGGTACTGTGACCTCAGACGGCCAACCCCTTCAAGGGGCCACGGTCGTGTTTCGATCAACCGGTTCCGAACCACGCACAGCAATTGGAAGAACCGATGCCAAGGGTATTTTCGTCTTACGAACATTCGAAGATGGGGACGGTGCCATTGTGGGTCAACATAAGGTCTCGATCACAAAAACCGAAATAGAAAAAGTCCCCGCAAACATCAATCTGGACGAAGTCGACTTTCAGCCAAAAGTGACTTCATTAATCCCTGAAAAATATGGCTCACCCGAGACCTCTGGGTTAACAGCTGAAGTCACTGCAGACGGTCTGAATGAGTTTAAGTTCGAATTGACGAAGTAGTCGTTGTAGCGGACGAGTGGCCAAGACAGTTGCCCGCAACGGTCCTGATGCTGCTGCAGTCCATCCCGTACAAAATACATTTTATAACGACTCGTACGCGGGCTGATTCCAGAAGTTGTGAAGATAAAGAAAATCACAAAGGTTCAAGTCCTCTACGGTGAATTAGAGGTAACCCATAGCTTACGAACTTTTGATTGGTCAGGTAAACAGCAGACGCGACACCGAATCTGAGGTGAACTGCGTCAACTCTGCGGCCCTGCAGTCGATGAAGGTTCGGGATTCTTCACGGCTTCATCTGACTGTCGTTCCACCGATCGCACCAGCGTGAGTATTGTCTGACGGATGTACTGCTGCAGTTCCAGCCAGCGAGCAATCAAGTAAACAAGATCACACTCAGTATGTGCCAGTGGGTGTCCAGAACTCGCACGAAATTAACGGGAATGTCGTGACAGATTGCAGGGATTTCAACCAGACGACCAAAGTGTTTTGTATTATCGAGTGTCTAGGCCTGAACAAAGCCAGTCAGGTACCACTGACAATCGGACACGAAGTAAGTATGACTGGTATTTTACTTAAGGCATGTCAGGTCAGTATTTAAGTGGAAGAAAAAGCTAGGCGAGCTTATTTCATATCGATATCGAAAGTGTTCTTACCATCTTTAATATCGACGCTCAAACCACTGGATTTGGGATAGTGATACTTTTTCGGGATATTGGACATTTCCTTCAGAACTTCGGAAGGAGGTGTGTCGGGGCCAAACGATTTTTCAATCATGGGGGGAATAACGCTGACCTGATAGGTACCAATAACCAGCCCTCCCGAACTGTTGGTGACAGTATAGGTACCATCTTCATTGATCACTGCTTGGCCACCAAACCCTTTCTCCGAGTTATTGAACTGCACCAGCCCTTCTTTGACGGGTTCACCTTGATAAGTTACTTTTCCTGATAAAGCTCCGGTAGGACCAAAGTCAGTAGTTGAATCCTGGCAGCCGGGTAACAGGAATAATACGCCAGAGAATAAAAGGGGACTGATGACAGAGAAGGCGAGCTGTTTCATTGATTTGATTCCGGGATGATATTATTTACACAAAAAAAGATGTGGTGTTCCCAAGGATTGGGGACACCACATGCAGTTTGACGAGTTCAGTTCACTGAGACGATGGTAAATTAAAATTCGCCGAGTACATTTCCATCTGCTTTGCAACAGAGGAATCGAATTGTGTTGAAGTCTGCGTTGGCAGAGACAAAGCGGACGCCACCATCTCCGAGCAGCATGTGTGCTCCACCTGTGTGTTGAGACTGGATTGGATTGTTACAGGCGTCACTGCCGATTCCCGTACCCGTATTCTGGTATCCGATCGGATAGCGGAGCGTAGTCGTGTTGTAACAGCGTGGATCGTGTGGACTAATGGGAGTATTGGGAGACATCCAAGCACCACCGGTGGTTTTCGAGGAACGAATATCGGTCTGAGTTCCACTTGCGTTCTTTCCCCAACCTGATTGTTCTCCAACCATCGCGACATTAGATGTTCCATCCAGGAAATCACGTATGCGGAAAGATTTTCTGAAGGTAAATGAGCCTCCATCGGAGCGAATTCCCTTATTGCTGAGCCCACCCGCGGAATAAGCATCATCTTGAATTTGGTTAATTCCGGTTGCTCCTGAAATTAAGATATAGGATGAGATGAACACGTTTGTAGTGATAGTACCATTGGAAGCGGGATATATTTGCGGCAGGGCACTCGAAGGACAGGCCATGTAAGGTGGTTTGAAGTTATTGATGGCGGGAGAATTAGGAGCACTCAAAGCACCTCCAAACCAAAAGTAGGTTCCTTCAAATACCAGTTGGTTATAGACATTTGCCTGATCTGCAAAGGGCAGAAGATGGATCCAGGCCGAAGGACCATGGGTACCGAGTCCTCCAGGAGGGAAGACGCTATGGGTCTCATGGTAATTGTGTAACGCCAGCCCGATCTGTTTCAGGTTGTTCTTACAGGTGCTACGGCGGGCGGCTTCGCGGGCCTGCTGAACGGCAGGTAAAAGTAATGCAATCAGGATCGCGATAATCGCAATCACGACCAGCAATTCGATGAGAGTAAAGCCTCGTTTGGTGTAAAATGATGGTACACTCTTCATGGTTTTTCCAAACTACTAAACGGGAAACAATTAGGGAGGAAGTACTGTATGTAGAAACGAACAATAAGAGATTGGGGACGGATGTTTCGTGCAATAGAAATCATATTCTGCTAGAGAAGCTATTTCAAGCGTTTTCCATAAAACCATCATGACCGGCGAGGACAAATAAACAGTCCTGGCTAGGTAGTGTTTATTTTTATGTCTAATTTTTGCTCTCTGTGTCTAAAATTTTGAAAAACCAGCCTCTTTCTTTTTGAGTCTCTATTTCTCTGCATCCGGTTCTTCAAGAGAAGAGATCACCGGCATACCGTGGCGTGTGGGTGTCCAGAACTCGCACGAAATTAACGGGAATGTCGTGACAAACAGCACGGTGAAATCAATGATCGACTTCTGGTTTGAAGATAGAATAACGGATGAAATCGAGAAACTCATTTTGCTTTTCGCTATCGAGTCGATTCCAAAGAACCAGCAATTCGACCAGTTCATCTGTCAACGGGATCCCGACTAGGTCCCCCAGTCTGGCGACTGAGGTTTCACCCCTATTTTCACCGAGCGGTTGAGACACCCTCCGGGTGTACTGAAGTCTAAGTTATAGATATAACTTACCTTTCGAGGAATTTTTTCTTCCTAAGTGAGACCTTGAATCCTGAAAAAAAGTGGTAGTTTTACCACTTTGATTTTTGGGCTGAAGGAGCATCACTGTGGGAGTCAAAAAAGTCCCCTCCTATTGCCTCCATAAACCATCTGGTCAGGTTCGAGTCATTATTAATGGCCGACACCATTACCTCGGGGTTTATGGGCCGGAAGCAAGTAAGAGCAAATAGGCTTGACTCATCAGTAAGCAAGCTGCTCCTGACTCGAAGGCAATTCAGGCCAAATTCGGCTCTGAAGATTTTCCAGACCTCTTAGTTGACGAACTCCTGATCCAGTATTTGGATTATGCGAAAGAGTACTACGTACTCCAGGATGGAAGCCCGAGCCGGGAGTTGAAGTCCATGAAAGAGGCCATGAGGCATATCCGTGAACTCTTTGGATCTGATCCTGCGCGGGAATTCGACCTCAAAAAAAATTAAAGACCATCCGAGTGCACATGATCAAAGTCCACAACCTGAGTCGTGGTGTGATCAACAATCGAGTGAATCGTATGAAACGCATCTTTAGATGGGCTGTCAGCGAAGAACTGATTCCAACGAAGGTGTACGAAGGACTCCGGACTGTTCCTGGCCTGCGGAGAGGGAGAACCAAAGCCAGGGAAACCGATCCAGTCAAACCGGTGTGTGATGAACATGTACAAGCAGTTCTCCCTTTTGTCTCTGCGCAGATCGCAACTATGATCCAGCTACAGAGACAAACCGGAATGAGACCATGCGAGGTGGTTCTCTTCAGAATATATGATATCGATATGAGTCAGGAGATCTGGATCTATCCCCCTCGGTCCCAGATCACAAAAGCTACTCCAGACGTTTATGGATCGAGAGCCTACTGCCTATTTATTTAGTCCCAAACAAGCAGAAAGGGAACGAAACCTGGTTAAAAAACAACAGCGAAAAACAACGATGACACCATCAGACAAAAAACGTAATCGCAAAAAGCACCCGCGAAAATCAGCCGGCGATCACTACGATACAGCTTCCTATCGACGTGCCATTAAGTACGGGATTGCTCAACTTGATAAACATGGTAGAGAGGTCAACTTCCTGTATACTTATTATGACCCAAATTGCCTACATCGAATCACAAGTTAGCGAGCAAAGAGGCTACATCCCACAAGGAATATAAGCTCTAGCCTGTCTCACATATAGTCTACTAAATGGCGGGATCGAAAGAGGATTTCTTCAACCCACTGATAATCGCGGCAACACCTGGATGCCCAGTGCATACTACGCCTACATTTCTTGAGGTGGCGAGAGTGTTTGATTCGTTGCGTGTGGTGGTGGAGGAGGTCGCGCGATTCTTAAGCAGAAATCTAGAGCCAAAATAAATAGCTAGCTATATTCATACTCAGGTATAGGAAAGATCAAAACAAATACTGAGAACCAATTCGTACAAAACTGTTATTATACATGAAGGTATTTTAATGGTGCATCATGACTGAATTGCTAATCCTCCCCGAGGTTAAATTTTTCCCTGAACTAAACAGCAGAAACGGCGCTGAAGAATTCCTGAGAATTCAGCATGAACTGTGCGAACGTCAGTATTGGCAAGTACTCCGTTGGCTATGGATTTGGGAGGCGGTTTTATTGCCCGCTTGAAAGCACAAAAGAAAGTCTATGGACAAATCCTGAAGAACGAAAATGAACTTGTCATAGATCCTAATCTGGTGAGAAACACAATTGATTTGACACGAGATGATTTGTATCGATCTCGTCGATGATATGTGTATGGCCCCTGAGAAAACTGGTTGAGATTGGCGTGCAATGCGGGTTCTCCCGCACTGTTGATGATCAGGCGGTATTCAGAAACCGGGCTCGCAGTAAATCAAAGCTCGCTCGTCCATACATCTGTCGTTTGACCATTTTCAGGCGATTGACCTGACCTTCCACCTGACCGTTGCTCCATATTGACTCCATCGCTGCTTTTACAGCTTCTTCATCTCGTATTAAACTCTTTCCGAAACGACGAATATCAATGGGAGCATTTTCAGAACAAGCTCGCTCCAACCTATTGTCCCAACCCGCACTGTTTTGCTGCTGAATGAATGTTTAAAATTCATGGATCAGTTGGGGCGTTTGAAAAATCATTGATGTCCGCAAAAGTTCTTTCACCAGTTTTTTTTCGTTACGCGCCAGTTCATCAATGGGTTTCCAAAGTAACCAGGAAAGACACATTGAAGAGGGCTGTGGCACCGGCTGTACATGGTGTCGTATGCTTTTTCCGTCTCCCGAAGTCTGCAGTTTCTCTCTCCAGAACGCAACCTTTCAATTCACGACAGAGTAAGAACCTTCGAACCCCAGCTCTTTCAACTGTTTTCACAAAACGGCTGCCGTGGTCACGCCTGCATCCCACATTGTTTTCAATTCATCCAAGTAAGGATCAAGACGACTTGGACCGGATCGTGTTGACCGTTCTGGAAAAGCGTCAGCGCGTAAATAGCGTCGAACAGTTTCTCACCGCATACGTGCCCCGACTCACTTCAATTCTTTCTCTAGATTTTGTTTTCAAAGATCAGTTAGATGCGGGACTTAACTTGCAACAGTCTATTTGTACCCGACGAAAAGGTCCCTGCGGAGCAGATGGCGTGCTCGTAGAGCTGAAATCCCAGGCGCAACAACAGTTACAATTGGTATTATCATTCAGTTTTTCGGTAATTTGTCTGGTCGGGGGAGAGAGTGGGGCGGTATTGGTTATACCGCCGGTCCATAATAATTGACATTCACTGAAGCGGGACACTGACCCGACACCCTACTCATAACCTAACTTCCGAAAGCTCATTTTTGCCGTGCAGAAGTCACTTTACCGACCTGAAATCGACGGACTCAGAGCCTTGGCTGTAGTAGCCGTTGTCCTATTCCACCTTGGACTGGGATTACCGGGTGGATTCATTGGTGTAGATGTTTTCTTCGTCATCTCGGGTTTTCTCATCACCGGAATTATCCGAAGAGGACTAGAGGATAAGACGTTTTCCCTCATGGAGTTCTGGGAACGCAGAATCCGGCGCATCTTCCCAGCCATATTTATCGTGGTGATCGCGACCCTTGCTGTAGGCTACTGGCTTTTGTTGCCTAGCGAACTCGAAGAGCTGGGTAAATCATCAATCGCACAGTCTCTACTTTTGGCGAACGTCTATTTTTGGCGTAACACCGGGTATTTTGCTGAACCGGCAGAGTTTATGCCGCTGCTTCACACGTGGTCACTCGCTGTGGAAGAACAGTTCTACTTATTCTTCCCTCTCTTACTGATTTTCTTGAAAAGACTGAGTCGCAAGCGACTGTTTTGGTTGCTGGCCCTGATTTCATGCATCTCATTCGGACGTAGCGTTTACGGAACTATTTACCACCCTGGTGCCGCATTCTACTTGTTGCCGATGCGGGCTTGGGAGTTACTTGTTGGCTGCATGCTAGCCGTTTTTCCATGGAAGTTTGAGTCATCACCTCGCCGCGATGGTGCGATAGCAGCCGCAGGGTTGCTGGCAATCATCTTGCCCGTTTTTTTCTATAATTCCCAAACGTTGTTTCCCGGACTTGCAGCACTACCACCGGTTCTTGGTACAGCCGCGGTTATATTTGCAACCGCGAACACTCCTACCACAACTGTAGGGAGAGTGCTTTCTCTCCGTCCGGTCGTATTCGTGGGATTAATCTCGTACTCACTTTACCTGTGGCATTGGCCTGTGATTGTGTTCTCTCGAACGTATTGGGGAAATTTGGGCTGGAAACAAGTCGTATTTGCTTTGTTCTGTTCGTTTGCACTCGCTGTCTTATCCTGGAAGTTTGTAGAAACGCCATTTCGACGAAAAACATACCTGAAGCAACGGCGTCGTTTGTTTACAACAGCATTCGTGACAACAACAGTATTTGCGATAGCCCAAGACTGGCGGACTCCTGAAGAATACTTCAGAATCTTCTTAGGAGGAATTTATGAGCAAGGAGTCCAAAGTGTCAGGGAAACAGCATCGGCGATCGTTTACGGAAGAATTCAAG
>Ga0222668_1000278_pt1 | contig 36097 bp, 21 predicted proteins | sample AntAcemetagen728_FD_179823 | JGI IMG/M metagenome (GOLD analysis project Ga0222668, IMG submission 179823) | Saline water microbial communities from Ace Lake, Antarctica - #728 | ecosystem: Environmental > Aquatic > Non-marine Saline and Alkaline > Saline | place: Antarctica: Ace Lake...
TTAGAGTCATTCATGGTGGTCTCCCCGTCGGCGTCAACCGACGATTAAAACTTGAAATTGCGAGGGCCGATTATCGTCCCTCGGGAGACCACCTTTCAAGTTTCAACAATTATTGGGACACTTCCAATTTGAAGCGGTCATACCAGACTTCCTGATTATAATTCAGGATGGACTGGAACAACCCGGATCGCGGATGGAAGACCTTGCGGGCAAAGATCGTATACACGATGAGTAATGCGATGAAGAACAGCCGTTCGACTAAATCCTGATTCCGGTCAACTTCTTTACCATGCAGCAACATAGTTACAAACAGTAGCGGAATCGAGAAGGGGATGACCCAGCGGATATTTCTGCGCACGTAGGAAACGGTTTGTTTATACCATCCAAAGTGAGATTCCCCGAGCCCCAAAGGTCTGCAGATCTGGCGGATCAGTTCCCAGAAAAATAAGAGCCAGCCAACTTGACGCAAACTATAGTCGACCGCTTTGACGAACACAGGAGCGTTCGAGTGACTACCGATTCTCCAGGCGAGAAACCAGATAAAGGCAGGCCAGACGATGGCGATAAACAGTGTGAGGAAAGCGACGCGCGCCGTAATGCCAAATTTACGGTAACTGCTTCTGACGATTTCTTTATTGATGATTTTGAGTTGTTGCCGCACATTATAAGCAAGATAAACGACACTCAGGAAACAAAAGAAAGCAGTAAAGTAAATAACGGGGTTGGTGTAGATATCCTGTTTGAGTGCATTGAGTAATTCCTTCCAGTGAGTCGGTGAAAAGAGCCAGCGCAGTGAACTAGATGACTGTTTTATTTCCTGTACAGACAGGGGAGCCGAACTTCTGATCCAGAAGATGCGCTCCTGGATATAGTCTGAGTACACATCAGTCTGCTTGACCAGATCGCGTTCGGCAATGTCCAGATTGAGTAATTTGTCAAAGTAATTTTTGTTGCTGCGAATCAGGGTGTCGAGATATTCTTTTTGTTTTGCCAGAGTTTCTGCAACGATATTTTCGAGATTGATTTTGTCTTCCGCAGTGAGTTGACGTTGACTGTTTTTCAGGATTTCTGCGGTTGTTTCCTCAGCAGTCGGAAAGTAAGCCCATGCATCATCCAGTTCAAACTGATTTAAATGGACTTCATCGATCAGGATGCCGCGATTCGCAATATTTATTTTTCGACTCTCGATATTGGGGAGTGCCGATTGTTGATTTCTAAGCAGTAAACCAATTGGGCCTGTTAACCCAATCAACGTTTCTTTCGCTTTTGTTTGGATGAATTGTTTTTTGAGATCTTCGAGAATTTTGCTGGTCTTAGAATAAACCTGATCAACGGATTCGATCTTGTTGTTGAGCGCCTGGATTTCCTCGGCGTATTTCTGGTTCTGTTCCGCCAGAGGTTGCAGGAGTGGGTTTGTGGCAAAAACCTTGTCTTTGGCTTCCTGAACCCGCATTTCAGATTCGATAGCCCGCCTTTTCTTAATCTGTTCCTTTAAAGCATCAACCCTCTCTTTCTGTGTTTTGACCTTCAGTTTTAAATAATCCTGATTGATCCGGGGAAATCCAAGAGAATCTTCTGCGTCATAGGATGTTAATTCGTTTTTTAAAGCTGGCTTTTCTGCTTTGAGGAGGCTCATGCGTGTGGAAAGTTCCAGTTTTCTGGCATCAGCCACTGGCGCCGGTTCGTCTGCAGGAGCAGGAACTTTTAATTGCTTCTCAATATCGTTCAGCTTCTCATCAATTTCACTCGCACGCATCAATGCTTCTTTTTGACGATTGGCGCGACGGGCCATTTCCGCATCCGAATCGGCAAGTTCCTGTTTCGCTTTTTCAAGCTGCGGTTCTTCCTGGACAAGAGTCTGCTCCAGTTGGGGCAGATTTTGCATGCGAGAATACGAAGGCGCTGGTTGTTTACTCAGACGCTCGATTTCGGCTTTGAGAGTATTAAGCCTTTGCATCGCATCTTGAGTTTTTGATTCGAAACGCTGCTCTGCTTCCTGGAAAATGGCTGCTTTTTTAAGATTACCCAGCGCCTGATTATATAAATCGAGGGCTTTTTTCTGGTTCTCTTCCGTCAGATCTTTAATTTCCCTGACTTGTTCGATACGACTTTGAATCTTCTCAGCGGTAATCGAGGGTGGCTGATCTGTGGCGGGAACCGGAGCGGGAGATTTCTGTAATGCAGCAGGAGGCTGCGCTTGTATTTCAAATTGCGAAAACAAGATGAGCGCCAGGACGATGGCGAGGAAATGGATAGTCTTTAAGAATCGAAGACGAACAGTCATATGGGGTAATGGTTTCACTAAAAATAAAGTGGGTACTATTTGTGAGCTCGGGAAGATCAGTAATCCTTGCGGGCGCCAGTTTAGTTCGTTCAGCCGTATTTGAGCAAGGTGATTGCAGGTCCTCCTGAAAAAAACGTGTCGTTTTGAAATCGCACCTGCACCCCTGAGAGGGGACTGAAAGCCTGTTTCGGTCCCGTTTATAACTGAGAAACCATTCCCGGCTTTCCGCTGGGGTCTAGATTTGAGGGGCAGATTATAACGAGTAATACTCTGTCATCTTCAGAATCTGGCAAGTCAGCATGGTCTCGGTGTCTGGCGGGGCGTATAATTAATATAGAAGCTGTCACGTATTCAAGGGGCAGCATTGGGGTAACAGTTTGGCTGTGATTGATCCGCCAAGTTGCGCCCAGCGTAGAGAGATCGGGTCTCAATCAGTCTCTGAGACCCAGTGTCTTGTGTGAAAAGAAGAGCTAACTTAAGAAGAAAAGACTTGACATATTCCGTTTTTCGTACGGATAATAGGTGCATAGTTGTGCTGAATCACAGTTACCTGCCTGCGAAAAACATTTTTTAATTTCCTCATTTGGTTCTAAACCAGTGCAAATCAATTCCATTTTGAAAAGCTGTGACTCACAACTGCATTGGACAGCGCGATGTCTTATTCGTGTTTGTCTCTTGCTGTCGTTGTGGAATCTGCCTTTTCCATGGATTCATAACCATGATTTGAATCAGGTAGCAGACAGCAGCAGTTACTGGTTGCCGACCCACTTGGATGAATTTCATGCGACAGTAAGTGAAGAATCCAGCGAAGAAGGCTGGCATCTGCATTTTGTTTATTTTGGTGGAGAGAATAGTAACAACCCCCTGAAAAACAAATTTCCGCCTCAGCATTATTTCATTGTAGGCGAGTCTTCACAGACATTGCCTGCTTGCGAGTCTGCTCAAACGACTCTACTACAGCAGGTCTTAGCAGCGCACAGCTTGAGTCCTGCTTTTTCACCTGCAGGGATCACTCCCGCTCCGCTTAAAGAGCCAGTGGTTGTAGAGCACTTTCTGCAATCATTTCCAAGCAAATCATTTCGCGATCTGATCAGCGTCTCGCTCTGCTGAATCGTTTTCTCTCTGATAGAACGTCGTCTCGTTTAACGACCGGGGTGCGTGCGCAGATTCTTTTTCAAATAATCTGAATTCAGCATGACGCCTTTCTCTATTCCGTTTTGTGCGGGAGAAAATGATCATGAAATCACGAATAATCATTGCCTTGGTAGTAGTGTTATCAGTTATCGGAATCGGTTTTTTCTGGGAATCTCTACCGTTTTCCTCAGATCAGAGCCAAATCACTGAAACGATCGCTTCGGAGAATACGAATGAGCCCGAGGCACGCCCTGCAGAGGTTTTACTTTCTGAAGAGAAACTTAAGGCGATTCGCTTTACGCTTGCAGAGGTAAAACGCCAGAAGATCAATCAGGTCCGCATCGTACCGGGAAGATTGCAATATGATGATCGCAAGCATATCGCGATCAAAGCGCCTACGGAGGGTGTACTCGTTGAAGTTCTGGTCAAACCCGGTGACTCCGTGAAGACAGGACAGATCCTTGCGGTTTTAAATAGTCCCGAGATTGGAACTGCCCGTGCGGATCTGCTGCAAAAAACGGCTGAATACCAATTAGTCCGTAAGCAATATGACTGGAAAGAGTTGATTCAGAATAACGTCCAGAAACTGGTCGATGCTTTATTGAGTCAGCGCACGATGGTATCGATTGAAAAAGAGTTTACCGACGCGAAACTGGGGAGTTATCGATCTGATTTATTACCCGCTTACTCTCGCTATTTATTGGCGTTAATGATCAATAAAAAGTCGGCGCCGCTGGCAAACTCGGGAGCAATTTCACTGCAGACGAAACAGATGCGGGAAGCTGATGTGCAGGAATCCAGAGCTGCATTGAAGGCATTGTGCGAACAATCGATCTACGACGTGCGCCTGGAACGCGATCAGATGCTGGCTAAACTCAACGATGCCAATCATCGCAGAACGATTAGTCGGCAACATCTGGAGTCCCTGCTCGGGTCCGAGATTGATCTGAATCATCAAGATATGAAATCAGCCGCGAAGTTATCTCGACTGGAGATTATCGCTCCCTTTGGCGGGACGATCGAAGAGCGGACATTTAGTCAGTCCGAGCGGGTCAATCGTTCCGACTCATTATTTACGCTGGCTCAAACCGACTCACTTTGGGTTGCGGCTGACATTCGCGAGTCGGATTGGAGTACCATTTCGCTGAATAGTGGTCAGGACTTGACGGTTAAGGTCAATGCTTTCCCTAATCAGACATTTGCAGCCCGCCTGTATTATCTGGGGCGGCAAGTCTCTCCCACTACGAATTCCGTCCCTTTGATTGCCGAGCTCAAAAATCCGGGAGGGATCTTGAGGCCGGGTATGTTCGTGCAAGTCATCATTCCTGGCAAGGAAAAATCGGATGTCATTGCTGTGCCTGCGGGCGCAGTGCTTGATGATGCCTCACAGGAATTCGTATTTATCAAAGACTCCGCTCGATCGTTCCGCCGGGTCGACATCAAATCGGGGGTCAAAACAGAAGACTGGGTTGAAGTACAAAATGGCCTTACCGGAGGAGAGCAGGTCGTGGAAGAAGGAGCATTTACCTTGAAATCTGAACTACTGCTGGAACGCGAAGAGTAGTTTTTCAAAGGTTGCTTTCCACCTGTTTTACTGTTTTCTGATGGAGTTGTGCTGATGTTATCTCGCTTAATCGAATTTTCACTGGCGAACCGGTTTATCGTGCTGGTGTTGACTTTTTTAATGGCGGCAGGAGGCCTGTATTCGGCCATTCATCTGCCCATTGATGCTGTGCCTGATATGACGAATGTGCAGGTTCAGGTGGTCACCGACGCCGGTTTTCTTTCGCCAGTGGAAGTAGAACGCTATGTGACCTATCCGGTAGAAACTTCAATGGGCGGGCTGCCCAAAGTGGAAGAAGTCCGCAGTGTTTCCAAGTTTGGAATTTCGGTGGTTACGATTGTATTTGAAGAAGGGACTGATCTTTACTGGGCACGGCAACTGGTCACCGAACGGATCACGGTCGCTTCAGCTGACATCCCTCCCGGCTATGGGACACCCCAGTTAGGGCCGCTGGCGACGGCGCTCGGAGAGATTCTTCAGTTTGAAGTGCGTGGAAAAGATTATACGCCAATGCAACTCCGTACAATGCTCGAATGGGAAATTGCTCCCAAAATGCGTGAAGTTCAAGGCGTGACGGAAATCAACACACATGGGGGATTTTACAAAACATTCGAAGTGCAACCAAATCCGGATCGGCTCAACAGCTATGGGATTTCTTTAGATGATCTCTTCAGACGGATTCAGGATAATAATTCGATCGCAGGGGGAGGCTATGTTGTCCACAATCAGGAACAACGATTTATTCGTGGTCAGGCACTTCTGAAAAATCAATCAGATATCGAAAACATCGTTGTTCGAAATGATCCCGACAGCACGCCCATTCTGGTGCGCGATGTTGCCAAGGTCGAAGTGGCTCCGATGACGAGACAAGGGGCTGTGACCCGCGATGGAAGAGGAGAAGCGGTCACAGGTCTCGTAATGATGTTGATCGGCGAAAATTCGAGAGAAGTCGTCGCAGCATCAAAAGAAAGATTGGTGCAAATCGAAAAAACACTTCCCGAGGGAGTCACGCTGGAAATTACCTATGACCGTTCTTCCTTGATCAGCCGTACGTTGAGAACCGTACTCACGAATCTGGTCGAAGGTGGTATTTTGGTGATTGTCGTACTGCTGGTCATGCTGGGGAGCTTTCGCGCTGGCTTGATTGTGGCTTTGGCTATTCCGTTATCGATGTTGTTTGCCACGAATTTAATGGCGGCAACGGGAATTACGGCCAGCTTAATGAGCCTGGGCGCGATCGACTTCGGATTGATTGTCGATAGTTCCGTAATTATGGTGGAAAACTGCATTCGCCGTCTCTCTTTGAACAAAGAGGGGAAATCACATCTGACGGTCATACGCGATGCTGCAATTGAAGTTCGAAAGCCGACCATGTTCGGCGAATTGATCATTGCCGTCGTGTATCTTCCGATCCTGGCACTCCAGGGAACCGAAGGAAAACTGTTCCGTCCGATGGCATTAACCGTTTTGTTCGCACTGGCTGGTTCGCTTGTCTTGTCACTCACGTTAATGCCCGCGCTGGCCTCTCTTTCATTACCGAAAAAAATGGCGGAAAAAGAGATCTGGCTGATACGCTTCATCAAGTTGCTGTATCAACCGCTGGTTACCTGGACGATTCGTCATCCGTGGATGACTGTGTGTGCCGCATTGCTGGTCTTTGCGATCAGTCTGCCTGTGGGCAGGAATCTGGGCGCCGAATTTATGCCTCGATTAGAAGAGGGTGACTTGCTGGTGGAAGCGGTCCGTCTGCCCAGCGCTACCATCGAAGGTTCGGTCATCATGTCGACTCAGATTGAAAAAGTGTTGATCAAGTATCCCGAAGTGAAAACGGTGTTCTGTAAAACCGGGCGACCTGAGATTGCCAATGATGTGATGGGCGTTCATCAAACTGATGTCTGGGTAATATTGAAGCCACAGAACGAATGGCCGATGCTGAAAACGCGAGATGAACTCATTGACGAAATGTCTGCTGATTTGAATAACAGCGTTCCCGGGGTGGCGTTTGGATTCACGCAACCGATTGAAATGCGTGTCGATGAATTAGTCGCCGGAGTCAAAGCGGATGTTGCCGTTTTGCTGTACGGCGATGATTTAGCCATCCTCAGTTCCAAAGGTAAGGAAATTGAACGGGTTCTCAAAAAAGTTCCGGGAGCCGTTGATGTGAAGGCCGATATTCAGGCCAGCTTACCGACGATCCGGATTGAACCGAAATGGGACGTGCTGGCGCGTTACGGTTTAGATGCGAAAGATGTGATGGATGTGGTTTCGTCCCTGGGAGGGCATCAAGTGGGCCTGATTTTTGAAGGCCGCGCGCGTTTCCCGATCATCGTGCGGATTCCACAAGCGTGGCGCGAAAAAATCAGCTTGCTCGAACAAATACCGGTTTCCAATTCGATGGGAACGCCGGTGCCTTTAAGAGAACTGGCGGAGATTTCTTTTGAAGAGACACCCCCCTCTGTCGAACATGAATCCAATCGTCGTCGCACGTTCATTCAAGCGAATGTCAGGGAACGTGATGTCGCCAGCTTTGTGGCTGATGCACAGCAGGCGGTTCAGGATCAAATCAGTCTGCCCGAAGGTTATGAAATTCGTTGGGGCGGCGATTTTGAAAACTTACAATCTGCCAGTAAGCGGCTGGTGATTATTACTCCCATCGTTCTGATGTTGATTTTTCTCTTGCTGCATACCACCTTTCGTTCGGTTCGACTGGCTTTGTTAATCTTTCTGGCAGTTCCGATGGCGGCATCCGGAGGGATCTTTGCGCTGGCCTTACGAGACATGCCTTTCAGTATTTCTGCGGGAGTTGGCTTCATCGCGTTGTTCGGAGTCGCTGTGTTAAATGGTCTGGTCTGGGTGAGTGCAGCCGAGAATTTGCGAATCAAAGAACGTGTGCCTGTGCAGGATGCAACCTTCCAGGCTGCTTTAGCGCGATTGCGTCCCGTGCTGATGACAGCCATGGTGGCCAGCCTGGGGTTCCTGCCGATGGCACTTTCACAAAGTGACGGAGCAGAAATGCAACGCCCCCTGGCTAGTGTGGTGATTGGTGGTTTGATTACATCGACATTGTTGACATCGTTGGTGGTGCCTGCCATTTATCCCTGGTTTGCTCCCAAAATAAAAACCACAGAAGAAGAGGAATAACGCTGTGCTGATATCTTTCTCTCGTTTTCCTGTTCAGGTCAGGCAAAGTTCAAGCAAACGAGTAACAGGGTCAACTTCTGCAGTAGTAGATGGGATAAGATTCACTCCATTAAAGAAGTGTACGTAACATCTTGTTCGGAGCGGCACTTCCCAAAACGCAGCGAAAGAAGTGATCCCATTCACACTTATAGAACTTGTTATTGTCGGAAATGTTCACGTTTTGAGGGAGGTTTATAACTGCACTTGGGGGTCTGGGTAGAGAGAAATACCCTAAATATCGCTCACAGATGAAAAGTGACCTAGGTTTCGTAAGGTCTTTCTACCCCTTTGGATCTAGAGCGAGAAGTATGAAACAATCTCCAGCGCCGAATCTCATTACACTGCAAGATACAAATCCGCAATATGCCAACCGGTTCATGTGGCATTTAGCCTCATTGATCGGCATCGCTGTTGTCATGGGATTTGGGGTCTTTGCTCTGGTTTATGAATTAAAGCAGCTGAGCCTTACGAGACAGGTGATTCAGGGTGATGTTGAGCGTCAGTCATTGGCTGGAAAAGTAGCCATCGACGTGCTTCAATGCCGTCGATATGAAAAGGACGTATTCCTCAATGTCAATCATCCTGAGAAGTTAAACGAGTATCTGGTGAAGTGGCGGACTGCCTGGAACAAGCTTTCGATTGATTCCGGATATCTAAACAATTGGATGGATGATTTGGACGCAAATCGTCAGCAGATCTTGTTTCATGATTCTGTGAAACAATATCATACACAATTTATGACGATAGTGGGAAAAATCGAAAGCGGTCAAATTACGACTCCCGTGCAGGCCAATCAAGAGACGGGATCATTTAAAGATGGCATACGAGAATTGACGATGATCTCAAATCGACTTGCCATCGAAAGTGCACAGCACGCCGCTCAAACTGGCAAAGAATTGGTTTGGCGGGGGCGAGTCAGTGCGATTGTAGTTCTATTATTAACGCTGGCGCCGGGGGGAATTCTCCTGATGATTTTCAGAAAATACAATCAAAAATTGATGAGCGCCAACGATCAGTTGCAACTATTTAATGAGGAATTAAAGCAGAGCGAAGAACACGAGCGGCAGGCGCATGCGCAGGCATTACAGGCCAAGCAAGAAGTCGAACTGGCTCTGACAAAAATTGATATACAGAAAAAGGAATTGGAAAAAAGCGAGCAGCAGTTTCGAACGCTGGTCAATAATATTCCCGGCGTCACATTCCGTTCTCTTGTCGATGAAGAGCGGACATTAGAATTTATAAGTGTGACCGTCGAGGACCTCGTCGGGTATCCTGCCGAAGAACTTTTGCAGAATGAAGTGCGTTCGTTTGCCAGTATCATTCATCCGGATGACCTATCTAAAGTCAACGCAATGATTCGAGTTGCGGCAGCAGCGCCTCAATCTTTTCAAATCGGGTACCGTATTATACGCGCTGATGGCCAAGTTAGATTTGTTTGGGAACAGGGACAGGTTACTACTTGCAGTCAAAATGGTATGGTCGTTGATGGTGTGGTTTTTGATGTGACAGAACGCAAAAAATCTGAGATCGCACTACGTAAAAGCAAGGAGGTCTTTGAGCGGGCCTCTCTGCTGGACAAATTAACGGGGTTACCGAACCGGGCATTGTTCCACGATCGATTGAATCAATTGATACAGAAATCAGATCGGTCAGCCAAATCAAATTACGCCGTCATTTTCCTCGATTTCGATCGTTTCAAACTGGTCAATGACAGTTTAGGGCACGACGTAGGTGACATGTTGCTCGTCGAGATTGCCACACGCCTGCGAAACCAGCTACGTTGCTCTGATTCCGTGAGCCGACAAGTTACCGGGCACACAGCAGGCAGGCTGGGGGGCGACGAGTTTATTATACTTCTGGATGGTGTTAAAAATCCGCGCGAGGTCATGACTGTAGCAGAGCGGCTGTTGGTTGACTTTGCCCGCCCTTACAATTTGAAGAAACATGAAGTCTATTCCACAGCCAGCATGGGGATCGTGATTGGAAATAAACATTATAAACGGGCTGAAGATGTCATCCGCGATGCCGATACTGCCATGTATGAAGCAAAGCGTAACGGCAGAAGCCGCTATGTTATTTTCGATGACTCGATGCGTAAACGCGTGATTCGCGAAATGATGTTGGAAAGTGATCTTAGAAAAGCAATCGAACTGAATCAATTATCGCTCCACTATCAACCCATCGTCTCTCTTGAGAGCGGTGCTGTATGTAGTGTGGAAGCCTTATTACGCTGGTATCATCCCACGGAAGGGCTCATCAATCCTGCGGAATTCATACCCATTGCGGAAGATTCACAGCAGATTATCGAGATTGGGGAATGGGTCTTGCGAGAAGGTTGCAGGCAATATGCTGACTGGTTAGAACGTCTGGAATTCAAAACGCCGTCGATGATCAGTATTAACCTCTCACGCAAACAGTTTGCCTGCCCCCATCTGGTTCATACGGTTCAACGCACATTGCAAGAATTTCATGTGGATCCCAAACATATTCAGTTGGAAGTTACTGAAGATGCGTTTGCCTCTGATATTAATGAAGCAATTCAAGCCATGAAAGACATCAAAGAGATCGGGGTGAAATTGGCCATTGATGACTTTGGAATCGGCCGTTCGTCTTTTGCTTCGTTGAACCAGTTCCCTGTGGACACGCTTAAAATCGACCGTTCCTTGATCGCAGAGGTCAAACGCACCAAGGGCATGGCGGCGATGATCAATTCACTGGTGGTGCTTTCAGAAAACCTGGGGATCACACTGATTCCAGAAGGCATTGAAGAACAGAATCAGGTAACCGCGCTGAGGAAACTGGGGTGTCAGTTCGGCCAAGGATACTTTTACGCACGACCTATGCCTGCAGAAGATCTGGAAAAATACCTCCTGGAACAACCCGGCGCCTGCTTCAATTCCCTTCCACAAATGGTATAGCGAAATCACGTGTTGTCTTCAGCATGACGAGAGCTTTCCGCTATCAAAAATGTATGATCTGTGCGTCGGGTGAGTCAAGCCACAGATAAACGTATCTTCCCTGTTCCTGCGTATTCTCTTATTCATAATCCAACATTGAATGCAGCCTGCGCGGCAGTCAACTCAGACAATCCTTGAATCCTGACAATGACAGTCGGTCGAGTGGCGCTTACGCTGACCAACTGCTTTTGATTAAAAACGGTCATTTATATATAGACAGATGTGATTGGCAGCAGTCTAAAGGGGCGTTAATTCCGAACCGTGACTCCTAATTTGCAATACAATCATCGAATGCGTACATTGAGATGAATACCGTCAGGCTACTGCAAGCGTTGCCTGACTCAATCGCTGTCCGCATTCGAGGTGATTCAGAAATCATGGCACGAAACGTGACTGATCGAAATCTGTTATTTGGCCTGATTGCAATGCAGAGTGATCTGATTGAAATGCGTCAGTTTGTAGATGCCTGCACTTTATGGGGATCACGCAAAGACAGTTCGCTTGCAGATATTCTTGTCGAACAGGGATGGCTGCTTTTAGAAGACCGACAGCATGTTGATTATCTCTTAAAACGTCGTATGGAAAAGGCTGGCGGAGACGTAAATCAGTCTTTGGCCGGGATGCCTGATGATGTAAAGGTCGCACTTGAGAGTATTGGCGATCGTGAAATTCGAGATTCTCTGGGGAGCGTTCGTCAGGACGAGCGAATTACAACATCCTTTCCCATTTCGTCGACGGTCAGACCGAATGATCGTATCACCCGGCGTGGCCTGTATTCGACGGGGGGGATCGGCCATGTCTGGCTGGCACACGACAAGGTTCTCGACCGGGAAATTGCTCTCAAGGAACTGAAAGCGGATCAGTCTCAGTCTGAGATCAACAGGCAGCGGTTTTTTCGCGAAGCGCAGATCACTGCGCAATTAACGCACCCCGGTACGGTGCCCGTTTACGACTATGTCGAAGATGGAGGGCGAAGTTACTACACAATGAAGTTCGTGAAAGGTCGCACATTAACCGAAGCCATTACTGATTATCACGAATGGCGCCGTGAACATGCTGAGACGGGAGTCACGAGCCGCCTGATACAGTTGCTGACACAGTTTGTCAGCGTCTGTAATACGATTGCCTTTGCCCATTCACGACAGGTGATTCATCGTGACCTGAAGACGGAGAATGTGATCGTTGGCGACTTTGGTGAAGTGATCGTGCTGGACTGGGGGTTGGCAAAAAGACTGTCGGAGAAAGAGCCAACTCCTGATAATACAGTCGAGGAAATGGGCGCAACGCTTCTTTACGAGGAGCAGCATGAAAAGCTGACAGCTTCACAAACAATCCAAGGCGACAAATTGGGGACGCCAGCCTACATGTCACCCGAACAGGCCCGTGGTGAAGTGAATATGCTTGACGAACGCACCGACGTTTATGGTCTCGCCACGATTTTGTATGAGATTCTGGTCGGTGATCCACCTTTCCTTGGCAAGAGCATCGTGGCGGTATTGGAAAATGTGATTCATGACACTCCTAAGTCTCCTGGCGAATGTGTTGAGGGGGTACCTCGAGAACTTGAACAGTGTTGTTTACGCGGTCTGTCTAAGAAACGCGAAAATCGACAACAATCTGCTGCAGAACTGGCTGGTGAAATTCAAAACTGGATTGCTGAACGAGCCGAGAGAAAGCGAACAGAAGAGGAACGCGAGAGATTCTTTAACCTGTCACTTGACCTGCTCACCATTCTCGATGCCAACGGTCGTTTGAGTCAGACGAATCCTGCCTGGGAGTCCGTGCTGGGCTGGTCACTGGATGAATTGCAGGGTAAAGCTGTCTGGGATCTGATAGACCCGGAAGATCATCCAAGAGCGAAAAAAAATCACGAGAAAATACTCTGTGGCGAATCTCTGACAGCAGTCGAGTACCGGTGCCTCTGTAAAGACGGCAGCCATCGTTGGGTCTTGTGGAATGCCAAACTGATCCCCGGCGAATCATCGATCTATCTTGTTGGTCGGGATATCACAGAACGCAAGCGCGCTGAGCAGACTTTTCAGGATTTGCTGGAGTCCGCCCCGGATGCGATGGTTGTAATCAATGATTCCGGAACTGTTGTGCTTGTGAATGCACAGCTTGAGCATCTTTTTGGCTATACGCGAAAAGAATTGTTGGGCAGACCCATTGAGGCTCTGGTTCCGAAGCAGTTTCGCGCGGACCATCCACAGAAGGTTGCTGGATTCATCGCGAAATCGTCCGTCAGGCCGATGGCTGCAGGACTCGATTTGTATGGTGAGAGGAAAGACGGCACGGTCTTTCCCGTTGAAATCAGTCTGAGTCCAGTTGAAACGGAGCAGGGGTTACTGGTTTCCTGCGCTGTCCGCAATATTGCGGATCGAAAGAATGAAGAGCAGAAATTCCAGGCGATTCTGGAGTCCGCACCAGATGCCATGATTGTCACGGATGCGCAGCGCAAGATTGTGCTCATGAATAGTCAGGTAGAACGACTCTTCGGATACAAACAAGATGAACTCATCGGCGAAGAGATCGAGATTCTGGTTCCAGAACGATTTCGTGCCGGACACCCCGAAAAGTTTGATACCTTTGCAAAATCTCCCAACTTTCGGCCAATGGGTTTGGGGCAGAAATTGTTTGGACAACGCAAAGATGGGACAGAGTTTCTGGTTGAAATTAGTCTGAGCCCGGTCGAAACGGATGAGGGACTATTAATCTCCAGCACCATCCGAGACGTCAGTAGCCGCGAGTCAGTGTAGCACGAACAATTCAATCGAAGGCATACTGGCTTTCGCCAGTGACTTTCATTATAAGAAACATTTGTCGGGCCGAGTATTCTGGGAAGAGGCAACATGGATGGCACTTTCGAAGAAAATGGTTAGTAATGAAACGACGGCAACTATTTGAATTTGAAGATTATCAGTGGTTACCAGATCTGTTCAGAGATTTCATGACGGACTATCTACGGTTCGTGTCAAGTAAGTTTCAACTGTTTCAAGGCACGCTGCCGGTGTTGACTGACGTACTCCGGCGAACGGGACGATCACAAATCGTTGATATCGCATCCGGGGGAGGTGGTCCCTGGCTGAGTATGATCCCGCAGCTGCAAGCTGAGTTCCCGGACTTGAAAGTCAAGTTGACCGATCGCTATCCGAATCAAGCCGGTATGGGAAAAGTCGCGACGGCTCTACCACAAATTGTGGAAACGGAATCGCGCAGCATTGACGCCAGAGCAGTTCCCGCAGATCTCTCCGGTCTGCGCACGCAGTTTCTCAGTCTGCATCATTTTGAACCGAAGGATGTCAAAGCCATCCTCCAAAACGCAGTCACAGCCAACGAACCGATTGCCCTCTTCGAGGCGCAGCAACGTGACGTCGAACACCTGATTCGTTTCGCGCTCTCGCCGCTGTTTGTGTTACTGCTGACCCCCTTCATTCGCCCCTTTCGAATCTCGCGAATCGTGTTTACATATTTGATTCCTCTAGTCCCCGTCCTCATCTTCTGGGACGGCATCGTCTCGGTTCTGCGCACGTATACCGTTGAAGAAATGCTGCAAATGGCCAAAGCAGCAGATCCAGAGCAGCGTTATGTCTGGAACGCCGATATCCTTCACTGCAGGCAAATCAAACTGCCTTATCTCACCGGCTGGCCTGCTGAATCTTCGAGTCAGAACTGAGCCTTCAGCGGACGGTCACCCCAACGCGAGATATCAATTGACATTGATGCGACTGTTCGTTACTTTGGTGGAACGCGTTATGTATATGTGACATTGCTCTGTTCGGAAGAGGAACGAATGAAAGTTGCCACGACGAGTGTTCCTGCATTGGAGCGGGGATTGGATGTGTTGGAGACGCTGAGCCAGGTCCCCGAGGGGCTGGGCATCAGCGAGCTGGCGGCGCGGCTTTCGCTCAACAAAAATTCGGTCTTTCGGATTACCCACACGCTCACCGATCGCAATTATCTGGAACGTGACCCGCTGACCAAGCGGTTTCGGCTTTCAACCAAGTTCCTGACGTTAGGGCTGCCGCAGGTTGGCGATGTGAGTCTGGTTGAAGAAGCACTGCCACTGCTGCGGGATCTACGCGATGAGACCCGTGAAACCGTACAACTCGGAATTCGCGTCGGGGATGAAGGTGTGATCATCGAACAGGTGAGCGGCTTGCATCCGCTTCGCATCGCCGTCGATGTAGGGCTTCGCTTTCCTTTACACAACAACGCGCCCGGAAAAGTTCTTCTGGCATTTCAGAGTACAGATGATATTCTGGCAACCATTGATCGGATTCCGTTAACGGCGGATACGCCCCGTACCATCACGGTGCCGGATGCGTTGCGGGCGGAATGCGAGCGAATTCGTAGTCGCGGCTACTCGACCGATTTTGCGGAAGCCGATGAAGGCATCCACTGTGTCGCCGCGCCGGTCTTCGGACAAAATGAAACAATGATCGCCGTCGTCTGGGTTTCGGCTCCATCAAAACGAATGCCGAAAAGCATGTTTGCGGGTGTAGGAAAACAGGTCTTGCAATGTGCGAATGAGATTGCCGGGAGGCTCAACCGATGAAAATAACAGACACATCTATTATTTTGCTGGGGTGGCTGTTACTGATCGGCTCTGCCTTTGCTGATGAAAGTGCATTCTTTGTCAAGTCCGTCGAGCCGATTCTGAAGCAACATTGTTATGAATGCCACTCTCATACCGCGGGTGTGATGGAAGGCGACCTGACGCTGGACTGGCGCAGCGGATGGAAAACCGGCGGGAGTCGCGGTACTGCGGTTGTCCCCGGTAAGCCCGAGAGCAGCTTGTTAATCAAAGCGGTTCAGCACAGTGATCCTGATTTAAAGATGCCTGACCAGAAGCTCTCTGATCAGGAAATTGCGATTCTCACTAAATGGGTTAAGAATGGTGCGCAGGATCCTCGTGCTGCCAAGCCTGCCTCTGAGGCAATCTCATCCACCAACTGGTGGTCCTTAAAACCACTGGTACGCCCCGCCGTCCCTGCGGGTGGGAATCCCATTGATGCGTTCATTCAGGCACGCTTGAAGCATGAGGGATTGGAACCATCGCCGGAAGCAGACCGTCGCACGTTGATCCGTCGCTTAACGGTTGATTTGCATGGGATACAGCCGACCGTCGAAGAGACAGACGCGTTTATCAAAGAGAAAACCCCGAATGCCTATGCAAGTCTGGTGGATCGACTGTTGAAATCACCGCGCTATGGGGAACGCTGGGCGCGGCACTGGCTCGATGCCGTGCATTTCGCCGACTCGCATGGTTTTGAGCACGACGTCTTTCGACCGCACGCGTGGCGCTACCGCGACTATGTGATTGATCGATTGAATCGTGATACGCCTTGGCCGCAATTTATCAGAGAACAACTGGCAGCCGATTATTTCTTTCCCCAGTCGTCAAAACTGACCGTCGCGCTCGGGTTTCTGGGCGCGGGGCCTTACGACTCCAGCGCAGCCGCCACGGCTCCCAAGTCGTTTGAATATCTTGATCGCGATGATCTGGTGACGCAGACGATGGGCGCTTTCGCGAGTACCACGGCGAACTGTGCCCGCTGTCATACGCATAAGTTCGATCCGATCACGCAAGCCGACTACTTCGCGCTGCAGGCAGTGTTCGCCGGGATTGGCAAAGGAGATCTTTCATTTGATATGGATCAGGCGGTCGCAGACCAGCGTGACCACTGGAAAACGATCAAGTCAGCGGCTCAGCAAAAGAACGCCGATATTTTATTGAAACCCGAGAATTTGAAGCTGGTCAACGCATGGGAACAATCGCGTGGTCCTAAGCCGCACTGGTTACCTCTGGAACCGGAGGTCTTTGTTTCGACGAATGGTGCGACTCTGAAACGTCAGTCTGATGCGTCTGTGCTTTCGACGGGGCCGCCTCCTGACCAGGAAACGATTGTTGTGACCGCGGGCACATCCCTTTCCACCGTGACGGCAGTACGACTGGATTTGCTGACGGATGCGTCATTGCCTCACAAGGGGGCAGGGCGCGCACACAATGGAAATCTGCATCTGTCTGAATTTGAACTACGTGCGTTCTCGGGGAATGCAGCAGAAGGACAGCTCATTCCGATTCGTCAGGCGACGGCCGATTTCAATCAGGAGGCCTGGACGATCCAACATGCCATCGATGGAAATCTCAAAACGGCCTGGGGCATTTATCCGAAAGTCGGCGTTGGGCACCATGCCGTCTTTGAACTGCAGACGCCACTTGTGGTCGAACCCGGAGCACGGCTGGCTGTGACGCTAAAACAAGTGCATGGCGGCGCACACATTATTGGCCGCTTCAAGCTGTCGCTGACCGATGCACCGAATCTGAATGTGATCGCTTTGCCTGTCGAAGTTGAAACTGCACTCGCACTACCAGTAGAACAGCGAACGCCAGAACAACAGACTTTGTTGGCGGCTGCTGTTCTGGAACATCATGCTAATCAAGAGCTGGAAAAACTTCCGCCAAAAGTCCAGGTGTACGCGGCCGCTTCTGCCGCAGCCAATGAGAGCGGAAAAAACATATTTCCCGAACTTCGCGAAATTCGAATTTTGACGCGTGGCGATCTCGAAAAACCGCGAGAGGTTGTTGGTCCCGGCGCGTTAACGGCTTTATCCCCTTTACCGGGGCGATTTGATTTGCCTTCCGGTCATACAGAATCGGCACGCCGAGCAGCGCTTGCGGACTGGTTGGCAGATCCGCGGAATCCACTTACCTGGCGGAGTATCGCGAATCGCGTCTGGCATTATCATTTTGGAAAAGGTCTCTGTGACACGCCGAACGATTTTGGGCGCATGGGAGGCACACCTTCCCATCCTGAGCTACTCGACTGGCTGGCCTGTGAACTGCGCGACCATAATGGTTCGCTGAAGCATCTGCATCGTCTCATCTGTAACAGTAAAACGTATCGGCAGTCGTCAGCCTTTCAACCACAATTGGTCAAGCATGATCCGGACAATCGTCTATTGGCCCGCATGTCACGTCGACGGCTTGATGCCGGGAGTTTCAGGGATGTGGTATTGCAAGCCAGCGGGAAACTCGATTTTAAAATGGGCGGTCCTGGCGTCGCTTATTTTACGAAGACTCCCGGTCCCCAGGCGACGCCGGTTCTGCACTATGACGAGTTCGATCTGGACAGCCCGGGCGCCTACCGGCGAAGTATCTATCGTGTTGTCTGGCGCGGGATTCCTGACCCGTTAATGGACGCGCTGGATTTTCCTGATCTGGGCCTGCTTGCTCCGGTACGCGGGTTTTCTGCTTCGCCGTTGCAGTCGCTGGTGTTGTTCAATAATCGATTTGTGTTGCATCATTCCCGAAAGATGGCAGAGCGGGCACAGCAGTCGGCCGACACTATGCCTGATCAGGTGAAGCAAATTGTGTTGTGGACATGGTTGCGTGCGCCGACGCCTGCCGAGTTAAAATCAATGACAAAATTAGCTGACGATCATGGTTTGGAAACCGTATGCCGACTGGTCTTAAACAGCAATGAGTTTCTTTTTGTTGAGTAACGGAAAGGTCACCGATGTTGAATCTTCCACTTTCGCGGCGTGAACTGCTGACTCATTCGGGCGGTAGTTTCGGCGCTGCGGCACTGGCCTGGTGGCTGGGACGTGAAGCGACGGCAGCGCCTGCTACGAATTTGAACGGTGGCTTGCATCATCCGGCGAAAGCGAAACGAGTCATTCAGTTGTTTATGAACGGCGGTGCCAGCCCGATGGACACGTTTGACTATAAGCCGGAGCTGAAGCGGCTGCATGGTCAGAAGCTGGGACCGAAAGAGAAACCCGAAGGCTTCACGGCAGCAGCCGGTGCGGTGATGAAGAGTCCTTTCGAATTTGCGCAACATGGCGAAACCGGACGCTGGGTCAGCACCGTTTTTCCGCATCAGTCCAAGATCGTCGACGAACTGACGTTCCTGATGGCGATGACTACCAAGACCAACGTACATGGCCCCGCCAGCTATATGATGAATACCGGCTTCATGTTGCCCGGTTTTCCTTGTATGGGTTCCTGGATCTCCTATGCGCTGGGCAGTCTGGCGGACAATCTGCCGACGTTCGTCGTGCTGCCGGATACGCGCGGGTTGCCTTATAATCAAAAAGGAAACTTCAGTTGCGGATTCCTGCCGGCAAAACATCAGGGCACCCTGGTCAATGCCACCAGTAAAACGCCGATTCCCAATCTGTTTGCCGACCCACAATATGCGTTCGCACGCGACAAGGCCGACAAGGACACGTTCGCGCTGCTGCAACAGTTAAATCGCCAACATGCGGCTCCGCGCCCCGAAGATTCGCGTCTGGAAGCGCGGATTGCCGCCGGTGAACTGGCGGCGAAAATGCAATTGAGTGCGCCCGAAGCCTTCGATCTGTCTCGCGAGACGAAAGAGACGCACGCCGCTTATGGTCTGGATCAGAAAGTAACCGAAGATTTTGGCAGACGCGCTTTATTGGCGCGGCGTCTGCTGGAGCGGGGGACACGCTTCGTGCAAGTCTGGAGCGGTCCCCAGGGAGCCATCAATAACTGGGACAACCACGGTAACATTAAAACCGAACTGCCGGCCATTGCAGCGAGCGTCGATCAACCCATTGCGGCTCTGTTTCGAGATATGAAGTCGCGCGGTCTGCTCGATGACACACTGGTTGTCTGGACGACCGAATTCGGTCGGACGCCGTTTGCACAAGGCAGCAAAGGCCGCGATCATAACCGTGGCACGTTCGTCACCTGGTTGGCGGGAGCGGGAGTGAAAGCAGGAGTATCGCACGGTAAAAGTGACGAGCTGGGATATCAGACGGCCGAGGGAAAGACGTATTGCTACGATCTGCACGCGACCATTTTGCATCTGCTGGGCATTGACCATAAACGCTTAACCTATCGCACCGCAGGCATTGATCGACGTATTACCGACGTGCACGGCCACGTGGTGCATGAGATTCTGGCTTAGCGCACCGATTGATTGTTGAGCGACCGCTTTGCGCTGGTTCAGGCCTTTAGTCCTGCCAGTGTCCCGGTGCTGGAACCGAAGCCGTCGGTCTCGATGCCCAGTTGTTGCAGCATGCTGACATACAGGTTGCAGAGTGGCTTGTTGCTTTCACGATTGAAGGCCAGATGCTGACCGTGCCGAAAGCCACCGCCGGCGAGCAGGATGGGCAAGTTGGTGTTGTCGTGCGTGTTGGCGTCGCCCATGTTGCTGCCATACAGGACCATCGTGCTGTCAAGCAGACGACTTGATTCGTCTTGCGCACTCGCCAGAATCTGAAGCGACTTCCGTAGCAGCGACATCTGGCGACGATCTGCCTTTTCGAGTTGAGTCAGGTGGTCCGCGCGCATGCCGTGGTGACTGAGTGAATGGTAGCCGGTCGTGCTTTTTTCTTTGTCCTTCAACTGAAAGACAGGAGTGGCGAACGCATCAACCATGAGCGTGACAATTCTGGTCGAATCCGATTGCAGTGCCAAAGTGGCCATTGTCAGCATCTGCTCGAACTTTTCAAATAGCAGCGCCCGATCCACGATGTCACGCGGCGGTTCCTGCTCCGTTTTCGGTTTCGGACTCTGTTCCCATTCACCAGCGGTGAGCAGTCTTTGTTCGAGTTCACGAATCGACGTGAAGTACTGATCCAGGCGTGCCTGGTCATTGGAGCCCAGATTTCGGCTGAGCTGTTGTGTCGATTCCGAGACGGCATCTAGGATACTGCCGCGTCGCTTGAGTTGATGTAGCCGTTGTTGGACCTTGGCGTCGCTGCCTTGGAGAAACATCTTTTGGAAGATGCGCGCGGGACTGTCTTCGGTCGGCAGGAGAACCCCGTCTCGGGTCCACGACAGGCTGCGGTTTGCTTTATCGATATTCACGCCGAGGTTCAATGTGCCGAAACGGGTTTGTCGGCCGAGTTGTTCAGCGGCAAACTGATCGAGTGAAATGGTATTTCGGAAGCCACTACTCGTCGGGTGCTTGGCTCCGGTCAGAAAACAGTTTTCCGTGGAGTGGCCGCCTTCGCAGGCCGGGTGAGAAAGTCCGCTGAACACCGTGAAATCGTTGGAAAACTCCTTGAGTTCCTGCAGATAGGGGGAGAGCTGATATTTAGCTCCTGCTGTCTCAGGGAAAAAAGGTTTCGGCAGGACCCCCAGGTTATTGGAGATGAGCAGCATCCGTCGCGGTTGCCGCTTCGCGTCCGCGGCTGCGTTGGATTTCTGAGTCATGCACTCCAGTAGCGGCAAGGCAAGCGTCACGCCCGCGCCGCGCAGAAAGCGGCGGCGGGAAAGCGATGTCGTCGAGCGTAGCATGTTACGTTTTGATGTCATGAAAATCTCATTGTGTGCTGTAATGTAAAATCAAGTTCCCGATTTTTTGTTTGGTTCAGAATGCAGGGCCGGAGGTTGTAAGTCATCGGTGCCGAGGAAAATCCGGCTTTGAACCAATCCCTGTATGAGGTCACGCGTTCGATATCCATTTTCATGGCACTGATCGAGGACCGCTTCAATCACTGGTCGATCTGAGAAGCGAACCGGTGTTCCCGTCGCATAAACGGTCATTTGATGTAGAAGATTTCGGGCAAGCTGGCGGGGCTCTGATACGAGAATGGTTTTCAATTCCTGAATATTATGGAACGTGCGTCCGTCTTGCAGGCGCGCACTGGCATCAACGGGGCCAGCGACACGGTATGCATAGGCGTGACCAGCGCGATCAATGCCGGTCACTTTCACCCCGCTGCCCAGACTGCGATAGCGGTTACGCCATGCGCCCATGATATCGAAGTTTTCCAGCGCGAAGCCAACCGGATCGAAGCGTGCGTGACACGCCGCACAAACCGGATCTTTCGTATGCCGGGCTAATTGTTCTCGAATGGTTGTTGCGCCCCGGATATCAGGCTCGACCGCGGGAACCGAGGCCGGCGGCGGTGGGGGGGGATTGCCCATGATGCGTTCCATGATCCACGCACCACGGATGACCGGCGACGTTGTCGTTCCGTTAGCGGTGACTTTCAAAATCGCTGCCTGTGTGAGTAATCCACCGTAAGGGCTTGCAGCGGGAAGCTTCACACGTTGTAACGCTGAGCCGCTGACGGGCGGGATGTCGTAGTGCCGTGAAAGACGATCATTGATAAATGCGAAGTCTGTATTGATCAGCGCTGTGATTGGTGTATTGTCGCGAATCATCGCCGTGAAAAACGCACGCGTTTCTGCTGCCATCGATTCGATCAAATAATCGTCAAAGCGGTATTCCGGATAGAGTCGATTGTCGGGTTCATCGCGGCGGATATCTTTCAACGACAGCCAGTGGTCCGTAAAATCGGTCACGAAATCATCAAAGGAATTCGCTGCTATCAGTCGATTGGTTTCTTTCTGTAATATGTTTGCGTCGAGTAACTGGCTGTTTTTCGCATGCGACATCAAACTGGCATCGGGACGCGTATTACTCAGAAAGTGAGACAGCCGTGACGCGATGGCATAATGCACATCGTGAGCAGCGGGGTGCGGTTCCGCCAGATATAGGAACTGACCGGAACACAGAAATGCACTGTAACCGGTCAGCAGCGCTTCAGCGAGCGGCGCCCCGTTGCGGAGTTCATCCAATACGAGTCGCTCGTAAATTCGGATTACATTTTCCGGTGTCGGTTGTCGCTGGGCAAGTTGAATAAAGCGATGCAGCAGCCGGAGTGCGTCTTTCTCGGGTTCATCTGAAATAAGTTCAACAGCCAGAGTGCCTTTCGTCGCTTTTTTAATGGCGAGATCACCAAAGAGGCGTTTGTGCGAAGCGGGCGGCCACGTTTCCGAATCGATGGGGCCGGTAATTTCCAGCCATTGGAACGCGATTCCCGGATGGCCTCCCTCTGGCATGGGAGGAAAATCGTAGTACAGGGGTGCGTTGGGCGGATTGATTGCGCGCGGAACCGGCAGTCCTAACAAGCTGTACTCAAACGTCTCATTTTTCTTCAGACGAACGGTGGTTTCGTAAACGGCAACCTGCGGTTGTATGTCGAGCGTATCACCGGTGGCGCGAACGTCACCCGAAACGTCGGGCCCTGATCGTTTTCGTGCGCGAAAATTCATCGGGATCGAACTCCAGGCCGGTCGCAAACTGAAATCCCCCCTCTGTCGGACAGCGCGTGCGGAAAATCGAATGTGGTACGCTCCCGGTTCCACCGCCTTGAAGACATCGGGATATCCATAGTAAGGCCACGAGGCGGACCGGAAGATGGCCAGTTCCATTTCCGGGTCGTGTTTGTTCTCTTTGCGGATGCGTGCCAGGTCCGCACCTGTCAGAGGCACCATTTGCGAGTGCTTCGCGTAAAACATCGCCTCGCGTTCACCAAACGTATTTGCGGTTTGAAACATGCGCGTGGCTGGCAACCGCTGATGCGCGGCTTGACGCGGCTTCACGCCAGACGCGACCGCCTGTCGCAACGCGGCGTCGGCAGAATTGAGATACGCGTCCAGTTGAATGCGGGAGATATCGAGAACCTCCGCGACTTTGTTGCAATGGTGCTGTTCCCGGTCCCCCGGCAGCATGTCCCGAATATCGAGATGCGGGAGTGCCAGCAGATCGCGCAGGTTCTGTTCGTATTCACGTCGCGTCAACCGACGCAGGGGGCCGCGTCCTTCCGCGAGAACTTGCGCATGGTCTGTCTCATAAATCGCAGTCGAGAGCATTTTGAGCAGCATCCGACGATCCTCTTTCGACAGGTCACTCTCATCGGGGGGCATTTCACCTGCAGCGATGCGGTCATAAATTTGCACCCAGCGGCGACGTACGTCAGCGGAATCCAGCTTCCAGGTAACCTGTGTCAGGTTGAGCCCACCTTCTGTAGTGTCATCGTTGTGGCAATCCATGCACGTTTTCTGAATTATTTCACTGACAACGCGCTCCGGCTTGTCAAGCTTGCGTTCTGCCGCAGAAAGGGGGGCACACATAAAAAAAATGATCGCAGCCAAAAGAGAAAACCATGTCTGAGTGTAGACCCCGCGCATCAAACCGGTGGCTTGCTGAAAACAATGGCAAGTCAGCGGGAGAATTCGTTTCACTGCGGTCATCTTTAAGAATCTAGCAATGAGATTCGAATGGAAACTCATCAATGGCTCCTGCGACTGAGCGGAACGACGGACTAAGAAATCGTCGATCTGCTGGTCTGGTTCTGTGTTGGCATCGAAGCGTGATTTACTGTGTTCACTGTAAATCAGACTTAGAGAGAGTACCATCACCATTTCATTATTTTTCATGATTTGCTGGTATCGTTGGTTAGCTGGTTATCAAGGAGTCAGTTCAAAGTTGAATTCGCCTCCCTCAGGGGGGATGATGGCCTCCAGACCGGATGTGGTCGCGTCGAAGAATTTTCTTGGAATCGCTTCTTTCTGCTGGGACATGGAAGACTGATTTGTCGTCGTGGGGGAAGTCTCCCATGCCATGATGGCGACGCGATACTTTCCTGGTAAAGCGCCCTTTCCGGATTCACGATTGCCGAGTGTGTACTGTCCGTTTAGCACATTCCCACTGAAGGAATTGGCGAGGTCTTCCGGCACGAATGAAATTGACCCTTTGCTAATCGGTTGGCCATTGAACAGGACTTGACCTTGAACTGAGACGAGCGGTGAATCCTCCGCCTGACTGCAGCCTGCTAAGGTGATTCCTATCGCAAAGCAACTACATCTAATTAATAGAGACATGAAAAAACTCCGAACTGGTGTTTCTGAGATGAAAATCGAGAACACGCCCGCCGAATCATGGAAACCAACTGTATTGCAAACTGTGAACCTGACATACCAAAGCCTGATGTCGGATGCTTGCGTGAATTGGTTTCACTGATTTACGGAACAGAGATTACGTTTCCATCGCTTTTGTCACTCAGGTAGCACCATGTGGGAAAGTCAATACTGCTGCTGAAGAATCGAACGGCTCCGTCTGCCATCAACATATGACATCCGCCGACATGGTGGCTGCTGAAACCGCCATCGCGGAACCAGTCGCCGACGCTCCAGCTTGAAGCATCGGTCACCATTGTCGGACTGTTGGGACGTTGATTGGCATAGGCACCGGGGAAATTGGTTCCCCAGGCACTGCCTCCCCAGCGGAGCAGTTCCGCACGCCGTTCTCCTGCGAGAAACGTATTGCTCGTGCCATCGGTGACATGTTTAATGCCGATATTCGTCACACCACGCAGAGAAAAGAGACCCGGATGCTGTGTGGCAGAGTGGGTGTGGGGAGCAGACCAGTATGCTGTTCCGTTTTTGACGTTGTCACAAAATGATCCTGCCACCGCACAATCGGGGGCCGCTGGACTGGTACTGTTCGAGGCGCGGGTGGTGCCGGCAGAAACAGCGTAATGCAGAGGTTGAGTGGCACCGGGCATGATTGTTGAATCATTCGCGTAGAAGGCTTCGCCGGCAATCGTTTTCCCATCGGAGCCGAACGGATTGCTCGGGCACGTCATAACAGGAAAGAATTTGTTAATGATTAAATCGCTGTTGGGGCCAGAGTCGATATTTGAACTCCAGTCGATCAGATTGTACATGGGGGCCTGATCAAGATAGGGCAGCAGAAATTCCATCCATGTATGGCGTGGGAAACCCGATGGATTATGATAGGTACTCGCATAAGGAAATAATTTGTAAGTATCGTGGTAATTGTGCATCGCCAAACCGAATTGCTTCAGATTATTCTTACATTGCGAACGCCGGGCCGCTTCGCGTGCCTGTTGCACTGCTGGTAATAATAAGGCAATTAAAATGGCAATGATGGCAATCACCACGAGTAATTCAATTAATGTGAACCCTCGATTCCTGCGAAACATGAGCGTCTCCTTTGATAAAATAATATGAATCTCTGCTTGAGCCTGAAATCCTGACCGAAATGGAAACAGGCAGCGAGCAGATCGATCTCAACTGGTAATGATCTATCTGAAAATAAAATGGAATTCAGGTTGCTCAGTTTTTAAAAACACGCTTCTCATGATTCGGACAGACCCCGAATAAATATTCCTTCCACCGCACGTGCACAGGTTGCTTCCAGGTGGCGGGACATCGCATTTCCCGCTGCGTCTTTATCGCGCTGGATCAATGCTTCCAGAATCTCTAAATGTTCGGCAAGAATTTGATCCAGGTAGGGCTCCCAGTCTTTCAGCAAGACTCTGATCATATGCATCAGTCGATCGTAGCGTTTCAGTTCCGCTTTCAATCGTGAAATACCGGCGGCTTCGACAATGGCGAGGTGCGTTCTTTCATCAATCTCAGAACAGAGTAGACTCCAGTTTTCGTCGCGGTTGGCCTGCTGCAGTTGTTTTGTCTCTGCATAGAGTTGTTCGATCTGTTCCAGGTTTGGGCAATCGCAGGCGCAGCGCGCCGATTCCACTTCGAGAATTCTGCGGATGTGATACATTTCGCGAATTTCGTGAATTCCCAAAGGAGCGACTACCGCACCCCGATTCGGAAACAATTCGACGACGCCAATTCCCGTCAATTCCACAATCGCTTCTCGGACGGGCGTACTACTGACTCCAAAATGATCTGCCAGATGTTGTACTTTTAACCGTGTTCCCGGTTGATATGCCCCTGTGAATATCGACAGCAAAATCTGACTAAAAATATCCAGCCTGAGTGAACCAACGTGTAAATGGTTTGGAGAAAGAGATGTTGAAGTATTCATCGCAATCCTATCCAGGCTGATTTATTGTGAGAATGGGTTGATTGAAATGGTCTGGATAGTATCTGTTCACAAATCAATCATGTTATGCATAATGCATAATATATAATATTCGATTTTATGCTGTCAACAATGAACTTGTAAAATAAAGCGTCTCCGCGGAAACCAGACTGAATCGGAATCGATTAATATTGGCGAAAATCGCTTGGGAAACGTTACAATGAACCAACTTAGTTCGTAGAACAGCGACTCCAGGGGGGCTCTGCCTCTGAGTTTGGAGTTTGAAAGTATATTTCTAACAGGATGTGAACACATGCAGTGGAACCGACGTGATTTCGTGCAGACGATGCTGGGCGGCCCGTTTGCTCTGACGCTTTCTTTAGCGCAGGCAAAAAAAGTGACAGCGGGCGAAACGAACCCCAGCGGTGTTTCAATTTCCGAGATTCGCGAAAGAGAAGACCTGTTTGCTTACATGCAGCGCGTGAAAGGCGAATTCGATCCACGCCTCTATCGGCAGGTTCTCGGCGCGGCGAATGAGTTCAAGGAAGGCGATCAGATGATCGGCGTGGCAGCCGTGGATGAACAAGCCCGAAACAACGCCCGCCGGTTGCTCGAGCGAACTCGGATTCAGGATCTGAATGCGCAACCTGTCTTCGAAGACGAACTACATCAAATGATCGTGCAGGGACAATCATCCGATGCGGGTGTTCGTGCTGCGAAAATGACGCTCGGTGAATTAAAACAACTGCTACTCACGGAAAATGAAGCGACGATCAAAGCAGTCTCTCAAGGTCTGTCTAGTGATGTAATCGGCTGTGTGGTCAAGCTGATGAGTCAGCGCGAACTGATCGCGGTGGGCGCGAAAGTGTTTAACACACTGCCGGGCAGTCAGATTGGCGCGCAGGGTTATCTGGGGGCACGTCTCCAACCGAATTCGCCGACCGACCATCCGGACGATATCTTCTGGCAGGTTCTGGATGGCTGGTCTTATGCGGTGGGTGATGTGCTGCTCGGCACGAACCCCGTTTCCAGCGAGCCCGAATCGGTCAAGGCAGTAGAGCTGGTTCTGCGCGATCTGCTGGTCACGTTTGGTATTGAGGATCTCATGCCGCACTGTGTGCTGTCACATATTGACGTGCAGGCGGAAGTGGAACACGAGAGCCCCGGTAGCACGGCGCTCTGGTTTCAAAGTATCGCCGGCAGTGATGCTGCCAATAAAACGTTCGATATCAGTCTGAAAAAGATGCGCGACTATGCACGCTCGCGGACGGGGCAATACGGTTTGTACTTCGAAACCGGGCAGGGGGCCGACTTCACCAACGGTCACAGTCACGGGTTTGACATGGTGTTACATGAGTCGCGTAAATACGGTTTTGCCCGCGTGTTGACGCAGGATGTTGCAACGGCTCAACAAGCCGCCGGTAAAACGCCTGCGCCCTGGGTGCATCTGAATGACGTGGCCGGGTTCATCGGGCCAGAAGTCTTTCGGACGCGCGAACAACTGGTGCGTTGTTGTCTGGAAGATATCGTGATGGGCAAACTGCACGGCTTGACGATTGGCCTGGATGTTTGCTCGACGCTGCATATGGATGTTTCACTCGACGATTTAGATTGGTGTCTCGATCAAATCATGCCCGCCAATCCTGCGTATCTGATGGCGCTGCCAACCAAGATCGACCCGATGCTGGGGTATCTCACCACGGGGTTTCAGGATCATGTGCGTCTTCGCGAGAAATTTGGGACGCGCGTGAATGACGCGATGTGGTCTTTCTTTCAGAAGTTGGCAGTCATCGACGCCGACGGCAAACCAACAAAACATTTCGGCGATCCAGTTTGGGTTTATCTGCAGTACCGTCGTAAGAAAGGGGATACGCGGGCTGAAGAGACGATTTTGAACGAAGGTCACCAGCAATTATCAGAGGTTCGCAGCCGTGGCGTATTTATTGCGGAAGGTTATGGAAAAACGCAGTCGGAGCTGGAGCCAGCGCTGAAAATTGAGATTGATCAGATCTACCAAGACGCGAAAAAAAGTATCTGGGCTCAGCTCACTCCCGAATTCGTCTCCCGCGTGCCGAATGCGGTTCCTTTAATGACCCGGTCGACCGATCGCCTGGAATACATTTTACATCCCACAACCGGGGAGCAGCTTTCCCAATCATCGACCGAACAAATTCGTCAACTACGCAACAACTACGCTGAGAAGTTCGATGTGCAAATCGTGATATCCGATGGCTTGAATGCACTCTCCATCATGGATGAAGGGCATTTAGAACCGTTTTTGAAAGAACTCAGGCAGCAATTACAATTAGCGGATTTACATCCGGCGGCGCGGAATATCGTTGTACAGTCGGGTCGCGTTCGGGCGGGCTATCGGATCGGCGAACAGCTCTTCGGCGGGCTTTCGGGCAACCGGGCGATTCTGCACGTCATCGGCGAACGCCCCGGCACCGGACACCATACCTTTTCGGTCTATATGACTTCAACTCCCGGCTCTGTCTGGGCTCAAGCAGGGCAGGTCGATCATAATATTACCCGCGTCGTCTCGGGCATTGCCGCCACCGCCCTCAAACCGGACAAAGCCGCCCACGATACCGTGCGGATTCTCAATCAGATGAATCTGAGTTGAAAGTCCACATGAATTACTGCACGTTGTTAATCACTTCTGCCAGCCGCCAGCCAGATTGAGCAGCGCGTTGCACGGCGATTGTTCCCGCTTTTTGATAGTAGACTGCCGGCAGTGACGGAAAATTCTTCAATTCGCTTTGAAGCGCGTCACTCTGTTTGACGGCTTCCCGAATCTGCGTTGTGTAAACATCGCTTTTCGCCAATTGGTGACTTTCGTTGATCCAGGTCGAATAATTCATCTGCTGTGCCGCTTTCTCTCCGAGTCGCTTCAAGACCGGATTACGGGCGATGCCAACTGCTTCGCTGACGATGTCGGAATACTTGAAGCTGCTTCCCAGCAAGCGGTCCCACTGCGAATGCAGATTGGATTTGCCGATGCGGATACTGTTGCCGCCCCGATCTCCTTCAGGAAATGTGTGTCTGGAAAATAAAGCGGACGAGTGGAGCGGTTGATGGCTGTCGCCGGTCAGGTGCATGATCCAGCAGAGATAAACGGCTTTGTCCGACTTGCTGACGGCGGGATCTTTCATTTTACTGACGCAATACTCCAGAGCCTGCAGGAGATTGAACTTTTTGAATTCAGTACCATCGTTGGGATTCGTGGAGAGATTCACGGGCAGCGCGGGGCTCAATGCCTGTTCTGAAGCGAGGTCTAGATAGACGGGACGATTGATGTAGTGCCACGGACTGTTGTGATATTTCTCGCGATCCGCTTCGTTAAAACCGCGCGCAAGATCCGGCCAGGTGGCGGCACGCATGAAGATCCAGCGGTTTTGTATCGTGGGATTAGCAGCTTTGATGACATCGGGCATGCGCGATTGGAAATCTTGTTCGAACCGCGGGTGCTGTTTTAATAACGCGACCATCGCCAATTGAACCGCTGGCTCCAGTTGATCGTAGGCGATGGAGGCAATGATCCTGTGCCCGGCATGATTCCAGGCAAACCCAACACATTGTAAAAGCAGAACAAGCCCCGTGGTCAGCGTAATTATGCGCGGCGTAAAAATGTGCAGAGAAAAACATTTCACAATGGTAGCACCTGAAAAGACGAAAATGAAAAGGGTAATTCGCTATACAGTCTATGGGGGAATCCCGATGGTGATACAAGCCGGTCAGCGGTGTGTTTATACAAAATTCATAAACTGATTAGTGTTATCAGAAGATGATATCACGGTGATTTTATCCCGTGTGAGAAAGTCATTGACTCCTGATACAAGATGCAAGTTTAATCAGGTCTGGTAATGTGAGTTTGCTTGGCATCATCGCCAGGCTGTTGCTACGACGGACCTGGTTCTTTCCGGATAACACCACGCAATACATCCAATGGGGGGAACGTTAAAAGTCAGTGGGCAGATGCACCTCGTTAAGTTTGAAAGGAAGATCGAAAAGCACAATGACTAAAATTGACCTGGAATACAATTTAGAAAGTCTTGTCCCGCGGATTGCCTTAAAAAACATGCCTTTGAGAGAAGATCCTCTGAAATGGTTCCGGATATCTTAGGTTCGGAGCAAGCTATTTCGCTTTCAGATCAAAGTCGATTTCTTTGCCTTGCCTACTCGCATTCGATACCTCTGCTGTGAGCCTGGTTTTCTCTGGATTGCTGTAAATGGCAGGTAATGCTTCAACGGCCCCTTTTTCCATTGCATCGGCATCAGTGAGATCATCTGCCACCTCAGAGCCATCGGGCATGCGCAGTTTATTGATCATTACCTGGTATTTTCCGGGAATTGCACCTTTGCTTTCATCAATCGAACGGCCGCGAACCGGCGTCATCAATTCATATCTGCCCGTGGCATCCGTTTTTCCATAGGCGCGTCGTACCGCGTCGTGACCAACGGGGATAAAGGTGATCGCTGCACTCTGCAATGGTTTGCCGTTTAAAGTGACAGTTCCTGAGGTCACCACCAGATTTGTATAGACTTCCGGAATCTCTGTTGAGGCTCCACAACCATAGAGAGCTCCCAGTAATACCAGCAGACAGGAAACAGATAATCTCCTGCGAAAAGAGAGAGTTGATTTTATTAAATGGCTTTCGATTTTCATGCCGAAATTCCTCGAATATAAAGAATTCCCGGAGAACAACAGCTCACCGGGAATAGAGATTTAAGATTGCTGCGATTGATACTGTTTAAAATTCACCGAGAACGTTTCCATCGGCAATGAGATCCAGATTACTGCGGATGGAACTGTGAACGTTTTCACTTAGAAATCGCACACCTCCGTCAGCCAGTAACAGATGGCAGCCACCTTCATGAAAACTTCCGGTGTTGGTCCAGTCGCCTAAGATATCAAAATTGGCACTGGGAGGGTTCCAAGGTAAGCGTTCAAACCTGTTTGGGTAGTTATGTGCAAAGTTCACTCCCACTTCAACCCAGCCACGTCCATACCATTCTGCATTGGCGCCATTTAAACAACAGGCTTTTCGCGTCTCTCCCATCATTGCGGTATTACTCATACCATCTGTGATATCTTTCGCCTGACATTTGCTGCCATCTTCGAACATGGTTTTGGTGGTTTTGCCACGCGTCACCCAAATACTGCAGGTTTTATGAGCGTACGGTACAACAAAATCATAATTCGTTTTGAAGCGATATCCGGCGTTGTATGACGCACTGGCATCTGACGGGCAATCGAACACGGACGGATTGGGCTGGGCTTGTGCAACACTGATGTTACCTGATGCTGTTCCTGCACACATTGGGGTACCAGCATCGTCCACCCGGGTATCAAACGCCGCATTGAAATTGAATTTGTTGTACAACGGTGCCTGATCGATATATGGCAATAAAAGAACCAGACCGTTTAAATTCATTGAGCAAGCCGAAGGGTTCGAGGCACCAGACTGGCAGCTGCCACTGGCAAGTTGGCTTGGAGGGAAAACTCGGTGCGTCTCAAGATAGTTATGCAGGGCCAAACCTAGTTGTTTCATATTATTTTTGCACGTGCTTCTGCGTGCTGCTTCACGGGCCTGTTGAACTGCGGGCAATAACAGTGCGATGAGAATTGCAATAATGGCAATCACCACCAAAAGTTCGATCAGTGTGAAACCTTTTTTCGTTTGAACTAACAAGTGCTGCTCCTTGAACATCCAATGATATAAATACGGAAATTTAATAACGATTACTAATTTAGTATACAAACCCAGACATGGACAATCCAGTGGAATACCTCCCGATGTTGGCCCATTTGAAAATATAAAGTTGACGTTTGAGCATGTGCTTCTTCAACCGGACACCTTAGAATCACCTGATGTATCATGACTCATGAAGTACAGAAATAGCAAACAGAGGCAGCTTTTCTACAGTGCAGTCCTGACATCTTTTCTCCGCTACGTTTTCTGGCCGGTGCTTACTCTATTCACTGTCCCGTGATTGAACGCGTCTCCTGACACGTGTACGATGGCATCGATCGAGCCGCTGTTCCAATTTGAGGACGTAAATCAAATCCCTGCGTATCCGAAACGGACCTGCAGCAAGATCTACCGGGGCTGTATGTGTGCGAGCCCAGTTGAATTCATTAATGAACAAAATGAGAATCACCATGCGTATCATCGTCCGTTCCTTATTATTTGTGATCGCCTGCACGACTAATGCAGTCGCAGAAGACAACGCCAAGCCCCTCGTGCAGGAGAAACCCGCCTCTCAGATCAAGCTGACGCTGGGCGAAGAACATGTCATCGTGCGGGGCATTCGGCCTGAGGAGCAGCTCTGGGGGCCTTATCAGTTTCCGCGTCCTTATCGGCTGGGTGATCGTTTTGTGGTTTCCGTGCACGTCAAGAACGACGACATCAGCAACTATGGCGCGAAGGCGCTCTGGTTTGAGAGCCGCGATCAGGGGCAGACCTGGAAAGAGATCGACGACTCGGTCGCGCAAGAGTGCGGTTTGTTGCTCCCCAACGGTGACCGGGTCTACCTCCCTCCGGAATCAGGCATCGACGTGAGCGATTATAAAACGACGCCCTGGAACAAATACACGCCCGCCTATGATTTCTCAAAGCAGGCGGAAGAGGGAGTACTGCCGATCCCCGACGGTATGACGTTTTGGATGGGGGGCACGACGATTAATGCCTTTAACGCCGATCGCCTGCCGCCGAGTCTTTCTAAGAAGGAATGGACCCTCTTTCGAATTCCCGCGGGAGAGACAAAACCCGTTCTCGAACATGCCCAGGTCAACTGGCCGTACCTGACGCGCGTGGTCCACGTCAGTCGCAAGGGAAAGAAGGTTCTGAAGTCGATCTTCCCGCGTGGTAATCCGAAGCTGGGTCCTGACGGGGCGATCTGGGTCAGTGTGTTTTCAGGCGAAGGCCATCTCAATCCGGAAAACGGACAGTACAGCCCCTACTACTCTGCCGAAATCTTCCGCTCCGAGGACAACGGCCGGACCTTCAAGAGACGGGCGCATCTGGAATACGAGGCCGACGGCCACGAGTTCCCCTACAAGAGTGGCGGCTTCAGCGACAGTGATTTCGAATTCATGCCGGATGGCTCTATCGTCTGGTTCCTGAGGTCTACCTGGTATTCCTCCACAGGCAAAGAGTGGGACCCCATGTATATGACGCGTTCCACAGACGGCGGCCGCACCTGGTCGAAGCCAATCAAGTTCGATGATGTCGGTATCCTGCCACGGTTATGCCAGCTCGACAACGGCGTGACGCTGCTGTGTTATGCTCGTCCGGGAACCTTCGTGCGTGCCGCCCTCAACGACAGCGGCACGAAATGGACCGAACCGCTGGTTGTCATGACGCCGAGCGACCGCAGCGCGCTGGCCAACAAACCCGTCGCCGATCCCACCTTCCACGACTGGGACGGCTCCTGCAACAATCCGGAAATCATTCCCCTCGACAAAAACAGCGCCCTGATCTTCTACAGCGATTTCTACTACCCGGACGAAACCGGCGTCAAACGAAAGACCATCCTCTGCCGAAAGATTACCGTGGAACGCGTGGAGAGGTAGGCTGCAGAGAGATCGAAAAACTATTAGACATGGGATCAGAATCTGATTACCTCTTGACAGATTTCAACACAGTCGCTGACACCTTTTTCTGTCCAAAGACGGTAAGACAATGAAGCAATTTATTGATGGCATCATCTGGCTTGGTCAGCAATTTTACATTGTTTGATTTTGTATTTAGTTGAATACATTTCTAATGCAGAATCTTGCAATCGGGTATTGCTACTTCCAATTTCATCACTCCCTCTTTCGTGACTTTAGTTCCGTACAAATCCAATAAAGTTAGACTGGTCAGCTTTTTAAGATGCACAAGTCCTGTATCAGTGATGTCGGTGCGTTGAAGGTTCAATGTGGTCAGACTGGTCAGATCTTTAAGATGCACGAGTCCTGCATTAGTGATCTTGGTGCTTGAAAGGTTCAATGTCTTTAGATTGGTCACCTCTTTAAGATGCATAAGTCCTGCATCAGTGATGTTGCTGTATGGAAGGTCCAATGTGGTCAGATTGGTTAGTTCTTTAAGATCCACAAGTCCTGCATCAGTGATGTTCGTGTTGTCAAGATCTAATGTCGTCAGACTGGTCAGTCCTTTAAGATCCACAAGTCCCGCATCACTGATATGGGTGTTGTCAAGGTTCAATGTCGTTAGGTTGGTCAGCCCTTTGAGATGCACAAGTCCTGCATCACTGATGTGGGTGCCTGAAAAGCTCAATGTGGTAAGATTGGTCAGATCTTTAAGATGAATAAGTCCTGCATTAGTGATGTCGCTGCCTGAAATGTGCAATGTCGTAAGATTGATCAGCCCTTTGAGATCCACAAGTCCTGCATCACTGACGTTGGTGTTGTCAAGGTTCAATGTGGTCAGACTGGTCAGCCCTTTAAGATGCACAAGTCCTGCATCAGTGATATTGCTGCCTGAAATGTGCAATGTCGTCAGATTGGTCAGTCCTTTGAGATGCACAAGTCCTGTGTCATTGACTTTGGTGTCGAAAAGGCTCAATGTGGTCAGATTGGTCATCCCTTTGAGATACACAAGCCCTGCATTAGTGATGTCGGTGCGTCGAAGGTTCAATGTGGTCAGATTGGTCAGATCTTTAAGATGCATAAGTCCTACGTCACTGATGTTGCTGCCTGAAAGTTCCAATGTCGTCAGATTGGTTAGATCTTTAAGATGCACAAGTCCAGCGTCACTGATGTCGGTGCCTACAAGGTTCAATGTGGTCAGACTGGTCAGATTGGTCAGATCTTTAAGATGCACAAGTCCTGCTTCACTGATGTCGGCGAAGTCAAGGTTCAATGTCGTCAGATTGGTCAGATCTTTAAGATGCATAAGTCCTGCATCACTGATGTCGGCGAAGTCAAGGTTCAATATCGTCAGATTGGTCAGATCTTTAAGATGCATAAGTCCTGCTTCAGTGATGTTACAGCCAGATAAGTCGACTAGAATGACTTTGCCCTTGTCATCAAGATCAACTTTCCCTCTAAGTGCCTTGATCGCTTCGATTGCCTTGTTTTCAGTGTCGATGGAAGGTTCCGTGTTGATGACAGGTTCCGTTATAGAACTAGTCTCCGTGTTGGTGACAGTTTCTGTGCTGGTAGCAGGTTCATTCGTGTTTCCACAACCGCTACACAACAGAAGAAAAATGAAAGTGTTGAAAATCTTCATAGAAAATAATTCTTGTGAAAATGAGATGGACCGAATAAAGAAGCTTAAACACAATTATGGATATTGAACACCGTATTAGCAATATGTTATTTATAGAAATTCTCATCACCCTG
>Ga0222668_1000280_pt1 | contig 35930 bp, 26 predicted proteins | sample AntAcemetagen728_FD_179823 | JGI IMG/M metagenome (GOLD analysis project Ga0222668, IMG submission 179823) | Saline water microbial communities from Ace Lake, Antarctica - #728 | ecosystem: Environmental > Aquatic > Non-marine Saline and Alkaline > Saline | place: Antarctica: Ace Lake...
CTTTTTCAACGCGAGAGATTTCCGTATTTACGATGGCTACGCCTTTTTCAACGCGAGAGATTTCCGTATTTACGATGGCTACGCCTTTTTCAACGCGAGAGATTTCCGTATTTACGATGGCTACGCCTTTTTCAACGCGAGAGATTGTCGCATTTGCATGTGCTACTGCTTCTTCAACGCGGTTGATCTCCGCGCTGCTCATCTCGCGCAATTTCTCTTCGCGGGCAGTCATTTCCCGAGCCAAGTCGGCTGCGATTTGCTGCCGTAACTTGTCACCTTCCCTCACACGGTCAGCTGCGGTCCTTTTGTGCCTGGCAGTCACTTGTTCCAACTCGGATCCGATCCGAATAGATCCGATCCGTCGCAACCTTCCGACGATCCTGACACTGTCTCCGACATCCGAACCATTTCCTCCGGCGAGTTCATGTCGGACGACAATGTTATAGCGCGCCTGCCCGCTGAAAAACCTGACGGTTGTCCCGTCGGAATCGAAGGCGTTGTGGTGTGTCCATTCAGCATTACCCCATCCAGTCTTTATCTGTTCGATGGAGATTTCAAATGCGAACGGAAGATCCAACCGCCATGTATATTCCTGACAGCCATCGTTTATTCCTTCGAATTCAGCGATGAAGTCCTCACCCTGAACCCTGACCATCGCGCGGTGGCTTCCTGTCTGCGGACCCTCTCGGCTGAGAGGCTCCAGAAAGGAAAGAACATCATGTGGTGGCATCTGCGGGCCTGTAGTGAATGCTCCGTAAAATTCCCTCGGTATGATCCTGAGATGATTTTCAAACTCGGACCGAAGCGTATCGATGGCCTTCAGATTTTGGTCTCCATCCGTCAATTCGCTCAAATATGCCCATAACTGCTCACAGATGCTCCCGAGTTTCGTTCCGCTCAGCGGCATCTTTCCTTGATGTGTGTGATGCCTCAATTCTGGGGAAACTGCTTTGTTGTAAGCAGCTTTCACGTCTTTTAGTTGCCGTCCCGTCAGTTCCGCGATTTTCTGATTCTCACTTCCGTTGAGTAGACGGTCGTGTATCAATAGTGTGCGCTTTGCTCCACGGGATGCTTTTTCCGCCTCAAAACAGTGGACCAGCCAGAGAAGCATTCCATATTCGGTGCTCATCCCGTTCCTCGCTGCGAGCGATGCGGCCACTTCTCCCGGATGTCGGAAAAGGAGAAAAAAAAGTGGCGGCTCCGGCTCGTTCCCCAGTGCCTCCAACCATGGAGGCATCAAGCGGCACATTCGTGGATCTTTTATCAAACAAAGATCGTGTTCTTCGAACTCCTGTTTCAGGAGGCTTCGTATTCTCGCTGACCAATACCCCAATCGCTTTTGAGTCCACCAATCCGGATCAATGGGATGTGGGTCGCTCCACGTCGAATTCGCCGAAAACAGCATTTCATCATGAAGTTTCATGGTCGAAACGTTTTCGAAAAACCCTTTCATGTTGTCATCGGCGTGTGGCGCTGGTGACAGTCCGATCGACCATCCCAATTCACAAAGAACGTTTCCAAGAGCCGAAGTCCCGCTACGATGCATTCCTAATATAATCGATCTCATTGGTGATTTGTAGTGCTTGGAGGATGCTCTGTTGTTCTTAAGTATGTTGATGGCATTTGAATTATTTCAAATGAGAACCCGGTTCGAGAAGCCCTCTAAAAATGAAGATCCGGTAACGAAGTCATCGAGCGGAGGGCACAAGTTTTCACGAAACCTTTCCGAATTTTTGATTCTAGGATGGGGGGGCGCGAAGCGGGCATTGGAGTTGGATTGGAAGAAGGAACTAACCTTAACAACGAAGCATCTTCTGGCAATAACAAGCAAGCCGTTCGCATTATATTGGGTATTGTTCATCAACCGCGGAGATAGAGGACAGCGACTCTGTTTCGCTACCACTTTCACGTTAGTCGGCCTTTTCCTTTCGCCGGATGTCAGGAACGATATTCCTACATAACATTCCATCCCGAGATTCACTGTGCTGCGGCTGCGGAGCCCTGAAGAAAAACGTTTCATCAATTTTCAGTTTTTTGGAATCCCTGAATGTCGTTGTAGCTCATCGATATCCCTCTGCTGCTTGCTAATTGTATTGAACATTGAGAGGTAAAGTTTTGCGACGCCCTTGATCATCGGGCCAAGATTGGGCAGGCGGTCTGCTTCCACAAATTGGTCAGGCTTACCCGAGTCCGCAGCGAATGGAGCGTTGTTGAGGTAATTTTTAGAAATCTTTTCATTCGCCTCTTTGTAATGAGCTGAGATCTTTGCTTCGAGAACGTCCGATACCCACATTTTTAACTCCTTTTGCTTCGCCTGCTGTTCCTGAGCCATTATACGCATAAATGCGTCTGAGATAGCGAATTTATGTTCCTCAGTCTTGAATCTGTTCAGATAGCGTAGAAGCGCGAGGTCGTAAGCATTTGGGGTGGGATTGATCTCATAAGAAAACCGCTCGTATGATGTGAAATCAATTCCCAAGACGCTGCCGAAGTCGCTGATGACATCCTTTTCCACCAGACTTTCTCTAAGATAGTTTCGTAAAGTGAAGTTTTCCAGACTTACGACGTCAGCATATTGCGTGATCCTGGGTAAATAGTCGAAGGCTCTCTCATGTTCTCTCCAAAAACGCTCTAATATGCCAACCTCAGAATGGCGTTTGATACGTTGTGCGTAGAAGGAGATGACAGACTCGATTTGAGGACGAATATATAAAATTAACTTTAATCTGCGGCCCGTGGCTTCCACGTCTGCCTTGATACTTTCAAGGTGTTCTTTTTTGGCATACGCGAAATGCTCGGAGGAAATCAATACTGCGGGAGCAGGAGATGACTTCAATTCTTTGAGATATGATCGATAGGCTTCTAACTGCTGGCTTTCGCCTTGTTGAAACGCGAGCGCGACCCCAATACCGTTGCCGGAAGTGACACCCCCTGTTTCAGCAGCAGCGAGATTTTCAATTGCCGGATAGACGACACCGTCCTGTTCCAGTTTTCTACGGTTTTTGGCTAGGAACGCTTGGATGGCGGATGTCCCGGTTTTCGGCCCGCCCATGTGGATGATAGCGCATTTTTCGTGCATGATATGTCTCGCTTCCACCAACACCTTGCTGGAGAACGCTGACAAAGAACAATCGGTAACCTGGGACCTTTCAAGAGAAAAGCGGACCGAACATCCGTACGGGCTTCACGAGGAAGGCGCGGCTTTTTTCTTTATTTCCTGAATTGGGAAATGGTTGGTTAATTCGGCATCGAGTTCGCGGAGCAATCCGTGTTTGGAAAGGAGTCCTACGGAGGCGTTCAGGCCCCGGAACAAATCGGCGGAGAGAGCGATCATGTCTCCCGGTGCGGTCTTGGGAGCGATGTTCGCGTTGACTTTTTCATAGCCCTGATAGGCATCAACCGACCACCAGGAAGGGTCTGCCAAGACGGCCTCCCGGTCGGAGGGCGACATCAGTTCAATAAGCTTGAGATTGCTCTTCTTGGTTCGCCGAAGAATCGTTTCGATTTGCCTTGGTCCAAGAACCCAGGGAGTGGGAGTGTAACTCCGTCGGCTTGGCGAGAGGATCCGGCCCGCGATGAAGTCGGATTTCATGTCATGGGGTCCTGGTCGTAAATCCAGTGCGTGGTGGTAGAGATTCAAAACTGCCGCCGGAAGAGATTTGTTAGCAGAATCGGCCTGATCATCAGGTTTTACGCAGCCGATTTCATCGAAAAACTGGTCCACCACGTTGCCGAGAACCGGACGAACGGTAAGCACATCGTCTCCCACGGCTTTTATCAAACGGCGGGATACGAGGTTCCAATCGACCTTGATGGCGGTTTCGAGCCAATCATTGAACTGGACGCCGGGTGTCCATGCTCCCCATTGCCACCATGCCGAATTGATCCATTTGGGCAGAGGTCTGACGAAGGCGATGAGCTTGACCTTGCGGGTGTCGCCACCAGAGAAAAGCTCCATCATGCGCGAGCGAAGTTCCGGTTTGTTGGCCATTTCGTTGAGCCAACTCTCAAATGAAAATACGACCGGTGTCCGTGCTTTGCTGACAGCAGAAACCGCGTTGCTAAAAACCTTATCGGATAATTGCGCCACTTTGGTTGCTGGCATACTGGGGTAGTATCCGTTCGAAAGATGTTGGAGATGCTTCCGCACTTCATTGCCACGCAGCACCCCGACCTGGGTGATCACCCGGTAATCCATTTCTCCGCCTTCCTTTCGCGTCAGAACCGGCGAGTGTGAAAGACATGATTGGATAGCGCTACTGCCGCATTTTCCGGCGCCTATGTGCGCATAGGTGACGGGTTCTTCCTGCGATATGGGAGATGGAGGAGGGCTGGAATCGCTCACTGTGACTCTGGAGTGAGCTGTTCGCCTGCCCTCCGCTTGCCCGAAAAGTAGAAAGTGGCGGAGGGCGGGCATTCCCAATTTGCTGACATCAGGATTTTGCTGGAAATATTGGCGGGACTCGAAATCCGGGCTGGGGGAAACTTTCATCCTCTCCCCCCGAAGGATGAAATGCCGGAAGGGCATGAAGCGTGCGACGAGATTCTGAGGAAGCTGTCGCCGGTAATAGCCGGGATCAAAATAGTCCGATTCGGCGAGTTTACGCCGATATTCCTTCTCTTCGCGGTTGAGCAGGCAGTAGTGCATCCTCTCGAATTCTTCGTAAGCATTGCGAAGGCGAAAGCTGGACAGGCTGATTTTGCGGATCAAGTGCATGGCTCGGTATAAAATTGAGTTTTCGAAGAATGTCTCTATGAACTGTCTTGGCAGACTTCTCGTTTCCCTTTGTATAGCAAAACGTTTCCCTCCCCCGACGTCGTGATTCGTATCTGATCATGATGTCAACTGTAAACTAAGTTTCAACGAGACGAGAGGGATAACCCCGGAGAAAAAAAGGCGTTGACTAAGTACCTCGGCCATTATTTTTCTGTTCAGACAATATTTTTAAATCCACACAGAGATCACTCGCAGCGAAATACAAGTTATAAATCTGCTCTCTTCATGAAACGCTGCTTCATTCATATTGGAAATCATAAGACTGGGAGCACTTCGATTCAGGAAACTCTTGGTCTGTATGAAAAGGAATTGGCTTCTGCCGGTGTCCTCGTCCCCAAGTCCGGTCGGAATATGCCTAGTTCCGCGATTCATCACCAGATAGCTTTCGACCTGAAAAACGATCCTCGTTTCAGGTCCGACCGTGGTGGATTAGCCCAACTCGTTACCGAATTGGCAAAAGCAACGGAAGAAACTGCGGTTATTTCTTCTGAAGCATTTGCCAGCGCCGTCATAAGGCCGAAACTCATCAAAAAATTACGTGTAGAGCTGATGCGAATTGGCTTTCAGCCGATCTGGATCTTCTATCTTCGGTCCTATCCGGAATGGGCAGAGAGCGCTTACACACAACTTGCCAAGGAGCTGAAAATCACATGCCCGATCAACGATTGTATCGATGAACTGGGCGGAATCTTTCGCTTCGGACGATTTCCTGCCACAGTTCTCGACCCTCTCCACGAAACCGGAGACAAAGTGATACTGAGATCATACAATCAAGCGACTCCACGGTTGATCTCCGATTTTCTATCACAGATCGGTTTGTATGACTTTGACCCAAAAGGTGATATCAACGACCTTCGTTCCAACTCCCGGCCTTCGGTGATGGATATGGAGTTCCTACGTCGAGCAGCTGGCTACCACCAAGGGGCCCCGGGAGACGGTCATATAAACGCCAGGAAGCAAGCACGGGATCTCCTAACCAGACTTCCGGACAGCCCATCCTACCGTGGACTCACGGGAGAACTCGCAACACGACTCAGGGATTCGACGCGGCACGCCTATGAGGATCTTCTCCGAAAACACAGGCCAGAATGCAGTTTCGACGAATTTTTCCCTACAAGCGATAGCTACAAAGATCAAACCTTCGAAACATCGGTTCACTCTGCCAGAGACCTGCGGAAACTGGAGAAGGTTGTAAAACGCTTCGAGTCGCTGCGTGCCGCAACCTGCAAATGACCTGTCGGGAACGTAAATACCGGTGGTGTTAGTCCCGTGGCAGAATACCTGGGCCCTTTGTTAAAACGCCTTGCCGGAACGATTGGAATTTTCCGGGTCGATTGAGTTTAGCTTCGCATTTGCATTATATTCTCCAAAATCCGCGCCGGAGAATTCTGTGAACCCATCCGGTTGCTCCCTTATTTCCGGATCTCCTCCTCAAGCTCGGACAAAAGTCCGTGGCGGGCGAGAACCTTCATGCTGTGTCGATAGCTGCGAAAAATATCGGCTCCCAGGTTGGCGAGAGATTCTTCTGGCAGAATCAATGGACCAAGAGGGGGTGAGAAAGTCATACCCGCATATGCGTCCGCTGCCCACCAAGCAGCATCATTTTCGATCCGGGTTCTGTCTGAGGCATCCATAAAGCCTAGCAACTCGAGATTGGTTTCGCGGGTCCTTTCAATAATAAGATCGATGTGCTCGGGGCTTAGGACCCAGGGCGTGCCCCGATAAGAGAATTCGCTTTGGGCGACCGCCCTCGTTGCGAGAAAGTCGGAAACCGCAGCATGGGGGGAAGGACGCAGGTCACGGAACTGCAGGAAAAGGGAAAGGAACTCCGCAGACAGGGACTTGTTTGAAATTTGGGCACTGGCCTGAGGCATCTCGCATCCAATGATATCGCACATTTGCCCGACAACATCCCCCAGCACAGGGCGAACGATCAACTCGGTTTCTGCGGGAATATTGCGTAACAAGGATGACCAGTCGCACGCACGGATCGCGCCTTTGAGCCATGTCTCGAAATCCACGCCCTTTTCCCAAGCTCCCCATTGCCACCAAGCGGAATTGATCCACTTAACCGGAGGACGGACAAATGCGGCCAAGCGGACTTCACGGCGGCCCCCTCCGGAGAGGAGAGGCATGATACGGTCGATCCCGCTTTGCGTGCGAAATAAAGACAACCATCCTTCACACGAGAGGAACAAGTCGTTCGGGCAACGGGCCATCTGCCCGATGTTTTTCTTGTAAGTCTTTTGGTTCCATTTCGTGATCTGTGCGTTGCTGGCGCTGGAAACATAGCCGGAGATCGAATGGTTGAGCTTTTTGCGAATTGCGCTCCCACATAGCAGACCTTGGGAAGTAAGTGCTCCGTAGGTCAAAATACCGCCGGCAAGGTAATTCATTTCGGGGTGTTTCGAGAAATGTGTCTGGATGGCGCTGCTTCCACATTTGCCCGCGCCGATGTGTGCGAATGTCACCGGACGGTGCCGAGAACCCTCAGAGGAAGCAACTGAACCGGCGGAAACTCCGGCATGAGTTGTTCCCATCGCGCCCTTCGTTTTGAAACAATCTCGGAACTTCGACCGCAATGAATCGGTCAGGTGCGCAATCTTTCGTTTTCCGGGCATGGTGTGTTTCCTTTCAATTCCCCGACGGTGCGGAGGAATGAATCGTGGAATTGTTCATCGGGTTCGAGCATTGTGCCTTCTGCCCATTCGTTCCAGGCATTTATGTATAGCTCGGGTTCGCTATTTTCTCCGGCAACACGAAGCCGCTCGCGCAGCCACAAATGGAAGCTGGACGGGTTGCAGCCCCATGCCACGTGTGCATCGCGTCCGCGGCGAGCGGTATTGTCCCATCCGAGCATGAGGCCGCGGCGAAGTTTGGCACGGATCGCCTCTGGATACCGGTCCTCTTGCAAGCTATTTTGGATCACTGCTTGGTAATCATAAACCAGTCCGCGGAATCCAGGTGCCGGGCGGATGGGGGCGGGATCGTTTCCAATCGATTCCAACGGATCGCCTCCGAAGAGGAAGTCGGGCTGACCCACCAGTCCGTGAGGCGGGATTTCCACGAAAAAATCAAAATCGTCAGCGAAGTCTTCCACGGAGTTTTCCGCCGCGTGGAAAAGCGCGGCTCCGAGGTGGATCTCGGGAAAACCACGGTCGGCGAGGGCTTTACGCAGGTTGCTGACACGCGTCGAAGCGTTGGGGATTGAGTTCGGACGGTAAATGATGAATTTCGGTTTCCCTTCATGGCGCTCGTAGCGCTTGTCTGCGAAGTATGGCGCCAGATCCTCGGCGAGGGATTCCTCGAAGCCTTCAAGATAATTTTGATCCATGAGCACATCGGAGGTCATGCCATCCCAGGAGCGGGTCCACTTCTCGTTCGCCCAACAGAAGAAGAATGGAAATTCGATGTCCGGGTTTTCCAACACGATATCCGTTGGCTTCTCTAACAGGCGCTTCCCATCAAACCAGTAGAAATACACGCAGAAGGCGTCGACTCCGTTGCACTTGGCCAGTCGCGATTGCTGCTCAAGGGTTTCTGCCAGTCTTAGATCGTAAAAGCCGAGGTCGGTTGGGAGCTTGGGTTGCTGGTGACCATGGAAATTCGGTTGCGCTCGAACCACACCATGCCATTCCGTGAAGCCTTTTCCCCACCACGCATCGTTTTCCGGGAAAGGATGGAACTGAGGCAGGTAGAAAGCATTGATTTTCACCTCCGTATTCAGAGCCGGCGGCTCTCTCCAATCTGCACCCAGAACTTCCGAGACCTGATCGATCCTCAATTTGCCCGATGCCGCTAAAAAGCCCATGGCTCGTTCCATCACGTGAGCCATGGTGCCATCAAGTTGACCACCTTCTTTCTCAAAATTTCCCGCATCCAGGTTGAGACCGCGCAGAGTGCGAAGCACAGGTGGCGTCATCCAATAAATCGAACCTGCAGGGAAACGCAAAGAATGGCTGCGCAGGTCAATCCCCACACGCAGCAACAAATCACGCGTTCGGGCACGATTGGATCCCCACCACTTTTCGTCCGAGAAAACCTGGCCATCTGCAACCACGAAGCCGATCTCGGGATCGCTTAGAATCCTATTTGCCAGTAAATCCGCATTGCCGTCAGATCCCAGAAGGGACCCGATGAGGTGATTCCTCCATTTTTCTCCGTCCACACGGTGGGGGCTTTTCTTGGTGTGAATTTTCAGAACAGCGGAATGGTTCTCGAAAAGGCCCGATTTGAGAAGATGGAGAAACGGGAAAATATCCCGTCCGTGGTTCGGCATCGGGACCACGGTTGCTTCGGGATGCTTCTCCTTGATTTGCCGGATTACCTCCTTGTGTCCGTCCTTGATGGTCACGGTCACAAAAAGATCGAAAGGCAGGGTGAGAGCTTTCAGTTGATCCGAAATTTCCTGCCACAATTCGTGATAGAACAAATGGACAGCCACACCGATGCGCTTATTAGAAGGATTTTCCGATTTCCGTAAAACCGGAATTAAGGAAAGGCATGTATCTCCGGGATCGATCCATGGCATGGAGAGAGGGCGGTTTTCGTCCGCTCCGAAAAATAGGTAGTGTCTCAGCGGATGGATGTTGAGATCCATCACATCGGGATTGGCTCTCAGATATTCCGCAGGAAGAAATCGTTCACTGGGTTGGAGACCGGCGACCTCTCCGCGCAAGATGAAATGACGGAGTGGCATGATCTTGACCATAAGGCCCCTGAAAGCCTGGGTCCGGTAATGGCTAGCATCAAATAAACCGGAGGATAAGATCAGCGAATGATAATGTCGGTTCTGCCTGTTGAGATATCCGAATTTCAGTTTTACGAGTTCCCCGAGACCCCGTCGGAATGGGTAAGTAAGAGTTGCTATTTTGCGTTTGTAGCTCATTTGAGAGGTTTTGTGTCTGCTAAAAAAATTAACAGTCCATGGCAGCCGCAGTGGTCAAAAGAACGAGCCTGATCTCATGAAGAAAGTCTTACTGTCAAGGGCCCATATCTGGGCGATTCATCAAAGGAAGTGGAGCGTAGCGGATTCGAACCGCTGACCCCCTGCATGCCATGCAGGTGCTCTACCAACTGAGCTAACGCCCCTTACGGGTGCGGCGAAGGTGTAGGTGAGGATGCGGATGAGGCGCAAGCTAAAATTCAACTTTCAAATTCCAACCCTCAAAGAAGGCGGAAGTCTCGGGATAAAGGCGGGATTTGCAGGTTGGGCGCGGCTTCCAGAACGACAAGAAGTACGCAGTTGCGAAGCTCTTCCTTGAATTTTGAGATTTGAGATTTGAAAGTTCAGATCTTCATGAGATCTTCTTCCTTGGCGACTGCGAGGTCGTCGATCTTCTTGGTGAATTTGTTGGTGAGTTCCTGGACTTCTTTTTCGTAATCCTTGAAGGAGTCTTCGGTGAGGACGTTGTCAGCCTTCATTTTCTTCGCATCATCAAGACCTGATTTGCGGGTGCCTCTGAGCCGGATTTTGGCTTCCTCTGCGAGACTCTTGATAAGCTTGACCATTTCGCGCCGGCGTTCCTCGGAAAGCTCCGGGATGGGAACACGGATGGAACGTTCCGCAGCGACGGGATTGAGGCCGAGTTTCGAATCGCGGATGGCCTTCTCGATATCGCGGGTGGTGGATGGGTCGAAGGGTTGCACGTTGAGCATACGCGGCTCGGGGGTGTTGATAACCGCGAGGGATTTGAGCTTCTGCACTCCGCCGTAGGCCTGAACGAATACGTCCAGATTATCGATGAGCGAGGGAGAGGCCTTACCGGTGCGCACACCGGCGAAATCGTGGACCAGATGGTCGGCGCCAGCCTGCATATCGGCCTCCACTTGTTTGATGGTTTTGGATGGATCTTGCATGGAATTAAGTTTCAACTCTCAACCTTCAATTTTCAACTGTTATCGCGGCTTCGCCACTTGCTCTTCCTTGGGAGTTGAATTTTGTAAGTTGAAATTTTCACTCGCCGTGGACGAGCGTGCCTATGGGTTGCGAGCGCAGGGCGTGGGAAAGATTGCCGTCCGGGCCGAGGTCGAAGATGATGATGGGGATGTCGTTGTCCATGCACAGGCTGAATGCGGTGGCATCCATGACGTTGAGACGGTTTTCAAGACAGTGCTGGAAGGTGACGGTTTCGAACCGTTTCGCATCGGGGTTTTGTCTGGGGTCCGAGTCGTAAACACCATCGACCTGGGTGGCTTTGAGAATCACATCGGCCCCCATCTCGCTGGCGCGGAGTGCGGCGGTGGTGTCCGTGGAGAAGAAGGGGCTTCCGGTTCCGGCCGCGAAAATGATCACGGTCGCCTTGTCGAGCTGGTGCTCGGCTTTTCGACGGATGAAAGGTTCTGCGACGTTTTTCATTTCGATCGCGGACATTACCGTGCATCTCACCCCGATATGGGAAAGGGCTCCTTCGATCGCAAGGGCGTTCATTACGGTGGCAAGCATTCCGACATAGTCAGCGGTGGCCCGATCCATGCCGCGTGCCGAGGCACTGGCACCGCGCCAGAAGTTTCCGCCGCCGACCACGATTCCAAGCTGAAGACCTTGATCGACAGCTTCTTTGATTTCGGAGGCTATGCGATGGACGATTTCGGGAGAAATGTTGTCAGTAGATCCCGGTTCGCGGAGCGCTTCTCCGCTTAATTTCAGGATGGCACGTTTGAAGGGGCGGGGATCTTTGTTTGTCGCTGGCATGTCGTTCGGGGAGACGATGAACACGATAGGACGAAGGGCCAACTCTGAAGATCACTTAAGTGAAAGATTTTTTCCGGTGAGGGAATCAAGGGGCCGGATCGACCTTGAAGGTAACCTGAAGGTCTTTGAGTGTTTCGTTCTTTTCAGTGGTTCCAGTGATCGCGACCATCACATTCAGTGGTTCTGACTGCGGGCTATTGTAATTTTCAAGTGTTCTCTGGATGGCCACAAGAGTGATTTTGAGAAGTTGGCGGCTGGTGATATCCACCTCCACCGGGATTTCCAGGTCGCGGACATCAAGTGTCACCAGCAGTCCGTCCTGAGTCGATTCAGCGACAATCGCGACATTACAAAGGACGAGCAGATTCGCCTCGGTGACCTTGTAGTTGGGATTATTTGAAGGAATCGGGTGGGGGCTACGGATCGCATCCACCAAGACCTCGGGGAATGCTCCGGTGAGAGCCATAGGGCGGGATAGGACAGTGGCCTGAAGTGCTTCGCCGGTGTCCGAGATAATATCGTCAACATCGGTACCGTGCAGACTCAAAGGTTCGTGGATGGGAACCACGGAAATAGTGGTGGCCAAGGCGTTGGTGGCCAGGAGAAGGAAGATTAGGAGGGTTTTCACTAAAAGAAGAGATAGCGGAAACTGATACGGAAAGGCGAGATGAAAGTAGGCCGGTGTCAGGGTAAACGCATTTCAATTCGTGATATCCTGATAATAAAGCTGTACTTTGTAGTCACATTCCGATAATCACGGGACGTCTGCGACACATCCACAGAATCTTACCCATTTTGTAAGATCCAATAAACGCGGCATCAAGGGCCGGGTCAAACGAGCAGGATGGAACAACGCCTGCCTCGGAAGAATCCTAAGAATTTAAATGCGTTTGCCTTCTGAATCCGAGCTTGCCCACGGCTTGGAGAATCTGTTGAATTTCGCATGGCAGAGATTTCATTGGGATTGTCGTTTGACGATGTGCTTCTGGTTCCCGCATTGAGTTCAGTTCTTCCGGGCGAGGCTGATTTAGGCACGAATCTGACAAAAAATATTTCACTCAGGCTTCCGGTCGTTTCCGCGGCGATGGATACAGTCTCGGAACATGAGCTCGCGATCGCACTTGCACGGGAAGGCGGCATGGGGGTGATACACCGCGCATGCCCGATTGAGGAGCAGGCGGCGATGGTCTCGAAGGTGAAACGCTCCGAGAGCGCGGTGATTAACAAGCCTCTGACTGTCAGTAAAAATGATACGGTCGAGAGAGTGCTCGCAATCATGGCGGAGAACGGTTTTTCCGGATTTCCGGTTGTCGATGAGGCGGGTCGCTTGGAAGGAATGGTCACTGGTCGTGACGTGCGCTACCTCGACAAACTCGGGACCTTGGTCGCCGAGGTGATGACGCCGCGCGAAAAGGTCGTCACCGCACCGCCTAACACCGGATTGGAGGATGCGAGGCGTATTCTTTACAAAAGCCGGATCGAAAAACTTCCACTAGTGGATGGCGAGGGGATTCTGGTCGGTCTGATCACCGGTTCGGACATTGAAAAGCGTATCATGTATACGAGTGCGGCGAAGGATTCGAACGGACAGCTTCGCTGCGGAGCTGCTGTGGGTGTTGGACCGGATGTCAAGGAGCGTGCGGAAGCTCTGATCGAAGCTGGAGCCGACGCGCTTTTCATCGATGCGGCGACGGGGCACACCCGTCATGTGATGGATGTGATCGAGTTGCTCCGTTTGTTGAGTGATCGGCCGGTGGTGGCTGGAAATGTTGTCACAGAAGCCGGTGCGAGGGATCTGGTTTCGGCTGGGGCGAGTGCCTTGAAAGTGGGAGTCGGCCCCGGTTCTATCTGCACGACACGGGTGATCGCAGGAGTTGGTATGCCCCAGTTTACCGCAATCCAGAATGTGGCAGAATACTGCCGCGAACGAGGAGTCAAAGTCATTGCCGATGGTGGTATCCGATATTCCGGGGATGTGGTGAAAGCTATCGCTGCCGGTGCGGATCTGGTGATGCTTGGCTCGATTCTTGCGGGAACCCGCGAGAGTCCGGGGCAGAGTGTCTATTATCAAGGTCGTCGTTTCAAAACCTACCGAGGAATGGGCTCGCTTGGTGCGATGCGCAAGGGGGCGGGGGACCGCTACGGGCAGAATAGTTCGGGCAAACTTGTTGCCGAAGGTGTGGAAGGCAGGGTTCCATACAAAGGACCGCTTTCCGATGTAATTTTCCAGCTCATGGGTGGGTTGAAATCAGGTATGGGTTATGTCGGTGCTTCGACACTCGAGGAGCTCCGCGAGAAGGCAAGTTTCACAAGGCTCACGCCGGGCGGACTTCGTGAAAGCCACGTGCACGATATCGTGATGACCGAGGAACCGACCAACTACCAACCGCTTGGGTGATGGCCGACGCGATCATTATTTTCTCCAATGAACACCACTGAAATCCACGCACTCAACGAGGCCAATCACGTAGCCGTCATCGACTTCGGCTCGCAATACACGCAACTCATCGTGCGGCGTGTGCGGGAGCTGGGTTATGTCGCGATGCTTTATGCGCTAGAGGATTTTCCGAACGTCGGCAAGCCGGGAGCGATCATTCTCTCGGGAGGTCCGCGCAGCACGAGCGAGCCGGACGCCCCGGACCTCGATTTCGAGGCTCTCAAAGCGTTCGAAGTTCCGGTGCTGGGCGTTTGCTACGGCATGCAGCTTCTGAATCTCAAGTTCGGCGGCACGATCGAGGCCAGCGACCGGCGGGAATACGGACCGGCAAATCTGTTCCCGGCGAGCTTTGACGATCTTTACGAGGGAATTTCCGAGAAATCTCAGGTTTGGATGAGCCATTCGGATACGGTGAAGATCATCCCGGAGTGCGCGAAGGTGATCGCCACGAACCAGCACCGGACGCCCGTTTCGCTGAAATGGGGTGAGCGTTTTTATGGCATCCAGTTTCACCCGGAAGTGACGCACAGCCATGAGGGGATGCGTATCCTGCACAATTTCCTACTCACTGCGAAGGAACTCTCGCCGTTCAAGATCGATGATTTCAAACGTGAGATGATCGATGGAATTCGGGAAAGATGCGGTAACAAGCAGGTTGTTTGCGGGGTCTCCGGCGGGGTGGACAGTACGGTGCTTGCCGTACTTCTGAAAGAGGCGGGCGCGAATGTCCGCGCGATATTTGTCGATCACGGGCTGATGCGTAAAGACGAGGGAGACGAGGTCCGGAGCAACTTCCATCGCATGGGAGTGCCTATCGAGACAGTGGAATGCAGCGAGCGTTTCCTTACCGCTTTAGCTGGTGAAGGCGATCCCGAGAAGAAGCGCGTGATCATTGGCAACCTTTTCATCGATGTGTTCTGGGACTCCGTCGGTGACGCGGAGCTGCTTGCCCAGGGAACGCTCTATCCGGATGTGATCGAGAGTGCTTCGAACGCGAAATCAAAGGCTTCGAAAATCAAAACCCACCACAACCGGGTTGACCGAATTCTAGAACTGCAGGCGCAGGGGAAGGTTCTCGAACCTCTCGCAGAACTTTTCAAGGACGAGGTGCGCGAGCTCGGGCACTCGCTCGGCATTCCACGGGATATTCTTAACCGTCATCCGTTTCCGGGGCCGGGTCTGGCTGTTCGGTGCCCGGGTGAGGTTACCCAAGACAGGCTGGACATCATTCGGGCCTGCGATGCGATTTTCATCGGAAAACTCAAGGAGCACGGCTGGTATGACAAAGTCTGGCAGGCATATGCCGGCCTGATCCCGGTGAAAACGGTAGGCGTGAAGGGTGACGAGCGAAGCTACGAATGGGCAACGAACCTAAGGGCTGTTGTTTCCGAGGACGCAATGACAGCCGAATGGGTTGATCTTCCAGCGCAGTTACTGAGGGAAACCAGCCAGCAGATTCTGAACGAGGTCGGCGGCATCAACCGGGTGCTTTACGATATCTCCACCAAGCCACCTGCGAGTATCGAGTGGGAGTAGGGGCTCAGCAATTTTCAAAAAAACGCTCGCCGATTTCACGACAGGCGTTGCAGTGCAACTCCCATTTTAAGACTCCTGATCCCGGAAACACAGAGGACGATATTCACTTTTCTCCCAAATGAACCCTGAGCAAAGTCCTACAACCGAACCCTCCGGTGACGCTCGCGTCGATCCCGCGGTGCCAGGACGACCTTGCCCGGCCTGCGGGAGTATGAATACGGTTACGGACTATCTGTTGCGACCGAGGCCAAGCATCTTAATGGTGATGTTCTTCGGTTGGATTTTCCTGCTGATCCGAGGGGCCTTCTCGGTGCGGACCTCTCAATGTGGCGATTGCGAATCAATCGAGAAATACAAGACGCTTGGCTCAAGGATCGCGCTGCTGGTTTTGATTTTCCTAGCGTTCTGCGTCGGGGTGGCAGTGTTCGAAGAGGTTTACCACTTGTAGCGAAACGCAGCGGAGTCGATGCTGCGGCAGTTTTGGAACCGCTTGTCTCCAATTGGCCGAAAAAAGAGGATGGAGAAAGTCAGAGAGAAGGGATATTCCCGTGCCTCAATCGTTTGTGCAAAGGAGAGATTTTAGGAGTTTGATATGATGCGGGATCTGGAGAATACCACCCAAAAGCCAGTCTGGGTTTTCTCACCTCTGTTCGTAAGTGCCGTCTGTTACGCTACGGTTCTTCGTATTTTGGATGTATATCTCATGATCGTCAGCACCGTGGTTTGGTATTCGCCTTTTTGGCTCAATCCAGTCATCGGGTTTCTTTCAAGAGGGGATCTGATTGTAATCAGCGCATCGGGCCTGTGGGTGTTCTCCATCATCGATTTAAAAGACAAACTGAAATCGCCAAACAGTTGGCTCACGATGGTGACTTGCCTGCTACTGGTCCTCTACACCGCAGGGATATGTCTGCGCGCCAGATACTTTGCTGAGATGTTCTGAGTCTAACAAATAGCGAGGGAATGGATTCCTGTGGTTGTGCTGGTGGCCATAGGCACGCCCCTCCTGGCACCGCGTGATGCGCAGCGTTAACTCCGTATGCGTAACACTGTGGGAGTGTTACATTTTTCAGAGGTTGTCTTTGGAATTCTTTTTGGGGGCCTTCTTCGGGGCTTTTTTAGCATCCTTCTTGGCTTTCTCAGCCTTGGCCTTTTCTTCCTCTTCCTCTTCGTCGATGGTGTGGGTGAGGATGAATTGAAGATCGTCTATACCCAGATTGGAAGCGAAGCCTTCGTCGCCGAGGACGTTGGTGACCAGTTGGGTTTTCTGATGCTGGAGGATGCGGATCTTTTCCTCGACGGTGTCACGGGTCAGGAGACGATAGGCGATAACCTTGTTCTTCTGGCCGATGCGGTGGGTGCGGTCGATCGCCTGGTTCTCGACCGCAGGGTTCCACCATGGATCGTAGAGGATGACGTAGGATGCTGAGGTCAGGTTCAGACCCGCGCCACCCGCTTTGAGCGAGAGCATGAATACCGAAGGATCCTTGGTTGTCTGGAAGCGCTCGATTTCGCCTTTGCGGTCCTTGGTCTGGCCGGTGAGGTAATGGAACGGACGGGCCTCGAGTTCGAGGCGGGCCTTGATGAGGTCGAGCATCGAGACGAACTGTGAGAATACCAGGACCTTGTGACCTTCCTCGTGGAGTTGGTCGAGGAGGTAGAAGAGTGATTCCATTTTGGCGGATTCCTCTTTGAGGTATTTCGGATCGATGAGTCCCGGATGACAGCAGATCTGGCGAAGGCGCATGAGGCCTTGCAGGATCGCGAAGGAGTTCTTTTTGACCGCCTCGTCGGAATCGAGTCCGAGCAGGGCTTTCTGGATGCGCTTGAGCTCGTTTTTGTAGAGTTCGAGCTGCACGCCTTCCATTTTGGAATAGACTTCTTCTTCGGTTCGTGGCGGAAGATCCTGGGCGACCTGGAGTTTGGTCCGGCGCAGTAGGAAAGGCCGCAGGCGGGAAGCGAGCCGGTTCTGGGAGAGAGGATCCTTGCGTTTGTCGAAGCGCTTCTTGAAGTAAGCGCGTGTGCCGAGCACGCCGGGCATCGCGAAGGCCATGAGCGACCACATGTCGAGCAGGCGGTTCTCGATGGGCGTTCCGGTAAGGACCAGGCGGTTTTGGGAGTCCAGCTCGCGGGCGCACTTGGCGGCTTTGGAGTCGGGGTTCTTGATCTGCTGACCTTCGTCGAGGATGGTGGTGAGCCATTTGATCCCGGATAGTTCCTCGCCGCAGACGCGGAGCTGGGCGTAGTTGAGGACCAGCATATCGACGTTGTTCTGGATGTGGTTCACATCGATGTCGTCGCGGTTCTTGAGGATCTTGACTTTAAGCTCGGGAGTGAATTTCTCCGCTTCGCTAAACCAGACATCGAGCACGGATTTCGGGCAGACGATGAGGGCAGGCTTGTGAGAAGCACCGGTATCCTTGTGGCGTTTGAACAGCCAGAGGAGATAGGTGAGGGATTGGATGGTTTTTCCGAGACCCATGTCGTCGGCGAGGATACCGCCGAAATTATTTTCCGAGAGGTAGGCGAGGAAATGGAAACCATCGACCTGATAGGGGCGGAGGGTTGCATTGAGACCGTCGGGTAGGGGAGGGGTGACCTCCAGTTTGATATCGTTGGCGCGGTTTTTGATGCGCTCCCATGCTTTGGGATCGAAGACCTCGGCGGCTTTCGGATCGGCAAGTTGGAGTGCGTGCATGCGGTGTGTCTCACCGGAGAGGTCGAATGGATCGAGGCCGAGGCGAGTAACCGCTTCGCGTTGATCCGCATCGAGCTTGATTTCGAGGCGCATCCACGAGCCGTCGTCCATGCGGACGTAGCCACCACGTGCGGCGACGAGTTGGCGGATCTGGGACTTGGAGAGGTTGACACCCTGGACATCGATGACGATGCGGAGGTCGAACCAGTCGATATCCTGACCGACGACTTCGAAGCGGACTGCCGCGGTGACAGGGTCATCGAGAATTGATTTCAGGCGTAGGTCGATATCGAGCTCAATCTCCGGGGGCATTGCGCGGACCCACTCGGCAAATTTTTCGGGGAATTGCTTGGTGATGCGTGATTTGAAAGAGATCAGCTTTTCGTCGTAGGCGAGCGACATTTCCTCGAGAATCGGAGGAATCGGGTGGAGTGGCTCGCGGGCGAAGCGCAGGAGTTGCTTGCCTTTGACCGGCTGTTGTTCGACGAGTTCCCAGCCTTCCTTGGTGAGCCTTTCCGTGCGGCGGCCTTTGGTTTCCTCGGCGGTGACGTCTATGACGAGGTGTTCTGTTTCCGCAGCGGTGAGACCGGCGATAAGTTTCATTTCGAGCTTTGGTTTGAGCTCGAGATCGACTACGCGTTTTTTGAGTGATTCAGGAAGAGTCGCTCCGATTTTCCGAAGGAACTCGACGCCTTCGAGAGAGTCGATGACCTTTTTGGGAATGTGATAGCGGGGCATCACCTCCGTGTCTTCCAGCCAGCGCGGAGGGCCGGGGAAGACCGTTTCATCCGACTGATAAAGTTCCTTGCGGCCGGGCAGGAGCCGGACGGAGTGTGAGACATTCTCTCCTGTGGCGGTGACCAGTTGGATGGCGAACGAGCTTGGATCGTATGGTTCGTCCTCACAAATCCAAGAGAGCGATTCTTCGGAAACTTTGAACGGCCTTTCGTCGAGATTGACGAGGTATCCCTGAAGCGCAGGTTGCTGGAAAACGCGGTTCATGAAACGGCAGGATTCCTCTTGGTCAAAATCGAGGGTGGTGTCGCCGTATTTCCTGTAGAATGCCAGATAGTGTTCCCAAAGCGTTTGAGAAGAGGCGTCCATCAGTAACGCGCCTTCCTGATGAAAGGCGATATACTTCTCGATGTCGGTTTTTTCGCGAAGCTGGAGGAAATGCGCGTTTGGTCTGTCCTCCCGGATTTCCATGCGGGCCTCGTTGATCGTGGCAACAAGGCGGAACTCGACTATCAGCGGGGCATCCTGTGGCGGACGTTCGTTGACCATCTCGATCCGATCATACCATGCGGCGACATCGCGCTCCTGCTCCCACTCCGCCATTTTCTTTTGGACGGAAGCGAGGTCGGTGATGACCGACATGAACTCCGGATAAGGGAGTTTTTTCTTGTAGAATGCGTATGCGAGGAAGTTCCAGAATTCCAGGATGTCACCCGGGGGTATTGGCCAGAGTTCCAGAGGTTCGTAAGTGGTGATCTCCCAGCGCGGATTGATGCGCACCATATCGTGGTCGTGGAGTTCGCCTTCGATAACGTAGCGGCGGTAACGCTTCTCGATCTTGGTGACATACTCAGCCTCTTTGTCGTCAAGTTCGCGGTCCAGTTTTTCCTCGATGATATCGAGAACCGGGGTGTCATCGAATTCGTTCGGAGACTCAGGGAGGTCTTCGCCCCGGTGCATGCGCTCCATCATCGTGGCATACTGGCAGGCGCCGGAAACGGTTTCGTCCTCAGCGGTGCAGGAACCGAACCAGCGATTTCCCTGGAGTCGCAGAGAAGTTCGGAATGTGCCGGACTCGTCTTCGACACGACCTTGGATAAAGAGGTGATTGCCGAAGATCTGTGTGACAGCTCCGTCCTTTTGAATCATGTCACCCCTTTTGCGGGCTTCTTCCGGGAAGGAATTGAGAAAATTTAGCGTAGCGCGATCCGGATTCATAAGCGTGTTTTGAAAGGCCGACGTTTGAATCGTCGGGGAGGCGAGACTACGTCAGAAAACCGACTTAGTGCAATAGGAAGTTTCAAGGGTTCCAACTGCGCTGGATTGAAGAATGCGCTTGATGGGAGTGTGGGTGGGAGATTGGATGAAGGGAGATTACCAAAGCCCCCCTCTATGAGTCTCCGAAAGCAACTGAACGATATCCTACCCGCCTTGCTGCCAAATAACCCAACTGAGGCGATCAAAGGCACGGAGCTTATCAGGCTGGCGAGGAGAAATCTCACCGGAAATTATTCGGACGCCTCGCTGCGTTACCATTTCTCGATCATGTCGTGTGACCCGGCCTCGGCGATCGCGAAGGTTGAGAAGGGCCAGGGTTACTATCGCCGGAGCGAGGCTCTCCCCGCTCTTTCCGGTGCGCAGGAACTTCTGGCGTGGACGCAAGGACGGCTTGAGGATCTGAGTGGAGGAGACGACACGGTGGACCGTGCGATGCTGAGGATTAGGAAATTTCGTGCGGTTGTGACGCGCTATTTTGAAATCAACGGGCGTTTTCCATTCGCGTTCCGGGACACTTTTTCCAACACTTCGCCACTCGGCAATCTCTGGAAATATCCCGAACTGGTATTGGTGGATTGGGAAACGGGTGGATCCGCAGATGAGGAGATGTCGCTTGATGAAGGGATGTTGGCCTTCAAGCAACGATTGGGAATTGCTCCCTTTCGTTTGCACTCGGCCCGCCTCAGGTTATCGCCTTCGCTGACGACATATCGGGAAGATTTTTTCCAAACGCTCTCGGTATCGCAGTGGGCGCAAGGTGGTGAATTGATTTACGCCGGCCCGGTGGAAGATGAGGCCTTGGCCGACGGTTTGAGAAGGCTTAGTGCGGCATTCGGTGTCGGTGTGACTTCGTTCGGGATGACTGCGGACGTGCTCGATGACCTTCCCCGCCCGGCGAATATTCTGAACGCGCACCCGAAAGAGACTGAGGCAATCATGGGCAAGCTTGATATTCATCGGATTTCGAGTGTGCAGTCACGCCAACATCTGGATTGGGCGGCCCTGAATTCGATGCGTTCAGAATCAGAGGAAGCCGAAAAGCTCATTTCATGGCTGCAGCAGTGCGTTGAAAAACGTCGTGCCGAGCCTTTCAAGGAGGAGTGATCCGCTTCGCTGAGTCTGGAAAAGGTGTCGGCGTCCAAAATTCGGAAAAATTTCCAGATTCTACGCGCGCCCTCTATCTAGGGATTGAGGCAGATGAAATAATGGGGGCAAGTGCGTTCTGGGCGATTACATGCCGCCAAAAAATCCTTTGAGGCCACCGAGGCGCCCCCCAAATCGGGATCTTTTCCCGCCACCCCAATGTTCAAGGATAATTTCCCCGACACGAGATGAATAAATGGTTGACCGGAGATATTCCAAGTCAGGGCTCATCCGGAGCCGTGCTGGACGAGCAGACCGGCTTGTTTGTTGTCGATGATGGGGATCTTAACACGCCGGAGATCATGCTTTACTACAGGAGCGGAGCTGCTGCCGAAAGCTTGGAAGGATTACTGCCGGATTCCACCTCAGATATCCTGGACACCGATATAGGCAGAACCTCTGGCACATCTGAAACTCCCGGAGGCCGGGTTTGGTTCTCCGTGAATCACGAAGGAGGGGACGCTGTTTTCCTTGAAAAACACGATGGCGGCAGTGGCGTGGCCCGCTGGCACAACCCGCCGAGTATGGCCGAAGGAGCCAAACGCCTCAACGCCCGTGGCGAAGCGATCACAGAAACCAAAATCTGGAGAAACGGCGAATACACCGACCTCAACGGAATCACCTCCAAACCAGAGACTGTCACTATCACTGAAGCCATCGACCTAGCCAGCAACGGCATCATCCTCGTAGAGGCAACCGATGATGGCGGTACAAGAACAGGCCTCCTCCTTCCGGTGGAGATAAGCTGGAACGAAATCGCCGGGTATGAAAACCTCAGCGACCACACCGACCCGTGGACCACCCCAGCGACCATCAAAGGCAAGCGGATCTTCCCCGGCTCGAAGAACCCTGACGAACCCGCAATCCTCGACAAACTCGAGCTGCTTGTAAAAACCTCTGCCAACCAAGCTGGCAAGACCGTCTACGTGAAAGCCTTCGACGTGGACGACACCACCTCCGAAGCCTTTGACTCTGATGAAGTGATCGACAGCCACGACAAGGCCGGCAACGACAACCTCGACGATTACAAGCAGACCCCGAAAAACGGCCAGTTCTGGACCGGTAGCGCCTGGGGGAACAACGAATCGAACGCCGTCCTCGATTCCAACGGTGAAGCCAAGTTCACATTCGGAGTCGGCATGCAACCTGGCAACAACTACCGTGTGGTCGTTTCGCTGGATGACGCAACACCCCTTGATGCGATCCAAGTCTCCGATCCGAACGCGCCCAGCTATCTGGGTAGCGAGCTTTTCGCAACCGCTGGTGGTTTACCCGCAAGCCCCTTGCTTACTGTCTGGAGAAGACTATGGGTGGAGAACGATTCGATGGAGGCGATAGGTAACCACGATTTCGGTTACAAGGCCAACGACCTCAGCTGGGATCTTGGTGAGAACAACGTCATCCAGAATTTCACTGTCAATGGGGCAGGAACAGCGACCTCATTCAGGATTCCACAAATCAGCGATACGTCGAGCTTTGGCAATCTGCGGAATGGTAGATTTGTGATCCAGAGCGTCGTCCATCCAGTCACGGGAACTTACTTCACCGTAACCAATCCTTCGCAGGGAATATCTCCTATTTATGAAGTCACTGTTGCCGGCAACCACACGAATACGCCTGCCAGCTCTGGCTTCCGACTGTACGACGATGATGACAAAGGGCTGAGTGCTCCTCCACTACCAAAGAATGACCTAGTTAATGAGCAAATGAAAAACTACTTCAGATCATCGTTTGTGGAGATTACGGATGCAGCGGATTTCCACACGGACAAGGAGGTTCCTTTCCGACAGAATGAGGACGTGTCTACTAAACTTTACGGAATGTCGTCAACTGTTGTGGCGGATGCAAGGGAGCTTACGGATAGTCCTGCCCTGTGGGTTGCTCCGCTAACTGCCGCCTATCAGGGACCGCAGGACGCCGACAAAGATCCATCGGGGGCCGACGAGGGATTACGTCAGGGAGAAACAGCCACATACGATGACAGGGATCACTCAACTGTTTTCGTGGAAGGGTGTCGCGAGATTTTTGACAGCGGACTACGAAGTCCAAACCCCCAGACAGTTTTGAATAATCTGGGATATTTAGAAAAATGGATTATCGCGAATGCTGCACATGAGATCGGCCACCAACCTGGAGTCAAAACTGAAGAAGCGGATCACGCCGAGCATGGACTCATGGAAGCACAGCTCGATGGCGTGAGTAATATTACACCCGAGAATGCGAAATTTGCTCCTTCCACAGTTCTTCGATTCCGGAAATCCACACGTTGGTCTCAATGAAAAAATTACTAATATTTCTTTCGGTTTTCATCCCTTTGATAGTCTGTTCGAAAGACGAAGGCCGGTTCTCGGAAATGCTTATTATGGCCAGAAATATTGAGATTGGCCTGCACGAGCAATTCCTTGTTGATAAGAAGCCTCTCCCAAGCTCATTGAACGAGATTGAGTTTTTGAATGAAATCGCTACGCGTAATCCGGCGATGGGGATGCTTTTCAACGAGATGTCAGTAGTGCCAGACGTCCCTGCGATCATTGAAGCCCCAGACATTTCCAGAGACCATTTCAACTGGAGAATTTTCGCAATCGGGCGAACGGTCAATACGGATCACCAATCGTACAAAGGAGCGGACGGGAAAGATATGCCGGGTCGATATTCTGTCTGGATATCCCCGGACGGGACATACTACTCACCTGGTTGGATACCAGAAATGGAGGTTCAGGCGGTATTCAAGCAGATCGGTGGATTCGATCCATCTGGTCAGCCTGTAGCTTTCCCAGAAGCTGCCAAGATGGTTCGCGAAAAGAAACAACGCGATAAAATCATTAAGCAAGAAATGCGGGAAGCCTATGAGAGACAAATGAAAAGATCTGCCAAAAACCCTGCAAGTGAAAGCATTTCCGAGAGTCACACAACTCATTTGGCATGGTGGCTTTTCGCCGGGCTGGGGCTACTGGCTCTTTTCTTCTGGGCGGTTTTCACTTGGCTCAAGAAAAAGTGATGGAGCTAGCCAAGCATGGCGCACGAAGACAAGCTCTTCCGCCATGATCTGAAGCGCGACGAACCGGAATTTTCATCGCTGTTTGAATTTTTCTTTGCGCTGGAGAAAGGCTCGGTTAGTTTTCGCGCCTACTGCTGTGTCCGACCATTTTGGAAGCTAGCCCGGACCGATGTTATTAATTGGGATCATTAACCAACTGGCCACTGTCATGCCTTCTCAGGAAGACATGCAACCCTTTGGACGAACCCACTTGTTGAGTCTCCGGAACGTGGCTCATAGCCCCAAGGACGGCACAGCGGTTTCCCTCTTTTTTTAGCGCGAGCTTGAATAATTCCACGGATGCTCCACGTTTCCATTAGCTCATGAAACCAGCGATATCCTCCTTCCTTCTAGCTTGTTCTCTCTTTTTCTCATGCATGCTTGTGCCTTGGGTGAATGGCGCGGAAGAGGCAGAGATTGATCAACTGGTCCTAGATCTGTCTGCAGATTCGTTTCAGACCAGAGAGGCGGCGACACTGAAGCTATGGGAAATCGGTGATGAAGCGATCCCGCTGCTACGCGAAGCCATTTTGTCCGACGATCCGGAACGCGCATTCCGTGCGAGTGAGATCTTGGAGAAGGTGGAGCTGAGAATCACTCCCGAAGCTTCGGGGGAAATCCTAACTCTTATCCAATCATACAGGAACGCGCCGTTGAATCAGAAGGACGACTTCCTCAACCAATTGAAACGGCAGAAAGCCTACTATCAGATACTCAAGCTCTACTCGATGGAGAGTCCCGAGGTGAAGAAGAGCTTGAGTACGAGTATTCGTGGAGTCGCGATCACTGGTGCGAGGGACGCGATCGCTCGAGATGATACGGAAGCAGCCATCCAACTGTTGCGGATGTCAACCGGTGGGGAAAGAGACCTCATGGCTTTGGCTAGCATTCATCGCACCATGGGTGATCTTGATAGCGAGTTAGAGAATCCGAATCCACCTGAGAATGTTCCTACGGATTTGTGGAAGCTGACTCTTCTGAGGGCCAGTGGGGATGTAGGGAAAGCAGCCGAACTGGCGGCGAAAACCAAGCAGGTTCGTCTGCTCGCGGCTCTGAGAGTTCTTTCCGGTGATCCGACTCTCTGGCTTCAGCAAAACGGTATGGGTAACAACCGTCAGCAAGCTCAAGACGCATACATTGATATTGCGCTGAAACGCTGGAAGGGGGAGGTGGTCGGGAAAAAGGATTTCGCTCCGCTTATCAGGCAGTTGGACTCTCACGACGACGATGAGCGTGCGCATGCGATGACATCGCTTGCGTCTCTCGGAAGACTGAAACTTGTTGAAAAAGTTCAGACAAAACAAAATCCGTCCGCGAGTTTTCTCTACTATCTTTCCCAAGAAAATATTGCTGAAGCGCTTAAGGCAATTGGGTTCGATCCCGAAAACCCAGACTATACAGCATGGTTCCAGCAACGGTTTATGCGCATCAACGGGGACGAGGCCGGGGATGGACACGGAGATGACTCGGCATTACCCGAACTCGTATTGGTAGCGGGCTTTCTCGAAAGAAGGGGGCTTCATCAGGAACTCTCAAAAGCCTTGTCAGAACCGTTTTCCAAGTATGCCAAGAATAATGAAAACGATTTCCTGGATCTATTGGGGACACTATTCGAAGCCACTAGTGGAGCTCCCCGTTTCGCCTCTGATCAGGGAGCCGAATGGGCCGGTGATGATGAGGTGCGCTGGAATCAGCTTTTCTCAACCGCCCTCGGGGAGGATGATGAAGTACCGGAATGGTTGAATTGGATCAGGGAATTGAAACCTGAAATTTCTAATCGGGAGGTTCTCGATTCGATGCTCGCGCTTTACCATCGGAGTATTGCCCCGGGCGATTTACGCAAGAAATGGATGGATGCAGCCTGGGGCGCTGTTGAGCTCACGGAGAACCAAGATCTCAAGAAAGCTTACATCAATAGGATTCTCTCCCTTTCGATCAGTCAGGAAGATGTTCGAAATACGCTCAAGGCATGGGATATGCTCGAGCCGGAGCAACAGGTCTCTGAGATGTGGGGCTCAATCGACAAATTTCTCAGCGCCGCCGGACGTTGGAAGGAAGCCGCTGAAATTCTCGAAAACGTCGGTAATAACCGGAGTAGCTCGTCTCCTGAAGTGCACGCTTATCTGGCGGTAAATTTTCGTCGTGCCGGCTTGGAAGGACGTGCGCGTGAGCATGAAAAATGGGTGGAAAAGCTGGCCCTCGGATACGCTCCAAGTTGTGCGAGAATTGGAGCTTGCTATGCATACGGTGGTGATTTCCAACGGGCACTGAAATGGCGGAAACGTGCTGTTATCCAAGCGAACGTGCCGGAAGGGGAGTTCGTCGCTTTGCTTGATGACTATGCGGCCTCCCTGATGCGGAACGGCAATTGGGAAGTCGCTGCCTCATGCAGCGAGGCGTTGGTTCAGGTTTATGCGAGCCAGCAATATATGGATGGTGCGCTTTCAGGCTTCGCAAGAGAAAGGCTTAAAGCGGATCTCGCCAAAGCGATGGCGATTCTTCCCGGGCAGAAAGAAAGGGCTTTGAAAATACTCGGAAATATCCACACCAATTTCGCCACCGATGGGATCTTGGCGGACGATTTTTTTCCACTTCTTCGGAAAGCCGGCTTGATCGTGGAGTTGGATCAATGGTTTGGCGAGTCTTGGAAAAGAATCACAGCTGTGATAGCGAAGTATCCCGAATCTCAAAATTCCAGAAATACGGCTGCCTGGTTCGCTTCCCGCTCTGGCCTGAAGCTCGATATCGCTGAGGAATTTTTGAAGGAAGCATTGCAGTATGCGCCAGAGCAGCCCGCATATCTCGATACCATGGCAGAAATTCAGTTTGCGAAAGGTGACCGGAAAGCAGCCATCGAATGGTCGAATACAGCGGTGGAATTTTCACCTCTCGACGAAATGATCCGTCAGCAGAATGACAGATTCAAAAACGACCCGATACCGCTGAGGTCTGGCAGGTAGGCGAAATCCGTGGAGTTTGTGATTGTCTGGGAGTGTGAATACCTACCAACTGACAACCAATGAGTGCAGCAAGTAGCGAAGGATCAATCAGGATACTTTTCCTCGGAGATATAGTGGGGGAACCGGGGCGCAAGGCAGTGATCGCTGAGCTGGCTTCGATCCGGGAGGAACATTCAATCGACTTCGTAGTGGTGAACGGAGAGAACTCGGCCGGGGGAAGGGGAATCACCCCGAGGATTTCGATTGATCTGCTTAGAGCGGGTGCGGCGGTGATTACGACTGGCGATCATGTCTGGGATCAACAGGAAATTGTGGATTATTTCCCAGGTGAGCCGCGACTTCTGCGTCCGATCAATTACACCGAAGGAACCCCGGGTAAGGGGAGTGTTATTCTCGAGACAGCCAAGTGCAAAGTCGGCGTCATACAGGCTCAGGGAAGAAGCTTCATCCAGCCGCCTCTGGAGAATCCGTTCAAAGTCGTTGAGGCGGAGGTTGAAAGACTGCATTCTGAAGGTGTGAAGGTGATTCTCCTCGATTTCCACGCCGAAACGACCTCCGAGAAAATCGCGATGGGAAGGATGCTCGATGGAAAAGCGACATTGGTCGTAGGCACACATACCCACGTCCAGACCGCCGACGAAACGATCTTCGCGGGTGGAACCGGGTATCTCACCGACGCGGGAATGTGTGGTCCGGAGGAGTCGGTCTTGGGGAGATGCGTGGAGTCCGTAGTCTGGCGTTTCAAGACCGGGATGCCCACCCGGTTTCCGGTAGCGAAAGGTCCGGTGAAACTCTGCGGAGTCATGGTTGAGGCGGATTGTTCCACCGGCAGGTGCCTTTCGATCGAGAGATTCGTTAGAATATGGTCAAATCCGGCCGTTTCCGAGGCTTCTGAAAAGCCCTCCAAGTCCGTAAAATAAAGGAATGCAGAGAAAGTTGAGAAAGAACCATATTTTTTTTGACAGAGTGCCGCGAATTGTTACTGTCCGCCCGCTCTTCCCCACAGCAGTCAGGGGTGCCGCGCCCGGTCAGGGTTTTACGTGACAGGTCGCGGTTCTTTTGTCGGCAGGAAGGATGAGCTCACAACAATCCAAATTGCTCGTGTAGCTCAGGGGTAGAGCGCATCCTTGGTAAGGATGAGGTCGGGGGTTCAATTCCCCCCACGAGCTCCAGCGCACACAAGTATAACTCTCAATAACGTCTCAGCGAAACCACAACGAAAATGGCCAAAGAACAATTCAAACGCAACAAGCCGCATGTTAACATCGGTACAATCGGTCACGTCGACCACGGCAAAACCACCCTCACCGCAGCGATCACCAATACGCTCGCGGAAAAAGGATTTTCCGAGAAAAAGAGCTATGCTGATATCGACGCCGCTCCCGAAGAGCGTGAGCGCGGTATCACCATCAACACCGCACACGTTGAGTATGAGACCGAAAAACGTCACTATGCGCACGTCGACTGCCCCGGTCACGCCGACTACGTGAAGAACATGATCACCGGTGCAGCCCAGATGGACGGCGGTATTCTGGTTGTCTCCGCTGCTGATGGCCCGATGCCTCAGACCCGCGAACACATCCTGCTTGCCCGTCAGGTTGGAGTCCCGGCGCTCGTTGTTTTTATGAACAAGGTCGACCTTGTTGATGATGCCGAACTTCTTGAGCTTGTCGAAATGGAAATCCGCGATCTGCTTTCTTCCTACGACTTCCCGGGTGACGATATCCCGATCGTTGCCGGCTCCGCCGTTAAAGCCCTCGAGGGCGATGCCGAGCAAATGGCCAATGTCATGAAGCTCATGGATGCGGTCGATTCCTACATTCCCGAGCCAGAGCGCCCTGTTGATAAGACCTTCCTGATGCCTATCGAAGACGTTTTCTCGATTGAAGGTCGCGGAACGGTCTGCACCGGTCGTGTTGAGCGCGGCATCGTCAAGAAGATGGAAGAAGTCGAAATCGTCGGCATCCGCGACACCCAGAAGACCACCGTCACAGACATCGAAATGTTCCGTAAGCTGCTCGACGAAGGTCGCGCTGGTGATAACGTCGGTCTACTCATCCGCGGCCTGAAGAAGGACCAGGTTGAGCGTGGCCAGGTTATCGCGAAGCCAGGCACCGTAAAGGGTCACACGATTTTCAAATCCGAGATCTACGTTCTTTCCAAGGATGAGGGTGGACGCCACACTCCGTTCTTCTCGAACTACCGCCCACAGTTCTACTTCCGCACGACTGACGTGACCGGCAGCATCAAACTCCCAGAAGGAGTCGAAATGGTGATGCCTGGTGACAACATCGGCCTCGAAGTCGAACTCATCAACCCGATCGCCATGGAACCAACCATGCGCTTCGCGATCCGCGAAGGCGGCCGCACGGTCGGAGCTGGCCGGGTTGGCGAGATCATCAAGTAAATCAAATAAGCGGCCTCGCAGGGAACTCCGGTTCCCCTAAGAGCCAAGCACTTGGGGCACCCCGCCAAACGGGGTGCCCCTAAGTCGCCTCAAAATCAGTCATTTTTCCATCACAACGCGTCAGTAGCTCAATTGGTAGAGCATCGGTCTCCAAAACCGAGGGTTGCGGGTTCAAGTCCCTCCTGGCGTGCCATCAAAACTTTCAGTTCATCTTTCCCATTCCATGTTATCCAAGATCACAGGCTTCATCGGTGAAGTAAAAGGCGAACTCCGCAAAGCAAGCTGGCCATGGGACTCCGATCCAAAAGCGAAGGGCTTCCGAAAATATAAGGAACTCATCGACTCCACCATCGTTGTTCTCATAGCTGTCATTCTTCTTGCTGGATTCGTCCAGTTCTGGGACTTCATACAGGTTCTTATCGTCGGTTTCCTGACAGATATTTTCCGCTAGTCCCGCATTTCCCCTTAAAGCTAAATATTCGTCCTCAATGCCCAATCCAAAAGATTACAAAGATCAATGGTATGTCGTCCAAGTCCTATCGGGCATGGAGGGAAAAGTCCGCGCGCGCATCGAACGCGGGGTTGAGGCAGAGGAAATGCAGGACTATATCCGCGAGGTTCTCGTTCCGACTGAGATCGTGTCCGAGATCAAGCGCGGCAAAAAAACCGAGACTAAGAAGAAGTTTTTTCCGGGATATATCATCGTGAACATGTATCTAGCCACGGAGGACAACGAACTTGTTGAAAAAACCTGGTTTTTCATTAAGGAAATTGACGGTGTGATAGGATTTGCGGGCACCAAAGATCGTCCTGCACCAATGCGTCCTCGCGAAGTCGAGGCCATGCTTTCCCAAATTCAGGAACGCGAAGAAACGGTTCGCCCGGCGATCTCATTCGAAGTTGGCGACACTGTTAAAGTCGCCGATGGACCGTTCCAATCCCAGAACGGTGTTGTGGAGGAAATCGATCCGGAACGAGGAAAACTCCGTGTCGCCGTCGATATTTTCGGACGCACTACCCCCGTCGAACTCGAATACTGGCAAGTCGAGCGCGAATAATTTCAGTTTTCAGCATTTTAATTTTCAGCTTTTACCAACAAATACCATGGCCAAGGAAGTCACCAAAATCATCAAACTCCAGATCGCCGCTGGAGCCGCCAACCCGTCACCACCAGTAGGCCCGGCACTCGGTCAAGCTGGCGTCAATATCATGGCGTTCTGCAAAGAGTTCAACGCAGCCACACAGGCACAGTCGGGAGACGTTCTCCCGTGCGTGATCTCAGTCTACAAAGACAAATCTTTCACATTCGTAACCAAGCGCCCGCCAGCAGGCAATCTTCTCAAGAAGGCTGCAGGTCTCGCATCGGGTTCCGGTGAGCCGAACAAGAAGAAGGTTGGCAAGATCACCAAGGCCAAGCTCATGGAAGTCGTTAATATCAAGATGCCCGACCTCAACACCAAGGATCCCGAAGCAGCAGCCCGTATCCTGGCCGGCACCGCACGCCAGATGGGTCTGGAAGTCGAAGGTATGTAAATCTCCGCTCTGCCTCAAAACGGAGCACTCCGCAAGAGGGTGGGTATCAAGTCCCATCCGTTATCACTGCAAACCAACAAACATAATGTCCAAACAACGCAGCAAACGCTATCGGAAAGCCGCCGAACAGGTAGGCACCGACAAATCATACTCCCTCACGGACGCGATCAGCACCGTGAAGAAACTCCCGGCCCCGAAATTCACGCCCACCGTCACACTCTCTTTCCGTCTTGGTGTCGACCCACGGAAGAGCGACCAGATGGTTCGTGGATCCGTTTCCCTTCCGCACGGAACGGGTAAAAACGTTCGCGTTGTGGTCTTCGCCCAGGGCGCAGCCGCAGAAGCGGCCATTGCAGCGGGTGCCGAACATGTCGGTTATGAGGACCTCATCAAGAAGGTTCAGGAAGGTTTCGTCGATTTCGATTCCGCAATCGCCACTCCAGATGCAATGGCCGAGGTTCGTAAGATTGCCCGGGTTCTCGGACCGCGCGGCTTGATGCCGAACCCGAAGACCGGCACCGTGACTGACGACGTCGCCAAGGCAGTCAACGAGGTCAAGGCTGGCCGAATTGACTACAAGCTCGATAAAAACGGCAATATCTCTGGCGCGATTGGCAAATCTGATTTCGATGAGAAGCAGTTGGAGGAAAACGCCCGTGCATTTGTGGACAGCGTCGTTCGTTCGAAGCCGGCTTCTGCAAAAGGTAATTTCGTCCAAGCGGTAACCCTTGCCGCTTCCATGCTGCCTGGTCTTCCGCTTGAGGCATCAACCTACGCGACCAAAGCATCCGCATAACCCCAGCACCCAAAGAAAATGAATCCAGATAAACAAATCATCATCAATGGCCTGCTGTCCCGCGTGAACGATTCACCCTATGTGATCGTCATCGATTACACCGGCTTGACTGTTCCCCAGTTCAGCGAGTTGCGTAACCGTCTCGGCGATAGCGGAGCGAAGTGCACCGTCGCGAAGAACAGCTACATGCGCAAAGCTCTCTCGGAAGCCGGGCTTCCTGACGTTGGTGCGGATCTCGTCGGCCAGACCGCCTTTATCACCGGAGACGCTGAAGTGTTCTCCGCTGCGAAGGTTCTCAAGAATTTCGAAAAAGAATTCAAGAAGCCCGAAATGAAGGTCGGTATTCTCGGTGAGGAAATCCTTGATACAGCGAAACTCAAAGCAATCGCTGAGATTCCATCCCGCGAAGCGGTTCTTTCCCAGCTTCTCGGCCTCATCAACGAGCCCGCTACCCGCATCGCCCGCATCCTGCTCGAGAAATTCGATCCGGAGCGCGAACATTTCAAATCGGAAGGTGCGGAAGATTCCGCTGAGGAGAAATCCGAAGAAACCCCAGCCGCCGAATAACAAACAATCTGAACGGATGGCCTGTCGCGTCTCCACGCAATGGCCTGATTAATAATGGTACCTCGTCGGTTTCCCAGCAGGGAAATTGAAATCTCCGGAAGCTCCGGGGGCGACGACACCGCAAAGGAGAATACACATGTCAAATATTGCAAACCTCGTAGAAGAACTCGGCAAGCTTACCGTCCTGGAAGCTGTCGACCTCGTTAAACAACTCGAAGAAACCTGGGGCGTCTCCGCCGCAGCCGCTGCCGCAGCCGGCCCTGCCGCTGCAGCCGGTCCTGCCGAAGCTGCCGAAGAAAAAACCGAGTTTGATGTCGTGATCACAGAATGTGGTCCGAACAAAATCGCCGTCATTAAAGCAGTTCGCGAAGTAGCTCCTGGTCTCGGCCTTGCAGATGCCAAGAAACTCGTCGAAAGCGCTCCTGCTCCCGTCCTCGAAGGCGTGGCCAAGGAAGCTGCCGATGAAGCCAAGACAAAGCTTGAAGCAGCCGGCGCCAAGATCGACCTCAAATAATTCGATAAGAATTTCACCCGGAGCGGAGCAATCCGCTCCGGGAATTCTTTTTCTTGAAAATAATCCTCCACTTGCAAATACGGAACCGACGCGTGATACTAACCAACTTCCCAGTGTTACGCGCCGCTTTCGCAAATTTGTTCCAATCGTCCATTTCCTGATCTCAACTCCGCTCGAGCCATCACCGGCCCGGGCTTAAACTCGTAACACCAATACCATCGCACACCATGGCTGAACGTCTCTATTTCGGTAAATTTGAAGAGGTCATCGACCCACCTAACCTCATTGAAGTCCAGAGCAGGTCTTACGACGAGTTCCTTCAGAAGGATGCTTCTCCTGGCGACCGCTCTGACGCAGGTCTTCAAGCAGTTTTCCAGGAAGTCTTTCCAATCAAATCCTACGACGAAGCAATCGAGCTCGATTTCGTCGCGTATGATATTGAAGAACCGAAGATCACCTCGCTCGATTCACTTCGGAATAGCGAGTCATTCTCGGCTGCACTCTACGTTACCTTCAAGCTGAAGGACGAAACCGGCACCAAGAAAGAGCGCGTCTACATGGGCGAACTGCCGATGATGACCCGCCGCGGCACCTTCATCATCAACGGTGCTGAGCGGGTTATCGTTTCCCAGCTCCATCGCTCTCCCGGTATCTGCTTCGAGACTTCCCAGCACCTTAACGGTAAAATGCTTCACAGCTTCCGTATCATTCCAGACCGCGGTTCGTGGTTGGAAGTTCAGTTCGATACCAACGATCTTCTCTACGTCTACCTCGACCGCCGTCGCCGGAGGAGGAAATTCCTCGCGACCACATTCCTTCGTGTCCTCGGTTTCCCAACGGACCGGGATATCGTCAGCCACTTCTACTCAATCGAAAACCTTGCCCTTAACAGCAAGTTCGACGAAGCGGAACTCGGCCACAAAGTGCCTTTCGAAGACATACTCGATGGAGAACTGGTCATCGCGAAAGCCTACGAGCCGCTTACTGCCGGTATCGTGAAGCAACTCGTTGCTCTCGGTCAGAAAAAACTCGAAGTCATCGACGGACGTGAGGATGAAATTCTTCTCAAATCACTTCGTAAAGATCCTGCCAAGGATGAAGAATCGGCACTCAAGGACATCTACCGTAAGCTTCGTCCCGGCGATCCTCCGACTGCTTCCAATGCCCGCGCCCTTCTCAAGCGCCTCTTCTTTGATGCTAAAAAATACGATCTCACTCGCGTGGGTCGTTATAAGATCAACCAAAAGCTCGGCATCGGAGTCGATTCCGACCAGCGGATCATGGTTCCCGAGGATTTCCTCGCAGCCGTCCGTTATATCCTCAAACTGAAAAAAGGTGAGGGTGTCATCGATGATATCGATCACCTTGGTTCCCGCCGGGTGCGTGCCGTTGGTGAGCTTCTCGCCAACCAGTGCCGCGTCGGCCTCGCCCGTACCGAGCGTCTCGTCAAGGAGCGCATGACCCTTTTCGATGTGAATATCGAAGGCATGACCCCACAGAAACTGATCAACCCGAAAGCTCTTTCGGCTGTTGTCCGGGACTTCTTCGGTCGCTCACAGCTTTCGCAGTTCATGGACCAGACCAACCCTCTGGCCGAACTGACTCACAAACGCCGTCTGTCAGCTCTCGGACCTGGCGGTCTGAATCGCGACCGTGCCGGCTTCGAAGTGCGCGACGTTCATCCGTCCCACTACGGACGGATCTGCCCGATCGAAACTCCGGAAGGTCCCAACATCGGTCTCATCAACTCGATGTGCACCTACGCCCGGATCAACGAATTCGGTTTCATCGAAACACCTTACCGCAAGGTCAAAAAAGGCAAGGTCACTAACGAGATCGAATACCTTACCGCCGACCAGGAAGAAAACTACCTGATCGCCCAGGCATCCAACGTAATCGATAAATCGGGTCACTTCGATAATGATCGCATTGACGCCCGTGAGCGCGGTGAATTCATCGAGTCCACCCCGGATGCTGTGCACTACATGGACGTTTCTCCGAAACAGCTTGTTTCCGTGGCTGCGGGTCTCATCCCGTTCCTTGAACACGATGACGCCAACCGCGCGCTGATGGGATCGAACATGCAGCGCCAAGGTGTGCCACTCCTCGTTTCCGAGTCCCCGCTGGTCGGAACCGGCCTCGAAGGAAAGGCCGCCCGCGACTCCCGCGCTGTGGTTGTTTCCGAAGCCGCCGGCGTCGTAGCCGCCGCCACCGCTGAAATCGTCATTACCACCGCCGATGGAAAGCTGCCCGTTTCAGACGAGAAGTTCCTCAGCGATCCGGAAGCCGTGAAGACGAACGTGACCAAAGGCATCTTCGCCTATCCGCTCCGTAAGTTCATGCGTTCCAACGCAGGCACCTGCATCAATCAGAAGCCAATCGTCAAGGTCGGCCAGAAGATCAAAAAGGGCACCGTTCTCGCAGACGGTCCTAATACTGAAGATGGCGAACTCGCCATCGGACGCAACGTGCTCGTCGCCTTCATGCCTTGGAACGGCTACAACTTCGAGGATGCCATCGTCATCTCCGAGCGCGTGGTCAAAGACGATGTTTACACCTCGATCCACATTTCCGAGTTCGACGTTGCAGCCCGCGACACGAAGCTCGGCCCTGAGGAAATCACCCGCGATATCCCGAACGTCGGTGAGGAAGCCCTGCGCAACCTCGACCACGACGGAATCATCCGAATCGGTGCGGAAGTGAAACCCGGCGACATCCTCGTCGGTAAGATCACTCCGAAATCCGAAACCGAACTTGCCCCGGAAGAGCGCCTCCTTCGCGCCATCTTCGGTGAGAAAGCGGCTGACGTTAAGGATAC
>Ga0222668_1000281_pt1 | contig 35908 bp, 25 predicted proteins | sample AntAcemetagen728_FD_179823 | JGI IMG/M metagenome (GOLD analysis project Ga0222668, IMG submission 179823) | Saline water microbial communities from Ace Lake, Antarctica - #728 | ecosystem: Environmental > Aquatic > Non-marine Saline and Alkaline > Saline | place: Antarctica: Ace Lake...
CGCCGCGAGTGGCGAGTGGCGAGTGGCGAGTGGCGAGTGGCGAGTGGCGAGTGACGAGTGACGAGTGACGAGTGACGAGTGACGAGTGACGAGTGACGAGTGACGAGTGACGAGTGACAAGTGACAAATGACAAATGACAAATGAAGATGCTGGTTAATGGTTTTTACCAGATCAATGTCTTTGACGACGAATTTCGGTGTGGCACGTTGAAGCGGTGAAAAATAAAGCGGCCTTGCTTCTTTCCCTCCTCCTCGTGACCTTAGTTTGCGCGGACGCTGATGTCTCACTCGTCACCGAGGGCAAGCCCGTCGCGGAGATTGTTGTCGCAGAAGATGCGTCTCCGAGCGTTCAAACGGCCGCCGCCGAACTTCAGAAGCATCTGGAAGCCATGTCGGGAGCAAAACTTCCTCTGGTACATCTTCCGACAAAAGACGTCGCCAATAAGGTCTTCGTGGGCAAAAATGCGGTGCCGAAAGAACTGGAATTTTCCTTGGATGGCGTCAAGGCGGATGGCTTTCGCATTGTCGCGGCGGATCACCATCTGATCCTGGCCGGCAATGAATCTTACAATTTTGCCAAGTCCTTCTCGGAATTCCTCGCCATTCCCAGATTCTCCCGTCAGTCGGAATGGGAAAAGCTGATTGGAAAAAAATGGAGATTTCCTCCTATGATCGACTACCGCGATTATAGCGAGGAGCTGGGCTTTCATTCCTTTGACGGGACCGGCACGCTCTACGCGGTCTATGACTTTTTGGAACAATTGGGCATGCGGTGGTACGCCCCGATTCCAGAATTGGGGATTGTCACGCCCGAACGGAAGGACATCCAGGCCAAGGTGCAGTCCCTGACCAAGAATCCGGAGTTCCCCGTGCGCTATTTTGTGGACACGAGGGTAGGCACATCCACTTTGGACGAATTTCTCTGGTATAAATCGATGAGGGTCGGGGGCGACCGGTTTGTTCCGATCTATCATAGCGTCAGCGGGCCGACAAAATTGTATCCGGAGGAACAGCCCCAAGACTACTATGGCAAAGTCGACGGAAAAACCGACTACCACGTACCGCACCTCACCAGCCCGGAGCTGCGAAAGGATATGGTCACTTATCTGCAGAAGGTTGAAGAACATTTTCCCGGGATTGATTACATATCCATTGGACAGCCTGATGGGTGGACTTTCATGGATAGTGATGACGTGGCTGCAGGCTGGGACAAGCTGGAGGAAAGAGGAAAGGCGGGGCGCTATAGTGACTATGCTTGGGACTTCAATCTGGATGTCCGCAATCGCCTGATGAAACTCTATCCAGACAAGAAATTCACTTTCTTCGCCTACGGCCAAACCAGCAGAATTCCTTCAAACCTCGAGAAAGTGCCCGACAATGTGGTTGTCGGATTCACGCAAACGAGTGCGTTTTGGATGCTGCCCGAAGGCAGGGAATCACTTGAGCGGCGCAAGGAATGGATCTCCCACATGAGCAGTCCCGATCAGCTTTTTATCTGGGAATACTACCTGCAACACGCCCCAAACTATAACTTCCCCCCTGTTCCCGTGATCTTTCCCGCGCTGATGAAAGAAAATTTCGCCGGGCTCTACGATCACAGTCTGGGATTTGTGGCGGAGATCGGCTGGACCTCGAGCAACGCTCCTCTGCCCGAAGGTTATCCGGTCATGGCACGTCCGTGGATCAGTCATATCATGCTCTACCTCCACAACAAACTCTGTTGGGATCGGAACCTGGATATCAGAGCGACCCTCGATGAGTACTATGCGCTTTTCTATGGCCCGGCCGAAAAGGAGATGAAAGAATTCTTCGAATTTGCGGAATCGGTCTGGATGCGACCGCTGCCCCGGCAGATCACTGCGGCTGGTGGATTTCTCAAACAGGAGGATGTCGATCGTTACTTTGATCTCTTGAAGCGCGCGAAGGAAAAAGCCGGCGATACGGTCTATGGGAAACGCATTGATGGCATCCGAGTGGAAATGGACAGTCTCAGCCTGCTCTTCAAAAAATTACAACGGACCGGACCGAATATTCAGATCATGACGTCCAAAGAGAAGCCGGTGATTGATGGTGATCTCGAGAAGCCTTTTTGGCGGGAACAAGATCCGAACAGATACGGTTTTCATACCCTCAGTGACATGCTGACCGGCGAACAACCGGAGCACGTGGAAACCCGAGTTTCCTTCCGTTGGATCAACGACAATAGCGCACTCATCGTGGGCATCGAGTGCATGGAACCTAAAATGGACCATCTTCGGGAAACGTGTGAAACTGCGGACTCATCAACCATCTTCGCCGACGACATGGTCGAGATCAGGCTGGAGACGGCCGCAGGGATCCGGCCCCTGATCGGAGTGAACTCAGCCGGGGTCGTCTTCGATGAAGCCATTACCGAACGATTGGAGGATCTGCCCAGTTTTTATAAGGTCGGCAAAGTCGCGGTCAAAAAATATCCGGATCGATGGACGGCTGAAGTCCAGATCGATGCCGAGCCAATCTCCGGAGAACGTCCGACCAAATTCTTTCCCTGGGGTGTGAATGTTAATCGTCAGCGCATGGCGGGGAACGAACCGGAGCATTACATGCTCTCGCCCAGCGGGACAAACTTCCGGGAGCCGACCTGTATGGGAAACATCTTTGTGAGGAAGTGAGAAATGGGCGCATCTCCGAAAATTGCCTCTTCACGGGAGCGTGGGCGTCTCGCCCGCTTGGTTGGGAAAGCGGGCGAGACGCCCACGCTCCCGTGAAGATGCGCCCGCTTGATTTGACCCCAAAGGCGCATTGCGAATGAAGGTGGATCGGATCATTGCCGGTGGCCGGTTGATTAATGGTTCCGGAAATCCTTGGCGTTCCCAGGACGTTTTGTTGGCAGGCGATAAGATTGCGGATGTCGTTCCACCGGGGTCCGTTTCTCTGGATGGCGTGGAGAGACTCGATGCGACCGGCAGGTTTGTCTGCCCGGGATTCATTGATATTCAAAGCCATTCGATCAGCTCGCTCATGCGGGACGGTCGTTCTGTTTCCAAGCTGACGCAAGGCGTGACTACTGAGATCATGGGCGAGATTTGGACCCCATCGCCGATCGGGGGACAATTTCAGGACTCCTTCTCTGGACCGGTGGCCGGTGAAGCCGACGACGTCTGGCGTGAGCGGGCGCGGGATTGGAAGGCTTTCGGTGACTGGCTCCGCACGATGGAGACAACCGGGGTCTCTCCGAATGTCGGTTCGTTTCTGAGTGGGAGCACCTTGCGCCAGTATGCCAAAGGAATGAGCATGACACCGGCTTCAGATGCAGAATTGAATGTCATGAGGAAGGTCATGGCGGAAGCGATGGAGGATGGCGCCTTCGGCATTTCCTATGCTCTTATTTATCCGCCCGATACCTACGCCTCGACCAGAGAGATCATCGAAATCGCCAAAGTCGTAGCGCAACATGAGGGAATATATATCACTCACATGCGTTCCGAGTCGGCCAAGATCCTCGACGGCCTGGAAGAAGCAATTTCGGTCGGTCGCGCCGCTGGACTTCCCGTTGAAATCTATCATCTCAAAGCATCCGGAAAGTCCGCCTGGGGTCTCATGCCGGAAGTGATTCGACGGATTGAGACCTCCCGAAGATCTGGGCAGGATGTGACCGCTAATATGTATCCCTATGAGGCCACGGGAACCGGTTTCGCAACCTGTCTGCCGGCCTGGCTCGCAGAAGACGGGAATTTTTTTGCCAAGCTGCAAGATTCTTCAGTACGGAGACGGATCCGCAACGAGCTGGAAGACCCGGCGAGCTCATATGATGGACAACTCCGATCGGCTCTGCCACCAAACATCATGCCGGTTGGCTTCCGACTTCCTGAGAATCAACAGTATGTGGGCATGCGTTTGGACGAAATATCCCGTCGGCGGAATACGGATTCCGTTGATACGATTTGCGATCTCCTGGCGGCAGAACAACGCCAGGTTCCCACCATCTTTTTCAAGATGTCTCCGGAGAATACCGCATTGCAACTGAGTCAGCCCTGGGTGAGCATTTCAAGCGATGGCCCGGGAGTTGCTCCCGAATGGGCTCTGGCCGACGGCCCGACTCATCCGAGAGCTTATGGTACGTATCCCCGCGTGTTCCGCAAATACGTCCGGGAAGAGGGTCATCTGACCTGGGAGGAAGCCGTTCGTAAAATGACCTCCGCTGTCGCTGACCGCCTCGGGCTTCGCAACCGCGGTCGGATCGAACCGGGATATTATGCCGACCTTGTGGTCTTCGACCCGGAAACGATTGCCGATCGGGCGACCTTTGCGGCCCCCCATCAACTCTCCGTTGGCGTTCGCGAAGTTTTCGTGAACGGAATAGAGGTGGTCAAGAACGGAACCCATACCGGAAAGACCCCCGGTCGGTTCGTGCGACCCGGATGAGGTGTGAAATTTCTCCGGTTCAGACCTCCTGATCCCGAGGAATCGCGATGAGTCGATGTTGGAGTACTGCCTTCAGGCGGCTCTCGGTGCGGACCGGCTCAAGCCGGGACTCCAACGGTCCGAGCGGGTCATCGGTTTTCCTCGCCCCATCTTGTGACCCGGAGGCTCCTTACCATTCAACTGGTATTACCTGCTAACCAGCGGGCGTCACATTGACCACGATTCCATCTCCTGCGAGACTCGCGGGAGTGATGAAAAAAGACCACCGCGACCCAGGCACATCTTGCGAAGGTCTCGGTCGTTCAGCGGGAATGGGCTTCCCGCAGTCCCCGGGCCATGTGTAGGGAGCCCTTAACTATCGAGGATCGGGTTTCCCCATCCGTTGCCCATGAAGCTGGTGGCCTGTTCTGCACCGCTGGAACCATTGTCTTCGCAGGGGAAACACCATGAGGAACCCAAATCTGCCCATGGATATGACCGGACGCACCGTCATTGTCACCGGAGCCGCTCAGGGGATTGGGAAAGCCATTAGTGTTCTTTGTTCTGCCGTGGGAGCCAATCTGGTGATGGTTGACCGAAACGAAGAGATTCTTGCCCTTGCGGCGGCGGAGTTTCCAGACGATCGGGTTCTTTATCTCGCCGGTGACGTAGTTTGTGAAACCTTCGCCCGAAACTGCATTGAGAAATCGGTGGCACGCTTCGGAGAGGTGCATGGCTTGGTCAACAATGCCGGAATCATCCGCCCCGCTATGCTTGAGAAAATGACAATGTCTGACTGGCAGGACGTCATTTCGGTCAATTTGACCGGTTGCTTTGTCATGATGCAGGCCGTCGGACGACATATGCTCGAGCGCGCCCGCAAAGATCTTCCTCAACCGGTGGGTTCGACCGGTTCGATCATTAATATTTCTTCCACCGGGGGGAAGAGGGGGGCGATTGGTCAAGCCAATTACGCCGCCGCAAAATCCGGACTTTTTGGCCTCACCATGACCGGAGCATCCGAGTGGGCGAAGTATGGTGTTCGCTGTAATACAATAGGTTTCGGGGCCGTGGTGACTCCCATGACCGAAGTGGCTCGAAGTGAAAAGTTTTATGACAAAATACTGGCAAAGATTCCTCTGGGCCGATTTGCGGAGCCCGAAGAGGTGGCCGGGTTGGTCGTTTTTCTCCTCTCAGACGCGGCCGTTTATATCACCGGGGAAAATATGACCGTCTCTGGGGGAATGCACATGCAGCCATGAAAAGTGACCCGAATCCGTTGCCGTTGAAAGGCATTCGTGTGCTTGAGATCGGCCAAGCTCTGGCGGCTCCACTGGCAGGAGTCATTCTTGCGGATATGGGCGCAGATGTGATCAAAATCGAGAAACCACAAGGTGGGGATGATGCCCGCCATTGGGGACCGCCGTTTGCCCCTGACGGAAAAACGAGTCTCTATTTTCACGCGCAAAATCGCAACAAACGCAGTATTTCTCTTGATCTGAAAACGAGTGAAGATCTGCGCATTTTCCATAAATTGTGCGAATCAGCAGATGTTCTCATCCAAAATCTGAGACCTGGGGCGGTGGAAAGACTTGGGATTGATGCCGAGACGATGTGCCAACGTTATCCTCGCTTGGTTTACGGCAATATTTCCTCCTATGGCCGGAAAGGTCCTCTGCGGCAGGAATGGGGTTATGACCCACTCTTGCAGGCCTATGGGGGAATCATGAGCATGACAGGAAGACCCGAAGAGGAGCCAAATTTCTGCGGGGCTTCAATCAACGACAAAGCAACTGGATTGTTTTGTGTCATTGGTGTGTTGGGAATCCTCCAAAGACGTCATGGCACCGGGCGCGGCGGAATCGTTGACACATCACTGTTCGAGTCAGCGGTTCATTGGGTGGAGGGTCCGCTGAACACACAACTCGCCACAGGACAGATTCCAACACGCTCCGGCAACACCGGAGGCGTCATTGTCCCCTATCAGGTTTTTCATGCCTCCGATCTTCCCCTTGTCATCGCAGCGGGAAATGACCGTTTTTTTATCGCGCTGGCTGGTGCGCTCGGGCACCCGGAGTGGGCTCAGGACGCGCGGTTTAATACCATGGCGCAGCGGGTCGTTCATCGCGAAGTTCTGGTAACTGCCATTGAAGCGGTGGTCGCCACCCGCACGCGGGATGAGTGGCTGAATATCATCCGAGCCGCCGGAGTGCCCTGCGCGCCTTTGAATAGCATCGGGGAGCTTGCCGCAACGGAACAATTGCAAGCGGTTGAGATCATTCAGGAAATTCCCGATATCGGCATAAAGTTGGTCGGGTTGCCGATAGAATTTGACCGAGTGCGCCCGCGATCTGCGCAACGCGCGCCTCGTCCAGGCGAGCATACGGAAGAAATTTTGCGAGAACTTGGCTAATCTAAGCTCAACGCCAGGAGTCCAATTTCAAGATTGGGAGTTTTTTCAAATTCATGTTTCGACCACAAGACCAACCTCGCGGGGCGAACCCGGCAGGGAGCACCAGATGGGGCGGATCTCCGATAAGTGCAAAGACGCTCCTTCACGGGAGCGTGGGCGTCTCGCCCGCTTTCCGAACCAAGCGGGCGGGACGCCGCTCCTTTGGTTTGCACTTTTCGGAGATCCGCCCCACCAGATGACTCCTCCGGAAATTCGTTGTCATTTTGATGAGGCGGACACTATTGTCGGAACCGTCCGAATTCAGATAGGATGTTAAAGCCCCCTCAACATAACAGCCTGCTTAGCCAGACCATTGATGTTTTGCGGCGGGGAATTGAGGAAGGTGTCTGGGAGACGCACCTTCCCGGGGAACGCGTCCTTTGTCGGCAGTTGCAGGTTAGCAGACCCACGCTGCGCTCAGCTCTTGAAATCTTGATTCGCGAGCGAATCATTTTGGTCCGGCAGGGGAAAAAAAGTCAGATACTGAAGAAACAATTCGTGCCGGTCCGGGAGTCTTCCAAGCGGATCGCGCTGGTGACGAAACTCCCTCTTCACCTGATGAGTCGCAATAGAATTTTTCTAATCGACTATATTCACCGGACACTTGCCGAGCAGGGTTTTCATCTCGACATTGTGGTACATGTCGGGTTTGGAACCAATCAACCGGGACATGCATTGCGCCATCTTCGAGAACAAGGGAATTATCGAGCATTCGTATTGCTGATGTGTTCTTTTGAGGTTCAAAAATGGTTTCACGAGTCATCGTTGCCAGTGATTATTATGGGGGCGGTGTTTCCCGGCTTGGCAATTCCATCGGTGGATGTGGACTATCCTTCCATGGGGCAGCATGCGGCCGGACGTTTCATAGGGCTGGGACACCGTCGCTGCGTCTGGATTCTCCCGACGGCTAATCATGCCGGAAACGTGGAGACGGAGAAGAGTTTTATATCCACCCTCAAACGATCCCGTCATAAATGCAGCCCCTGTCAGGTCATTCGCTACCAAGCGTCCGTGGAGGACTTAGTGGGCAAACTAGAGTCTTTGCTTCACTCCTCGGAACCTCCCACTGGGTTTTTTGTGATGAATGGTTATGCCACGACCACCCTGGTGACTCAAATCTTATTCCGCGGCCTGAAAATCCCACGGGATGTCTCGATTATCACCAGAGATTCCGACGAAATGCTCGAATGGATCACACCTTCCATCGCGTGTTATATCCCGCCACTCACTCGGATCGCTCCGAGAATCTCCAGATTGATTATTCAACTCGCCAATACGGGTGTTTTACCAACTTCGCCGGTTCGAATGATCTCTGATTTTCAACCAGGTGATTCCCTGGGGAAAGCGCCATAAGACATTGCCATGCATCCATTTTATCCGACCTTGGATCGAAAATGAGCGGGACAGGGCAAATGTTTTGCGTTGCGTGTTGGGTTCACTCAAACCATGAGATCGCGGGAACTTCCCCCATGGTCCTTAATCCGGGAGAAAGCTTCCGTAGGGTGCGGCATGCATTGAGCGCTATGGAGCAGGTTGCGATATCCCCTGAAATCCCCCCCGGGATTACCGACTCAATGCGAGGTTCGCCTTCGATAACAATGCGGTCGAAAGGATTCGGAAAACCCAGGGAAGCTTTGAAGTGAAGCGTGATCACTTCCCTGCCCATGCGATATCCGCGCCCGGTTTGACTAACACCCAGGCAATGCCCCGATGGGATAACGGTTTGGCCGTTCTGAAAGTCGTCCTGAGCGACGACCGGTTCGATCATGTCTTCTGTTCGTTCAAGTTCCCATCCAAACTGCGCGGCAATCAGGTGCATGGATTCCTCAAGTCCAACATGCCGCAAACTTCCGTCTTTCTTTCGTTTGGCAAATTCCTCAACGGTCAAGCCCCCACCGACTTTCTTTTGAAAAGGCAGGCGACGAAGCGAGGCATCCTGAAATCGTTCGACGACAACGCGATCGACTCTATGACAAACTGCGGTCAATGCCTGCGGTAGAAAGTCCATCATGAATCCAGGATTGACACCCGTTCCCAAGACCGCTCGGCCGTTTTGCTTTGCCGTTTCATCAATCGCATGGCTCAACTTTAGATTTTGCTGCGATGGAAATGCCAATTCCTCACAGGTTGAGACGACATGATAGCCGGCATTCAGGCATGCTGTGATTTGGGGAGAGATGGCCGCCAGTGTGGACACTGTGGTGAGTATGGCGACCGGATCTGGTGAGTCGTGGCACGAGGCCGCGTTAGGAATCTCCCCGGAAACTACCACTCCCGAATACTCGGTTCGTCCGGTGAGGGCACTGACGCTCTTTCCTTTGAGCTCAGGGTTAATGTCCACAGCCGCGCACAGTTGAAAAGCCGTTTTTCTTTCTGCCATCAGTTCGAGGAGCTTAATTCCGAGCGGGCCAAGACCGATATGAACGATGGGTATTTTTTGCATAGATGGGAGAGTACAATGGCAGGGGTTGCGCATCGAATGAAACTCTGCTCGATGATCCTGCGCTTGATCGCCGTAAATCTAGGGCGGTTTGCAATTGATCCGCAAATCGAAAGACACTGGTTGGTGATATTTACCAGACAAACGGTTCAAATAAGCTGCTCCGTGAGCGCTTGAGGCCACGGTTCCACCCAGACCGCACGGAGAACTCTTCGGCTCAACTCGCGTGAACATGATCCTGCGGCGGGGGAGAACATTGCTTTCGATTGCTGGCATTAAATGGCAAGCCGTCTCAGTCTGAGCGTGTCATGTGACCGCGGTGGAAATATTGACGTGGTGCCAGCATTTGGTACCGTCCGCTCGGAAACGCGTTATGGTCAGCTTTCTCTTGGGAAAAATCACCTGATCAGAAGTGCCTGTGCTCCCGCGGCAATATTCGGCTCCAAAAAAATAATAATTCTCAAAGTCATGAAGCCCCAATCCGTCAGTCCAGATCCCAGTTTCAAAATGAATTCCCCCTGGCATTCTCTCACCGACAAAAGCATTTGGGTTCTGGGTGGGGCCGGATATCTTGGCTCCGCCATCACCGCAGCCCTCGACGGCGAAGGTGCCCGGGTGATTTGCGTGGACCTAGGCGATAAGGCTGAAAAGTTTGTCCGGGAGCAGAGCCTCAAAAATACGATTGCGGTTTCCCAGGATGTTTTTCAAGTTGAAGCCCTGGAGGGCTTTGTCGAGCGCCTGGTGGAGGAACATGGGACACCGGACGGCCTCGTCAATCTGGCGGCCTACAGCAGCGCGGGAAAGACACTTGAAGAAATTTCGGTGGAAGAGTTTCAAGCTCCCTATCTAAAGTCCAACACTTCGTATTTTGTGGTTTCACGCGCCGTGGCTGAGCGGATGCGAACTCAGGGCGGGGGAAGCATCGTTCTTTTTGCCAGCATGTACGGCGTGGTGTCTCCCGATCCGAGCGTCTATGCCCCGCCGATGATACCGAATCCGATCGATTACGGGGCCAGCAAAGCCGGAATTTTACAAATGGCCCGTTACATGGCGGTGCATTACGGTCCTCATGGGGTGCGGGTGAATTCCATCACTCCCGGCCCTTTCCCCAACCCGATGGTCCAGAAAATGGATCCGGAATTCATCGAACGCCTTTCGGCCAAAACGCCGATGAAGCGGGTCGGCCAAAACAGCGAGATCGTTGGACCAACCTTATTTCTACTTTCCCCAGGAGCTTCTTTTGTTACTGGTCACAGTCTTGACGTCGACGGAGGCTGGATGGCGTGGTAAGATGCGGGCGCAAAACTCAAGCGGCTTTGAATTTTATCTAAGAATTTAACCTGAGAATCCTTTTTTTTCAAAATGCTGCCTGAGAGTCCTTTTTTGCAAACAACTTATCATCGTGTGGACCGGGCACTCGCCCGCATTGGCGAAATGATTTGGTCCCCGGTTGAGGAATTACCTATTTCATTCGGGGGTGCCCGTCCGGATTTTATTGGATGCGAGGAGGCCGAGCGGCTCGAATATTCTCCGATCAAGCTTCCTTTTCATTGGGGCAAGTTGTTCGATCAAGGCTGGTTTCGGATCGAGCTTCCCGTTTCCCGCCGTGCGGCCGACCTCTATCTGCACTGGATCGACCAGGGAGAAGCAACCGTTTATGTCGAAGGCAAGCCATTCTATGGCTTCGATGTGGCGCACCGGCATTGTCAATTACCTCCGGGCACTTCAGAGATCTATCTCGAAAGCCTCTGTTTGCAGAGCGCCATTTGGCATCCAAACGCCACTGGTCTCGATCGTGAGGGCAGCAAGCTGACAGCGGCCGGACTTTATCGACGCAACGATTTGGCCTGGGATGCCTGGCATGATCTCCGCGTGCTCCGGGAACTCGCGATGGAGGAAGCGCAAGCCAGTGCGCCTCTCGATCTCCCGAAAATCTCGAATTCCTGTCGGCAGCCATCGATGACTGAGGCGTCGGTCTGGTTACGACGGCTCTTGCGGGGATTGGACGATGCCGTCAACGCCTTTGATGTGGGCGGGCTCGCCCCGTTAAAAGAAGCAACCAAGACGCTCTATTCCAGTCTGGAGGGACACCATGATCCCCTGCGGGCGGTCCTGACCGGGCACGCCCATATCGATCTCGTTTGGCTCTGGCCTCAAAGAGCCGGAGAGTACAAAGCCGTGCATACTTTTGCCAACATGAATCGCATGATGGATCTCTATCCGGAATTCATATTTGGCTACAGTCAGCCAGCCAGCTACGATGCGGTTGAGAGGCTCAGCCCGCGTCTGGCTGAGGATGTTCAAGAGCGTATTCGAAGCCAGCGCTGGGAGGCCTTGGGTGCAACCGATGTCGAGTCTGACACGCTCATCCCGTGTGGGGAGGCTTTGGCCCGAAGTTTTCTGATTGGTCAAAAGCGTTTCCGCCACCTTCAGGGTCAACCTTCTCGCGTCCTCTGGTTGCCTGACGTTTTCGGGTATTCGGGCTGCCTTCCTCAGATCATGGTTCAAACCGGGGTGGAATATTTCTTCACCACGAAACTGGCCTGGTCGGACGTTATCACCTTTCCCTACAGCAGTTTTCTCTGGCGTGGCTCGGATGGTTCGGAAGTGGTCGTGCATCTGGCCGAGCTCGGTTACAATCAACTCGTTTGTCCGGATGAATTGAAACGGGGAGCACGGGTCCATCGGCAGTCGGATATTCATGAAGAATTTTTAGCACCCAGCGGTCACGGCGACGGGGGCGGTGGAGTGACGGAGGAAATGTGCGAACGGGCCCGCCGGATGGCATCGCTTCCTGGTTTACCGGCGGCAGGATGGGGAAGAATTGACGACTTTTTTGATCGGCTAAACGAGGTTCGCTCCCGACTTCCCGCTTGGCAGGGCGAACTCTACCTGGGGGCACATCGAGGGATCTATACGACCCACGGCAACCTGAAGGCGCAGTTCCGCGCCTCTGAGCGCGCGCTCCAAATCTGGGAAGCGGCTCGTTGCGCGACGGGCGGTGGAGAAGTGGATGAAGCCGCCTGGCGAGATGTTGTTTTTGCCCAATTCCACGACTACATCCCCGGGAGTGCCGCCTGGGAAATTTACGAAGAAGGTCTTCCCAAGCTGGCAGAGGGGGAAGCCTACGCCTGGGAATCAGCGAAGCGGGATCTCAGCGAAGAAGCCTCTACGACGCCTGCGCTTTTCAATCCTCTGCCGATGGAACGCACGGTGATCGCTGAGGGACGGCCGCTTCGTTTGGCCCCGCTCTCAGGTGCTCCGGTGACAGATCTGGAGGTGGTCGAAAGATGGACTCCGCCGCAGGTGGAGTCCATGGGGATGACCAGCGATTTCGTGGCGGTCCGCTTCGACGCACGCGGACAAATCACCCGCCTCGCCTTCGGCGACCGTGAAGTTCCGATTCTGTCGCCCCTGGCACAACTCGTGCTCTATCCCGATTATCCCATCCAGCATGATGCCTGGGATCTGGATCGCCATACACTCACTCTTGGCCAGCCGGCAACAGCGGATGCGGAAATAATCGACGCGCACGCAGAAGCCTTCGACGCGCAAATGACCTTCCAACGGACTCTCGGACAAAAGAGCGACATCAAGATTCGCTATTCTGTCAGCGCCATTGAGCCGGTCTTGCGGATCGAGTATGATATCAACTGGCAGGAGTCAGAGACCCTCATGAGAGCACTCTTTCCCACTGCTTATGCGGGGAGAATGGCACGGTTTGGTGCGCCCTTTGGCAGTGTTCTGCGAGGTCAGATGCCCGGCTTGGCCTATGACGAGGCCATGTTTGAGTCGCCCGCCAGTCGATGGGCCACGGTGGCTGATGACGGAGAGGGTGAGGGCCTGGCACTTATTGCCGAAGCAAAATACGGATTTTCTTGCCGGGACGGCACCCTCGGCGTCAGCCTTTTGCGTTCTCCGGTGGTCACAGGAATGGGCGGGCAGTATGGGCAATTGTTTCCTCCCGGCATCCGTCGCGGGAAGCCCAGGCCCACACATTCAGACCAGGGTCGACATCTCATTCGGATGGCGCTCAGTTTTCATTCGTCTTCCGGATCGCGCGAATGTCTCGCTCCGGCACTCGCGGACTTACTTTTCACTCCCCCTCTTTCTTACGCGGGCGGAGCAATCTCGGATTCGGGATATCTGGGGATGGAAGGTGGCGACTCTCTAGTGCCCTCCTGGGCCAAACCCGCTGCCGACGGAAACGGTTGGATTCTCCGCCTCCACGAAACCATGGGTCATCGCGGAACGGCCCGAATTCTGATCAAAGACGGCTGGAAGTGCGTCCCCACCGATCTGTCGGAAGCCGTGAGCAACCAAAAAGCATCAACCCTGGTTGCCTTCACTCCCTATCAGCTCGTGAGCCTCCGAATCCATCTGATAGCGATGGCACATTTATGAGAAGAGAACCGAACGTGATATATATCCTGGCGGACGACCTTGGCTACGGAGATGTTTCCTGCCTGAACGAGATGTCCCGGTTGCAAACTCCAAACCTGGACCGCATCGCGGCAGAGGGGATGAGACTTACCGACGCGCACGCGAGTTCTGCGCTCTGCACGCCGTCCCGGTACAGCATCCTGACGGGCCGTTACAACTGGCGTTCGGTTCTGAAAGAAAGTGTGCTCAAAGGATACGGTCGCCCGATCCTCGAACCTGGGCGGATGACGGTTGCATCTCTGCTGCGCGAGCGCGGCTATTTCACAGCCTGCGTCGGAAAATGGCATTTGGGTTTGGAATGGCCGCTCCGCTCCGGGAAGGAGGAGGATGTCGACTATACCCTGCCGATCCGTTGCGGACCGACACATTGCGGATTCGATTATTTTTATGGAATCAGTGCCTCGCTGGACATGCCCCCCTATGTCTATATCGAAAATGATCAGGTGACGCAGATCCCTGATCGCATGACGCAAGGTCCGGACGCCATGCGTTATTGGCGTCAGGGGGAGACTGCCCCCGATTTTAGGCACGAGGAGGTCCTTCCAAAGCTGACGGACAAAGTGCTCGACTTGATCGACGAAAAGAAAGACGCCCCGTTTTTCCTCTATTTTGCGCTGCCTTCGCCTCACACGCCGATCCTGCCCTCACCGGAATTCGAGGGAAAATCCAAAACAAATCTCTATGGCGATTTCGTGTTGATGACCGACGCCGTGGTGGGGAGGGTGCTCGACAAGCTGGCAGCGCTGGGGCTGGCGGAGGACACGATTGTTGTTTTCACCAGCGATAATGGCTGTTCCCCTGCGGCGGATCTGCCAGCTCTTGCGAAATGCGGACATAACCCAAGCTATATCTTCCGCGGACACAAGGCCGATATTTATGAAGGGGGGCATCGTGTCCCTTACCTCGTCCGGTGGCCCCGGGAGATTGTTGCCGGATTGGTTTCGGAGGAAACGGTCTGCCTGAGCGATCTGCTTGCCACTCTGGCGGAGATCATCGATACCGAATTGCCAGCGGACGCGGGTGAGGACAGTGTCAGCAACCTGGGCGTTTGGCAGGGCCGGTCGTCCGGCCCGCTCCGCGAAGCGACGGTGCACCATTCTTGCGATGGTTCGTTTGCGATCCGCCAGGGTCGGTGGAAGCTCGAACTCTGCCCCGGCTCCGGCGGCTGGAGCGACCCCAAGCCGGGAGAGGAGCCTGCGGACGCACCCAAATTCCAGCTTTACGATCTGGACGCGGACATCGGCGAACGCCGCAACCTGATCGGGGAACAGCCGGAAGTGGCGGCCCGGTTGAGGGATCTTCTCAAATGCTATATTGAGAGCGGGCGCAGCACCCCCGGGGCGAGGCAGTCGAATACCACCTGCGAAAGCTGGCCGCAAATCTGGTGGACGGACAACGCGCTTTACTCAGAGGCACTTCGACCCACATCCCATTGACACGGCCGCCCCTGAGAATCAACCGGCCCGGCACCGCTCTATGCGAGTTGGGAAATCTATCAGTCAACACGAAATGTCGATATCTTGAGAGATGGGTGATGAGCTTCACCGAGAGAACGAGCCCACTTGACAAGTTTCCGCGAGCTTCGTCCCAACCTTAAGCCTCATGAAAATTCATAAAGCGCGATCCTTGTCCCCCATGGCCGCGGAAAACTCGGCCTTCTGGCCCACCAACCGGAGCGCGGGGTTCGTGTCACCACCTTATGTGGCCATTCCCACGAGCAACTCGATAGTTTCCACAAGAAATGCGGAAACGAACTCCACTTTACAAAGGATTTTAGAGAAGTCGCGGGCTCTTCGGAAATCGACATTGTCTTTGTCTGCAGTCCGGATTTTTTGCATGTTGAGCACGCCACCGCATGCTTGGAAGCGGGAAAGCACGTTTTCCTGGAGAAACCTATGGCGATCAATATCCCGGATTGTGATCGCATCCTCGGAACCCCTCGATCTGGCCGCCCCTGTCCCAGAAAGGACTCAAAAATCGATCTGGAAGACCACAATATGATTCTGATGCAACTCGCGAACGGGGTACAGGCTTCATATATGGGATCATACGATCTTTCAGGACTATCCGGGCATCTGCCGGATGATAAGGATTGATCTCCGCCGGAGGCGTTTTTCCGTTGATGATCTGACGAGATCTCCACTGGATAAGTTTCCTGACCGCCTAGGCATACCTTGACCCTTTGCGGGTGTAGGGAAATAGTCTTGGGACATCCCATTCTCGCCATCATCGACAAGCTTCTGCGCTTCGTCCCCATCGCTTCCACCATCATATGTCATCCCCGACAAAAAATCATCCTCACCCCGCGCCGACCAACCCCATTCAGATTCCGTTTTTGGGCAATCGCCCCAAGCCGACGCCGGAAACCCTCCATTTCTGGGAGGGTTGCCGAAATAAGACATTGCTCCTTCAGCGCTGTCCGGACACCGGGCGGGCCTATTTTCCGCCCCGACCTTTCAGTCCTTTCACCGGGAACCGCAAGGTCGAAATTTTCGCGGCCTCGGGAGAGGCCTCCCTCTATAGCTATGTGATTCATCACCGGGAAGTCCCGGGATTCCATCCGCCTTATGCGATTGCGGTTGTCGAATTGAAAGAGGGACCCCGCATGATGACTAACATCGTTGATTGTCCCCAGACTCCGGAAGCGCTCATTCTGGACATGGCGCTTGAGGTGAAATTTTATCCGATTGATGAGGAAATCTCGCTTCCGCTCTTTCGTCCTGCGGGGAGGGCCGAATAATGTCGTATCAACCAGGTTCCGTGGCCGTCGTTGGAGCGGCGGAGTCCACCGAGATCGGAAATGTTCCCGGGATGTCCCAGATCATGCTGCATGCGGATTCCGCCTTAAATGCCATGGCGGACGCCGGCCTCCAACCCGGAGAGATTGATGGGATAGCCTGCGTCGGTCCGATGATGCCCCAGCAGATCGCCCAATATCTCGGGATCACTCCTCGCTGGGTCGATGGTACCGGAGTTGGAGGCTGTTCGTTCTTGCTCCACGTTCGACATGCGGCGGCGGCGCTGGCCGCAGGGTACGCCAAAACCATTTTGATCACCCACGGAGAAAGCGGAAAATCCCGGATCAATGCCACCCCGCGCCCGCTCGAACCTGAAAGCCTCGCCGGACAGTTTGAAGCACCTTTCGGCACGCATGGGGCGCCCACTCTTTTCCCCATACCAGTGTTGCGTTATATGAAAGCGACCGGAACCACCGATGAGCATCTTGCCATGGTGGCGGTGGTCCAGAGAGAATGGGCCGCACGAAATCCCCGGGCGATGTTTCGCGATCCCATCACGGTGGAGGATGTTCTTTCCAGCCGGATGGTGGCGTACCCCCTGCGATTGCTCCAGTGCTGTCCGGTCACCGACGGAGGAGGTGCCATCATTCTGACGACTTCAGAACGTGCGGCCGATTTTCCGAGCCCGCCGGTCTATGTTCTCGGCAGCGGCGAAAGTGCGGAGGGGACTTTGATTTCTCAGATGGAAGACTTCACCACCTCCCGCGCTTTTCGAGTGTCGGGGGCGGCGGCGATGGAGATGGCCGGAATTTCTCACGCGGACGTTGACCATCTGATGATCTATGATGCCTTCGCCCACCTTCCTCTCTTCGGGCTGGAGGATCTCGGTTTCTGCCAGCGGGGCGAAGCGAAGGATTTTATTTCCGCGGGCCACACGCGAGCGGGAGGCCAACTCCCGCTCAATACCAACGGGGGGGGGCTCTCCTACACCCATACCGGAATGTACGGGATGTTTGCCTTGCAGGAGAGCATCCGGCAGATCCGAGGGATCGCTCCGGCCCAGGTCCCCGGCGTCCGTATTTCGGTGACTCACGGCGTCGGCGGCATGTTCTCTTCGTCCGGCACAATTGTTTTTGGAAAGGAGAAACCTTGAACGCGCCCGCTCAACCCATGGACCTCACGGGACGATGCATCATCGTGACCGGTGCCGCCCAAGGCATCGGAAAAGCCATCAGCCAACTCTGTCTGCAACTCGGCGCTCAAGTTCTTCTCGCCGATCAGGATGAGAACAGCCTAAGGGCGACGATGGCGGAATTGCCGACCGACCATGCCGCCGCCCTCTGCGGGAACGTGACCGACGAATCTTTTGCCCAGGCCTGTGTGGACGCCGCAGTCTCCAAGTTTGGCGCCGTGCATGGACTGGTGAACAATGCGGGGATCATCCGCCCGGCATTGTTGGAAAAAATGACTGCCGATCAATGGCGGGCGGTCTTGGATGTGAATCTTACCGGTTGCTTTTACATGATGCAGGCGGTGGGGCGGCAGATGTTGGAACGAGCCCGCGAATCCGTTCCTGAACCAAAAGGATCCACCGGAGCGATTGTTAATATTTCCTCCACCGGAGCGAAACGCGGCTCGTTCGGTCAAGCGAATTACTCGGCCGCCAAAGCGGGAATTTTCGGGCTCACCATGACCGCGGCACTCGAATGGGCCAAGTTCGGGATCCGCTGCAATTCGGTCGGGTTTGGTACCGTCATCACGCCGATGACGGAAGTGCTTCGGAGCGAAAAGTTCGCCGAAAAATCTCTCGCTCGGATCCCTCTGGGACGCTTTGCCGAACCACACGAAGCCGCCAACCTCGTCGTTTTTCTGCTTTCAAACGCTGCCGTTTACATCACAGGCGAAAACATGACCGTCTCTGGCGGTCTCCATATGCAACCATGAATTCCACCACCCATCTTCCTCTCGACGGAATCCGCGTGATTGAGATTGCCCATGCCCTCGCTGGCCCCTTGGCCGCCACGGTCATGGCCGACCTCGGGGCCGACGTGATTAAAGTCGAAAAGCCAAACGGGGGCGATGACGCCCGCCAGTGGGGGCCGCCCTTTGGTCCCGACGGAGTCACAAGTTTGTATTTTCACGCTCAGAATCGAAATAAGCGTGGGATCACCCTCGATCTGAAATCGCCGGAGGATGTCGAAAAATTGTTTTTGCTCTGCGCCACAGCCGATATTTTGATCCAAACCCTGCGGCCCGGCCTGGTGGAACAATTCGGCATCGGAGCTGATACCATGCTGAAGAGATTTCCCCGCCTGATCTACTGCAACATTTCCGCCTATGGCCAGACCGGCCCTCTCAGCCGGCACCCGGGCTTTGACCCTCTCCTGCAAGCTTATGGCGGCATCATGAGCGTCACTGGTCTGCCCACCAACCAGCCCACTTTCAACGGCGCCTCCATTAACGATAAAGCCACGGGATTGTTCTGCGCGATCGGAGCGCTGGCGGCACTGCGCCAGCGTGACCAGACCGGGCAAGGCTCGATCATCGATACTTCTCTTTTTGAATCGGCCGTGCATTGGGTGGAGGGCCCTCTCAATGCCTATATCGCCACGGGAAAAGTTCCTCCCCGTCACGGAACCGGCAGTGCGTACATTGTCCCCTACCAGGGTTTCCAAGCATCCGATGATTCTCTCGTCATTGCGGCTGGCAATGATTTGATGTTTGCCGCCTGCGCCCGAGTGCTCGGCCATCCCGAATGGGCCGAAGATTCCCGCTTCCAGACCGCACCACAGCGGGTCATTCACAAGCAGGCTCTGATTCCTCTCATGGCTCAAGCGGTGAAAAAATTCTCCCGCGCCAATCTCCTTCTCGCCCTCGAGGCGAAAGGAGTTCCCTGCGCCCCGGTGAACAACATCAAGGAGCTGGCCGAATGCGAGCAACTCTCCGCCATCGGAATTATGCAAAACCTGCCAGAAAATGGCCTCGAAGTCGCGGGGCTGCCTCTCTCCGTGAACCGAAAACGCCCTCGCTCGCGCCGCCCGGCTCCGTCGCTCGGACAACACAATGAAGAAATTTTTGGAGCCATCCTCAAAACCGCGCCGGTCTCCTCGTCCGAAAATAGCTCCGCTCCCACCAACGTTCGTGCTTCCGGAGTCTTCGAGAATGCCAAATAACTAGGGCGAGTTCGTCGAGCTGCTTCCCTCGCGGGCAGGCCCTACCAACGTCAAAATCTGCCATCGAACCAGACACAGGACTCCCCCTGCATCGGAAAATTTTCTCCCGCGGGTTTGAACGCGCTGCCAGATCGAAAAATATCCGTGAATTGCAGTCTTTCTCATGATAGGATCACCTCCCCTTCTAGCGGCTCGCGGTGGGCCAAGCCAAAAGGACTCTCGGTCATGAAAATTCCGCAACGACAATCCCTCCTTCTCCAGGTCGTTGACATTCTTCGTCAAGCTCTGTCCGAAGGGATTTGGCAGGGAGATATGCCCGGGGAGCGTGAACTCAGCCGCCAACTGCATGTCAGCCGGCCCACCATTCGCAGCGCCTTGGAAATTCTCGGTCGAGAGAAATTGATTGAGAATTCTCCGGGCCGTTCCCGGCGCATTTTGCTCAAGCGCAGACCCCGCCCCTCCCGGAAAACAAAGCTTGTGACCATGATCTGCAAGAATCCCTTGCACGAAATGAGCCGCAATCGCCTGTTTCTATTCAATGTTTTGAATCGCTCACTCCAGGAAAACGGCATCCGTCTTGAGGTGGTGAGCCACGAGGGGTTCGGTTCCGAGCGCCCCTCTCACGCTCTCAAACTTATTGAAAAAAATCGATCTGACGCCTACCTCCTCGCGTTGACCTCCCATCGGGTGCAAGAATGGTTTGTGGAGACGGGCCGGCCCGCCCTCATCCTGGGATCGGCTTTTCCCGGGGTCGGCATTCCTTCTCTCGAGTGCGATTATCATGCCCTCGGTCGCCATGCGGCGGGCACGTTGCTGGGCAAAGGACATCAGAAAATTGCCCTGGTTGCCCCGAGCCAACCGCTGGCGGGAGATGCGGAAACTGAGCTGGCCTTCAGTGAGGAAATTGGTCGTAAAAATTGTCAGGACCGGGTCTGCCGGACCATTAGATACGCCCTTGATCCCAAAGATCTTCTGACCCAATGGCAAAAACTCCAGCAGAGTGAGAATAGAGTTACCGCCGTATTTACGTTGTATCCTTCGGCCGCTCTTGCCCTTTTAAGCCGTCTCATGGTCCAGCAGGTTGCCGTTCCCGAAGAGATCTCTATTCTGAGCCGTCATGGCGACCCCCTGTATCGCTGGATCCAACCGCAGATTTCCCATTATAGCCTCCCTCTCACCCACTTCGGCGCCAAGCTTTCCACCTTGGTACTTGATTTGCTTGATGCCGGTTGTCTGCCCCTGCGCCACATGACCATCATGCCCGAACTGCAACCGGGAGAATCCCTGGGGCACCCTCACAGCCCCATAAATCGTTCGACCCGATCAAAGGCCCGCTCGAAAACTTGAACCTTCGGTGCCCACTCGATCCCGGCTGTGATCACATGGTCAGTTTTACTAACCAGTCGACTTCGATTTGCCGGGCTCGCCGCATCAGACACAATCCTCTTTTATGAAAATTGATGCTCACGCCCATGGCATGCACGCCGAACTCGATCCTGCCACCAACAAGCGTATTCCTCCCGTGGTTCCTTCCTGGTCCGAGCAAGACGGCTCCCCCGCGGAACATATTCGAAAACATCAAGAACTCGGGATTGAGGCGATTGTCCTCCTCGATCCTCCCGAAGTGACTTTTCCCCTCAAAGAGATCTTCGGAGATTTCGTCTTCCACTGTCCGCAAGTGCGCATGCATGAAAGCTCCCGTGAGGAGATCGTCTCACTCATCGAACGAGGCGCTTCGGGGATCAAGTTTATCGGACCGATCAAGCCCTACGGCGATGAATCATTTTTCCCTCTCTATGAAGCCGTTCGCGATTGTGGGGGGCTGGCTGTTTTCCATACGGGCTACCAAAATCGCAATAGTTACGACCCCGGTGGCTTTATGGAGCGACCTTCGTACATGCGGATCACCGACACCCGACCGGCAGAGCTGGACCGGATCGCTCGGGCCTTTCCCGACCTGAGGATGCTCATGTCGCATATGGGCAACCCTTGGTGGGAGGAGGCTTTTTGCGTCCTGACCCAGGCACCCAATATTTACGCGGACTTTTCCGGAGGCAGTGCCATGAAGGTCGATATGGGCTATTGGAAGATGCTCTTCGCCCCCAACGGCCAGCTCGCCCTGAAGTCGGTTTCAAAACTCTGCTATGGCGCGGATGCCTCCATGTGCCACCCGGGGCACTTCGATTATGGCACCATGCCCGAATTTTATGAGGCCTTCTATGAGGCGATCGGGCTGCCCGACGAACTCAGACGCAAAGTGGACCGGGAAAATATCCTCGATCTCTTGAAGGGAAAATAGCGGTCCTCAAGCTGATGAAAAAACCGCTACAAGCCGTCATCGTCGGAGCGGGACATCGCGCCCTGATCTACGCGGACCATGCCCGGAGGCATCCTGAAGATCTCCAGATCACGGCGGTGGCCGATCCGGATCCAGAGCGTCGGATCCGAACCGCCGCCACCTTTGGAATCCCGGCACATCATTGCTACGATTCGGCGGAAACTCTGGCGGCACTCCCTTCCCGAGTGGGAGATGTCGTCATCAACGGAACCATGGATCACCAACATGTCGCCACCTCGCTGCCTCTGCTCGAAGCGGGGTACGACATGCTTTTGGAAAAGCCCTTTGCCACCAACGAGGCAGAACTCCGCCAACTGGTATCGGCCGCCAAGACCCTCAATCGCCAGGTCTTGATTTGCCATGTTCTCCGCCACGCCCCATTTTACTCGGAGATCAAGAGGCATCTGGCGGCCGGGGCCATCGGACGGTTGTTCAATCTTCAACTCAGCGAGCATGTTTCTTTCCACCACGCGGTGGTCAGCTATGTGCGGGGCAAACATCGCAGCAAAGCCTCATGTCACGCCAGCATGCTCCTGGCGAAGTGCTGTCATGATCTCGACTTGATTGTTTGGCTCAATGGCGGGGTGACTCCACAAAGGGTGGCCAGTTTTGGCGGAAGATCATTTTTCCGGGAGGAAAACGCTCCGGAAGGGGCCGGCACGGCCTGCCTGATCGACTGTCCGCAGGAAGTGGAAAGCAAGTGTCTCTACTCGGCCCGTAAACATTATCTGGATAATCCGGACCGCTGGGATTTTTACGTTTGGGCCACTCTGGAGAACGTCAGCAATCCCACCCTCCAGCAGAAAGAGGCGCTGCTGAAGGATCCCGCCAATCCCTTTGGGCGCTGCGTTTTTCGACATGACAACGATGTGGTCGATCGCCAGTCGGTTGTCGTCGACTTCTCCAATGGTAGCACGGCAACGCTCAATATGGTTAGCGGCAGCGCTGCCGCCTCACGGTCGATCCATTTGATCGGCGAGCGGGGGGAGATCTTCGGCAAGCTGGAAGACGGCAGCTTCACGATTCGAACTATTGTGGCCGGTCCTGGCAAAGATTTTTCCGACGAGATCGTCGATGTGGCCGAGGCCGCCGACACGACTGGGGTCTCCGGCGGGCATGGCGGCGGCGAGGAGCTTCTTATGGCGGATTTCGTCCGGGTGATCCGGGGGGAAGCTCCCAGTTTATCCACCACCTCACTGGACGATTCGGTTTACGGTCATCTTTTGGGTTTTGCTGCCGATCGCGCCATGGAGGAACGGCGGGTGGTGGAATTGGAAGCCGTATAAAAATTGGATAAATCGATCGGCGGGTAAAGTTCGACCACCGGAGCGTGGGCGTCCTGCCCGCTCAAGAAGCGGGCAAGATGCCCACGCCCCCTTACTCCACTGCCGCTTAAAGGCTCAACTCCGGGGTGGAGAGCCGCCTCCCCGGGGCCTGCAAGGCCCGCAAACAAAGTGCGGTTGTCATGCTGGTCCGGTAGATCCGATCGGTCGGAATGGGAGAACGGCCGCTGATAAAAAACTCATCAATTTTAACGCACAGTCTCGCAAAATGCGGGAAAAAGTGCGCGGCTCCGCCCACGTCCGGCGATCCGGCCACGATGTTTTGTCCCCCGTCCAACCGGGCGGCGAGGCACCAATGTTTCACCACGTCGGTTTGCATGAAGTGGGTGACGTAAAAACCGTCATCATATCGAAGCCGGAAAGCGTACACCGGACCGCCGTCCCGATCACGCCGCAATCGCTGGATGGCCTCAAGCGCCTCCGGCGAAGCCGAGGCGCAGGCCGCTTCCACCAACTCCCAGGAAAAGTCTCCCCGATCAACCGCCTGCCAGACTTCTTCGTCCTTCCAGGCGACGATTTCCGAGATTCCTTCCTGCTCGGAAAAACGACCCGCGATCACGCTTTCCACCAATTCCGCGCTGTGAAAGAGATAACTCTCCAAACCGGTGTAATAGATGGCCACCACTTCATCAAATTTCGACCCGCGCGGAAGGTCGGTCAAACTTTCGGGAAGCGAAAACGGAATGGATGATCCGGCAAAAAAAGGAATCCTGCTTTTTGCGACCCGATCGCTCATCTCGCGGATCCATTCTGGATTCCATGAAAGATGCTTATCAAAAAAGATAGGAACTGATCTCCCGGCCGCCTCAAAAACGGCCATGATCGCATCGAAAAATTCTTTGCGGGGATACAATTTCTGCCCGAGCTCGTTTTCCGGATAGTCCCCATGCTCTGCGATCAGGAGGATTCCATCCACGGCCAAAGAGTCGCCTCCCAAGGTCAGAGCTTTTTCAATGGAGGGAAAACACTGGAGGCCATGGCGGGCGACCGAAGCCGGAATCAGGTCTTTCTGATTGTGACGCTGTTCGGCATAGATGGAAACGATCTGACTGGCGGGCTGGGTCCAACCATAGAGGTGGTCCGTGGGAAAAGGCTCCAGCCACCGGGACACAATCACATCGGCATGAGAAAGTGGACGGTATTCGGTGCAGATCACCGCGATGCGCGGACGTTCGTTATTCATTAGATTTAAGAGATGAGGTAGGAGAAACCAAATGCCAATCCCCGTTTCCGTCCTCTCGTTGAGAAAGACCGTCTCCGGAAAACTTATACCGTGGCAGGTACCCCATTTTCCGGGCTCCTTCCAGATCGACCCGCGGATTGTCCGATTCGGAAACGACGTTGAAGACGCCGTGGGGAATGGGTGAGGAAATCGCCGCGTCGATGGCTCCGGCGATGTCCTCCACCGCGACAGAAACCGAGCGGGCGCGGAAATTATGACGCCAAACTAGGTCGAATCTTGGAACTAAGGGAAATGGTTGCCCAATGCGCAGGGAAAGAGTCTCCATCCCGTGGAGACGATGGTAAAGCCGAGCCAGATTCTCCCCTAAAAGTTTGCTGCAAGCGTACACGCTTTGGGGCTCGGCCGGAGCAGATTCCGAGAAGCGGGGAGAGTCAAGATCCCCAAGTTGAATCGTCAAACTGCTGGCATAGATAATCCGCCGCACACCGGCCCGCCGGGCGGCTTCAAAGACATGATAGGTGGTCATCGGGTTGACTCGCAGCACCGCCTCCTCGAAGGAATCGACCTCCAACGGCCCGGGCTCGGCCCGATTCTCATAGAGGACTCCCGCGGCCACCGCCAGATGGACGACCGTATCGATCCCTTCCATCAGCGGAACGACTTGCGCAAAATCCATCAAATCGGCGGGCAGATATTTTTCGGCTGTCTCCTCGCTGACGGCCGAAGGCAAATCGGTCAAGACGAGTTGGTATTTCGACGACAAGAGTCCAGCCACGGCTACCGCGACCCTCCCTCTGGCTCCTGTGATGAGAACTCGTTGGCCAGCGCCCGGCCGCTTCTCGCTTTCTTTTACCGAAGAATTAAACGTAGTCACAATTAGTCCTTTACTGATTCGGGAGGAGACCCTCCAAGGTCGGTTTCATCGCCTCCATCCAGCGGAGGAAACCGGGCATGGCCACATGCAGGCGGTCGGGCGTCACCTCCGGAGAAATACTTCCATCCGGCTCGGCCAAACTCGGCCCCACATCGAGATAAAACACTTTTTTGTTATCGGCCAGAGCCTGAATTTTGGCATTGAGAGGGGCGACCTTTTCATTTTTCGGACCTTGGAGGGAGGGCCCCCTGGGCAAGACGCCCAGAAGAAGGATCTTTGCCGAGGGGGCCTTTTCCTTCACCTGCTCCAACAGCTTTTCAATGCCTCCGGCGATCTCCCCGGGAGTGAATCCATTGGACAGGTTGTTCGTCCCGATTAAGACGACGACCACCTTCACGGGGACGGCTTCCAGCGAGGTGCGTTGGAGACGCCAGGCGACGTTTTGCACCCAGTCTCCGCCGATTCCCAGATTGACCGGGCGATAGGCTCCAAAGTTTTCTTCCAACAACTCCTGAGGCCAGCGGGCGGTGATGGAATCTCCCAGAAAGACCAATTCAGGCTTGCGAGCCAAGAGGGTCTCGTTGAGAGCGGTCTGCTGGGCTTCGTAAGTCGCACTGGAACCGTCGGGATCAAACTGCGGACTGGCCGCATCGATCGGTTGCCAAATGGTGTTTTGCGGTGGAGGCGGCGATTGTCCGTCCGGCAATTCTTCCAAAGTATATCGAAGGAGACCTCCGCCTCTTTTTCCCGTTTCGGCCGGACCAATCGCCACGGAAACCGTATCTCCTTTTTTGAGCGGACCGAGCGCCTCCTGAAAAATGGCCGGGACCAGGTCCATTTTGGCGGTCAGATCCTTCCGCAGCGTCCCATTGAGGAAAATCTTTACCTCCGTGCCCGTGGACACGTTTTTGTTCTGGAGGTTGCCATCATTAATCCAAACCACCCCTTGAGAATCCCGAGGCATGGTGTACGAAGCAATCAGATACCTTTTCGGTCCATCTGCGGCGCCAGACGGCGTGTTGACCGCCCCATTCGAAGACAAGCTGGGAGCATCTTTCCGCAAGGTGCCGTCACCATCCAACACCCCGCGTCGCATCTCAAGTCGTTCGCCGGGTTTTTGAGTCTTCACCACCGTCAGATCGCTGTATTTCGCCATTTCATCCAGCGGTCCATCGGGATTCCAGGCAAAGCTCCAACCTTGCGGATTTTGATCGGAAATTGCCGCCCGCCAAAAACTGGTGAGAACCTCGGATCGGGCTCCGACGATCGTGAACAAAGTGGCCGAAATCAGGAAGGCTAAGCGGAAAAGTTTTCGAAATCTGTAGAGAGGCCTCATGAATCATCATTACCAAGACTCCCCGTCACATGTCACTCGCCAAGAGCTCGATTGTGACCGGTCATTGCTTAGGACCAGTTCGAAGACGTAACAGAAAAAGGCTCTCGCCAGGCCCTCAAAGCCCGCCGGGAAGATGCATGGGGAAAGACGGCGAAACAGCGGAAATGCTCAGAGGGAACATTCATCGATTGGTGAACAATCTTCCTTCTACCGAATATCCCTTGGTGGGCTTTGTGAGGTGAGGAGACGCTCCAGGGTCGGCTTCATCGCTTCCATCCAGCGGAGAAACCCAGGCAGGGCCACATGCCCTCCGTCGGGCATCACTTCCGGGGAGATGCCCCCATCCGGCTCGAGCAGACTCGGTCCCACATCGAGATAGAATACTCCTTTGCCATCGGCCAGAGCCTGAAGTTTAGCATTGAGACGCTGAACGTCCTCGTTGTGCGGTTCCACGGAAACGCGCATGGGCAAGACACCCAGAAGAAGGATCTTTGCCCCGGGGGCCTTTTCTTCCACCATTTTCACCAGCTTTTCGATGCCCCCGGCGATCTCCTCGGGAGTGAATCCGTTGAAAAGGTTGGCCGCCCCGATCAGCAGGACGACCGTCTTCAAGGGGACGGCTTCCAGCGAGGTGCGTTGCAGACGCCAGACGACGTTTTGCACCCAATCTCCACCCACTCCCAGTTTGACGGGATGATACGCTCCAAAATGTTCGTCCAACAACTCCTGGGGCCAGCGGACGGTCATGGAATCTCCGATCAAGACCAATTCGGACTGGCGAGCGATGAGCGTTTCATTGAAGGCGGCTTGCTTTTCTTCGTAAGCCGCACTGGAGCCGTCCGCGTCAAACTGCGGACCTTCAGTGCCGATCGGTAATCGAACGGTGTTTTGCGGTGGAGGCGGAGATTGTCCGACCGGCCACTCTTCCAGAGTATAACGAAGGAGACCTCCGCCTCTCATTCCGGCTTCGGTCGGACCAATGGCCACGGAAACCGTATCTCCTTTTTTGAGCGGACCGAGCGCCTGCTGAAAAAGGGTCGGACTCAGATCCATCTTGGCGGTGAACTCCTTGAGCAAAGTTCCCTTGAGGAAAATTTTGAACTCCGTGCCCGCGTCCACATTCTTATTTTGAAGGTTGCCATCATTCATCCAAACCAAACCGAGGGAATCCCGGGGCATGGTGTATGATGCAATCAGATACCTTTTCGGTTCATCGGCGGAGCCCGACGGCGTGTTGACCGCCCCATTCGAAGACAAGCTGGGAGCATCCGTCCGCAAGGCCCCGTCCCCATCCAACACCCCGCGTTGGATCATGCGGCGTCCGCGAGAATTTTCACTCTCCACGATGGTCAAATCGCTGTATTTCGCCGCCTCTTCCAGCGGTCCATTGGGGTTCCAAGCCAACCTCCAACCTTGCGGATTTTGGTCGGAGAGTGCCGCCCGCCAAAAGCTGGTGAGAACCTCGGATCTGGCTCCGGTCGCCGCGAATAAGGTTGCAAAAATCAGGACCGCGAAGCGGAGATATTTTCGAACTCGATGGAGAAACATCATCAATCGTCAGTATCGGATTCTTTTCACTTGTCACTCGCCAAACCGTCATTCCGACCGGTTACTTCTTAGAACCAGTTCTAAGCACCTTGTCTCGATCTGAGCGCCCGGCCAACATGATCCCAATTATGCAACTGCTTTCGCTGACCAAAATTGTATCGGATGGAGCTCACAATGCCTTCACCGGGCTGGCGTATTTCCGAAACCGTTACTTCCTCGCCTTCCGTCAGGGGGAAAAACATGGCTCTCATGACGGAAACCAAATTTTGCTCTCCAGTGTGGATGCACTCGAATGGAATCGGCAGATGGAGACGAGCTTCCCCACCCCGGAGGACCTTCCGCCAGAAACTCCCATGGATTTTCGGGACTGTTTTTTCCTCAATCTCGGAAACGAATTGCGTCTCCATTCCTTTGCCCGCACCCCTCTGGGTCCGGACGAAACTTATCTCCAACCCACCCGATCCACAGTACAGACCACCTCCGATGGAATGAATTGGTCTGCGCCCCGCACCATCCTGCAGGGGGGGCTTCTCTGGAAACCGATCATCCACGAAGGCCGGTTCTTTTGTGCCGGCTATCGGCGAATTCCGGAAGAAGGGATTGTCGTGGACCTCTACCAATCTCCCGACGGATTCGTCTGGGAACGCGGAAGCCGCATCGCCCCCGGAAACGAAACCATTCTTGTTCCGCAGTCGGATGGTGGGTTGTGGGCTTACGTGCGAACCCAGGATTCCCTGCAGCACTTGCAGATCTGGGAGGCCGCAGCCCCGGGCTTCACCTCTTGGCGGCTGGCCGGTGTCATCCCCAAAATCATCCAGGCCCCCCAGTTGGTTTCCGTCGGAAGGTCCCGCTATCTCTTCGGCCGTGAGATCCCGGAGCATCCAGAGGGAGCCAAATCAAGCCCTCACCTTTCCCGCTCAAAAATCTGGCGCCTCGAAGGAAATCAAGCCCATGAGGTGCTCGAACTGCCCAGCCTAGGAGACACTTCTTATTTCGGAACCGTCGTTTGCGACGATGGCACCATCCTTGCCAGTTATTATTCCCAGCATGAGCGCGAATCAAACAAACCGGAGTCCGAACGGGGAGGAAACGATAAACCGACGGACATCTTCCTCGCACGACTGAGACCCTGACTTTTGGTCGGTGACGCTGCGGTTAGGTCGGGTGACCAGTAGATTACCCTTGTCTCGTTCGGGTTGAGGACGGACGCTAAAACTATCATCTTTAAACACCCCTTGATTATGTCTCTCTCAAACCTTCCCCGGTCCCTCTCCACCGATTTCCTTCCAAATCGCCATTTCCAAAAAAGACATCAGCGACAGACCTGTTGGCAGGCGCTCTGGGTCATCGCGTTCGGATTTATGCTGGTGAGCACAAACTTGGAAGCCGAGGAGAAGTTCAATGTCGACTGGTCGACCTTGGAAGAGTCTTCGATGCCCCAGCAATCCAATCCCGATTCCAGAATCTCATTCGTCTCCAAACTCTCTCCCGGCAGCATCGTCGCCGGCCCCGCAACCGAGCCGCCCAACCCCTTTCCCGGATCAGAATCCTCACTTTATGTCACCGCTCAAAATCCCGGTGACCCATGGTTCCGTCTCTTGGCCCGGCCCTTTGTCGAAGAAACCGCCGCCCAGGGAGCTTTAGAATTCGATTTTCGCCTCGTCGAGGGATCGCTCAGTTTCTCCCTCGGGTCTTGCGACCAACCATGGATTCCCGAAGATTTCTCCACCTACGCCGTCACCGAGCTGAAGTTTGCCGTTAGTTTTACCGTGGATCAGGAGGTTCAAATCCGTGGACGACCTTATCAAACGGCATCAATTTACGCTTTAAAATCGGGGGAAAATTATCGCTTTATGATCAAATGGAACACCTCCGCCCCGGAAGGATACACCTGCTTTCTCAACGGGGAGCCCCTCACCCCAATGAGCGGTTCTTCTGCCCAGAGCTTCTCCGGCACGTCTTCCGACTCCGGGATTAATACCTTTCGAATCACTCTGGGCGGGTCCAAAGATCATCTGGGCTCACTTTTTCTTGGCCGCATCTCAGCCCGTGCCATGCCGGTGGACCTTTTCAGCCCCGAAGGTCTGATCGGAAAATAATTACCCCCTCCAAAACCGGCTCTCATCTCGCGAAAATATTGGCATGGATCAACTCAACAACGAGCGACTGGAATGCTGGTTCTGGGCCGGCTGGGAACCCCTCCGGCATTACCAAAGAAGCGGGAAATCCGGGTCGCCATTTTTTGGCAAAGGAGCCTGGCTCCGCGAATGGGATCAACGGAAATTCAGCAATGATCTGATTGCGCAAGCGGAAGATCTTGGGGCCACCATCCTCATCACCGAATTTTTCAAAGGGTTCGGGCGCGCTCTGGAGTCGGAAAACTGGCCGCGTTTACAGGACTTTGTTGCGCGTTGTCACCAGCGCGGCCTCAAAGTCTGGGGCTATGCGCAAACACGAAGCCTCTATTTTGAAACGCTCGCTACGGAAGTGCCGGATTGGGCGTCTTGGGTGGCACAAACCTACGAAGGTCGTCGACAGACCTTCGGAAAAACTTATTTCCGCTGCGCCCCCTGTCTTGCCGGCTCCGCCTATGCGGACTATACCGCATCCGTCATCGCGGACGGTGTGTCCGCCATCGGTTTCGACGGGGTGCATCTCGACAATTCTTATTACGAACACTGTTGGTGTCCGCGCTGCGCTGAGAAATTCCGCCAGTGGCTCTCCGACCGGGGGGATTTTGAGGATGTGGTCGGAATTCCGCTGACCCAACACATTCAACCGCCTCCCCTGCCGCTCAAAGGAACTGTTGGTCTGGATCCCCTGCAGATCCTCTGGATCCAATTCGGGGTCAATGTCCGCATCAATTTTTTTGCCACCCTCCGACAACACCTTCAAACCGAGCATCCTGCTCTGACCGTGGCCGGCAACCCGGCTTTCCCCCGAGCCGATACCGCCATGATTTCGCGCTGCGTGGATCCTACCCGGGAAGCCGAAGCCTTTGATTTCTTATGCTGTGAAAACGGCAATCTTCCCCGGGTGGAAGAAGGCTGGATCAGCAGTCAAACCGAAGCGCATCTCATGGCCGAAGCCGGAGGTTACAAAATCTGGGCCACCGCGTGGCGCGAGACTGAGAGTGGCGTTTCCCCTCCGACGCCGCCCGGCGGGATTTGGGCCGGCCTTGCGGAAGAGTTCACCTTCGGAAATATGCTCGGCAACAACTGGGCGTTCCGGCCTGCGGGAGAGGGAAATCGATTGTATTTCGAAGAGGAGCCCTTCATGGCGGAAACCTTCCGTGAAGCCCAAGCCTTCTTCCGGCAACTCGTGGCTGAGATCCGCTTGGGGACGCGGAAATCCTCTTCGGACGTCGGCATCTATCACGATCCGCTATCCGCTACGCTTGGGGGTGATCCAGAAGTGCGCCTCAATCTCGCCCTGCATCAATATCTCCTCACCAATGGCATCCCCTTCCAAATCGTTCTTCCCGGACAGGAGATCCCGCCATCGATCCGCTGTTTAATTGTCTTTCACCAAGGGGCTCTTCCCGACGGAGCATTGGAAAAGCTTCATAGTTTTGCCCGGCTCCCCGACCATTGCGTCTGGCTGGCGGGCCACAGCGCCCAGAATGACGAATGGTTTGTCCCTCGGGATCGTCAGGACCTCCGGAAGTTGCGAAGTTCGCCCGGAGTCTTCCATACCGCCGCTTTCGGCGATCTCTGGCAAAAGGCATATCTCCATCCGCTTGCCAACGCATCGGGAGCAGGATCCGGACATTTTGCCAAAAAAAGCCTCCATCTCAGCGAAGAGGATGCGCAACCCTTTAATGAGTTTTTCCAGAAACTCCCCTTCGAGGAGACGGTGAAGTTCCACCGCCCTCCCCATGTCTTAGTTCACTCTCAGCGAACAAGCGACGGTCGCTTGCTCTTTCATTTTCGCGATCAGGCGGGGAGTGGTGCCCTCATGGAGGACGTCGTCATTTCGCCTCGAGCCGGCTTTCCTCCCGTTTCAAGCTGGCAGATCTTCTCTCCCCTCGTACAACCATCGAGTCTCACTCCCTCCATGACCGAAGGGAGCGAAAATATCCTTCTTCCCCCGTTCCAGCATTATGCCCTAGTTGTGGCGCAAGTCTGACCTTATTTCCCCCACATGACCCCGAGCTTCTCGCGGACACGGAAGTCGGACTCACCGGTCGGGGAAAAGGCCGAACGCTCAACGCGATCATTCCGCACCCGCTGACGCCCTAGGCTGAAATGCCAGAGGGGGAGCTGGCGCGGTTTATTAAATCAGTTCAATCCCAAATCCCCAAAAAACCATCGGATCTTCATGCTGGCAGCGGATAATTCATCACCCCAAACCATTGGAGTTCCTCGGCCAGCGTTTGAGCCGATTTGGTGCTGATGCGTGTCCAGTTTTGAATATTGGTTTCTCCGAGGTGGTTGGGCCCTCCATGGGCGCTCACATGTTCATCCCCCAGCCCGAGTTCTTCCGGCGAAAGGGCAAGCAACTCCTGGATCCGTTTAAAATAGGCGAGGCCGGCGCGCTTTTGGCCCTCTCCCTGATCATGGCATTCCTCCGCGGATAGAAGCTGTTCGTTGGCATTGGAAAATACGCTCAACCAGCTCGCGTCGGCCATGCGCCACCTTCCCTCGGCATAGAATTCGGCAATGCAATGCCCCGATTTGGTGTCGGAATAAAACAGTTGAATCACGCGAGCAGGAATCCCGCAAACCTGACAGAGCCGGATGAAGACCCTCGCCTGTTCGTTGCAGGGACCGACTCCGCTCTTCAAAAGGGATTCATCATCGCAGTTCCGGTCGGGCCTCACCTCCGGGCCGTAGGGCGGCATGTGCGGATGCCGGAGTCGGGAAGCTCCGCGAATCAATAGGCTGACTGCCTTTTCTAGCGGCGATTGATCGGGAGTGGTTATCTCTGCTGCCAGTTTCTCGTAAGTTGGCAGCAAGCCGGACCGGTAGCGAACCTCAAGCGGGGTGTAATCCGTATAGAGATAACGGGCCGTCTCCGGTCGATACATGACGAACTGATTTGCATGGTAACGGTCCACCCCCCGAACACTCATTCCCAGCGCATAATTACGCTCATTGAAAGGCGAGGGCATTCCATTTCTTCCTCGATAAAGCCGGATGGAGGGCGGGAGCTCTTCCTTTGCCCACGCGGGGCAGTCGGGCGGATCGAAGTCGGGATGGGTTAAATCGTGAACAAGCATGGCGGTTGTGGAGCGAAAAGGGTTGATACAACGATCAGGTCGCAATGTAAACGGCCCTTGCACCATTCCGGTTCCGGCGTCGCCCAAATGCACTGATTCTCAGGTTGAAGGTGCCGGCATCTGTCCGCTGTTTTGGTTCACTCTCAGAGAATAAGCGATGGTCGCTTGCTGTTCTAATTCTACTTCCCCCACATGACCCCGAGCTTCTCGCGGACACGGAAGTCGGACTCACCGGTCGGGGAAAAGGCCGAACGCTCAACGCGATCATTCCGCACCCGCTGACGCCCCACATTGAAATGCCAAGGATAGAGCTGCCGCGGCTGGTCTCCATCGATCCCAACCATGGCGTCCAAAGTCCGAGCTCCGCCGCCGGCAAAAGGAATCCGCATTTCCACACTCCAAAAATCCTTTCCCCGAAAGACGGCCACCTGGCCCTGCGAAATCCACTTCGTCTCAGCTTCGTCGGTTCGATCGACCTCGTAAACGGTTCCATCCGGACTCACGGCAATTTCATAAAACGAATGCGTGTTGGTTTCCAGGAGGACCGTCACGTAATCGCCTTCGAAAAATTTCCCATCGGCATCCTCTGCCTTCTCGACATCGAGACCCTTCATGTCCGGCTCCTTGCAGGTGATCCCAAGGAAGAGATTGTCTCCCTCACGCAAAATTTGAAATGTCGTCGGGGGAGTGCCCGCCATGCCTGGAGCGTTCGGGGTGAGTCCGGCCACCCGCACCGCCGGCCAGAACTCCCGATCCAATTGGCCATCAATTGGGTTGCTCTTCATGCCGCGACCTTCATTGGACTGCGACGCCACCAGCACGCGGTAATCCCGATCCGTTGCCCTGACGCGGGAAAGTTGATCCCGCAGTTGGTACAGTGGTTTCGTGTATTCAACCACTCGCCCGATCCGTTCCGCATAAACTCCATCCTGCCCCGCCGCCTTCTGCGCCCGGGTCAGCAGATCGAGAGCGGCGGTGATCTTTTCGGGGTCCCCCTTCATCTTCGCCCAATTGGCTTCGGAATACTCAATAAAAGCCTTCATCTCGGCTGCGGCCGGACCGTAATACTTGCTGTAATAGTCATCCAGGAGAGCCGTCAAATCCTGGTCGGCATCCCACCACAATCGGGCCGTCACATAGATATTCAGATGCTCGGTGGCAAATTCATCCCAGGAAAACTTGTCCAGTTGATCCGGGCGATGATTGTAAACCTCGATCATCTCTCCGGAGGAAACGCCCTTCAATTCTCTGAGGTCTTCCGCAATCAGTTGGGGAAAATAGATCGGGAGGCCATACGAATTCGGGCTGTTGAGATTATAGTAGTCCCAGGTAAAATATTTTTTTGAGGGAAGTTTGGCCAGCCAGTCCTGACGTAACTTGCGATGATAGGCCTGCACGTCACGGTCCCCGAATCCGCTGCGTTTCCGACACTCCATCAGAGCAAGATTGGGACTGAGAATGTCGATCTTCTCGGGAGGGAGTTGATAGGATCCATAGACCAAGGCACTGACCATCTTGTCCGGATGACTTTTGTTGAGTTGCCGCGCCACTTGATTCTCGTAGTCCCAGACATAGTCGGACATGGAGCCCCGGAAGCCCCGTTCCGGGGTTCCTTTGGCCACATCTTCCTCCCCGATTCCCCGACTGAATCCATCCGGCATGTCGATGCTGAGCATGGGCTCGTCAAAGTGATCAAAGACTGCTCGGGCATATTTTAAATGCTTTTCCATCAGACCCGGCGCTCCCAGGTTAGGCATGCCCGCACTTTTGGCATTGATCGCCCGCTTCCCTTGCCACAACGCATAGAACTCGGGGTGGGCCGCCTTCATTTCTTCACGCATGATGACAAACTTGATCCCGTGACCAACCTGAGTCATCCCGACAAGATCATGGCCGTGATAGGCCCCTAAGCGAAGGTTCCAAAGTGAAAGCTCGGGCACTCCCATGAAATCGTGATAATAATTGATTTTTCTGAGGGCGAAATCCGGCTTGATGGTGAGATCCAAATTCTGAGGTAACTTGATCGACTCGACCTTTGGCACCACCTCTCCCAGTTCTCCCGCTGCATACCAGCGTACCCCCTGATCCCGAAGGAACTGCGTCACCGCATTATAGGTTCCCGTGTCGTCAAAATCCCAAATTCCCAACTCCTCGTGGTAACGCGCGTACACCATACGAAAGTTGTTCCAGAAAATATCTCCGGAGATCTTGTCAAATTCCTCATTCACCCGCTTCGTCTCTTCTTTCGACTTGCTTCGTCCCCAGGGTTCAATCGGTTCAAAATCCTTATCCGGCCCGAGCAGGGCCAACCATTCGGGCCCGGCCGCCATGCGAAAGGCGCCATACCGTAGCCCGTCCGTCTTCAGCCCGAGTTTGTCGGTGAACGAGCTTTTGCCGACAAAGATCTTCGCCACCGCTCCCCCGGAAGGTTCGGCC